>JABAOE010010735.1_pt1 | contig 16488 bp, 18 predicted proteins | sample 7062141 | NCBI WGS metagenome assembly JABAOE01 (sample SAMN14538627, study PRJNA623070) | marine sediment metagenome | biome: marine biome [ENVO:00000428]; feature: marine pelagic biome [ENVO:01000023]; material: deep marine sediment [ENVO:00002113] | place: India: Gulf of Khambhat ... | reverse complement strand
GATCGGCTCCGGGTGGAGCTCCTCGAACCGTGGGACGACGGTTCGACGGTGGCCCACCCCTTCCCCGTCTGGGGATCCGCCCGGGAACTCACCGAGCTCATCGACGTGACGCCCGACGGCGATGGTCGATTCCGGAGCCCGCCCCACCCCGACCCTCCTCTCGGCACGTTCCTCGAACTTCCCTCCGAGCGCGTCCCACGACTGGTCGTGGAGGGCGGCCACGTGCTCGCCCAGCAACTCGTGGCGGCCGGCCGCGCCGTGCCCGACCAGCGGGTCGTGTGGGCGTCGGCCACCTTCACCCGGGCGGCGCTGTTCGATTCCCCGATCCACGTCGACGTCGATGTGGTGCGCCGGGGCCGCACCTACTCGACCGTGGAGGCCCGCACGAGCCAGGACGACAAGCTGCGCAGCATCGGCCTGGTGCTCCTCGACGCGGGCGCGGCCGACGCCTACCGATCCGTAGTCGACCCTCCCGACGTGCCGGGGCCCCTCGACTGCCCTCCGCACCACTTCGGCGTCACCGGCCGCGACATCCGGGTGGTGGACGGGGCCTACAACCACGACCCCGACGATGTCGGACCCCCGGAGCTCCACGTGTGGATGCGCCACCGCGACGGGCCCGACGACCCGCTGCTGCACGCGGCGCTGCTGGCCCAGCCGATCACCCACTACACGATCGGCGCGTCGATGCGGCCGCACAGGGGGATCACCGAGGCGTTGGCCCACGTGACCCTGTCTACCGGACCGATGGCGGTCGAGATCGCCTTCCACGACGACGCCGACGTCACCGAGTGGCTGCTCTACGAGAATCCGGCCATCTACGCGGGGCGGGGACACGTGCAGGGTCAGGGCCGGATCTTCACCGAGTCCGGGCGCCTGGTCGCGTCCTACAGCATCCATGCGATGGTGCGGGCCTTCGACACCGATCCGCGCGCGGTCGGCGGCTACTCGACGGCGATGTGACCGCCGACCGTGACCACGAGCGCGGCCCGACGCGGTGCACTAGGGTCGGCCTCGGCGGGGTGCCACCCCGACGGTGACACGCCGTCGATCCCCGGGGAAGCCTCGGCGGTTCCCCCACAACCGAAAGGTACGGCACATGCTCCTCAACCTTCGTTCGGGTCAGATCGACGCGGACCTCCCAGAGGCGATCGGCTTCTCGCTCGACATCGCCGCGCACGTCACCAGCGTCACCGGCCAGGAGATCGGCGTGTGGCAGGCGCTCTACGGCAGCCCGCTGGGCACCGTGTCCTGGTCGGCCCAGGTCGAGTCGTTCGCCGATCTGGCCGCCTTCAACCAGAAGTTGGCTGAAGACGCGACCTACCTCGAGAAGGCCTCGGCGGGCCGCAACCTGTTCATCGCCGGGTCCTTCCAGGACCAGATCACCCGGGTGATCCACGCGGCGGGCACGCCCAACACGCCCGCCTACTCGGCGGGGATCAACGCCATCGCGGTCGATCAGGCCGCGGCCATGCAGTTCGGCGTCGAGATCGCGGATCTCGTCTCGGCCGCAACCGGCAACCCGATCATGTTCTGCGTCGACGGGTACTCCACCATGGGGGCCATGACGTGGATCCAGACGATGTCCGACGCCGCGGCCATCGATGCGGCGCAGGCCGCGATGACAGCGGACGCCGCCATCCAGGCGAAGATGGCCGAGAGCAGCGGGCTGTTCCTCCCGGGCCACTCGACCGGCTTCCTCGCCCAACGTCTCAACTGAACCCCGCCCGACGACCCGCCTGTGCCGCGCCGTCGCTCGTTCTTTCGCGCGCCGCGTTGAGGATTGCGCCGTTGCACCGCGTAGGGTGAGCGCGGCCGGACACAGGTCGGGCTTCGAGTGAAGAGAGTTATGCATGCAGGGAACCGTGAAGTTCTTCAACAACGAGAAGGGCTACGGCTTCATCTCCCGTGAGGGCGATTCCGACGTCTTCGTCCACTTCTCCAACATCGCGGGCGAAGGCTTCAAGACCCTCGAGGAGGGTCAGGCCGTCGAGTTCGACGTCGGCCCGGGCCGCAAGGGCGACGAAGCCCTCAACGTCCGCGCCATCTGACCCGAACGGTCCGGGCCGCGCCGCAACGTTGAAGGCCCGGAACCGGCCCGGCCCTTAGCGCAACGGCGAACCGCGGCGACGAGATGACCGCGTCGGGTGGACGACGGCCCGCGGCCGGGCGGTGGCCGTTCGATCCGTCGCGGGCCGGTTTCTACTACGGCTGGGTGGTGCTCGTCGCCGGCACCGTCGGCATGATCGCGTCCGTCCCGGGCCAGACGGCCGGCGTCAGCGTCTTCACCGATCATCTCGCCGACGGCACCGGGCTCAGTCGCCTGGAGCTGTCGGTGGCCTACCTGATCGGCACGGGATCGAGCGGACTTCTCCTTCCCCGTGGCGGGTACGCCATCGACCGGTACGGCGCCCGTGCGGTCGCGCTCGCCGCCACCGTCGGCCTGGCCGCGACTCTGGTCGGGTTCAGCCTCGTCGCGCCCATGAACACCGCGATCGCGATGATCGTGATGAGTGTCGGCTTCGCCTTCCTGCGGTTCACGGGCCAGGGCCTCCTCACCCTCTCGTCCCGCACGATGATCTCGCACTGGTTCGAACGGCGGCGGGGGGTCGTGACGTCGATCGCCAATTCGTTCGTGAGCTTCGCCTTCGCCGCAACCCCGGCGCTGCTGCTGCTGTTGATCGATCTCGACGGGTTCCGTTCGGCGTGGCGGATCATGGCCGTCGCCCTCGTCGTGGGCATGGGGACGGTGGTCATCGTGTTGTACCGCGACACGCCCGAGGCGTCCGGTCTCGTGGTCGACGGTGGTGTCGCCGACGTGATCGACCCGACGGGCCCCGTGGGCACCGCCGAGGACCTGACCCGGCAACAGGCGCTGCGGGACCTGCGGTTCTGGGCCGTCACCCTCCCCGTCGCGGCACTCGGCGCGACCGGCACGGCCCTCACGTTCCACATCGTCGACTTCGGCGCCGAACTGGGGCTGACCGATGATGAGGTGGTCCGGATCTTCATCCCCATCGCCCTCGTCAGCGTGCCGGTGACGCTGCTCGGCGGGTGGCTGGTCGACACCGTGTCGCCGATCGTCGTGGCGGGGATCGCCAGCATCGCCCAACTCGTCATGTACGTGACCGTGGCCCACATCGACGCTCCCGCACCGGCCGCGACCGCCATCATCTCCTGGGGTGTCGCCCAGGGATGCTTCGCGCCACTGACGTCGGCCGCCCTCCCCCACCTGTTCGGCCGGCGTCATCTCGGTGCGATCGCGGGAGCGCAGATGAGCGCGATGGTCATCGGGAGCGCGATCGGCCCCGCGCTCTTCGCGCTGCTCGAGTCGGCCACCGGCAGCTACGAGGCCGCCCTGTGGTTCTCGGCGCTCACCCCCGCGCTGGGGCTGGGGCTCTGCATCGCGGTCGCAGGCCGGCGGCGGGGGTCCGGCCCGGCGCGGGCCGGACCGGACCCCCGGTCGGTCAGTCGATCGTGAACATCTGGGTCTGCGGGTTCAGGTGACCGAGCCGCATCGCTCCCGCCGGCTCACGTCCGCTGTAGCGGAAGACGTTGAGCCCCTCGGTGATGTTCGTCTCGTAGATGAAGTTGTTGTACCAGTACGACGACCAGGCCCCACCGAGGTCGAGGGGATCGATCGCGGGCGGGTCGGAGTACGCCAACTCGACGGGATTGGCCGGGTCGGTGAAGTCGACGACGCTCGTACCGGACTGGTAGCTGCCGTGGACCAGCACGTAGTTGCCACCCCGGATCGGGACCACGTTGAGGTTGTGGAGCGTGCAGTTCTCGGTGGCCGACTGCGGCCTCGGAAGCACCCAGGTCCCGAGATCCGCCCCCGTGCGCGAGTCGAAGAAGAAGAAACTCTTGTCGGAGTCGGGATTGGATGCCTGACAGTTCGCGGCGACGCCTCCGCCCGGCTCGTGACCGAAGATGATCACCTCGCCGTCCCATGTGAACGCAGCCGAGTGCCCGATCGACACGTCTGCGACGAATCGCTCGTAGATCACCGACGGACTCTCGAGTGACGCGCTCAGGTCGAGCGCGGCGTAGCCGTCGTCGCCCGCGCAGGCGGCCATCATCGCATCGCCGAGGATCACGCCGATGTCGTGGCAGTCACGGTCGAGCCCGACGAAGTTGATCTGGGCCGCCGCCCCCGGGTCGTCGAGGGGCACACTCACGATCTCGATGCCTTGACAGTCCGAGCTCGAACCCGAGTTGTAGACGAGCAATCGACCGTTGTCCGGGTCTGGCACCGCGGTGGCCGTGTGAGAACCGCATTCGAGCTCCACGGAGCCGACAAGCTGGAGGTCGGTCAGGTCACTCGTGTCGAAGACGTGCAATCCCTCGAATCCCGCGGGCACCGTCTGGCCGTCGCATGTGGCGCCGGTCGGCGCCGGGGAGTTCCAGGACCGGACGAGGATGTCGTCCCACACGACGACGTCGCCCTGGTTCCCGGGGCAGTCGACGAACGACACCGCGTAGGGGTCGCCCGGGGCCGAGATGTCCCGCACGTTGATCCCGAGCCAGTTGCCCTGGAATGCGTGGTCGCCCCAGAACGCCACATCGGTGTGGACGCTCGGGGGACCATAGAAGAGGCTCGCCGGCTCCTCGATGTGGCCCATTGGATGCAGGTTCTTCGTTCTCGGGTCGTCGTCGTGGCCGGCACCGGCCGGGGCGGCGGCCAGGAGCGTGGCGAGCAGGAGCGCGACCGCCCCGATGGACAGTGCGCGTGGGCGTGGTGTCATTTCGTCCCCCTGAATTCGGCGATGGTCACCGGAGTGGCACCGACCCTTCCGCGTGCCGATGTTCCGGTGGTCGCTCACTCTATGCAGCAGAGGTCGACGCGTCGAGTGAGACCGTCGGGCCGTCTCAGGGAGCCGCCGGTTCGAGCACGAACACCCGGATCTCACGGCTGACCCGCTCCCGGTACTTCGGGAAACCGGGATAGATCGCCGCCCCGAGCCCGAACACCTCGTCGGCTTCGTCGTCGCTCGCCCTCCGGGCGGTCACCTCCACCGACCGACCCCGGTACGACACGGTTGCGGTCGGGTCGGCTTCGAGGTTGTGGACCCAGCCCGGCGTGGCCTTCTGCCCGTAGTTCGATCCGACGACGGCCATCTGCCCGTGGAACGGGACCCCGAGCAGTGGCATCGTCCGGGCCGTTCCCGACCTGGCGCCGGTGGTCGTCAGCAGGATCACCGGGACGCCGGCCAGGACGCTCGTCGCCGTGTGCCGGCCGCGGCTCATCCGGAACAACAGCTTGTCCACCGGGTGGACCGTCCGCTGGAACACCCATGCACCCGGGCGACTGGACGCCAGCCGCTGCATCGCCCGCTGGAGCACGTTCGCCGGTTTGACGGTGTAATCGAGAGCCTCCAAGAGCCCCATGTGATCCCTCCCTCTCGTCGGGTGTCGGCCCCGCGACGAAGCCAGGCCTGTCTACTCCGAGAAGAGCCGGCCCGCCGCCACCGGTGCGTCCCGGGGAGGGGATGATCGTGCGGCCCAGGTCGCCGGTTTCCGCCCTGGACCACACCGGCCGAGAGACGAGGAGAGGGGCTCGAACGGGACGCGAGGTCCCCCGGGACAGAGGACCCTGGCCACCACTCAATCGGGGGACGCATGATCAGCCTGAAAGGAGCGGTCATGCGCAGGGTCGCCCTGGGCGGTGTGGCCGGGGGGCTCCCCGGTGTGTTGATCGTTTTCGTGCCGCTGCTCCTGCACGGTGCGGGACTCATCACGTCGGACCAGTCACAGGTCGGCTTCATCGGGATCCCGGTCGCCTTCACCGGCGCCTTCATCGGCGGTCTCGGTGGGGCCGCCGGCACACCCCTCGCCGGGAGGGTGGCACTCGGCCTGATCCTCGGCCTCGGGGGCGGCATCGCCGGCGGCGTGGGCCTCACCCTGGTGCTGCGTTCGGCCGGAGTGTCGGTGCCGGGCCTCTGGTTGTTCCTGGCGTTCCCGGCCATGATCGCCGGAGGGGTCATCGCCGCGTGGTCGGGGCCCCGGGCCGGAACCGCCCCTCCCCGTGAGCCGGCGGAGGTCGTGTGAAGATCGGGCGATGACCGACCGGGACGCCGTCAGGGCCGAGGTGCTGCGCCGCTGCCAGGAGGCGGTCCCCTCCTGGAGCGGGCTCGACGTGACCGATTTCGACTTCGACGATCCGAAGGGGTTCTCCTCGTTCACGATCGGAGTCCGGGCCCGGCACCCGCTGGATCCGCCGGCGGTGCTGTACCGCGAGCTCGCGGGCAAGCAGAACGCCATCCTCGACTTCGACACCGAACGGAGGGTCTTCCTCCTTCTCGGCGAGGAGGGCATCGCCGCCCGCTGCCTGGGCTACGACGAGCGCTGCCGGATCGAGACGTTCTACACCGGTCGCACGCTGACGGCCGACGACGTCTTCGACCCGGTGCTGCAACGCGGCATCGCCGACGAGCTGTACCGCCTCCACCGACTCGAACCCGATGGCCTTCCCGGCGGGACGTTCTTCGAGCTGCTCACCGAGAAGTGGGGTGGGCCGGCCCGGGCCTCCCTCGACGAGGGACGGCGGACGCTCCCCGCCGACGAACGGGAGATGTGCGACGACCTCGCGGAGATCTGGAGTGCCGACACCACGGCCAAGGTGCTGCGGTGCCTGCCCGAGGGTCCACCCGTCTTCTGTCACAACGACACCTACCACGGCAACGTGTTCCTGCGCGACGACGGCTCGGTCAGGCTGCTCGACTTCGAGTTCTCCTGCCGCAACCACGTGGCGTTCGACTTCGCCAACCTCTTCGCCGAGACGGTCATGGAGCACGGCCTGGAGGACCCGCCCCACTTCCGGATCGGCGCGCCGAGGTTCACCGAGGCCGATCTCCGGTCCTTCATCGGCTTCTACCTCGACAACGCCGACCTCGATGGCGAGGAGCGGGAGGCCGAGCTGTCGCGACTCGTCGCCGAGACGGGTCGGGCGGTGATGCTGTCCGACTACATGTACGCCATGGCCGCGCTCCCGCTCGCACTGGAGCCGATCCAGCGGATCCGGTTCATCCCCTATGCGCATCAGCGGTTCCACCGGTTCCTCGCACAGTGGGACCGGGTGTTCGGCCCCTCGGGCTGAGCGCCCCTCGGGCGTCTGCCCCGAACTACCCTCGCGGTATGAGCCGCCGCTACGAGGACCTCACCGGCCCCGACATCGCCGAGGTCATCTCACCGTCGACGATTCTCCTGTTGCCGGTGGGTGCGATCGAGCAACACGGCCCGCACCTGCCCATGTCGGTCGACACGGTGATCGCCCACGAGACGGCGGCCGCCGTCGTCGAGGAGTGCGGTGAGGAGCTCGACGTCTGGCAACTGCCGACCCTGTCGGTCACCAAGTCGAACGAGCACGCCTGGTCACCGGGAACGCTCTACCTCTCGCCGGAGACCCTGCTCGCCGTCCTCCGGGACATCGGGCGGTCCGTGGCCGCCACGGGGGCGGAACGGCTGGTGCTGCTGAACGGCCACGGCGGCAACACCACCCACCTCGGGACCGCGCTGCGGGAGCTGCGCCTGGCGTTCGGCCTCAAGACGTTCCTGATGCACCCGTCGCTCCCGCCGGCCTACGGCGGCACGTCCACCGAGGAGGAGCTCGGCATGGGCATCCACGGCGGCCGCAACGAGACCTCGGTGTTCATGCACCTGCGGCCCGATCAGGTCGACCTGTCGAAGGCCGAGCGCAAGGTGCCCGAGGCGCTGGCCGACAACACCCACGTGAGGTTCGGCGGCTCGGTCTCGTTCGGCTGGCTCTCCAACGACTTCGATCCCGACGGCTACATCGGCGACCCGACCGGAGCCAGCGAGGAACTCGGCAAGGAGTTGTTCACCAACGCGGTGGCGACGTTGAGCGAGGCCATGGCCGAGGTGAAGACCTTCGACTTCGGGCGCTGATCGCCCGGCCAACGGTGGATCCGCGACGATCTTCGCGGTAGAAACGGCCCGGTCCGCGCGACGGCCGGGATCGGGGGGTCCATGGACGGTTTCTGGTCGAGACACCGCCTCACCTCGGCGACGCTGCTCATGGCGGCGTTCACGCTCTTCCTCGCGGTCGCCATCGCCCTCGACACCGGCGAGACCAGGGAGGACCGCACCGCCGGAGGGGTCGTGTTCGGCGTGTGCACCGCGGCGCTGCTCGTCGGGCTCTGGCTGATCCGCGAAGGGCGGTCGACGCTGATCGCCTACCCGTTGATCATCATCGCCGCCGGCTTTCCGGGGGTGGGGCTCTTCTGGATGTTCCTGCTCCCGACGGCCCTGGCCTTCGTCATCGTCTACTTCGGCGTGGTCCGGGGTGGTCTCGTGCGTGAGCTCCGGCCCTCACCGGCCGCACCCCCGCGATCGTCCTGAGGCGAGGCCCTCCGGCCCGACGGCTGATCGCCGCGGGCCCGCACGGCCCGCCGTCAGCGGACCTTGGGCAGCACGTCCTCGGCGATGCGGGCCAGCTGTTCCTCGAACGACTCGTAGGGGTCGCCCATGCACAGCGGGTAGATCGTGATCGACGTCGCGTCGACCTCCCCGACCCGTCCGGCGATCAGCTCCGCCACCTCGTCGGCCGTCCCGACCAGCGTGATCCGTTGCTCCATCGCGATGTCGAGGGTCGGGATCCACCCCGACGGGGCCGGCGTGCCGTCCGGGCCCTTGAAGCCATGGGTTCGCCCGTAGGGTCCGAGGAACTTCCAGTGTTCGTCGAACCCGGGGCGAGCCGCCGCGACCGCCTCCTCGTGGGTGTCGCCGACCCGGACGTTGAGCACCATCATGCGACGGTCGCCGGCTTCCAGCGTGACCCCGTGCTCGTCCTCCCAGATCCCGGCGAACTCGTCCCACTGGTGCCGCAGGAAGTCCGGATGGATGTTCCACCAGATCCCGCCGACCCCGCGCCGGGCGACCGCCTCGAGGGTCGGCGGTGAGGTGATGGTCTGCCACTCCTCGTACGGATACAGCGGGCGGGGCGTCAACGTGAGCTGCTCGACGAACCCCCCGCGGTCGGGGATCCCGGGCGGCGGCAGATCGAAGTGCGTTCCGTGGAACGAGAAGCGCTCGTCGTTGAGGGCCAGGTCCACGATCTGCACCGCCTCGGCGAACATCTCCCGGTTGACCCGATCCTGCTCGGCCCGGGCCGCCGGGTCGTCGGTGCTGCCGATGACGGCACCCAGGGGGATCCCCTCCCGGGGCACCGTGCCCCGTCCCAGGGCCATCACCGCACGCCCGCCCGAGAAGTTGTGGAGGGTGGCGAAGTCCTCGGCGAAGCGCAGCGGGTGCCACTGGGGCAGCACGTGCACGAGCGCGCCGATCTTGATCCGCTCGGTCCGCTCCGCGATCACCGTGCCGACGAGGATCGAGTTGGGGATGACCTCGTAGCCCTCGTGCTGGAAGTGGTGCTCGGTGAGGAAGTAGTAGTCGTAGCCGAGCCGGTCGGCGAGCACGCCCACGTCGACCAGGCGCTCGGTCGTCTCCCAGATCAGGTCGTTGGAGGCCCGACGGTCCTTCGGCTGCGGGTCGCCGGGGCCGGCGTCGGGCATCGGTACCGCGGCGAGGAGGAACACGCCGACCTGCACCGCGCTCACCTCCCCCACTTCGCCTGCCCGGGCGACGCTAGCGCCCGGTGCCTGCATCCGTCAGCCGCGGGGCGGTGCCGCGTCGGGTGCCGCCGCTACCGCTCGGTGCGCGCGTCGAGGTACTCCTGACGCAGGGGCTTCTTGTACAGCTTGCCGGTCGGAAGCCGGGGCAGCTCGGGCCGGAAGTCGATCACCCGGGGGACCTTGTAGTGGGCGATGTGCTCCCGGGCGTATTCGCGGAGCTCCTCGGCGAGGGCGTCGTCGGCGTCGATCCCGGCCTCCGGCTGGATCACGGCATGGACGTACTCGCCCATCTCCGCGTCGGGCAGACCGAACACCGCCACGTCGAACACCTTCGGGTGGAGGGCGAAGCACGACTCGATCTCCTGGGGGTAGATGTTCACCCCGCCGGAGATGATCATGAACGCCGACCGGTCGGTGAGGTACAGGTAGCCGTCGTCGTCGAGATACCCGATGTCGCCGAGTTTCGACCAGTTGTCGTGCCGGGGGTGACGCGACTCCGCGGTCTTCTCCGGATCCCCGTGGTACTCGAACGCCGTGGTCTCGTTCTCGAAGTAGACGAGCCCCGCCTCCCCGGCCGGCAGTTCGTTGCCGTCGTCGTCACAGACGTGGGGGATGCCCAGGACGGCCTTGCCGACCGATCCCTTGTGCTCGAGCCACTCCTCGCTGGTGATGAAGCAGAAGCCGTTGCCCTCGGTGCCGGCGTAGTACTCGTGGAGGATCGGCCCCCACCACTCGATCATCTGCTCCTTCACCGGGACGGGGCACGGCGCCGCGGCGTGGACGCACATCGACAGCGACGACAGGTCGTGTCGGGAGCGCACCTCCTCCGGGAGCTTCAGCAGGCGGACGAACATGGTCGGCACCACCTGGGTGTCGGTCGCGGCGTACTGCTCCACGTACTCCAGGAACTTCGCCTCGTCGAAGCGCTCCATCACCACGACGGTTCCGCCGATCTCGTGCACTCCTGCGCCCCAGGCCAGCGGGGCCGAGTGGTAGAGCGGCGCGGGAGAGAGGTACACGGAGTTCTCGTCCATCCCCAACAGGAACCGCATGAGCATGGTGATCCCGGGCCGATCCGGATCGCTGATCTCGAGCCCGGTCAACTCCCGCCGGATCCCCTTGGGCCGGCCGGTGGTACCGGACGAGTACAACATGATGTCGCCCGCCGGTTCCTCCGCCAGCCGCCCCGACGGCATCGCTGCGACCGCGTCCTCGTATGCCTCGAACCCCGCGACCGTGCCGTCCATCATCAGCCGCTGCTCGCAACCGGGGATGTGATCGAGCATCGCCGCCGCGGTGTCGGCCATTGCCATCGTGGTGATCAACACACGCGAGCCCGAGTCGTTGACGATGTGGGCCGCCTCCTCCGGTGACAGGTACCGGTTGATCGCGGTGAGGTAGAGACCGGACCGCAGCGCCGCCCAGTAGACCTCGTAGTAGCGGGGATGGTTCTCGGCGAGGATGGCGACGTGGTCCCCCGCCCGGAGCCCCTGGGAGTGGAGCCAGTGGGCCAGCCGGTTCGAGCTCTCGTCGAGCTCCCGGTAGGTCGTGACCGCGCCGGTGGAAGCCATGACGACGGCCGGCTTGTCGGGTGTGGTGGTCGCGTGGTGGCCGGGGTACATCAACCCTCCCGTGGAGTCGGCCCCGAGTATGTCGCCACGTCCGTCGCTGCGTCACGACGGGGGCTCGCGTTTCGGCCGCCGCCGTGATACCGACTAGTCATTGGATCCATGATCGATGCCACGGATCACGAACCGCGCTTCGTGCTGCGCAGCCGGGAGGAATGGCGCGATCCGTGGGCCGCCTACGCCCGGCTCCGTGACGAGGCCCCCGTCCACCGGGTCGACGGGGGCGACGACCCCGACTTCTGGGTGCTCTCCCGGTTCGAGGACGTCTTCGAAGCCGCCCGTGACGCCGGGACGTTCTCGTCGGCACAGGGGCTCACCCCCGGCGACGACGCCATGCAGATGTTCGAGGGCCACGCCGCGCCGATCGTGATGATGGACCCGCCCGACCACACCGCGATGCGTCGCCTCGTGAGCCGGCCCATGACGCCCCGCCGGGTCCAATTGATCGAGGACGCGGTTCGTGACTTCGTCGACGAACACCTCGACCGCCTCGTCGACGCAGGCGGAGAGGGCGACATCGTGGAGGCGCTGTTCAAGCCCCTCCCGAGCTTCGTGGTCGCCCACTATCTCGGCGTCCCCGTCTCCGACCGGGTGAGGTTCGACGAGTGGACCGGGGCGATCGTGCCCGCCGCCGCCGAAGGCGACATCACCGACGCGCTCGATGCCACCATGGCCCTGTTCGCCTACGCCGACGAGCTCATCGATCGGCGCCGGACCGAACCCGGCGACGACCTCGTGTCCGATCTCGTGGCGGTGGGTGAGGACATGGCATCGCCCATGTGGATCGTCGGGTTCATCTTCACGATGATCGCCGGCGGCAACGACACCGTGACCGGTCTGCTCGGCGGCACCGCGGAGCTCCTCACCGACCATCGTGACCAACGCCGGATCCTCGTCGAGGAACCCGGGCTCATCGGCCCTGCGATCGACGAGTTCCTCCGGATGGTCTCGCCGGTGCAGAACCTGGCCCGTACCACGACCCGCCCGGTCGAGCTCCACGGCGAGACGATCCCCGAGGGCAGCAAGGTCATGCTGCTGTGGGCGTCGGGCAACCGGGACGAGCGGGAGTTCGGGCCCACCGCGAATCAACTCGACGTCCGACGGGAGATCAAGCGCATCCTGTCGCTGGGGTACGGCCCTCACCACTGCCTCGGCGCGGCAGCAGCGCGGCTCCAGGGGAAGGTCGCCGTCGAGCAGTTGCTGTGGCGGTTCCCCGAGTTCGAGGTCGACGCCGCGGGCGGTCGGTTCGCGGCTGGCCCCTTCGTGCGCCGTTACGAGTACCTTCCCTTCCGCACCGGCAGTCGATCCTGAAGCAACGGAGCAGGCCATGAGCGACGAACGTCTGGAGATCCGCGACGCCGTCGCCGTCGTCACGGGCGGGGCGAGCGGCATCGGCCGGGGCATCGTGGGGGCGTTGCTCCGGCGGGGGGCGACGGTCGTGATCGCCGACATCGAGGAATCGGCCATCACCGCCGCGGTCGCCGATCTCGCGGCACACGGCCCGGTGACGGGGCTGCGGACCGACGTCACCGACGAACAGTCGGTGAAGGAACTCGCCGACCACGTCTACGCGACCCACGGCAGGTGCAACCTCTTCTTCGCCAACGCCGGCGTCACCTCCGGCGGTGGCGGAAAGCCGTGGCAGCAGGAGCCCAACGACTGGCGCTGGTGTTTCGGGGTCAACGTCTTCGGCGTGGGGATCTGCGCCTCCGAGTTCGTCCCCCGCATGATCGAGGGCGGCGAGGCGGGCCAGTTCATCGTCACGTCGTCGGGCGACGGCGGGTTCGCGCCCGTGCCCCAGGCATCGGTGTACGCCGCGTCGAAGGCCGCGGCGAGCTGCTTCACGGAATCGCTCAACGCCAACCTGATCAGTGAAGGGACGAAGCTCCGGGCGTCGGTGTTCTACCCCTTCGGCGGACTGCTCGACACCGGCCTCTTCAACGCGCAACGCAACCGCCCCGCGCACCTCCAGCGGGTCGGCGCCGCGACAGGACGCAAGAGCATGACCTTCGACCAGTTGAAGGAGATCGTCGCCAAGGCGAGAGGCACCGAGCCCCCGGTCGCCGACCTCGACGCACTCGGCGAGGCGGTGCTCGACGCCGTGGAGGAACGGCGCTTCGTGATCGCCGACGGCCTCGACGACACGGCCGCGCTGCTCCACAGCCGGGCCGACGCCATCGGTCGGGCCGAGATGCCACCCAACACGCCGATGGATCTCGGCTGAGAGGACACCGATGACCCAGATCCTCTCCCAGTTCGCCATCAACGTCCGCGACATGGACAGAGCCCTCGAGTTCTGGCGGGACGTGTGCGAGTTGCCCGTCGTCAACCGGGTCGAGACCCCCACCTTCGTCGAGGTGATGCTGCAATCCGAGCACGGCGGGTCGCGCCTCCAGCTGGCCCACCACTTCGACGACGACGACCCGATCGAGATCGGGACCGGCATCTGGAAGATCTACGTCAACACGTCCGACTGCCGGGGGCTCTACGACCGGGCGATCGCCGCCGGATGCGAGTCGGTCTCGGAGCCCACCAAGCCCGACCAGTGGCCGGTCACGCTCGCGTTCGTGAAGGACTTCGACGGGTACCTGGTCGAGCTCGTCGAGCACCACGAGGGGACGCGGCCCGGTGTGCCCGACCCGAAGCAGGTCGGGTCGGAGTAGCACCGGACCCCGCCCATGCCCTGGACCGTCGACGACATCCCCACCCGCTGATGGAAGCGCGACGGATCGAGTACGCGGGGTCGGTCCACGACGAGCGTGAGATCGAGGCCGTGACGGCCGTGCTGAGAGGTGGGCCGACGGCGCTGCGGATCGGCCGGCACGTCCGCGAGATGGAGGAGCGGGTGGCCGAGCTGTTCGGGATGCGCCGCGGGATCATGGTGAACTCCGGTTCGTCGGCCCTCTACGTGGCGGTCGAGCTGCTCGACCTCGAACCCGGCGACGAGGTCCTCACCTCGGCGGTCACCTTCTCCACCGACATCGCCCCCCTCCTGCGGTCCGGCCTCGTGCCCGTCTACGTCGACGTCACGCCCGACACCTTCCAGATCGACGTCGACGCGATCGAGGGAATGATCGGGCCCCGCACCAAGGCGATCCTGGCCCCGAACCTGATCGGCAACGCGCCCGACTGGGACGTCATCCGCGGGATCGCCGATCGTCACGACCTGAAGGTGATCGAGGACTCGTGCGACGCGCTGGGGCTCACCCTGCGGGGCACCCCCACCGGCACCCGCGCCGACATCACCGTGACCAGCTTCGCCCTGTCGCACATCATCACCGCCGCCGGCACCGGTGGGATGGTCTGTGTCCACGACGACGATCTCGCCGACCGGGCGCTGCTGCTGCGCCGCTGGGGCCGGCGCTCGGAGGTGCAGCTCTTCGGCTCCCGGAAGGGCACGGGTGACCGCTTCTTCTCGACGATCGACCACGGCCCCGGCGACACGGCCCTCGAATACGACGACCTGTTCATCTTCGACGAGGTCGGCTGGAACTTCGAACCGTCCGAGCTGTCGGCCGCGTTCGGTCTGGTCCAGCTCGACAAGCTCGAGGAGAACCTGGCCCGACGCCGGCGCAGCTTCGAACTCACCGCGGCCGCGCTGGCCCGCTGGCCCGAGCTGTTCACCCTCCCCCGTCTCACTCCCGGTGTGGAGACGGGCTGGCACATGTTCCCGTTCCTCATCGAACCTGCGTCCGGGATCCGACGCAGCGAGCTCCAGTCCTGGATGGAGTCGCACGGCATCGACACCCGCATGGTCTGGACCGGCAACGCCGCCCGCCAACCCGCCTTTCGCGACGCCCCCATGCGTCTGCCCGACGGTGGCCTCCCGAACGCCGACCGGGTCATGGAGTGGGGGCTGATCCTCCCCAACAGCCACTCGCTCACCGACGACGACTGCGCCTACATCGGTGACCGCATCGCGGCCTTCGTCGACCGGATGCCGGATCGGAGCGGGACGTAGTGTCGGGGGCGTGACCCCTCCGAGCGCACCCCGATACGAGCACCCGTACCCCAGCGCAGAGCTGGCGGCCGCCCATCCATTCGTCCCGCTCGACTTCGTGCGCCACCCCGACCCCGAGATGGCCGAACGAGCCCTGGTGTTCGAGTCCGAGATGGCGGGCCGGCGGAGCGTGCGGATGTTCAGCGACGAGCCGGTCCCCCGGGCCCTCGTGGAGTCGGCCATCCGGACCGCGTCGAGTGCACCCTCGGGAGCCCACAAGCAACCGTGGACATTCGTCGCGGTCGACGACCCTGCCGTGAAACGCGAGATCCGGCTCGCCGCGGAAGAGGAGGAACGGGTCAACTACCTGGAGAACCGGATGAACGCCGAGTGGCAGGAGGCCCTGGCCCCGCTGGGGACCGATCATCACAAGGAGTTCCTCGAGATCGCCCCCTGGATCGTCGTGCTGTTCGAGCAGCGCTACGAGATCCGGGCCGACGGGACGCAGCGCAAGAACTACTACGTCAAGGAGAGCGTGGGGATGGCCGCCGGCCTGTTCATCGCCGCCCTGCACCACATGGGACTGGCCACGCTCCCCCACACACCGACCCCGATGGCCTTCCTCCGCCGGATCCTCGAGCGGCCCGACAACGAGCGGCCGTTCGTGATGTTCCCGGTCGGGTTCCCGGTGCCCGGAACACGGGTACCCGCCCTGCGCCGCAAGCCGCTCGACGAGGTCGCCGTCTTCCCGGAGCGGCGCACCGTTCCATGACGATCGGTCTCACCTGCGTCACCGCCGACTGCGGATCGTCCGGGTGGCGGGGAGCCGGGGCTCCCGGCGCTACGGTCGTCGGGTGGAGCGCAGAGAACTGAGCGCGAGCTTCGACGTGATCGCCCCCGACGGCTCGGAGGTCCGGCTCCTGGTGACCGGGGCGGCGGGCAGCATGGCCCACTTCCGCCTGGCCCCCGCGGAGACGTCCCGGCCGACGCAGCACCGCACGGTGGAAGAGCTCTGGTTCTTCCTCGCGGGGCGGGGGGAGATGTGCGTCGGCGACGAGGTCGTCGGGGTGCACCCCGGCCTCTCCCTCCGGATCCCACCCCGCACCCGCTTCCAGTTCCGGTGTCTCGGTGGGGAGGCCCTCGACGCCGTGGCGGTGACGATGCCGCCCTGGCCGGGACCCGAGGAGGCGCTCGCCGCCGAGCCGTTCTGGCCGGTGGGGAGCTGACGGATCGGGGCTCAGCCCCGCCCGTTGCCCTTCGCGTCGGCCCCGGGCGCGTCAGCGCCACTGCCGCTCGGAGCCGGCGTCTCGACGGGCTCGGGCCGACC
>JABAOE010021025.1_pt1 | contig 16496 bp, 18 predicted proteins | sample 7062141 | NCBI WGS metagenome assembly JABAOE01 (sample SAMN14538627, study PRJNA623070) | marine sediment metagenome | biome: marine biome [ENVO:00000428]; feature: marine pelagic biome [ENVO:01000023]; material: deep marine sediment [ENVO:00002113] | place: India: Gulf of Khambhat ... | reverse complement strand
TCGGTCATCCACTCCGGCTCGTTCTTCTTGCGCGAGATCAGCCGGACGATGTCCTCGTCGAGGCCCTTCGGCGCCATGTCCTCCTCGATGTCGGTGACGAAGCCCCACTTGTACTCGGACTCCACCTCCGAAGTGCGCGAGATGACCTTCGGTTCTTTCTGGACTACCATCGACTCTCCATGATAGGGGGCGGCGGATTAACGAATTATTGACTGTCTTTATCTACCGCCATTCTAGCACAGGGCACTCACCCACTCAATCAGGTAGGCACCGTCCACTACAATGGGCTTGTGACGAGCACAACGCCTGACCGCATCTACCTCGACCACGCCGCCACGACCCCGCTCGACCCGCGCGTGCTCGAGGCGATGATGCCCTACCTGACGACGGCCTGGGGCAACCCCTCCAGCCTCTACGCCGAGGCGCAGGACGCCCGCCGCGGCCTCGACTCGGCGCGCGCCGCGATCGCCGGCATCCTCGGCTGCCGGCCCAACGACCTCGTCTTCACCGCCGGCGGCTCGGAGTCCGACAGCCTCGCGCTACAGGGCGCCGCCTGGGCCGCCCGCCGTGCCGGCCGCGGCGACCACATCATCACCACGGCGGTCGAGCACCACGCCGTCCTGCACACGGCTGAGCGCCTCGAAGAAGCGGGCTTCCGCGTCACCTATCTCAGCGTCGACGCTGAAGGCTTCATCGACCCGGGCGAGCTGCAGGACGCTGTTGGCGGCGACACGGTCCTCGTCAGCATCATGTACGTCAACAACGAGGTCGGCACGATCGAGCCGTTAACCGAGGCCGTGCGCACCGTCAAGGAGAAGAACCCGCAAACAGTCTTCCATACCGACGCCGTGCAGGCCGCCGGAATCCTCGATCTGGACGTGGAGGCGCTTGGCGTCGACCTGCTCTCGCTGGCGGCGCACAAGTTCTACGGGCCAAAGGGCATCGGCGCGCTCTACGTCCGGCCGCGCACGNNCAAGTTCTACGGCCCCAAGGGCGTCGGCGCGCTCTACGTCCGCAGCCGCACGCCCCTTCAGCCGCAGCTGCTGGGCGGCGCGCAGGAGAAGAACCGCCGCGCCGGCACGGAGAACGTCGCCGGCGCCGTCGGTATGGCGACGGCGCTCCAGCTCGCCTACGACGAGTTCGGCTCGCGCACGGCGCTCTACCGCGATCTGCGGGACCAGCTTCTCTCCGGCGTCCCGGAGCGCGTGCCGAACGTCCACGTCACCGGCCCGCAGGACCTCTCCCGGCGCGCCGCCAACAACGCCTCCTTCTGCTTCGAGTACATAGAGGGCGAGCCGATCCTGATCGCCCTCGACCTCGCCGGCATCGCCTGCTCCAGCGGTTCGGCCTGCACCACCGGTTCGCTCGAGCCGTCACACGTCCTCACGGCGATGGGCGTACCCGAGGATCTGGCGCGTGGTAGCATGCGCCTGACCGTGGGCGCCGACAACACGAGCGACCAGATCGACCACTTCCTGGAGACGCTTCCCGGCATCGTCTCGCGCCTGCGCTCGCTCTCACCCACCTGGCCGGAACGGGCGCGGTCGTGACCGAAGACCAGCGCGAGCTCCACCTCCCGGAGGCGCTCACCCACGCAGCAGTGCCGCCGCCCGGCGAGCCGCCAGCGGACGCAAAGCACGACGCGGCCGCCGTCGAGAGCGGCCCCGTCGTCGACCGCCTGGAAGAGCTCTTCCCGCTGGTCTGGCTCGGCATGCTCACGGTCGTTAGCGTGGTCGGCATCTACAACGCCGTCTCGAACCTGCCCTGATGCGCTGAAGTTCAAGACAAGCCGCACGGATCCCACGGCGACCCCTTGAGCGCCGATCCTCTCACAACCGGTCGCCTCGCCACGCCCACATCGTCGCCCGCCGCTAGCGTTTGCTCGTGATAAACTCCACAAACGGTATTCTCATGTCCGATCAGCTCATCACCGTTCATGACACTGCGGAGACCTCTGTCGAGGAGTCGATCCGCCAGAACGTGCTTCTCGGCTCGGTCGACGGCCTCGTCAACTGGGCGCGCAAGTCGTCGCTCTGGCCCGTGACCTTCGGCCTCGCCTGCTGCGCGATCGAGATGATCGCCACGGCGACGCCCCGCTACGACATCGCCCGCTTCGGCGCCGAGGTGTTCCGCGCCTCGCCGCGCCAGGCCGACCTGATGATCGTCGCCGGCACCGTCACCTGGAAGATGGCGCCGCCGGTGCGCCGCATCTACCTGCAGATGGCCGAGCCGCGCTGGGTCATCTCCATGGGCAGCTGCGCCACCATCGGCGGGCCCTTCGCCTACGGCTACAGCACGCTGCCCGGGGTCAACCTGATCGTTCCCGTCGACGTCTACGTCCCCGGCTGCCCGCCACGGCCCGAGTCACTGCTGCAGGGACTAATGCTCCTCCAGGACAAGATCAGCAAGGAGAGCGCCTTCGGCCGCCGCGACGTCAAGCAGCCCGCCGGCGATTTTTCCCGCTACCTTCCCGACGGCGACCCCGTCCGCTCCGAGCTCGAATCGCTCTTCCCGCCGAACCTCTAGGCGCGCGCGAATGCTGCACGACCTGGCTCCGGACTTCCGTCCCCTCAGCGCTGACTTCTCGGCTGCGGGCGAATACGCCAGGGTCCTCGTCGTCACCTCTCCCACCTGAAGCATGTGCCTGGAAGGTGCCTCAGTTGCGGGGCACGACCTGCTCCTCGCGCTGGCCGATCGCGGCCTGCGCGCCTTCTACGTCTGGACCCCCGTCCTCGGCGCCGACGACCGCGAAGCGGCCGTACGCGCCGCCGGAGAGCGCGATCACCCCGCCGCCCGCCACTACTGGGACGCAGACGGCGCTTTCGCCCCGGCCCTTGCCACGCCCCTCGGTCTCGCGCCTGCGGAAACGCCAACGCCCCGCTTCCCGCTGGCCATCGCCTGGGACGTCTACCTCGCCTACCCGCCCGGCGACCACGACCTCTTCGCGCCGTCGTCGTGGATGCACCAGCTTCCGACCAAGAAGGCGCCACGCCTGGACGCGGCCGCCTTTCACCGCACCGTCGAGGCGCTGCTGCCGGCCGGCTCCTGAAACCTCCGCCGGCAACCCTGTAACCTATCCCCATGACGTTCGAGGCGCGCCTCGCCTTCCTCATCTTCTTCTTCCTCTGCTGGACGATCGTCGCCCTCCTCCCCTGGACCGTGACCGCCCTTTATGTCCGCGGCCGGGGCGCAGCCGTCGCCCTGCCGCTCGCCGTCGTCGCCGCCTGGGCCGCCGGAATCTTCGTCCCGCTCGTCGGCATGCGCGACGCCACCGGCTTCTTCGTCAGCCTCCTGGCAGCGTTCGTGGCCGGGGGCGTCGGCTCGATCGCCGGCATCGCCTTCGCACGGCGCCTGGAAGCGAGCCGCGCTCGACCGGCCTCCGAGCCAGGCGATAAACTGAGCCCGTGACGCCCACTCAAGACGGCCCGATCCACGCCCTCTCCACGATGTGGTCGCAGGGCCGCTTCCGCGCCGACGGCGACGAGCACGACCACATGCCGTCGTTCGCGGAGAAGACCGCCGCGCTCGGCTTCGGCCACGTCGAGATCAACTACGTCATCCCGCCGGCCGGTGTCGATGCGCTCATCGAGAGCAACCACGTCGGGGTCTCATCGGTCCACTCACCGTGCCCGCGGGTGCGGATCAACGGCCGGCTGTCGGACGCCCTCAACCTCGCCGCCACCGACGAAGAGGAGCGGGCGTTTGCTGTCCAGGTGGCGAGGGAAAGCGTCGACACCGCGGTTCGCGCCGGCGCTTCGCTGCTGGTCGTGCACCTGGGCGGCATCGGCGACAAGATGTTCGAGGAAGAGCGCCAGCTCCGCAAGCTCTTCGACGCCGGCACGACCGACGGCGAAGACGTCGAAGCCCTGCGCGCGTCCGCCGTCAAGCGTCGCCGCGATGGCGCACTCGACTTCTTCCCGCAGGCGCGCCGCTCGCTGGCCGAGCTGGCGGAGCACGCCGCCGCCAACGGCGTTACGATCGGCCTCGAGAACCGCTACCACTTCAGCGAGTTCCCGAACGTGGACGAGATGGCGGAGTTGCTCGACGCCTACCCGCCGCACGTCGCCGGCTTCTGGATCGACATCGGCCACGTCGAGGTGCTGCACCGCCTCGGCCTGGGCCATCGCCACCGCTGGCTCAACGAGCTGGCCAACCGCTGCGTCGGCTCCCACGTCCACGATACGGACGGCCTCGCCGATCACCGTGCGCCCGGCCAGGGCACGTCAGACTGGCCGCACTACGCCGCGAAGCTGCCGCCGCAGATCCCGCGCATCTACGAGATCAACCAGAAGGTGCCGGAAGACCAGGTCGCCGCCGCCACGCCATTCCTGCGCAGCGTCGGCGTCCTGCCGCCCGCGTCTAGCTAAGCTCGAACGTCAGCGTCGCCTCGGTAACGCCATCGTCGCCGACGAACCAGTTGCCCGGCGTGAAACGCAGCGTGTACTCGCCCGCCGCCGGGTGGTCAACGAGGAAGCTCACGAAGAGGTCCGTCGTGTCGGTGCCGGCATCCGAGCCCGGCAGCGAGGCCAGCTCTGACTGGTCAACACCGATGCTGCTTCCGCCCGGCAGGGTCAGCGCGAAGTCCTGGGCAAATACATTCCAGCTTCCAGACCTGCGGCTCGTCGCGTCGAAGTACAGCGTCAGCGCTCGCTTCCCTTCCTCCACCTCGGTGTGGTTCCAGAGCACGTCTGCGCGAAGCTCAGCCGACTTGAACTTCAGATCGATGAGCTCCATTGAGATCGTGCCGGAGAGCGGCGGCTCGCTAGGCGCGAGGTCAACCAGCTCGCCTCCCTGCGCTCCGAGCGGCACTCGCGCCTGGTTCTCGCCGGACGCACCCACCAGCAGGTAGGCGCTCTCCGGATCAAACCCCTCATCGACTTCGAAGATCATCGCACCGCTGCTGGACAGACCGCCCGGGACGTCCGGCAGATCGCTGCTGAGCCGTGCAGGGTAGGCATCTCCGGGAGTGACGACCGTAAGAGGGGAATCGAATGAGAGCTGGCTGGTCCCCAGGTTCTCGAACGTGGCGTCGATCGTAAGCAGGTACACCAGCTCGGTGCCAAGGAAACCCTCCTCAGCGGTCGACAGTGTGCCGTCGCCCAACTCTACCCGGAATCCGATGTGCCAGAACTCTGCGTTAATGGGGAATACCTGGTCGCCTGCCGGACCGTCAGTTCCGGAAGGAGTCGTGGCGGCGGGAGCGGTCGTCGCGGCGTCGGTCGGCGTCGCGTCATCGTCGTCATCACCACCACCGCACGCGGCCAGCAACGCACCCCCCAGGGCGATCATTGCCACGATGAGCAGCGGCATCAGGTTCAGGCGAAAGCCTCTAAGTGCCACGGGGGACCTCCTAAACGTCTTTTCCTGTTCTTCGATCTCGGAATCATATCCCCGAAAGGGCGCGCCCGTCCACGACTCGAACGATCCGTTGACATCTTACCGGGCCCCTGCTACCATCCCGTCACCATGAATATCCGGTTCGTATCCGCAGACACGAAGCAGATGCACGCCTTCGGCGGCTCCTGCCTCGTTACCATTTGCGGCCGGGCCCGGGTATTCCTCACCTGATCGACCTCACCACTACTGGAACACCAAGGCCCGTCGCAAAAGCGGCGGGCTTTTCAGTTGTGGGCAGAGCGAGCGGGAGAAAGGAGGCGCACAGGCGATGATAGAGGGAAAGCTGGTACGGCTTCGGGCCGTTGAGCCCGAGGACGCCGAAAACGCCTTCCGCTGGATGAACGACCGCGAGGTGACGCGCAACCTCATGGCGCGCTACCCGTACTCGCTCGAATCGGAGCGCGAATGGGTCAAGGGCGCGGGCAAGCCCCTGGACTTCGGTAACGTGCGCTTCGCCGTCGAGACGAAAGAGGGCGTTCACATCGGCCACTGCGGTCTGCACAACGCCAGCGCCGAGAACCGCCATGCAGAGCTCGGCATCATGATCGGCGAGAAAGAGTACTGGGGCCGCGGTATTGGCACCGACACCATGGCCACCCTCCTCCGCTTCGCCTTCGAGCAGATGAACCTGCACAAAGTGAGCCTGGGCGTCTTCGAGTTCAACGAGCGCGGGCTGCCCATGTACACGAAGCTCGGCTTCGTGGAAGAGGGCCGCTTCCGCGAGGACCTGTTCCAGGACGGCCGCTACTGGGACCTCGTGCGCATGTCCATCCTTCGCCGCGAATACGAAGCCACGCACGGCGCCATCGGCGCCGCCGCGGCACCCGCCACGATCTGACAACAACAGTCCCCCTCGGCAGGCGGGCGCGACCCCTCCCTGCGCCCGCCTGCCACTTCTGAGCGTGTCAGGTGCGACCCACTTGACGCCGCCCCTTCTCCGTGCCAACTTTGGCCCCGAAGGAGGACGCCCTCATGAACGACGTAGCATTCCTCGACGCCACTTCACAGGCGGAGCTGGTCCGCAAGAAGCAGATCAAGCCGGAGGAGCTTCTCGACGGCGCGATCGAGCGGATCGAGCGCCTGAACCCTCAGCTCAACGCCGTCGTCCTGCCGATGTACGACCAGGCCCGCGCCGCCATCGCCGCCGGCCTGCCCGACGGCCCCTTCACCGGCGTCCCCTTCGCCCTCAAGGACCTCGGCGCCATGTACGCCGGCGTCGTCCAGACTCAGGGCTCGTCCTTCTGCAAAGACCTCGTCTCCCCGATCGACTCCGAACTGACACGCCGCTACAAGGAGGCCGGCCTCGTCATCTGCGCCAAGACCAACACCCCGGAGTTCGGTCTCATCTCAACGACCGAACCACGTCTCTTCGGCGCCGCGCACAACCCCTGGAACCTGAACCACTCGACCGGCGGCTCCAGCGGCGGCGCGGCGGCCGCGGTGGCTTCCGGCATGGTGCCGTTCGCACACGGCGGCGACGGCGGCGGCAGCATCCGCATACCGGCAGCCTGCTGCGGCCTCTTCGGCCTCAAGCCGACGCGCGCCCGCATCACCGCCGGCCCCCTCATCGGCGACATCATGGGCGGCCTCGTCAACGAGCATTGCGTCTCCCGCTCCGTCCGGGACTCCGCAGCGCTCCTCGACGCAACAGCCGGCTCAATGCCCGGCGACCCGTACGTCGCCCCAGAACAGAAGCGGCCCTACATCGAAGAAGTCGGTGCCGGCCCGGGCCGCCTTCGCATCGCCTTCACGCGTAACACCTATTACGGCGACCCGCTCCACGACGACTGTGTCGCCGCCGTCAAGGACACAGCCGCGCTCCTCTCCGACCTCGGCCACGAGGTGGAGGAAGCGTCGCCGCCCATCCCCGGCGAGCAGCTGATCGATTCCTTCACGCAGCTCTGGGCCGCCAGCAACACGTTCGGCATAGATTCGATGGCGATGGTAACCGGCAAGCAGCCCAGGGAGGAGGACTTCGAGATCCTTACCTGGGCCCTCTACAAGATGGGCCAGGAGGTCACGTCCACGCAGTACCTGACGACCATCCTCGGTATGCAGACGCTCGCCCGCCAGATCGCCAGCTTCCACGAGACGTACGACATCTGGCTGACACCTGCCACGGCCAAGCCGCCCGTGGAGCTCGGCTACCACGATTCCACTCCCGAAGACCCAATGCTCGGCTTCACCCGAGCTGCAAGCTTCGTGCCGTTCACACCGATCCAGAACGTGACCGGGCAGCCGGCGATGTCCGTTCCGCTCTACTGGAACGAGGCAGGCCTGCCGATCGGCCTGCACTTCGCCGGCCGCTTCGGCGAAGAGGACACGCTGTTCCGCCTCGCCGCCCAGCTGGAAGAAGCGCGCCCCTGGGCAGGCAAGGTCCCGCCCGTTAGCGCCTAGTACGATCCCGCCGCACGCTATCGGCACGACGAGCCGGGCCCCGGCTGCCTGGCTTTGCCCGTCCCTGCCGCACGCCTCGCTCGCTTGCGCGTAATGACCGCGGCCGTAACCGAGTCTTCACCCCGCTCCCGTAACTGCGGCCGGCGCCCGTCCATCCAACCATACGGGGCACCCATAGATGGTCTGGAACCGTATCCGGCGCACGCGAAGTCCGGGGGCGGCGGCGCTGCTAATCGCCGCTGCGGCCGTTTACCTCTCGCTGGCCGGGAACGGCGCCGGCTCTGCAGCGGGCGAAGAGTACTACGACTGCACACCGGTCCGTACCGCAGGCTCATCTCAGACTTCCGGCGGCGGCGGCCTGATGACCGGCTCCAACGTCGATCAGCTGACCGACGAGGCCGACCTCGTCGTCTTCGGCACCGTCGAAAGCCTCCAGACGTGTCGCAGCACCGGTCCGGTCACGATCGTCACCCGGACGCGGATCGCGCCTGTCGACCTCCTGAAAGTAGACCAACTCCCACCAACTGCAGCTCTGACCGTCGACGTCCCCGGCGGCGCCATCGACGGCCACCGCCTGGCCGTCGGCACAAGCCCGGAGTTCACTGCCGGCGAGCGCGTCGTCGTCTTCCTCGGTATCGGCGATGACGGCGAGGTGTTCCCGGCGGCCGGATTCCAGGGCAAGTTCACCGTCTCTGAGGACCTGCATCTGAGCCGGCCCGCCATCTCCCTGAGCGAGATGCGCGGCGCCGTCCGCACGGCAGCGACGGGCGACCTGCCGGCCGAGGACGACCCGCTGGAAGGCGGCCCGCAGATTATCGAGAGCGCATACTCCACGCTCGGCGTCAGCTTCGTCGACGGCGAGATCCCCGTCCAGTACTACATCAACGCCGGCGCCGGAAAGCCGGCACAGATCACCGAGCATGAGGCGCGTCTCGCCTCAATCCGCGCCTTCCACGCCTGGCAGAACATCCCCGGCTCGTACGTCGCCTTCGGGCCCGCGCAGAGCACGTCGCGCACGAGCAACCAGGGCGACTGCGACGGTTACCACGACACGACCTGGGGCATCTCCTCCAGCCACGGCTCCAGCACGCTCGCCATCGCCTACACCTGCTACATCGGCTCGCAGATCCTGGACGCCGACGTCGAGATTGACACCGACCACTTCGGGACACAGTGGCGCGTCGACGGCAGCGGCGCCTGCTTCACCGACACCTACGACCTCCAGACCGTCCTCCTGCACGAGAACGGCCACGTCCTCGGCCTCGGCCATCCCAGCAACAACGGCTGCGTGCCCTGCCCGGTGATGGACGCCAGCTACGGCGGCGTCAGCCGCACACCGTGTGCCGACGACGACGCCGGGGCCAGCGCAGTCTACCCGCTTGATGGCGGCGCGCCGCCGGCGGCGCCCGGCAGCTTCACCGCAAGCGGTACGGAGGAGGCGCTCCTCACCTGGAGTGACGTCGCGGGTGAGTGGGGCTTCGAGCTATGGCGTGCGCCGCTGGCCTGCGCGGGCGCCACAGGCCCGGACTTCGCCCTGCTCGACACCGTCGGCGACGGAACGCTGGCCTATACGGACAACGACTACGGCAACGGCCTGGCCGGCGGCAGCTACTGCTACAAGGCGCGCGCCTTCGATAAGAGCGGCGAATCGGCGTTCTCGACAACCTCTGGCGTCGAAATCGGAGGCTCTTCGCCGACCCCGTCGCCTTCACCGACTGCCACGCCATCGCCCACCGCCACGCCTTCGCCGACACCCACTCCTTCTCCTTCGGCAACTCCATCACCGACGGCGACCCCAACGCCCTCCCCGAGCGCCACGCCGTCGGCAAGCGCCAGCCCCGAGCCATCTCAGTCGCCGCCGCCAGCCCCGACCGGCACGCCGTCGCCAACGCCGCCGCCGAGCATAATGGGCGACGCCGACTGCAATGAGACCGTCGACGTGAGCGATCTTCTCACCGTCCTGGTGACGCTCGGAAGCGCGGGAGCGGCGCCTTGTTCGGTCAACGCCGACGTCAACTGCGACGAGGTTGTCAACGGCGCTGACGCCCTGCTGATCCTGCGCTACATCTCTGAGCTAGCGAGCCCGATCCCGGGCTGCCCGCCCGTCGGCACCAGCAGCGTCTAGGCCGAGAGACGCGCCTTGATCTCGCCGACGGCACCGTCGCGCGATACGAGCTCGTTCTCATCTCCGCCGCGCACCCGAAGCTCCACTGAGCCCTTGTCGAGGTTGCGCGGACTGACCGTGACGCGCAGCGGCATGCCCAGCAGGTCGGCGTCGTTGAACTTGACGCCGGGCGTCTCGTCGCGGTCGTCGTAGAGGACGTCGGCGCCGTTGGAGCGGAGGTGGTCGTAGAGCTTCTCGGCGGCGGCGCCCACGTCCTCGCGCTGGGGCTGGAGGGCGACGAGGTGGACGTGGAAGGGGGCGATCTCGGCGGGCCAGATGATGCCACGCTCGTCGTGGTTGGCCTCGACGACGGCGGCGAGGAGGCGTTCGGTGCCGATGCCGTAGCTGCCCATGACGGCGGGCTGCTGCTTGCCGTCGGCGTCGAGGAAGTAGGCGCCCATCGTCTCCGAGTAGCGGGTGCCGAGCTTGAAGACCTGGCCCATCTCGATGCCGCGCTTGAGGTCCATGGGTGTCTTGCACTGGGCGCAGAGGTCGCCTTCGCGGGCGAGGGCGATGTCGGCGACGATGTCGGCCTTCCAGTCTCGGTCGTGGTTGACGTTGAGCAGGTGCTTGTCCGGCTTGTTCGCCCCGGCGACCAGGTTCCGCTCCTGGAGCACGAGCTCGTCGGCGACTACCTTGATGTTCTCCAGCCCGACGGCCGAGGCCGACCCGGCGACGAAGCCGGCCTTGTTCACGGCATCCTCGTCCATGTATAGCAGATCGATCGCACCGAGCGCGTTCTTGAGCTTCGACTCGTTGACGTCCATGTCGCCCCGGATCGCGACGAGCACCGGGTCCTGGCGCGTGCCGGCGTGCGCGTCCCCGTAGGTGGCCGTGTAGAACACCGCCTTGCACGTCCGCGACTTCGGCACTCCCAGGTGCTCAGCCAGCGCCTCGATCGTCTTCAGGCCGGGCGTGTCGATCTCCTCCAGCTCCTTCGGCGCCTCGCCGCCGGAGGCCGGTTCTTTCACGAACGTCGCCACCTCGGCGTTCGCCGCGTATCCGCACTTCGGGCAGAGCAGGCAGTGGTCCTCGCCGATGTCGGTCAGGTAGAGGAACTCGTGCGTGTCGCTGCCGCCCATCGCGCCCGAGTCGGCCAGCGCCGGGATCACCGGCACGCCGCAGCGCTCGAACACGCGGAGGTAGGCGTCGTACATCATCTGGTACGAGACGTCGAGGCCGTCCTGGTCGACGTCGAAGCTGTAGAGGTCCTTCATGATGAACTGCCGCAGCCGGATCAGTCCGCCGCGCGGACGCGGCTCGTCGCGGAACTTCGTCGCGATCTGGTAGAGCATGAGCGGCAGGTCGCGGTAAGACTGCACGTTGCGCTTGAAGACGTCGACAAACACCTCTTCGTGCGTCGGCCCGAGCGCGAAGTCGCGGTCGTGGTGATCCTTCAGCCGGAAGAGGATCTCCCCCATCGTCTGGTCGCGCCCCGACCTCTCGTAGTACTCGATCGGCACTAGGGAGGACATCAGCAGCTCCTGACCCGCGCGGCCGTCCGGCCCCTCGCGGTCCATCTCCTCGCGGATGATCGACTCGATGCGCTGCACGACCCGCAGGCCCAGCGGCATATACGCGTACACGCCCGCCGAGATCGGCGCGATCATGCCGCTGCGGATGAGCAGCCGGTGCCCCTCCGTCTCAGCGTCCGCGGGCACCTCCCGCAACGTCTTCGAGAACAGCTTCGACATACGCATGGTGGCCATTATGGCGGCGCGGCGTGGGCGGGGGAAGGGGAGCTAGTTCGTGAATCTACTCAGAGCCGCCAAGGCCATCCCCGAGTCCGTCCGGTGGTACTTGCCGCTGAACCAAGAGCTTCAACGAAGTCTTCAATGGTTCTCTGTTCTGGATCATTGGGTGCCTCGTCGCTGGATCTGAAGCCAACCATCTCGTGCAAGTCGTGGTCGAGATCGGGATCCCAGTCGGGGAAGTGGAGATCAGGCACATGTGCCCACGATGCTACGAAGAACTCCCCGTCGATGAGCACATCTTCGGCCATTTGCGTGACGACTTCTGGCGCAAGGTTGCGGGGATTCGAAAAAACGATCTCACCCCAGTTCTTGTAGTTACCTGCATCTCTGTACTGGTACTCAAGACGAATGTTCATGGCTGGCCTCATCCTTGGAATACGTGATGCCGGTGGTAGCTAAGGAACTCCTCCGCTGGCGGAAACTTCTCGGGGAGCGTGATTGACTGGCCGTGATAGGAGGAAAGGGCCGACTGGAAGAAGCCGCCTGCTTCGGTTGCGTTTTCTTGGAACACGCTGACGGTCATCTTGTCTGTGATGGTTATGATGCCCACGTCGAATGCCCTGTCGTGGAGGGCCGACAGACACAGGCCGTTTCGGGGATTAAGGCGGTTTCGTTCATCGACTCGCCACGGTTTGATGTGGCTCGCAACGAGTAACGAGGGCAGGGCAAGACCAGTAATACAGCAGCGGTAGTCATAGGCGCTGAGGACAGTCCGGCGGAATGAGTATTGGCCGATGCGGACAGCCACCTCGGCCTGCCTGTTGGCACCGGTGTAGTCGGGGAGTCTATCCGTAGCCTCGACCTCACTCGTGTCATCAGCGTCAGCAACGCCGAGTTCGGCTGCCGCCTGGCGCGCCTCGACAGCAAATCGATCCCAATCCGCCTGCATTTCCGCCCAGATCGCCTTGTCCGCGTTGGACACGTTCGGCAGTCCAGTCCGCCCGGTCGATGTGATAGCCGGGTCAAGGCTCGCGAAGTTGGAGAGCTTCATCGCCAGCGCCGACGGAGTCCTACCGATTAGCTGGGCGCAACGGATGATTTCGGAATTGCGGTGGTCAAGTTTCCCGAACGGGAGTTGGCAGTATAGGTTGAGCGCTACCAAAGTCTGTTGGCGCGTCCAGTTGGCTCCGCTCGCCANNGTTGGCAGTACAGGTTGAGTGCGACCAACGTCTCATCGCGCGTCCAATTGGTTCCGCTCGCCATCTCAAGTAATCCTAAACCGGCGTTGTGCCAGTGCCGGGGGCGCCGCCGAGGCGCTGGCGCTCGCGGTCGCGCTCCTTGTCGATCAGGAGCTGCACCGACTCCGGCTTCGGGATGCCGATGATGCGGAAGGCGCCGCCGCCGGCGCCGCTCGCCGTCTGGCAGACGACGTCGCCGAAGCCCAGTACCGTCGGGATGAAGCCTGACTTGTGGACGCCGATATCCTGCACGTTGACGAGGTCAGCCGTCGCCAGGCGGTGGTTGAACGGGTGCGGCTTGAAGCTGTCGATGATGCGCTGGTTCGTCACCACCCAGATGTCGTTGGCGTAGCGGTACCAGTTCAGCGCCAGCCGCACGGCCCACCAGCCGATCCAGACGAGCGCGAAGAGCCAGAAGAAGATGCCCAGGTCGTCCAGAACGCCGATGGCGTCGAAGACGAGCGCGAGGATGATGACCGGCGCGAAGGCGAAGATCAGCCAGAGGATCGTGCGCGGCCAGAGGTACCACCAGTGGCGGTGACAGAGCTGGAGGACGATCTCGCCGTCTTGCAGCGGCGAGGGCAGGCTGCCGTAGGTCTTCGTTTCGGCGGCTGCTTCGGCGGACATGGCGTTGCGCACAGTGTACAGGGGACGGGAGAAACGGGACAGCAGGCGCAGAGCTAGCCGGTCCTTGCCATTCGTCCGATCGAGTGTATCCTTGCCCCGATGCCAGACTGAGAGGGAGGATGACATGACTGTCCTGAGCGAATTCAAGGCGTTCCTGCTGCGCGGCAACGTCGTCGACCTGGCGGTCGCGATCGTGATCGGCGTGGCCTTCGGCGTAGTCGTGACTTCGATGGTGGAAGACCTGATCACACCTATCGTTGCGGCGATCGTGGGCGAGCCCAGCTTCGGCGGCCTGACGATCGACATCGGCGACTCGAAGCTCTTCTACGGCCGCTTTCTCAACGCCGTCTTCTCCTTCGTGACGATCGCGGCGGCGGTCTTCTTCTTCGTCGTCCTGCCGTACAACCGCTTCGTCGCCTCCATGCGCAAGGAGCCTTCGCCCGACCCGACGACGCAGAAGTGCCCGGAGTGCCTGAGCGACATCCCCGCCGAAGCCCGTCGCTGCGCCTTCTGCACCAACCCCGTCGCCGCGTCAGCTTAGGGCCTTCGGCAGCCTCGACGGCGCGTGACACTAGCTCGCGCTTGCGGCATCCTGTGCTGCAACCGAGAGGGAGGAGTGAAGGAGCCCACGGCATGTCCCGAGTCTTTCAGATCGCCGATCGCTACGTAGACGACATCGCAGCGCTCGAGCCGTCGCTGGCGACGGCACTGGGAATCCCCGGCCACGACGACGAGATGCCGGACCTCTCGCCGGAAGGTCCGGGGAAGGTCGCCGCGCTGAACCGCGACACGCTCCGCCGGCTCGACGAAGTAGCGGACGAGTCGGACGCCGACCGCATCGCCCGGCAGGTGATGCAGGAAAGGCTCGGCGTCTCGCTGGACACCTACGAGGCCGGCGAGTACCTGCGCGCGCTGCGCAACATCGCCAGCCCGCTGCAGAGCGTGCGGCAAGTGTTTGACCTGATGCCGAAAGAGACGGAGGAGCACTGGTCGAACATCGCCTCGCGGCTGAACCTGGTGCCGGAGGCGCTGGCGGGCTACCGGCAGTCCCTCTCGCTGGGGCTGGAGCGCGGCCTGACCGCCTCGAAGCGCCAGGCGAGCGAGGGCGCAGAGCAGGCGCGCGTATGGAGCGGCCTCTCCGACAAGCCGTCGTACTTCGACCAGCTCTGGGAGCAGTTCGGCGCCTCCGGCATCGCCTCGGAAGGGCTGGCGAAGGACATCGAGAGCGGAGCCCGCGCGGCCAAAGAGGGATACGCCGAGATGCACCGCTATCTGTCCGAGGAGTACGGACCAGAGACGAGCGAGCGCGAAGCCGCCGGCCGCGAGCGCTACCAGCTCCTCTCGCGGGTCTTCCTCGGCGCCGAGATCGACCCGGAGGAGACGTACCGCTGGGGCTGGGAGGAGCAGTACCGCATCGAGGAAGAGATGCGCAAGACGGCGGAGAAGATCAAGCCGGGCGCCTCGATCGCCGAGGTGACGGACCTGCTTGAGAACGACCCGGAGCGCTCGGTCGAGGGCGTCGAGGAGTACCAGCGCTGGCTGCAGGGGCTGCACGACGAGGCGCTGGCGGATCTGCACGGTACGCACTTCGACATCCCCGACAAGATCCGCGTGATGGAGGTGATGATCCCGCCGCCCGGCGGGGCGCTGGCGCCGTACTACACCGGTCCCTCGGAGGACTTCACGCGGCCCGGCCGCACCTGGTGGCCGACCGGAGACGCCACCCGCTTCCCGAAGTGGGGCGACGTCTCGACGGTCTACCACGAAGGCGTCCCCGGTCACCACCTGCAGGTGGCGACGGTTCGCCTCTACCCGGAGGCCCTGTCCCGCTACCAGCGGCTGCTCACGTTCATCAGCGGCCACGGCGAAGGCTGGGCGCTGTACGCCGAACGCCTGATGTCCGAGCTGGGCTACCTGGAGAATCCCGACTACTACATGGGCCTCCTCAGCGCCCAGGCGCTGCGCTCCGTGCGCGTGATCATCGACATCGGGATGCACCTGGAGCTGAAGATCCCGGACGGCGACCGCTTCCACCCGGGCGAGACGTGGAACCACGACCTCGCGCTCGACTTCGCGGTCGAACGAGCGCTACGGCCGCGGACGTTCATGGCAAGCGAGATCGTGCGCTACCTGGGCTGGCCGGCGCAGGCGATCTCGTACAAGGTAGGCGAGCGCTCGTGGCTGACGGCGCGGGAAGGCGCTCGCAAGGCAACCGGTGGCTCGTTCGACCTGAAGGCGTTCCACACGAAGGCGCTGAGTATCGGGCCGATGGGCCTGTCGCAACTCGAGCGCGAACTGGCAGGATAAGACAGAGAGGAGACTACGAGCATGTTGACGCTGGTACCGGAAGAGATCGAGGTCTACGCTCAGGAGCATTCGACGGCGACGCCCCCTCTGCTGGCCGAGCTGACCCAGGCGACCCACGAAAAGTTCGGCGGCGCCGCGGCGATGATGCTCTCCGGCCAGGTGGAGGGGCTGCTGCTGCAAACGCTGGCGGCCTCGATCGGCGCGAGGCGGGCCCTGGAGATCGGCACCTTCACCGGCTTCAGCGCCCTCATGACAGCGGCCGCCCTGCCCGAAGACGGCGAACTCGTGACGCTGGAGCTCAGCGCCAACCACGCGGCGTTTGCGCGCAGCTTCTTCGAGCGCAGCCCGGACGGCCACAAAGTGCGGCTGATTGAAGGACCGGCGCTGGACTCGCTGAAGACGCTGGAGGGGCCGTTCGACCTCGTGTTCATCGACGCGGACAAGGCGGGGTACGTCGACTACTACGAGGCAGCGCTGCCGATGCTGTCAGAGCGCGGCTTGATCGCCGTGGATAACGTGCTCTGGAGCGGGTTCGTGCTGGACCCGAAGGAGGACGACGGGCGTGCAATCGCCGCGTTCAACGACCACGTAACGCGTGACGAGCGCGTTACGAACGTGCTCCTCACGGTGCGCGACGGCATCATGCTCATACGGCACAAATAGGCTCGGGAA
>JABAOE010000173.1_pt6 | contig 16504 bp, 19 predicted proteins | sample 7062141 | NCBI WGS metagenome assembly JABAOE01 (sample SAMN14538627, study PRJNA623070) | marine sediment metagenome | biome: marine biome [ENVO:00000428]; feature: marine pelagic biome [ENVO:01000023]; material: deep marine sediment [ENVO:00002113] | place: India: Gulf of Khambhat ... | reverse complement strand
TGGTTTGCACCGCGCCTTTTCCCTCCATGCCGATTCATTTCTGGAATGACAGCGATGGCTCCAAATACCAAGCCGCGTATTTTTCCCGCTTTCCAGGGGTATGGTGTCACGGCGACTTTATGGAACTTACCGAGCGCGGAACGGCAATCATTTATGGCCGTTCGGACGCTACCTTGAACCCGGGGGGAGTTCGAATCGGCACGGCTGAGATTTATCGGCAAGTCGAACGGCTTGAAGAGATTGTTGAAGGTCTGGTGATCGGTCAGGACTGGGAAAACGACGTGCGAATCGTTCTGTTTGTACGGCTAAGAGATGGTGCGCGACTCGATGACCAGCTGATCGCCAAAATTCGATCGGTGATTCGCCGAAACACCACCCCAAGGCATGTTCCGGCAAAAATTTTACAGGTCACGGATATTCCACGTACAAAAAGCGGCAAGATCGTCGAACTTGCGGTGCGCAATGTGGTGCACAGCAAACCAGTGAAGAATCTTGAAGCACTCGCCAACCCGGAAGCGCTGGAACATTTTCGCGATCGCCCCGAGTTACGCNNGCAAGGGGCATTATTAATAGGGTTGATCAAAACCTGAGATGGCGGACAACTTATCGTGGATGACCACTGGCTGTCGGGCACAAACGTTTCACCACAGATGCCACCACCGCGATTTTTTCGCTTCTATCTTGACCGTACTCTCGGGAAAGTTTGCTTGAAGCATGCGCTCAGCATCGGCACGCAGTTCATGCAACCCCATCTTTTCGTAGCTGGCGACCATAATTGCCAACGCTCGTTCAACGGCAGGCGCCCTCGGATAATTAGTGACGATTTCTTGCGTGCGGTTGGCCGATGCAACGTACGCTCCCCGCCGGAAATAATATTCGGCGACAGTCGTTTCGTGCGATGCCAGGGCGTTTATGAGATAGGTCATGCGCGCCCGCGCATCAGCTGCATACTTACTTTCTGGGTACTGCGCGACGAGCAGTTTGAACGCTTCGTAGGCTTCTTTGGCCGCGACCGGGTCGCGCTCGGTCGGATCCTTCCCGTAAATAGAACCCAACAAGCCGAGGTCTTCAATGAAATTGATTCGTCCCTTCAGGTAAAGGACGTAATCGGCATTCAGATGATTCGGATGCTCACGCAGGAACCGATCGCACGCCGCCAGAGCGGATGCTGCATCATCATTTTTCCAGTAAGCGTACGCAACGTCGATTTTGCCCTGCTGAGCGAGCCGTCCATACGGATAACGCGCATCGAGCTTCTGGTAGTACTCGATGGCTTTCTCATATCGCTTGTCCTGCATTCGATCTCGCGCGGCATAATAGAGCCGATCTGCCGGCCAGTCACGAGTCGGATCCGCCGTGTTTGATGAGCATCCATAGAACAGCGAGAGACAGATGAGCAATCCGATCTGCGCTAGCTGGCAGGCCTGTGACACTTTGCTGGTAGTCAGACTACCGCGAATACGACTGAGAAACGCAATCAAGATACAGTGGACTCCATTAAACACTTCCCAAATTATAAGATAGGATCAACAGGCGCCGAAGATCATGTGGGCGAAATCCCTGATAGGTTCGCGGGTAAGCGAATAGACCAGGCTCTCGCCATACTGTTCCCCGATTATTCTCGAAGCCGCCTGCAACAGTGGATTCGTGATGGCTACGTCACGGTGGATGGCAAGGCCTGCAGCACAAAGAGCAAAGTGTGGGGTGGAGAAAAAGTCTTAGTACGGGTGCCCATCAATGCATCGGAGATGGAGTACCGGCCGGAGAAGATCCCGCTCAATGTGATCTACGAAGACGAGGTGATTCTGGTGATCGACAAGCCGGCAGGACTGATTGTTCATCCGGGTAGCGGCAACTGGGGGGGCACCTTGCTAAATGCACTGTTGCAATACTCGCCGTCAAATGCTTCTTTGCCGCGGGCCGGTATTGTTCATCGCCTCGACAAGGACACCAGCGGGTTGCTGGTCGTTGCCAAGACACTCCCGGCGCGGACCGAACTTGTGCGCCAGATGCAAGCACGTTCGGTGGGTCGGGAGTACGTGGCCATTGTCCACGGCAGCGTCAAGGCCGATGGTTCCGTAGAGGCGCCAATCGGTCGCCATCCGCGAGACCGCAAGCGCATGGCCGTCGTTGCCCGTGGCAAGCCCGCAACGACACATTACAAGGTTGTTGAAAATGGGCGGGGCTGGGCACAACTAGTCTGCCGCCTGGAAACAGGCCGAACCCACCAGATCCGCGTGCACTTGTCCTCAATCGGACATGCGCTCATCGGCGACCCCGTCTATGGGCCGAAGCGCGTTTCGAGCACACTCCCGAAGCAAGCCCGCAGTTTCCAGCGCCAGGCGTTGCACGCGCAGCGGCTTCGGATTCAGCATCCAACAACGGGACAGGACATGGAATGGCAATCGCCGTTACCAGAAGACCTTGCCAAATTGCTGGCTTCCCTGCGTGATGGCTAACTTGCCCACAAACTGGATTATTCCCGAGTGGCCTTGTCCGTCCCGAGTGCGGGCGGTTATTACCACGCGCTCTGGTGGCGTAAGTTCCGGCAATTACGCGTCAATGAATCTTGGCATGGCGGTTGGAGATCGCATCGAAAGCGTTAATGAAAACAGACGGCGCCTGATGGTCGCCCTGCCCTCCCCGCCGAAATGGTTACAGCAAGTGCACGGCAACCAGGTCGTCAAGGCACAGCAACTGGATGAAGCAGACAGGAAGGCTGACGCTGCGGTTACCACTACTGTTGCCAAAGTGTGCGCAGTGACAGTCGCCGATTGTCTGCCGGTACTATTGTGCGACCAAAGCGGCCAGGTAGTAGCAGTGGCCCACGCAGGATGGCGTGGCCTTTGCGCCGGCATTATTGAGAACACGGTATCGGCAATGGAACGACCTGGACGCCAGTTACTTGCCTATCTTGGCCCGGCAATCGGCCCTTTGGCATTTGAGGTCGGCGACGAGGTGCGGACTGCATTCGTCGAGTGCGATGCGCAAGCAGCAAGCGCCTTCCGACGCTACCGACACGGGAAGTGGTTAGGCGACTTGTTCGAACTCGCGCGTCAGCGCCTTCGCAAAGTTGGCGTCTCGAAAGTCTTTGGTGGACAAGACTGTACCTACAGTGATCCGAAACGTTTTTTTTCACACCGGCGCGACAAGGTGAGCGGGCGAATGGCAGCACTGATCTGGATATCCCCAGTCTAACCTCCGCCGCCTTCACGGTTCTGTACCAGTTATACTCCGGCCTTCCCCGCATCGACATCCTCAATGTCTGTCCTTCACTGGATTTTGCTCAGCACCTTATTCAGCGCTATCCTGAGCGTATCAGCCGCTGCTGCCTTGGCGTACCGTGCAACACAGGCGCATGTGGCGCGGCTCATCGGTTACGCGGTTGGCGCGCTGCTCGGTGCGGCCTTTCTCGAAATTCTTCCCCATGCGGTTGAATCGTCACCAAGCATCCACCAGTTGTCGGCGACCGTCCTTGGCGGCATTCTGATGTTCTTCTTGCTGGAGAAGTTCGTTTTGTGGCGGCATTGCCACATTGAATCATGTGAAGCGCACGATCAGCTGACCCCGCATGGTGATCATGGCCGCACCGGGATGATGATCCTGATCGGCGACACCTTTCACAATTTTGTCGACGGTATCCTGATCGCTGCCGCGTTCATGACCGACATTCAACTCGGGATCGTGACAACGATCGCCATCATTGCCCACGAGATTCCGCAAGAGGTGGGCGATTTTGTGATCCTGCTTCACTCGGGCTTCTCTCGATTCCGTGCTCTGCTTTTCAACCTGACGTCCAGTGTTGCCACACTGATTGGAGGGTTGTTGGCGTACCTGGCCTTACAATCTGTGCAAGCGATGGTGCCTCCCCTTCTGGGGTTGGCAGCTGCAAGCATGATTTACATATCGGTGGCCGATCTCATTCCCGGTCTGCATAAACGCCCAGAAATAAGTGCGACTGTAGAGCAAGTTTTGCTGATCGGTCTTGGCGTTAGTACGATTGTTCTGGTCAGGTTTGTAGTTGGTAGTTTTTTCGGCCATTGACCGAGTCGTTACCAGAGTATTTCGCTCGAGCACGAAGGCCTTGAATTAATGCATAAGCCGTCAAGCATATTGCGCGGTTGTACAATCTTTGGCTGCTGCTTATTGCCACGGTGGCCGGTTTCCGACTGTGTTAATTGACTTGCGGCACATTTACGCTCAGATTGAGTTATTTGATTCCAAGCTCGTATCGATCAACTCGCATGCCAACTTCCTCGGATGCTGTCGAAACCGCGTTGCAACAGCTCGTTGCTATAGCACAGGAACACACATCGGAGTTTGTCAATTCGTTGCCGCTACGGGATTCCGATCTCGCTGAATTAAATCGCGCATTACTTTCCGGCGAACGAGGGCGCCAGAAGTTGCACGGCATCCAACAGCAATATTTGCAACGATGGTTTGAGATCCTCCAATCTGAGGCCGCCTCACAGCGCCCTTCTACCCAGAAGAACCGGCTATCGGCACAACAGTGGAGTGAATTGCCATGGTTCAGGACTATTCGCGCAATTCATGAACTTAACGCCAGCTACATAAGCCAAGTCACGCAACTGACCGACCTGCCCTCAGATACACAGCGCAGGCTGGAGTTTTTTGCCCGGCATTTCGTTGACGCGATGTCGCCGGCCAACTTTCCACTGACTAATCCGCAAGCAATCGCACGTGCCCTGGAGACTGGTGGCGACAGCCTCGAGCGTGGTGCCAGGGCGTTTGCCGAAGATTTGGCGCGTGGCCGGATTACCATGAGCGACGAGTCGGGTTTCGAAATCGGCCGTAATCTAGCCATCACGCCAGGTGACGTGATTTTCGAGAACGAGTTGATACAGTTGATTCAATATAGGCCGACAACAAAACAAGTCTGCTCACGTGCGCTGTTGATTGTTCCGCCTTTTATCAACAAGTATTACATCCTTGATCTGCAGCCGCACAATTCGTTTGTTCGATATTGCGTCTCTCAAGGCATTACAACCTTCATGATCTCCTGGCGCAATATTCCGGCTGAACTGGGTCATCTGACCTGGGAGGACTATATCGATAAAGGGATATTCAAGTCCATTGATGTGGTTAAGAGCATCTCACGTCGGGATTCGGTTAATGCCCTCGGTTATTGTGTAGGTGGAACATTACTTTCCTGCGCGCTTGCCGTGAAGGCGGCAAGAGGTGAGCATCCGGCAAGTTCGTTGACCTTGCTGGCGTCGATGCTCGATTTTTCCGACACAGGTGACATCGGCGTTTATGTCGACGACGTGTACGTTGATCACTGCGAGCAGCGATATGCCAAAGGTGGGTTAGTTCCGGGATCGCAACTAGCAAATGCCTTCGCCAGCCTGCGTGCTAATGAACTGGTTTGGTATTTTGTCATCAACAATTATTTGCTCGGCAATGCTCCACGCGCATTTGACCTGCTGTACTGGAATGCAGACAGTGCAAACCTTCCCGGGTGTCTCTATGTCTATTATTTACGCAATATGTACCTCGAGAACCGGCTGTCCGTCCCCGGCGCACTCCGAATGAAGAATGAGACTGTCGATCTTCGCAGGCTCGTCATGCCGGCAATGGTCGTCGCCACGCGTGACGACCATATCGTTCCTTGGCAATCGGCTTACCGCAGCGCCCGTCTCCTGGGTGGCAAAACCGAGTTCGTGCTCGGGGCCAGTGGCCACGTAGCCGGTATCATCAACCCGGCTGAGGCGAATAAGCGCCAATACTGGGTCAAAGGCAATAATGTACTTCCCGTTGAGCCCGGCGACTGGCTGGCACGCGCGCGGGAGATCGATGGAAGCTGGTGGCCGCACTGGATGGACTGGCTGCAAAATCGTTCGGGAAAGAATGTGTCACCGAGAAAGACCTCAGGAAACCGAACCTACGGGGTTGTCGAGCCAGCCCCGGGTCGTTATGTTCGCGAGCGCGACGACCAACGAGTATGATTGCATCTACCGTTTTAATGCGTCATTTTGGACATCAGGATATGAGGAGACTTTCGTATGGCTCAACGCGTCGTTGTGGTGACTGGCGGCATGGGTGGTTTGGGAGAATCTATTTGCACCAAGATGGCCGATGAGGGCTACACGGTGGTCGCCACCTATTCACCGAGCAACAAGACCAAGGACCAGTGGTTAGCCGAGATGAAATCACGTGGCTACGAATTTCTCGCCGAGCCAGTTGATGTCACAGATTTTGACTCATGCGCGGCTTGTGTCGAGGCGGTTGAAAAGAAACTCGGGTCAGTGGACGTACTGGTCAACAACGCGGGCATTACGCGTGACATGACATTCAAGAAGATGACTAAGGCAGACTGGGATGCGGTGATTCATACTAATCTTGACAGTGCATTTAATATGAGCAAACAGGTGCTCGACGGCATGGTCGACCGTGGTTGGGGACGTATCATCAATGTGTCCTCGGTAAATGGGCAGAAGGGTGCCTTCGGCCAAACGAACTACTCCGCCGCGAAGGCGGGTTTGCACGGCTTCACCAAGGCGTTGGCACTCGAAGTGGCAAAGAAGGGTATAACGGTTAACACCATTTCGCCGGGATACATTGGAACCAAAATGGTGACCGCAATACGGCCGGAAATCCTTGACGAAAAAATCTTGCCGCAGATACCACTCGGCCGGCTTGGTCAACCGGATGAAGTCGCCGGTCTCATCATCTATCTTGCTTCAAACGAAGCGGCGTTCGTGACCGGTGCCAATATTTCGATCAACGGTGGCCAACATATGTATTGATGCAAACGGGACTGGACGAAGATCAACCTGTACAGTTAGCGGTGAATTTGAGTAATCCAGATTAGGTAGTTTACTTAGCCATCTGTCTAAAAACTGTTTTTTTTTGTTGAGACTGCCGTGCAGTGTCACCGGATGGCATTTTTGCGCACCATGTGAGGGCAAAAAAAACCCCGATGGCTTCCCATCGGGGTGAACCTTTACTAAAGGCGAGACCTTTAGGTAAAGGGGGAGGAGACTTGCTTCCCGCTACCAGGCAACATTTGCTGCCCTGGCCCTATAGTGGCGCCAATCTTGGCTCCTGGGCCGGTTGCCCCGCACTGGGACAACACTGGAATCCGTTACGTGACGCTGCTGCAAACCCATTGATGCCGCGTCTTTTTTGCCTTACACAGTCCGGCGAACCGTGCTGTTGCCCGTTATTTCAGCACTATCCGTGCCAACACTCGGGGCACGATTGTCTGGCTCATGTCTCAGGCCGCGGTAACTGTCAGGACGGGCACCAGGACGATCTCCCTGCTCGTGACACCGAATGTGCTCCAGATCGCACCTCGGTTTGTTGCAACGCCATATCCGCCAATTAAATCGGACCCTGATTATTGTATTGTTTTTTTTATGGTTAGCGAATCCACGTTGGAATTCGACAGCAAGATGGTGCACTGCAATATGGCAATTATCAGATCATTCTGGAGCCCCTGTCAACCCCGTTAATATGGCGTTGCACGACGCACTGTTCGGCCACGTTTTCAGATGGTTATAATCACTCCTTATGCAACGCGTCAGAGCGTGTGGCGTTGTGGCCCCGCCAGCTGCAGCGGGTAAGTCACGACACGCGACATAACGATAAATGGATGTGCTTGGAGGGGTGCGCGATGGCTCATGAAACCCGGCTTATTAAGAAATACCCAAATCGGCGGTTATACGACACCGCAACCAGTAGCTACATCACGCTGGCAGATGTGAAGCAACTAGTACTTGACAATGTTGTCTTCAAGGTTGTGGATGCGAAAACCGAAGAAGATTTGACCCGAAGCATCCTATTGCAAATCATCCTTGAGGAAGAAGGTTCCGGGGCACCAATTTTTTCGTCNNTCATTCGCTTCTACGGCCATGCCCTGCAGGAAATGATGGGTAATTACCTTGAGAAAAACATACACACGTTCATGGAGATCCAGCGTCGGCTTCAGGAGCAAGGTGCCAACAAGATGGGCGAAAGTCCGATGTTAAATCCCGATGCGTATTCACAATTCGTCAAGATGCAGGGGCCGGCAATCCAGGGGCTCATGTCCAACTACCTTGAGCAAAGTGCAAACGCGTTTCTCGACATGCAACAGCAAATGCAAAAACAGGCGCGCAACATGTTTGGCAACTTTCCGTTTGGCGGCGCGGCTTCTTCAGACAGACAGGGCAGCAGCGACGTTAACAACCGATCTGGAACCGAGAAAGCCTCGGAAGAACAGAAATCCAGTTAGCGACTGACCATACAATTGGCGCTGGGATACCAGCGATGTGACGTAATTGCGTCTGACATCCGCTCTTGCCGATGGCCAAGCCCACCAAGCTCCAGTCACCCTTGCCCTCCCCACCTGGTGCCGAGACGCCAACTGTTGGCTTCGTATCACTGGGTTGTCCCAAAGCACTGGTCGACTCCGAACGGATACTGACCGAGCTTCGCGCAGAGGGCTACCGTGTCTCCGCGACTTATGATGGCGCCGATTTGGTCGTCGTCAACACCTGCGGATTCATCGACGAGGCTGTCGAGGAGTCCTTGGAAGCCGTTGGCGAAGCGATCGCCGAGAACGGAAAAGTCGTTGTGACAGGTTGTCTTGGTGCCCGCAAAAACCTTATCGAAGAACAGCATCCGAAGGTTCTCGCAGTGACCGGCCCGCATGATACCAGCGCTGTCATGGCCGCGATCCACCGTCACCTGCCCAAGCCTGACGATCCTTTCGTTGACTTGGTACCACCGCATGGAATTCGCCTGACACCAAATCACTACGCCTACCTCAAGATTTCCGAAGGATGCAATCATCGCTGCTCCTTCTGCATTATTCCGTCGATGCGTGGCGACCTTGTAAGTCGCCCAATCGGAGATGTCATGCAGGAGGCGCAACGGCTAGTGGATGCCGGCGTGCGGGAGCTGCTGGTCGTTTCCCAGGATACAAGCGCCTATGGGGCCGATCTTCGCTATCGTACCGGCTTCTGGGGAGGTCGCCCACTCAAGACGCGACTGACCGAGTTGGCGGGCGCGCTTGGACAACTGGGTGTGTGGGTGCGCTTGCATTATGTCTATCCGTACCCTCATGTCGATGACATCATCCCGTTGATGGCGAATAAGAGGATACTTCCGTATCTCGATGTGCCGCTGCAGCATGCCAGCGAACGCATCCTGAGGCTGATGAAACGCCCTGCAAATATCGGCAATACGCTGAAGCGCATACAGCGCTGGCGCGAGAGATGTCCCGACATCACGCTGCGCAGTACATTCATTGTTGGATTTCCCGGCGAGACGGAGGCCGAGTTTGAACGACTTTTGGATTTTCTGACAGAGGCGCAACTGGATCGCGTCGGCTGTTTCGCCTTCTCGCCAGTGGAGGGCGCTAGCGCAAACGGACTGCCCGACCCGGTGCCTAAACAAGTGCGCGAGGAACGCCGAGCAAGGCTAATGGAACACCAGCAGCCGATTAGCGCCGAACGGCTCCGTCGCAAAATCGGCAGCGAGCAAGTAGTACTGCTCGACACCGTTGAGGGGGAATACGCGGTTGGGAGATCCAGCGCTGATGCCCCCGAGATCGATGGTGTCGTTCATCTTTCGGGAGCAAGCGCCTTTAAGTCAGGCGACTTTGCGGAGGTGCGTGTTACCAGTGCCGACGAGTACGACTTGTTTGCGATAGCGGACTGAGCAATGTGGCCAGCGCTAAAGCAGTGGGCGCTGCGCATACGGCGCGATACTCTGGCTTTGTGGTTCGCGGTTGCCGACAAGCGCACGCCCCTATGGTTACGCGTTTTCGGCTATCTGATTGTGGCGTACGCGTTGTCGCCAATCGATCTCATCCCAGATTTCCTCCCATTGGTCGGTTACCTCGATGAACTGATTTTGCTACCCGTAGGCCTATGGCTGATGATCAAGTTCATGCCACAGACGGTGCTCGTTGAATGCCGTTCTAGCGCCGACAATTGGTTCGCTGAGGGAAACCAGCGCCCGCGCAGCAAAGTCGGCGCGGCAATTGTCGTCGTGATCTGGATTACCATCGCGTGGTGGTTGGTCACCCTTTTCTCCAAGCCGGCGGCGGCCTGACAGAGCTGATGCTGATCCCGCGAACGAAGGCAGGTCAGATCTATTTGCCGGTACCTGACCCCAAGTTGTGTAAAAAGCGGCACGCTTCCTCAACGTCACGCGTGCGCCGCATTGGTGGCAGACTCTGCCAGATGCGTCGGCCATATGATTTGCTGATCAGCCGTGGGTCACAAATCATGAGCACCCCCCGATCGTATTCATCCCGAATCAGCCGGCCAGCACCTTGCCGCAGCGCGATGACCGCCTCCGGCAGTTGATACTCCAAAAAGGCGTTTCGACCCTCGCGATTTATTCTTGCAATTCGGGCGCTCAGCACCGGGTCGTCTGGTGGTGCAAACGGCAGACGGTCGATAATTACCAGCGACAGCGCCTCACCTCGTACGTCGACACCCTCCCAGAATGACTGACTACCGAGCAAAATTCCATCACTGAGATTTCTGAAACGTGCGAGCAGTTCGGAGCGGGAACCGTCGCCTTGCGTCAGCAAGGAAAAATTCAACCCTCCAGCATGCATGGCCTCTGTTAGCAACGTTCTCGCCTCCCGCATGGCCTTGAGGCTAGTGAAAAGAAAGAAGGTTTGGCCACCTGCGGCCTCAATGAGTGGCAGTGCTCGATTGACAACCGCACTGGTGTAACCAGCGCTGTTGGGATCGGGCATATCTTCCGGAACGAACAATAGGGATTGGTTGGGATAATCAAAAGGGCTTTCCCAGGTCGCGGTTTCTGCAGCTTCGAGCCCCATCTGTTGCTGATAATGAGAAAAATCCTGCTGTACGGATAGTGTCGCCGAAGTAAAGATCCATGACTTGGGGTGACCTGATAGCTGGTGCCGGAACGCCTCTGCGACTGACAACGGCGTGGAGTTCAGATGCACTGAAGCTGCGAATACCTCAATCCAGCGCACACGGTTCAAGTCTTCCTCTTCGCGCCAGCGCTGCAAGGTGTCGAATAAACAATTTGCCCGCTCCCAACAATGATGCAGGCCATCGGAACGCGCAGCGTGAATCTCAAGCTCAATAATCAGTTCCTGCAAAGACCTCTGCGCCTTGTCGAGTGACGCCTGTACGCCTGCATCGATCGACACGTCATCGAAGGTTCTGCGAGAAACTTCAGCTGTAAATTGCAGGCGCAGGTCGCGGCTAGCCTTTTCCATGCGCGCCGCTCGTTCTTGAAGATCAGTGGCATCGGCCGCTGCCGCAGCCACCTCCATGCGAACGTCACGCCCAAGTTCTACCAACTGATTCGATGACCATTGCTCACCGAAGAACAAGCTGGCCGTTTCAGGGAGCTGATGAGCCTCGTCAAATATGACGGTATTACACGCTGGCAACAGCTCACCGACACCCTCATCACGCAACACCAGATCAGCGAAAAACAAATGATGGTTGACGACAACGACATCGGCCTCGAGTGCCTTTTTGCGCGCTTCGAGCACAAAGCATCTGGCGTGGTGCGGACATTCGCTGCCGAGACAGTTGTCGCGGGTCGAAGTAACCATTGGCCAGATAGCAGCGTCCTCCGGGACCTCGGCGAGCCCGCTCCTGTCACCGGTGGTCGAGCTGCGCGCATAGTTTTCAACGCGGGCGAGATCGACCACGTCATCTCTTGTCAGGAACCGTCCGTCCGTCTTGGCGCGCTCCAGATGGTAGTGGCAGATATAGTTTGCCCGCCCCTTGAGCAAGGCAATTGTGACTGGCACCGACAATGCCTTTCGGACAATCGGGATATCCCGATCGAAAAGTTGATCCTGGAGAGTCTTGGTGCCTGTCGAAATGACGACCTTGCCACCCTTGAGCAGCGCCGGGACGAGATAGGCAAAGGTCTTGCCAGTGCCGGTACCGGCTTCGGCGATCAGCACTGAGGTACGCTCGATCGCGTCCGATACCGCTTGTGCCATTTCGAGCTGCTGCTTGCGCAGGCGGTAATCGGCTATCACACGCGACAGCAAACCGGTATCTTCAAAGACGTCAGCCAGCGTCATCATCATGCCGGGCCCGGCCGCTCGTACACGGGCAAATACCCGACTGGATTGGGGTGCCCTAGGCGAAGCGCTGTGCCGTGTTGAGCATCTGGCACTGTTGGTATTGCCAGTCCATTTTCCACCGGCGCAGCAAGTGCCGGTGCAACGGAACCAAGGCCAAAGTTACGCGACAAGGCCAAGCACCCTTAGCAACGGCGGAATCAATACCGCCGAGACGAGCGTATTCAAACCCATCGCCAACCCGGAAAAGGCGCCAGCGACTTCGCTTTCCTGGAACGCGCGCGCTGTGCCGATGCCATGCGAAGTCGTCCCGATGGCAAATCCCCGCATCGCCGGGTCGCCTACCCGGCACCAGTTGAGCAGTGTGGGTCCCAGCACCGCGCCGAGAATCCCGGTGGAGACGACCAGAATGGCGGTCAGTGATGCGGGGCCGCCCAGTTTTTCCGTAATTCCCATTGCCACTGGTGCCGTGACCGACTTCGGTGCGAGCGCAACAAGCGTGTGCGATGAGGCGCCAAACAACCAGGCTAGAAAAATTGCGGACAGTGCCGCGGCTGTCGACCCAACGACCAGTCCGAGCGACAACGGCAACCACAACCGCTTGAGCCTGGTAAAGTTGTTGTACAAAGGAACGGCGAGTGCCACGGTGGCCGGGCCCAGAAAAAAGTGAACAAACTGGGCGCCCTCGAAATAGCTCGAATACGACGTATCCGTTCCAACCAGTATAGCGACCAGCAGGACGACCGAAACGAGAACAGGATTCAGCAAGGCATTGTTCCCCGACCTTCGGTACAACCAGTCACTGAACAGGTAGACCGTCACCGTCAGCGTCAAATGCAGCAAAGGAGTCGCGGACAAGTAAACCCAGATGTTGGCCAGCCGTGACGGGTTCATCATCGTTCCTTGCGGTGCGACCGCAGCAGGCACGCCGAGAATTTGATCGTCAATGCCGTCACGATGAGGGTGATCGCGGTTCCCAGTATCAACGAAACCGCGATTGCCAGCCACTCCTGAACGACCGTCGCGGCGTGCAACATGACGCCAACACCGGCCGGCACGAACAACAACGAGAGATTCCGGAGAATGCCATTGCTCGTTTCTGCCAGCGTCGCACGCCCAGCCGGAACAAGGTGGAATAGCATCAGTAACAGCACCAGGCCAACCACTGGCCCCGGAATTGGAATGGTAAAGTACTGTGAAATGATTTCACCGGCCAACTGGCATACCAGCAACATGGCAATGGCCCTCAGCACGCTGACCACTCCAGACAGCCGTGCTGCTGTTGCAATCGCGCATGCCTCCCTGCCAGTCCATGACCGGGCGGCCGTCGCCAAGCTGCAAGATGAGCCGGGGTCGTGCCGGGGCGGGAATCTTCGCCAATCCAGTCAGAAAGGGATAGTAATGTTGCCATGCTTGCAAGAGTGAATTTTCTGTTTGCAGTTTCCCTGCTGACGCTGCTCATCTTCTATTTCACGGGGCGGTTTGTCATTCTCAAGGCGGTCTCGGCGGCCGCCGCCGTGGCTGTGCCCTACTTTATCGCAGGCTACACGCTGGCCACACTGATGCTGACCGTTCTGGTCGTCGCAAAAACCGCAATACGCTTCGAAGCCATCGCGACGGCCGCGCGCGCACGCGAGCCGACGAGTCGCTCAGTTGCCGCACAGTTGCTGCTGTGCCTCGGTCATCTGTGTACCTTTTATGCGATTTATACCTTGTTTGCGATCGACAGTAACACGCTGGACTGGTGGCCGTGGCTGCTCGCGCCCCTGCTCTACATCGGCGGGCTCTATGTTGCGGTAACGGATTTTCGGAAGCGCGCCGCCCAGGCGCCAACCTAGCCATTGAAGCGCACTGATTTGGCGTTCATCACCAAGGACGAACACCAGGGACGCGGCTGCAATAACGCACGGTCTGGCATGGAGCACGGTTCAGCATCACTGTGTCACGCCCGCAGCGCCACACCACGCGTACAATACACGCGATCCGGCACGACCCCGCACACGTGCCGGAGTCTAGTACACTTGAATGACGATCCGCGCTGCAATCTGCTGCAGCCGTTCGCCAGTGACCATCCTGGACAGCACCTTTTTCACTCATCACCAGCCCGAACGTATCTATGCCAAGCAGCCGCCCTAATATCCGCGTCGAGCCGCTGGCCAGTCCCCGTCCTGTCGATTTCCCGGACGTTCTTGGTTTCGGCCGCTACTTCACCAACCGCATGTTCATCCAGCATTATTCGCCCGAGAAAGGCTGGCACGACGCGGCCATTGTGCCCTACCAGCCGCTCGTGCTCGATCCGGCCTCGCAGATATTGCATTGTGGACAGGATGTATTCGAAGGCGCCAAGGCCTACCGGCGACCGGATGGCAAAATCAATCTGTTCCGTATCGACCAGAACATGGCACGCTTCAATCGCTCGGCCAGTCGCATGGGCATGCCACAAATCGATGCACGCCTGCATACCGAGGCGATCAAGGCACTCGTGGCAATGGAACACGAATGGATCCCGCCGCAGCACGGCTCGGCGCTTTACATCCGCCCGGTAATGGTGTCGACGGAGTCGACACTCGAAGTCAGGGCGAGCCGTACGTTTCTTCATTTCATCATTCTCAGTCCGGTTGGCCCCTACTTCGGCACCGGACTGCGTCCGGTCCCGGTATTCATATCGCATGACTACGTGCGCGCCGTGCGTGGCGGTACTGGTGAGGCGAAAACCATTGCCAATTACGCCGGCAGCATTCTGGCGACCGAGCAGGCGCGTGAAGCCGGGTTCCAGCAAGTGCTGTGGCTCGACGCGGTCGATCGGCGAGTTGTCGAAGAAGTGGGCGGGATGAACATCGCGTTTGTTTATGATGACAAGCGTATCAGTACGCCCGCATTATCTGGAAGCATTCTTCCGGGCGTCACGCGTGACTCGGTTCTGCGCCTGGCGCCTGATATCGGATTGCGGGCAACAGAGGATAGGATCGATGTCAATGACATGCTGGCAGATATTGAAACCGGGCGTATCACCGAGGTGTTTGCAATGGGCACTGGGGCTGTCATCGCACCCGTCGGGCGCTTTCGATACAAAGACAAAGACTATGTGATCAACCAGGAGAAAACTGGCCCGGTAGCACAGCGTTTGTTTGACGCTCTGACCGACATCCAGTACGGAAGAGTTGCCGATCCATACGGCTGGACTCAAGTTATCGACGTCGGAGCCGAGAGCATCAATTTGCAACGCTCGGCGAACGCGTGAACGAACCTGCCGTTGATTCGCCTGATACGGCCGCCCTGCCTCGATGTCGCTGGGCACTAGGCGGCAACGAGTTGTATGTTGCTTATCACGACGCTGAGTGGGGGGTTCCGGTCCATGACGAGCGCTTGTTGTTTGAGTACCTGTTGCTCGAGGGCGCGCAAGCAGGCTTGTCCTGGTCAACCATCCTGAACAAACGTGCAGGATATCACCGTGTCTTTGACGCTTTTGATCCTGGACGTGTAAGTCAATTTGGTGAACGCGATATTGCACGATTAATGGGCGATGCAGGTATCGTTCGCAACCGAGCAAAGATCGAAGCAGCTGTCTTGAACGCGAAAAAATTTCTCGAGATACAAAATGGTTTTGGCAGCTTTGACGCTTATATTTGGCGTTTTGTTGATGGTGACCCGCTGCAAAATGCTTGGGCAAGCGCAGAGCAAGTGCCGAGCAGGACATTACAATCCGATGCGCTCAGCAAGGACTTGAAACAACGCGGCTTCAAGTTTGTCGGAACCACCATTATGTACGCCTTCATGCAGGCGACCGGAATGGTCAATGATCACACGACTGATTGCTTCCGCTGGCAGCAATTGCAGCCGCAACAGCACAAAATGAACTCGGCAAATAAATAGCGAATGCAGTAATAGCCACGATGAGTCACGAGCAAATAAAACCCGACGTCAATTACACTGGCTCACTGGCTCGCCGCCGCGTCAGTGTCTCCGATGCAATTGATGTCGTAAGCAGGATCAAAAACGGCTTGCCATCGGCCACCGTGTTTGAGCACGGCACGCTTCAAGTCAAGATGTATTGCCCCGGTGCTGAAGATTTACAACAGTCACACACTCGCGATGAAGTCTATTTCGTCGTCAACGGTACCGGGTGGTTCGTAAACGGACAGGAGCGCCATCGATTCCAGGGCGGCGACATGTTGTTTGTGGCGGCAGGCACGAAACACCGCTTCGAGCAATACAGCGAGGACTTTTGTACCTGGGTCGCGTTTTATGGACCGGAGGGCGGCGAGGAAAAGCGGGTCGGCTGACGATATGTCTGACGGCGCGATATCGAGTAACGATCAACCGTCTCGATTAGAGATCAGACCAGCCGGGATCAAGGTACTGACTGCGGTCAACGCAGTCACAGCCCTGAGCCTTCTTTTGATGGTGACCCAATATTCCGGCAGTCGCTTTCTTCTCTACTTGTGCATTGCAATTTTGCAT
>JABAOE010003809.1_pt4 | contig 16534 bp, 14 predicted proteins | sample 7062141 | NCBI WGS metagenome assembly JABAOE01 (sample SAMN14538627, study PRJNA623070) | marine sediment metagenome | biome: marine biome [ENVO:00000428]; feature: marine pelagic biome [ENVO:01000023]; material: deep marine sediment [ENVO:00002113] | place: India: Gulf of Khambhat ... | reverse complement strand
CAGCACGCTACCTGGACATCGTCAAGCGAGACCGCGTGAACGTCGCGCTTCTGCTGGCGATCGCGCCCGTGCTCGGCCTGATCGACCTCATCGCCTGGCCCCGCAATATCTTCGATCCGGTGGCCGGCGACTCGATCCGCGGGATGACGATGCTCTTCATGGCCGCGCTCGTCCCCTTCCTTGTCGGCGCGCTCAACTCCGTGCGCGAGATCGTGAAAGAGACGCCGATCTACAAACGCGAGCGCGCCGTCACTCTGAAGGTGCTGCCGTATCTCCTATCCAAGGTCTGGGTGGGCTTCCTCTTTGCCTTCTACCACGCGGGCGCGCTCTTCGCTGTGAAGATGCTCGCCATCGACTTCGGCCACGTCGGAACGGCCGAACTGGCGCAGTTCTACTTCACGCTGACGTTGGCGGCGATGTCAGGCGTCATCTGGGGGCTCCTGATCTCGGTTATCGTGCCGCGGGAGGAGCAGGCGATGGTGCTGGTCATCGCGCTGATCGTCGTCCAGATCGTTTTTTCGGGTGGACTGATCCCGCTGGGACAGCTCGGCGCCGGCGGCGATGTGCTGGGCGGAGTGACGAGCACCAAGTGGTCGTTCCAGGCGCTGACGGCCTCCTCCAACATCGAGCGCGGAGATTGCGAGGGACCGGTGCTGGCGAACTGCGAGTTACCGGGCATCCAGGGCCAGGAGACAGAACTCGAGAAGAAGGCAACCCTGGAGCCGATCCAGGACCGGTTCGGCGATGTCTTCGGCGCTGACGTCTACGTGACCTGGGGGGCGATGGCGATAATCATCGCCGCCGTATTCGTGATCATCGTCGTCCTGCAAAGACGCAAAGACGTCATCTGACCACGCCCGCCGCCCGGCGGGCTCAGAAGATGTACAGCTCGACCGTCACGCTGCCATCGATCTCGATCAGGTTGTCGAACACTTCCTTGTCGTTGCCGTCCGCCATGTAGAAGGTCGAGACGTAGAGATCGCTGTAGCAGCAGCCAACGACACCGAACGTGACCGTGAAAATGGCGAAGTTGCCGCTCTGGAAAGCGTCGCCGTAGGAGTTCACTGTATCGATATCGAAGTACTCGTCGCAGTCGCCGCCCAGCCAGTCAGTGCAACCAAGCGGCTCTATGACTGTCGGATCGTAGATGAGGTCGATGTCGTATTCACCGAGGCCCACCGGCGGCGTCTCGATGAAGACGGTGACGTCGACGGTCTCGTCCGAAAAGAGCGAGACGTGCTCCGTGTAGACGGTGAAGTCCCCTACAGCCGGCGCCGTCACGCCGATCGTCGCCTTCGCAGAGCTGCAAAGAGAGCCGTTGCAGGCCGTGAAGTTGATCGTCTTCGTCCCGGACGAGTTGAATGAGGTCGAGAAACTGGACCCGCTGCCGGCCGAAGGCGAGCCGCCACCGGCGCTCCAGCTCCGCGACGTGACGGTGCCGCTCACGGATGGGCTGCAGCTTACCGTCTGCCCCGTCTGAACGGAGGTGGGCGAGCAGCCGACGGAGTTGATTACGGGGACCGATGGCGCCTGCGTCACGATAGCGGAGACGCTGATCGACTTCGACGCGTTGTCGCAGCCACTGCCGTTGCAGGCCTGAAGTGATAGCGTCTTCGAACCGGCTGAGCCAAACGAAGTAGAGAACGTGCTGCCGCTGCCAGACGCGGGCGAGCCACCCAGGGCCGACCAGGAGCGCGACGTGACGCTGCCGCTAATCGAAGGCGAACAGCTGACGGTCTGGCCAACGGTCACAGACGCCGGCGAGCACCCGAGCGACTGGATCACCGGCGCCTGGCCCGGCGCAGCGGTGCGGGTCGGCGTCGTCGTCCTGCCGGAAGCGCTCGCCGAGGCGCTCGGTGAGCCGCTCGCGGACGCGCTTCCCGAGGCGCTCGGCGTCGGCGTTGCCGTCGGCGTGGCGGTGATCTCCGCCAGAACCTGCTCGATGCGGGCGGACATCTTGGCCGCGATCGCCGCAGCGGAGGCCTGGTGCTCGGGGCTGTCGAAGTGGGTGATGAGGACGCGGCCCAGGACCGTCCCCCGCGTGAATCCAACTGCCGTCACCGTGAACTCCCGTTCGGTGTCATCCGCATCGGTCTGGTGGATCAGCTGCTCAACGCCGGTGGCGTCGCCTCCCACGCCGGCCGGGTCGAAGCTATCGCTCTGCCGGATCTCGTTCTCAGGACAACCGCCCAGCTTCAGGTCGCTGACGGGATTGGCGATAAACTCGTCCAGCGCGCCCGCGGCGGCGTCCTCATCGGCGAAGTTGTCGACGCCCTCGACCAGCGCGAACGTGCCGCTTTCGATCGCCAGGCTGGGCTCGAACTCGTACTGGTTGTCGTACGACTCAAGCGGACTCGGCAGAGGCGTGATCGTGGCTGAGCCTGTCGTGGAGGGCGCCGGACACGAGGGCCCGAGGAATCCACCGCTGCTCACGTAGCCCGAGACGTCAGGGTTCAGCTGAAACGCAGAGTACTCGGGGCCCAGGTCGGAACGGCTCGGCAGCATGCGCCGCAAGCCGTCGCGCCCGATCGTCGCCGGCTGGTCCGTGTTCCCGCCGTTGTCGTTGCCGCCGAGGTTGCCCAGGAAGACGAGCGCAACCACGGCGGCCGCCGCGACGATGAGGCCACCACCGGCAGCAGGTATCCAGGAAGGCAGTCCGCGCTGGCGGGGCGGTGGCGCCGCGCGCGTCCGCCCGCGGCCGGCCGGCGGCTCTGCCGTCTTCGGCTGTGCCTCCCTGGCGGCTGGTCCCGGCGTCTCCTCAACGGGAGCGGCCTCGGTCGCCGCAGTCTTCGCTGGCTCCTCCACCGGCGCCTCCGCCGGCGGCACGACTTGCGTGGCGGCCGTCAGCTCTTCGGCCGTCGGTTCCTCCTCGGGCTCGACGACAGTGGGGGCTTCAGGCGCGGCCTGGCCCAGGCGTGACGCCGCCTTCTCCAGGTCGCCGGCAAGCTGAGTGCACGACTGGTAGCGCTCATCCGGGTCCTTCTTCAAGCACCTGATGATGATCTCGCGCAGCTCCTCCGGGACGGACTCCAGCTCATCCACCGGCACCTCGGTCTCCGCGTGGTGACGGAGCACTTCCAGCGCGTCACCGCGGAAGGGCGGGTGGCCCGTGACCGCGTGGAAGAGCGTCGCGCCGAGCGAGTAGACGTCGCTGCGGTTGTCGGCCCGGCCGAGGGCGAGCTCTGGTGCCGCGTAGAAGAGCGTGCCGACGAAGGCGCCCGGCATCGTCAGCGTGCCGCTGCTTAGCTGCTTGGCGATGCCGAAGTCCGCGACTTTGACGGTGTCACCAGCCCCGAGAAGGATGTTATCGGGCTTGATGTCGCGGTGAACGACGCCGCGCGCCTCGGCTTCCTCCAGCGCGCGGGCCGTCTGGGCCGCGATCCTCAGAGCCCGTACGGCGGAAAGAGGCGCGGCGGCAATCGCCTCCTTCAGGCTCTCACCCTCGACGAACTCCATGACGATGAAGTAGCGGCTCTCAGCGATGCCGTAGTCGAGGAGTCGAACGACATAGGGAGAGCGGAGGAGCGCGCCCACATGCGCTTCACGCTCGAAGCGCTCGCGGAACGACTCGTCTTCGGCGAGATGCGGGTGAAGGAGCTTGATGGCAACCGGGCTGTCGTCGCGGCGGTCCCTGCCCCGATAGACGACGCCCATGCCGCCGCCGCCGATGGCCGAGTCGACGGTGTAGTGGGTTATCTTCTTCGGAACCTTTTCGGCGCGATCCTTCTTCTCTGCCACGTGGCTCCCTGCCCTCCTTCGGCTACCAGACCTTATAAGTGCTATGCGGTAGCAGGTCAAACACGGCCGCGGCCGCCGGCGCCTGATCCCCATATAATCTAGGCGGCATGACCGCGAGCGACCAGGCGCCCGACGCCTCCTTCCCCGAGGCCTACCTCGTCATCACCGGCGAAGGGACGCAGCGCGAGGTCCACCACCTGGGGAGTGTGCCCGCCACGATCGGGCGCTCGCCTGACTCCGCCGTCCTGATCAACGACCCGCGCGTTTCGCGCTCCCACGCCCGCATCGACTTCGCGGGCGGCCGGTTTGTCATCGAAGACCTGGGCAGCACGAACGGCACTACGCTCAACGGCGAACCTGTCTCAGATTCGAAGCCGCTGACCGACGGCGACGTTCTCTCGCTCGCCGGCTTACGGGCCGAGTTCCAGGTCAACGCACCGACGGTCGTGATGGGCGCGCCCAGGCCGGCGTCCGGCCTGCAGATCGACATCTCGACGCATGAAGTGAGCATCGGCGGCAACCCCATCAAGCTGAGCCCGAAGGAGTACCTGTTCCTCGCCGCGCTTCATCGGCGCGCCGGCAGCGTCGTGGCGCACGCCGATCTGGCCCGCGAGGTTTGGCCGGAGGTGGCTGAAGGCGTCGCGGACGAGAGCATCCATCAGCTGGCAACTCGCCTCAGGCGCAAGCTCAAGGATAACGCTGAGGGCCCTCGCTACGTCCTAACGGTAAAGGGCTTCGGCTACCGGCTCGCCGCCGGCTCCTGATACGGAGTCAGGCGAACGTCAGACAACTGTCAGACGGCCGCTCTGTGTTCCGGGCCCGGCCCGCCGATATCCTGAAGTCAGAGGACTTTAGATCGTTATGAAGCGGCTCTTACACCGCGGCAACGGCACGGGCGCGACGATCGCGCCCGAGCTCTGCGCGCTCACCGACCGCGGGGTCAAGCGTGATGAGAACCAAGATGCTGTGCTCGCCGCGCGCCTTCCGGACGGCCGCGTCCTCCTCGCCGTCGCCGATGGTGTTGGTGGCTCCGAGGACGGCGCCGCCGCCAGCAAGGCGGCGGTCGAGAAACTCGAAGCGGCCGTGCCCCACGCCGCCGACGCAGCGACGGCCCTGACGGCCGGCTACGCCGCTGCCCAGGAGGCAGTCGAAGGTCTGGGAGACGGCGAACGGCATCCCGCAACGACGCTCGTGGCCGCGCTGGTCGAGGGCTCACAGGCCTGGATCGCCAACGTCGGCGACAGCCGCGCCTACCTCGCGCGTGACGGCGGACTGCGCCAGCTAACTGAAGACCACTCCTGGGTGGCCGACCAGGTGCGCGCCGGGCGCCTGACGCCGGAGGAGGCGCGCAAGAGCGAGATGCGGAACATCATCACCCGCTCCGTCGGCAACGGTGATTCTTCCGGGCCGGACATCAGTGGCCCGTTCACGCTGGCCTCGGGCGATGCGCTCGTCCTCACGTCTGACGGCCTGCACGGCCTCCTCCCCGAGGCCGAGATCGCAGCCGTGGTCGCCGCCGAGGAACCGAACGCGGCTGCTCAGCGGCTGATCAGGATGGCGCGCGAAGCCGGCGGGCCGGACAACATCTCGGTCGTCATCTTCCGCGCCCGCTGACGCCCGGAGAGGCGAAGCCTGGCCTAGTCTTCGAGGACGAAGGTAACCAGCATGTTGACCCGGTAGTTGGCGATGTTTCCGCCCTCTACTGTCACCTGCTGCTCCTTCACCCACGCCCCTTTGACGTTGCGCAGCGTCTGGTTTGCGCGCTCAATCCCCTTCTTCAGGGCATCCTCGAAACTCTGGGGCGAATCGGACGAGATCTCGGTGACTCTCGCTACACTCATGGTTGACCTCCTTCTCGCCGCCGTGCGTCGGCGCGGCGCAGCCTCATCATAAGAGCGCTGACCGGGGGCGCTAGTACCGGGTGGCTCTCCCGGACGGTGCCACCTGTCTCTGCGGGACGGTACAGATTCGGCGAACGTGGGCAAGCTTGCGTTCCCGCTTCCGCCCGGCGGTCGTATGATAGGGGTGATGGCACTGCAATCCACAAACGACCTCAGCATCATGATCGGCGGTGACGCCGGGCAGGGAGTGGAATCCAGCGGTGCCGGGTTCGCGCTGGCGCTGGCCCGCGCCGGCCTGCACGTCTTCGCCCTGCAGGACTACCGCTCGCGGATTCGCGGCGGCCACAACTTCTATCAGATCCGCGTCGGCGAGCGGCCGCTCTACTCGCACCGAGATCCGGTTGAGCTGCTGCTGGCGCTCACGCCGGAGTCGATCCCGCTGCACCTGGACAAACTGCACGAAGGAGCGGCCGTGGTCTTCCCGCAGAAGTGGGAGGACGTAGACATCGGCCACCTGACGGAGCGCGGCCTGAACGTCGACCGGCTGCCACTTATGGAAATCGCCGAGCGGCACGGCAGCCGTCTCATGCTGAACACGGCCGTGCTGGCCGCCGCTTCCGCCCTGACCGGATTCCCGCTGAAATACATGGAAGAGGTGATCCGCGAGAACTTCGGCCGCAAAAGCGCCGAGCTGGCGGAGACGAACGTCAACGTGGCGCAGGAGGCGTACGACGTAACACTCGATCACTTCGGCGACTCGTTCCCTCACCGCATCAGGCCGATCGAAAGTGCGCCCAGGCGGATGCTGATGCACGGTAACGAGGCGATCGCCTTCGGCGCGCTGGCCGGCGGCTGCCGCTTCATCTCCGCCTACCCGATGACACCGGCGACCTCGATCATCGAGTGGCTATCCGCCGTGCCGGACGAGTTCGGCATGGTGACCAAGCACGCCGAGGACGAGATCGCCGCCGTCTGCATGGCGCTCGGCGCATCGTACACTGGCGCGCGGGCGATGACGGCAACCTCCGGCGGCGGCTTCAGTCTGATGGTCGAGGCGATGGGACTCTCCGGCATGACAGAGGTGCCGCTCGTCATCGTTGAAGCGCAGCGCGGTGGGCCGTCCACCGGCCTGCCGACGCGAACCGAACAGAGCGACCTGCTGTTCATGATCCATGCCTCGCAGGGTGAGTTCCCGCGCATCGTCACCGCGCCCGGCACGATCGAGCAGTGCTTCGAGGCGGGCTGGCGCGCCTTCAACCTCGCGGACAAGTACCAGTGTCCAGTCGTCGTCGCCACGGATAGCGAGCTCTCCTCCAGCCTGCGGACGCTGGACCTGGACGCGCTCGACCCGCGGACAGTTGAGATCGACCGCGGCGCGACCCTGGCGCCGGACGACATTGACGCTCTCACGGATGAATACCTGCGCTTCCGCTACTCGGATGACGGCATCTCGCCGCGGGCGATGCCGGGGCGCGAGTCGGCCATCCTCACGGTGCCCAGCGACGAGCATGACGAAAGCGGGCACATCAACGAAGATGCGGACGTCCGCATCCCGATGATGCAGAAGCGCATGCAGAAGCTGAAGACAGCCGAAGCGGAGATGAAGCCGCCGCTGCTGTACGGCCCGGACGATGCCGACCTGACGCTCGTCACCTGGGGCTCAACGACGGGCCACTGCCGCGACGCCGCCGATGAGATCAACGCCGCCGGCGGCAGCGCCAACGTCCTCCAGTTCATCGACCTCTGGCCGATGCCCGTCGAGGCGGCGCGTGAGGCGCTGGAGCGCTGCCGGCGCAAGGTCTCCGTCGAGCAGAACTACACGGGCCAGCTGGCGCTCCTGCTCCGCATGACGACCGGCGTGGCGATGGACGACGCGCTGACGAAGTACGACGGCAGGCCCTTTTCCCCGCGACAGATCATGGAGGGGGTAGGTATGGAGGCGGTGAGTGGTAACAAGGCTTGACCCCAAGACGTTCGACACCCAGGCCGAGAACACGTGGTGCCCTGGCTGCGGCGACTTCGCGATCCTGCGCTCGCTGAAGCTGGCGCTGACCGACCTCGGCATCGCGCCGCACGAGGCGCTGGTCGTCTCCGGCATCGGCTGCGGCAGTAAGCTGCCGGACTACATGCACGTCAACGGCTACATGACGATCCACGGCCGGCCGCTGCCCGTGGCCACGGGCGCCAAGCTGGCGAACCCCGACCTGCACGTCATCGTCGTCAACGGCGACGGCGACGCCTACGGGATCGGCGGCAACCACTTCCTGCACACCTGCCGCCGCAACCCGAACATCACCCAGATCGTCGAGGACAACCAGATCTACGGCCTGACGAAGGGCCAGTACTCCCCCACCAGCGACCTGGGCTTCGTGACCACGACCTCACCCGACGGCGCGATCGAGCGCTCGCTGCTGCCGGTCGCGGTCGCGCTGGCCGCCGGCGCCACCTTTATCGCCCGCACCTTCGCCGGCGACCCGAAGCACATGGCGGGCGTCATCGCCGAGGCGATCAAGCACCGTGGCTACTCGTTGGTCGACGTCCTCCAGCCATGCGTGACGTTCAACCGCGTGAACACGTACGACTGGTACCGGGAGCGCGTCTACAAGCTGGAAGACGACTACGACCCGACCGACCGTGACTCGGCGCGCGCCCGGGCCTACGAGTGGGAGGACCGCATACCGCTCGGCATCATCTATCGCAACGACGAGTTGCCGACGTATGAGGACCAGGTGCTGCCACTGCAAGCCGCCGGCTCGCCCCTGGCCAGCGTGCTCAGGCTGCAGAAGGACCCCCAGCCCGGCCAGTACGAACCGCTGAAGGAGCAGTTCCTCTAGCGCATGGACTACGACAGCTTCCTCGCCGATGTGCAGGAGCGCGGCGGGCTCGCCAGCCGTGACGAGACCGCCTTGATCACCGCTGCCGTGCTGCGCGCCGTCGCTGAGGTGCTACCGATGGCCCACGTCGAGAGCTTCGCGGCAAGCGTGCCCCAGGAGCTGATGGTCTACCTTCGCGGCGCCCACCAGGAGCCCGATCCCTACTTCGATGAGCACCTCTTCCTCGGCTGGGTGCTGGCGACAGTGGACGTCACCGGCAGCCGGGACAAGACCGAGGGCGGCCTCGACCTCTTCGTCGCCTACTCCACGGACGAAGCGGTCGACCGTTGCCGCTACGTCTTCGGTGCGCTGAAGTCGGCCCTCGACGAGGGCCAGTCGGAGCTGATCTCGATCCACCTGCCAGAGACGATCCAGCAGATCTACGCCGAGTCCTAAGAAGCTGTGTTGCGCGACCGTGCAACGTAATCCGGCTTACGCTAACAGCCCATGCTACGGTCGTATGATAGGCCAGCGATAGGCGCCGGCCCGCAGTCCGGCTGCCCCTCGCGTTCAGCGGAACCACGCTCTGAAGCATCGTCTGCCGGGGCCGCAACGAGGAGATCCACACCATGTCCCACACGAACATCAAGATGTACGGCACCGTCTGGTGCAGCGACTGCAAGCGCGCCAAGAAGTTCTTCGGTGAGCAGCGCGTCCACTACGACTTCATCGACATCGACGAAGACCCGGAAGGGCTCAAGGTCGTCGAAGAGGTGAACGAGGGCAAGCAGATCATCCCGACGATCCTCTTCGAGGACGGCTCGACGCTGGTCGAGCCGTCAAACGCCGAGCTGGCGGAGAAGCTGGGCCTGCAGACGAAGGCGCAGAACCGCTTCTACGACCTGATCGTCGTCGGCAGCGGCCCGGCCGGGCTGACGGCGGCGCTCTACGCCGCGCGCGAGGGCATCGAGACGCTCGTCATCGAGCGCGGAGGCGTCGGCGGACAGGCCGGCGTCACGGAGCGGCTGGACAACTTCCCGGGCTTCCCCGAGGGAATCAGCGGCGATGAGTTCGCGGACCGGCTGCGCAGGCAGGCTGAGCGCTTCGGCGTTGAGATCCTGTCGTCGCAGGAGGTGACGAAGATCGAGGCCGACGAGATCTACCGCTGCGTCCACACGAGCGACGGCACCGAGTATCGCGCGTTCGCAGTGCTGCTGGCGCTGGGCTCGACCTACCGCCGGCTCGGCATCCCGGGCGAGGAGGACTTCATCGGCGCCGGCGTACACTTCTGCGCCACCTGCGACGGCGCCTTCTACCGCGACAAGGCCGTGATGGTCGTCGGCGGCGGCAACTCCGCCGGCGAAGAGAGCATCTTCCTAACGCGGTTCGCGAAGAAGGTGACGATCGTGACCCGTGACCCGCAGCTGAGCGCCAGCCGAGTGATCGCCGAGAAGGTCGAGGCGCACCCGCAGATCGAGGTGATCACGAACGCCTCGCCTTCGGAGTTCCGGGGCAAGGACCGCCTGGAGACCGTCGTCGTCAAGGACGTGAACACCGGCGCGGAGACCGAGATGCAGCCGGCGGGGGTCTTCGTCTTCATCGGCCTCTCCCCCAACACTGGATTCGTCAAGGACCTCGTCGCGACGGACGAATTCGGCTTCATCATGGCCGAAGGCAATCTTGAGACTTCGCTGCACGGCGTGTTCGCCGCCGGCGACGCTCGCTGCGGAAGCACCAAACAGGCCGCCTCTGCTGCCGGCGAGGGCGCTGCCGCTGCGCTTGGCATCCGCAAGTACCTGGAGGGCCACGCCAGCGGAATGCCGCGCAGGGAAGAGATGGAGGCGGTGGTCGCGGCCTAGACAGGCGCGCCGGGGGCGACGAGCGGCCACGGCTGGGCCTTCTCCATCGCCAGCGCCAGATCCAGCAGTACGGCGTCTTCGTGACGGCGCGCATACGCCTGCAGGCCGATCGGCAGGCCGCTCTCCGACAGGCCGGCAGGGATCGAGATCGCCGGATAGCCGGAGAGGTTCGCCGGGATCGTCAGCGCCCCGGCATTGTAGGGACTGACGGACACTTCGCCGACGTTGTACGGCATCGGTCCCTCGGCAGCGAACGGCTCCATCGGGCTCGTCGCGCAGAGCACGACGTCCGTCTGCTCGAAGAGCGCCGCCATCGCCTCATTCATCTCGACGCGGAAGTTCTCGACGGCCGCACCGTGCTTGGCGCGGTACATCGGCGCCGCCTCCATCGCGAAGGCGATCTCCACCGTCAGGTCGTTCTTGCACTCGGGCCAGTACTCATCGAGGTCGGCGATCAGAGACGGCAGCCCGGCCCGGGCCCAGGCGAGCCCGTTCTCCGGCACGTTAACGTCGATGTCAACGCGGCTCATGCCCGTCGCTTCGATCAGCACGTCGGCGGCCCTCGTCACGACGCGCTCGAATTCCGGGTGGACGACGGCGTTGCCGAGGTTCGCAGAGAAGGCCACGCGCAGTCCGCTCAGGTCGGCCGACCCGAGGCTCGCCTCCCAGCCCTCCTCTCGCCGGGGAAGGCTGAACGGGTCGCGCGGGTCGTAGCCGGTCGTCACGTCGTACCAGCGGGCGGCGTCGCGCACGCTGCGCGCCACGGTGCCCTTGACAGCCGCCAGCATGCCGTAGCCGGTGCGTGGGCCGCGCGGGATGCGCCCGTACGTGCCCTTCATGCCGACGAGGCCCGTGTACGAGGCCGGCAGGCGGATCGAGCCACCGCCGTCGCCACCACTACCCAGCGGCACCAGGCCGCCGGCCACAGCCGCCGAGGAGCCACCAGACGACCCCGCCGGCGTCCGCTCCAGGTTCCACGGGTTGCGTGTCGTGCCGTGCACCTTCGTCGAGGTGTAGGCGACGAAACCGAACTCCGACGTCGCGGACTTGCCGAGGATCACGGCGCCCGCGGCGCGCAGGCGCGCCACCTGCGTGCAGTCGGCCTCGGCGATGTTGTCCTTGAAGACGAGCGAGCCGTGACTCGTCGGCAGGCCGGCTGCGTCTTCGACGTCCTTGACCAGCAGCGGGACGCCCGCGAAGAGGCCCGGGTCCTCGCCGCCCTTTACCCGCTCGTCGATCTCGGCGGCGCCCCGGCGCGCGGTCTCGGCGTCGAGCGTCACGAGCGCATTGAGCTTCGACGCTTCGATCGCCGCCAGCGACGCCTCTACGGCGTCAGCCGAGCGCACCTCGCCGCGGCGGATCGCATCGGCGAGCGAGCAGGCATCATCGAGCCAGACCTTCATCGTGACCGGCAGTATACCCTACGCGTGCAGCCGGTAGAAGCGGAAGAAGTCGGCCTCGATCGGGAGGACCTCAGTGCGGCCGAAGCCCGCGTCTTCCGCGTAGCGGGCGAGCGCCGGCGCCCGCAGGACGGTCCCGGTCCCGACCGACGGCTGGTCGGCCATGCCGGCCGGCAGGCAGTGGAGCATGCTCNNCCGGTTCCGGCGGACGGCTGGTCGGCCATACCGGCGGGCAGGCAGTGGAGCACGCTCCAGCCGTACATCATCCACTCCAGCTCGCTCCCCGGCGGAGAAAACTCGTCTGCCACGCGCTCGTCGACTATGATGACCGTTCCGTCCTCCCCGACAAGCTTGCGCATCACCGTCAGCGCGGCGACGGGGTCGGACATGTCGTGGATGCACTCGACGGCGATCACGAGGTCGTACTGCCCCTGGAGAGACGGATCGCCGGCGTCGCGGACCTCGAACTTCACCCGATCCGCCACTCCGTGCGCGGCGGCGTTCTTGTTCGCCAGGTCGATCGACGGCGGATCGAGATCGAAGCCATCGGCCAGCGTGTCCGGATACGCTTTCGCGATACCGATCGCCGCCCAACCGACTCCGCAGCCGAAGTCGGCGACGCGCGCCGGTGGCGACGACTGGAGCCGAGCGTGGACATCGGCGACAGCGGGTAGCCATTCTCGGCCGAGCAGCTGAAGCAGCGCCGCGCGGTTGACAGCGCCCTGACCGAGAAGCACATCCTCCCCGTAGTCACCGTAAGGAACGCCGCCGCCACCGCGATAGGCGTCCAGCAGCGCGGGCAGCGGGCTTGCAGCGCCGACGAGAAGCTGCACGACCGGCGTCAGATAGTTGAGGCTGTCCTCATCGACTAACACCTCCGCGTGGCCACGTGGCAGCGAGTACAGGCGCTTCGCCGGATCCGCGTCGTTGGCTTCGAGCGTGAGGACGCCGGTCACCGCCTGCTGTTCGAGCCACTCGCGGGCGTAGCGCTCATGCGTCCCGGTCGCCTCGGCCAGTTGCGCCGAGGTCAACGGTCCGCCGGCCAGCGCGCGGTAGAAGCCGAGCTTGTGACCGATGTAGGCACCGCAGATGGTGAAGAAGCCCGCTGCCGACTCGAGCAGCCTGTCGATGAGCGCGGTCGCCTGCTCTTCTCTGGATACAGTTGTCACGAAACGCCTCCTTGAACGACAGCGGCCCGCATCTCGGCGGCCGAAACGCCTGCCGTGGACTCGACGATGCGGACAGCGGCGCGGGTCACCGGCACAAGGCTCGGCCGGTGGATCTTGTCCATAGTGTCCATCGAGTCGAAGAGGTAGAACGGGGCCGTCAGGTAGTTGACGAGCGGCACGCCGGCCAGGTGGAAGTCGCCACCGTCGGTCGTCGGACGGTCGCCGAAGACGGTCGGCGGCATGATCAGCGAGCGGCCGAGACCTTCCGCCTCGATCGCCGCACGCACGCTCTCTTCCAGCTTCTCGATCCGCGACGTGAACCACCAGCGCGCCTCCGGGTGGCCGGTCGGCGCCAGCTCGCCGCCGGCGTCGGAGTACTCGTTCGCCGTGTGCTCCAGGTGCACCTCCAGCACCGTGCGCTCCAGCTCCGCCGCGTGGTTCGCGATGAACGATTTCGCGCCGGCTCCGCCCGCCATGTGGCCGGCGTTGAGCAGGAAGACGAGCCGGTGCGGACGCTCCGACTGAGGCACCCGCGACCAGTAGGCCGCCTGCGCCAGCACGAGCGCGATGCCGGAGCCGTCCTCGACGGCGGAGGCCCAGGGCCCATCGTGGTGCGAGCCGATGATGACGATCTCATCGTCAGCGCCCGGCAGCTCGCCGATGACGTTGTACGAGTCGATCTGCTCGCGAACGGAGTCAACGATGAGCCGCGCGCGAACGGGGCCAGATGCCAGCAGCTCCCGCAGGCGTCCCCCCTCGCTGCCGCTGATCCAGACGCCCGGCAGGTCGCGCTCCAGGGCGTCGTAAGGCACGTAGTAGTCGTGGGAGTCGCCGGGGTAGTCCGTGAGCGCGCCGATGAAGCCAGCGGCGCCGGCGGCCATCGACGGCTCCATGACGTCCATGATCTCGCGCCCGAAGGGCAGGATGTGCGTCGAGCCGGCGAACGTGTCACCGGGGTCGTAGTAGGAAGTGGCGAGGCCGGCGAGCATCTGGTGCGGCATCCGCTGCAACGGGACGTCGTACAGCGAGACGGCGCCCTTGACGCGCTCCGGCGCCGCCGCGTCGAAGGCGACGAGCTCCGCTTCGACGCCATCGGTCGGGGCGGAGTGCGGCAACGGAAAGCACGGCACGGCGAAGCTCTCGCCACCCGCTTCGATCGTGAGGCTTGCGTCACGCGGCTCCCAGTACGGCAGCGGGGCGGCTTCCTCCCGGACGCTTTCCAGGCCGAACTCGCGGAAGCGCTCCTGTATCCACTCCTCGGCCCAGCGGTCGGCAGCGTAGCCGGGGCGGCGTACGCCGTGCGAGAACACCTCCTCGATCCAGGCGTAGATGTCGGCTTCGGGCGGGATCAGCTCGTCGCGGGGCATGGGCAACCTCCGGCGCGATTATAGGACAACGTTGAGCCGGTGTATGCTGTGGTGCGCACAACGCTGAAAGGGGCGCAGGATGGCGAAGAGGCTGAGCACCGCGATACAGGTCGGATTCGGACGGGAGAACTGGGAGCGCGCGCTCGACTTCATCGTCGAGGCGGAGAAGCTGGGCGTGGGATACGCCTGGTCGGCGGAGGCCTGGGGCTCCGACGGCATCTCGCCGCTGGCCTACGTCGCCGCCCGCACGTCGAAGATCAAGCTCGGCACGGGCATCCTGCAGGCGGGCACGCGCACGCCGGCGCTGATCGGCATGACGGCTGCGACGATGGCCGCGCTCACGGGCGGCCGCTTCATCCTCGGCCTCGGCACGAGCGGCCCGCAGGTGATCGAAGGCTTCCACGGCATCCCCTTCAAGATGCCGGTCACGCGCATGCGCGAGATCGTCGAGATCGCGCGCATCGTGCAGTCGGGCGAGAAGGTCTCGTACAGCGGCAAGGTGTACGAGCTGCCGCTGCCGGGCGGCGAGGGCAAGGCGCTGCGCTCGGCGATGGGCCAGACCGAGCCGGTGCCGGTCTACCTGGCGACGCTGAGCCCGAAGAGCCTGGAGATGACCGGCGAGATCGCCGACGGCTGGNNGACTACATACGGAAGGGCGCGGAGTCGGCCGGGCGCTCGCTGGACGACCTCGACTTGCAGGCCGGCGGCGTCGTGGCGTTCTCGGACGACGTCGAGTCGCTCTACCCGCCGCGGAAGCCGGGCCTCGCCTTCACGCTCGGCGCGATGGGCTCGCGAAAGCAGAACTTCTACAACCGGGCGTTCCAGCGCGCGGGCTACGAAGAGGTCGCGCAGGAGGCCCAGAAGCGCTGGCTCGACGGCGACCGGGCGGGCGCGGCAGATCTCGTGCTGGACGAGATGGTGGCGCAGACGAACCTCCTGGGCACTGAGGAGATGGTGAAGGACCGCATCCGCGCCTACCGGGACTGCGGGATCTCGACGATCCGCATCGACCCGGAGGGCGCAGGAATTGACGGTAAGCTGGAGACGCTAGGCCGTTTCATGCGCCTGCTGGACGACGTGAACGCGGAGGCGGCATAACTTCGCGTGCGCTTGACAGCGCCGGGCCGCTCGGCCATAAGTAGTTGGGTACGCGCAAGCGAGATATCCCCATGACACAGACGACGCAGGACAAGACGGCCGTTCGCGGGCCGACGAAGTTCCTGATCAACGGCGAGTGGGTCGAGCCCGCCTCCGGCAACTACTACGACGACGTCAACCCGAGCACCGGCGGGACGCTGGCGCAGGTCGCCGAGGGCGGCGCTGAGGACATCGACCGCGCGGTCAAGGCCGCCCGCGCGGCGTTCGAGGGCCCGTGGGCGAAGGTCCACCCCGGCGACCGCGGCCGCATGCTGGTGAAGCTGGCAGAGCTGGTGCGCGCCAACGCCGAGGAGCTGGCCGAGATCGACGCGATCGACGCCGGCAAGCCGGTCACGAACAGCCTGCGCGTCGACATCCCGGCCGCGATCGACTGCTTCGAGTACTACGCCGGCTGGGCGGACAAGCTGCACGGCGAGACGGTGCCGGTGCGCGCGCCTGCCTTCACGTACCTCGTGCGGCAGCCGGTCGGCGTCGTCGGGCAGATCATCCCCTGGAACTTCCCGCTGCTGATGGCGGCCTGGAAGCTGGCGCCGGCGCTGGCCTGCGGCAACACGACCGTGCTCAAGCCGGCGGAGCAGTCGCCGCTGTCGGCGCTCAAGCTGGGCGAGCTTTGCCTCGAGGCCGGCATCCCGCCCGGCGTCGTCAACATCGTCACCGGCTTCGGTGAGACAGGCGCCGCGCTCGTCGAGCACGAGGACGTCGACAAGATCGCTTTCACAGGCAGCCCGGAGGTCGGCCGCATCATCGTGCGGGCGTCCGCCGCGACGCTGAAGAAGGTCTCACTCGAGCTCGGCGGCAAGTCGCCGAACGTCATCCTCGCCGACGCCGACCTCGAGGCGGCGATCCGTGGCGCCAGCGGCGGCGTCTTCTTCAACCAGGGCGAAGTCTGCAGCGCCGGCTCGCGAATCCTCGTCGAGCAGGGCGTCTACGACGACTTCCTCGACGGCCTCACAAAGCGCGCCGGCTCGATCACCGTCGGTGACCCGCTTGACCCGAAGACTTATATGGGCCCTGTCGTCAACGATGAGCAGTTCGAGCGCGTGATGGGCTATATCGGCGTGGGCAAGGACGAAGGCGCGAAGCTGGTGACGGGCGGCGAGCGCATCGGCGACCGTGGCTTCTTCGTGGAGCCGACGATCTTCGCCGACGTCGACAACCGCATGCGCATCGCCCAGGAGGAGATCTTCGG
>JABAOE010015723.1_pt2 | contig 16539 bp, 15 predicted proteins | sample 7062141 | NCBI WGS metagenome assembly JABAOE01 (sample SAMN14538627, study PRJNA623070) | marine sediment metagenome | biome: marine biome [ENVO:00000428]; feature: marine pelagic biome [ENVO:01000023]; material: deep marine sediment [ENVO:00002113] | place: India: Gulf of Khambhat ... | reverse complement strand
AGAAGGCCGATCCCTGATAGCTGCGCAGCGCACCTTCGAAGTGGGCAGGATCGATCCAGTGCTCCGCAACCAGGTTCGCACGCAGGTCCGGCAAGAACTCTTGCTCCAGGTGCGCCAGCAGCCGGTCCTTGTAAATGGGGGCAACCTGCTCCCAGTTGATCTTTGATTCCTGGTTGGGGACAGGAGAAAGCACATAGAATCCCTCACCACCCTCGGGTGAGAGTGAACGGTCGGTGAGGGTGGGCATGTGCAGATAGAGCGAGAAGTCGTCTGCAAGAACCTTGTTCCCAAAAATGTCCTCGAGCAAACCTCGATAGCGCTCGCCGAGCAAGATGTTGTGGTGGGCCAGGGGTGTTTCGGTATAGCGCCGCTTGGTGCCGAAATAAAGAACGAACAACGACATGCTGTGCCGCATGCGGCGGATTCGGCGGTCGGTGTATTTTCGGCGGTACTGCGCGGGTATCAACTTGCGGTAGGTATTGGCCATATCGCCATTCGACACCACTGCCGAAGCCAGGTGCCTGGAGCCATCCTCCAGCAATACTCCCTTGACCTGCCTGCCCTGTACCAGGATCTCCTGTACCGGCGAATCGAGATGGATGCGGACGCCTAGCTCTTCGGCCAGCGCCGCCAGGGCGTTGACCAGAGCACCGGTCCCGCCCATGGCATAGTGCACACCCCACTCGCGCTCAAGGTAATGGATCAGTGAATAGATGGAGGTGGTTTGAAAGGGGTTGCCGCCCACAAGCAGTGGGTGGAACGAGAAGCAGCGGCGCAGGAAATCGTCTTCGACGTACTGCGACACATATCCGTAAACCGACCGATAGGATTGCAGCCGAATCAAATCCGGTGCCACGCGCAGCATGTCCCGGAAGTGAAGAAACGGTCGATCGGCCAGCTCGACAAAGCCCTTCTGAAATATGGCCTTTGTTGTGCGGATGAATCGCTCATAGCCTTCGACATCGTCTGGATTCCAGCGCCGGATCTGGTCAGCGATGAACTCCGGGTCATCGTTGTAGTCCAGCGACCTCCCTTCATGGTTGAAAATCCGGTAGAAGGGATCGAGCTCCACAAACTGAACGTATTCCTCTCGGCGCTTCCCGGCAAGCTGGAAGAGTTCATCAAACAGGAATGGAGCGGTAATCACCGTGGGGCCGCCATCGAATGTGAAACCATTCTTGCGGTATACGTACGCTCGACCTCCAAGCTGATCGCGCGCTTCGAAAAGGTCAACCTGGTAGCCCGACGCAGCCAGGCGAATTGCCGTAGCCAGTCCGCCAAAGCCGCCTCCAATGAGCAATACCCGCCGAGCGTCTGTTGAGTTGGTCACCGGTCCCCCTAACCTCGAACCCCTGAGGTAATCTGATCCGATGACGAAGAACGTGAACGCAGGGCCCGCCGAAAAACCAGGCTGCGGTAGGTAAAGAGCAGATGGAGCATGGGCCGCGCAAAGAGGATCCGAGTCAGCAGGCCTCGCCAGCCGCCCTGATGCTGGTACTTCACCTTTTCAATGATCTGCGACCCGCCCTGCGGAAGCGGTTCATATCGGTGCTCGTGTCTCCACTTAGCGAAGGGACCCAAGAGCTGAACATCGGTAAAGCCTGATCGTGGATCCACGTCGACGTGCAGGGCGGTCCAACGAATCGGAATAAAGCCCATCCAGATGGTGAACGCGGCGATTGAGCCCTCGCCAAGCGGCTCCATACGCTGAAGGGTCACCGGCGTAACCGGTGGAGTTAACTTCCTTATCAAGCCCGGACGGGTGTGGAATCTTGCGACCTCTTCGACGGGGGCATCGACACGAGTAGACCAATTAAATTCTGCCAACGCGACCTCGCCGATTGCGCTTATTGACAGGAACTGGAGCGGGGGCGTAAGAAGGGCGACCCAGAAGCTGATCAATCAATCTGCCAAGCATCTCACCACGTTTGCGGAGCCGATCACGGAGCGATTGACGATCGTTGGTCATTTGATGGCCTCCTCGAGCTGTGATGTTCCAAGCGACTTGATGTAACGAGCCATCCACAGCCCACTTCCAATTGGGACGGCCAGGGGATTCAAATTCCAGCGAACAGGCTGAGAAGCGGATCTTGCGCTCAACGTCATCCGGCGGTACTCATGGCCAGCGCCCGGCTTGCCCCAATGCGAGATCGGAACCAGATTCCCGGGAGTCGCCTGATTTTGTCGGCGGTGTTGAGGTGTGCGCGATTTGAGAACACGTCGTAGTCGAGCGATTCGATCTCATCCAGGATCCCGCCGTAAAGCTCCGCGGCTGCCATGACCGCAAAGCGGCCTTCCCGATTGAGAAGCGCAATACCAGGCCAGGACTCACGGTAGAGGCGCCGGGCACGCTCGATCTGAAACTGCATAAAGCTCCGCCATCGATCGGTGACCTGTCCGACTGCAAGATCCTCATCTCCGAGATCGAAGGAGGCCAACTCATCCAGCGGCAGGTAGACCCGACCCAGGTCAAGGTCTTCCCCAACGTCACGCAAGATGTTGGTNNCATCTTCACCGCGTACCGGATGGCCTCCGGGTTCGTAAATCCAATGATGTGCATGCTCATCAGGCCAACCGTTGATGCCACTCCGTAGCAGTAGCGAGCAAGAGCATCGAACGACTGGTAGCGGGTAAACATTAAATCTTGGCCCACTCCATCGATAAGCTGTTCGGCGTAAACATCAGGGATTCCGAAGCGCCGCTTTGTGTCGTGCCAGGCCAGTGCGACAAGGTCCGTAACTTCCGCCTCGGGTCCAAATGTCTTTGAGCGCCAGTTCTTGAGCGCATCTGCAGCGTTGTGACTGGACTCGTCCACCATATCGTCTGTCACCCGGCAAAATGCATAGAGCGCGCGAATCGCACGGCGCTTCGCGGGTGGCAGGAAGCGGCTGGCAAAATAAAATGACCGGCTGTGTTCTTCCGTTACCGCTTCGCACTTGCGGTAAGCCTCATCCAGCAGCGGGTCCGTCCGGTCGATCGGCTCGTGCTGGCGATCCCGAGCACCAAGGCCCTCGAGCGCCAAATCTACCAGGCGGCTTTCCCAACGTTGTATTTCAACAGTCACCGTATTCCCTACCTCGGGGTAGTACGCGGAGAAAATTACCAGATTCCCAATGTGTTGTCAAGCATTTGCAAAGCTTTTATTGACAGAAACTGGACGCTATGATAGCATCCAGTGGGAAGAGGCAAAACTATCCGGCGTTTGAGTTCTGCCATTTTATCCGGAATCGGGGCATTAAGGGGATCAAACCTGGGCAGGTTTGCGCAGGCTAAAGGGAGCACTTGTGGAGTCGAAACGGATTGTCGTCATCGGAGCAGGGATCGGTGGCCTGACCGCGGCAGCCGAGCTAGCTGCCAGGGGTCATTCGGTAACCGTGCTTGAAGCGCACATCTACCCTGGTGGGGTTGCCGGCAGCTTTTACTATCAGGGCTACCGATTCGACGCTGGAGCCACGCTGGCGGCTGGCTTCTACCCGGGCGGACCGATGGATCTGGTGGCGAACTCCGTGGGGATCGAGCAGTGGCCAATCGAACCGCTGGAAGTGGCGATGATGGTCCATCTCCCCGACACGCAGCCGATACCCATTTTGGGGAATCAACAGCGATGGGATGTGCGCCTCGAGGCTTTCGGAAAAGACACCCTTCCATTCTGGCACTGGCAGGAGCGCACCGCAGACTTCATGTGGGAGCTCGCCTTGCGATTGCCGCCGTGGCCGCCACAAAACTTCGCCGACCTGAGGTCGCTGGCCTCCAAGGCGGCGGGAACGCTGCTGGAGGCACCCTTTGCCGACCGGGTCGATCGGCTCCGATCGCTGCCTGACTCGCTGCGCACACTTGAACATCGTCTGGCAGGAATGCCGGATCGATTTCGTATGCTGATCGATGCGCAGCTGCTCATTTCCGCCCAGGCGAGAGCCAGTTCAGCAAATGCGTTGTACGCCGCGGCTGCCTTGGATCTGCCTCGCCGCGGAGTTGCACAGCCCTTGGGAGGTATGGGGCAGCTGGCAGAAGAACTAAAACGGGCTGTGGAACGCCAGGGCGGAGAGGTGCTGTTCCGGCACAAGGTGACGGGGGTCGTTCTCCAGCGCGGGAAGCCGGTCGCAGTCGAGACGCAGAGAAAAGGTTCGTTCCCGGCAGACATCGTGATTGCCAATCTTCCGTCCTCGAATCTTGCACAGATACTTGGCGATGGGGCACCTGCGGCGTTGAAGCGCAGTCCACAAACCCCGAAGGACGGATGGGGAGCGTTCACCTTATACCTTGGCCTTGATCGCTCCGCTGCAGCCGGACTCCCGCTACACCACCAGGTCCTGACCGGTCGGGGATGGGGTGAGGGGGATTCGATCTACCTCTCACTCAGCCCTGAAGGAGACTCGAGCAGAGCTCCAGCGGGTAGACGGGCGATGACCATCAGCACCCATACCCGGCTTGAAGCTTGGCGCAGTCTCAAAGGGAAGGATCGACAGAGCTACAACAAGCAAAAGGACCTGCTTACCGATCGCGTGCTCGCTTCAGCCGAGAGAGCGATCCCCGGTATCCGGGAAGCGGCAGAACTGGTTCTCCCCGGAACTCCACTCACATTCGAACGCTTCACGAACCGGCCCGATGGCTGGGTGGGAGGCTTCCCTCAGACTCACCTGTTGCGTGCCCGCGGCGTCCGGATCCGACCCGGGATCTGGATGGTCGGAGACAGTGTGTTTCCCGGACAATCCGTCGCAGCCACCGCGCTGAGCGGATTGCGTGTGGGTCGGGCGATCCACGCCGAGGCGGCGCGCCTGGATCGTAAGAGCATGTCGAGCGAGCGCCGATTCCGGTTTGACTCAGAAGCAGCCAAGCTGCCTGGCTTGGAGTCGCCAAAATGAATGCCGCCATCTGGTGGATCCGCCGCGACCTTCGGTTGGCGGACAGCGCCGCTCTCGCAGCAGCCAGTCAGGAAGGTATCACGCCCATTCCGCTCTTTATTGAGGATCCGAAACTTTGGAACGAATCCCTGACGGGGGCGCGGCGGCTGTCGTTTCTAGCGGGAGGTTTGCACAGCCTGAGTTCCAGCCTGCGCGAACTCGGCAGCCAGCTGGTTTACCGACGTGGCAATCCGCGGGAAGTGCTTGCGGAACTGATGCGTGAGACCGGTGCCCAGACGATCTATTCGGAAGCGGACTATTCTCCTCTGGCCACCCGGCGCGATTCGGAAATCATGGGCCAACTCCCGCTCAAGCTGGTAGACGGATTGACTGTCGTCCCGCCAGGCGCGGTGCTGAAAGCGGATGGCCAACCCTATCGTGTCTTCACCCCTTTCAGCAAGGAATGGAAGCGGGTGGCCTCATCAAAACCGGTCGGCGTCCTCCAGGCGCCCAAGCGGCTTCCAAATCCCCCGGAACTGGACAGCGAACCCCTGCCGCCGACAGAGCCAGGTCTATTCCCGCCCAGTGAACTGAGTGCCCAGCAGAGGCTGCACCAATTCACTGGAGGTCGCGACGCCGCAATTTACTCCTACGCACGAGAGCGGAACCAGCTCGATACCCAGGGAACTTCTTCGTTATCCCCATACCTGCGTTTCGGCCTTTTGTCCGCCGGCCAGGCGGTGGAGGCAGCCTACCGGGCCATGGATCGAGCACCGAACGAGGCCGCCCGTGAAGCTGCTCAGACCTGGCTGACGGAGCTGATATGGCGGGAGTTTTACATTCATGTTCTGTACCACTTCCCGCATGCCTCACGCGGGGCATTTCGACCGGAATTGAATCAGATTCAATGGGAGAACAACCAGCGCGAGTTCGAGGCCTGGCGTCACGGAATGACCGGATACCCGGTGGTTGACTCGGCGATGCGCCAGCTTTTAGAGACTGGCTGGATTCACAACCGGGCGCGCATGATCGTAGCTTCGTTTCTGGTGAAAGATTTGTTGGTAGATTGGCGCTGGGGCGAGCGCTGGTTCATGCAGCAGCTGATCGATGGCGATCCCGCGGCTAACAACGGAGGCTGGCAGTGGGTGGCCGGGACCGGAACGGATGCGGCCCCCTACTTCCGGATCTTCAACCCTACCGCGCAGGGGAAAAAATTCGATCCAAACGGCGACTATGTGCGCAGCTGGATTCCAGAGTTGGAGCGCGTGCCAAATGAGTACATCCACGAGCCACACCGGATGTCTGTGAACCAGCAAGCAGAGTATGGGGTTGTAATTGGCGAAGACTACCCGGCACCGATTGTTGATCACGCCCAGGCTCGTAAGCGGACGCTGACAGCCTACGAACAAGCAAGGACGGCTGGCTAATTTCTAGCCCCAGCAATTGTGATTTCCGAAACGCTCTTGCAACGAAAGCAGCCTGGAAGCAGGTGAACCAACACAGGGCGTTCCTGGATTGAAGATCAGATCCGAAAGAGGTGTTTCAATGTCAAAGCTTCAAATCAGCAAAGGCTTAATCCTGGTCGCGGCCTTCCTTTCCTTCCTGCTCTCGGTGTATCTCTGGTTCGACGGCTCGAAGGATCAAGGAGTATTCGTGGGGCTGTGGGTTCCGTCGATCCTGGCCTTGGGAGCACTACTGTTTGCAGGAGGGGGCCGCGATGACTGATCTATCGATCTTTGTGTTCGGGGCAGTCGCCACGATCATCGTGGCCATCGCCTTGGGCTTATTGGTCTGGGCCGCGATCGAGGATGGCCGGCGGCAGCGCGAGACAGAAGAACCAGTCGACCCTTCACCCTGAGTGGTCGATCGCCGCTCGAGCTGCGGCTGCCAACCCCAACAGGCTTCGATCATGCTTACGGCTTACACCCAGGTCGGATTGATTCTGCTTTTTCTCGTGAGCTCCTTATGGCTGCTCAGCCTGCTCAAGCGCGACGCGAGCATCATCGATTCCTTCTGGGGCACGGGATTTGTCATTGCCGGCTGGCTGTATGCGACCCTGCCGGATGTCGAATGGAGCGCCCGAAAGCTGCTGATCCTCGCTCTCCTGACCACCTGGGGTATTCGCTTGTCGGTGCACATCCTCACCCGGAACCTCGGCCGTGGAGAGGATTTCCGCTATCGCGCCTGGCGCGAACAGGCCGGCGGCGGGTGGTGGTGGAAGAGCTACTTTAAAGTCTTTCTTTTACAGGGAGCTCTGATCTGGCTTCTCTCCGTGCCCCTGGCGGTTGCGCTTTCAGACACTGCGGCCCCCGAAATTTCGGGCCTCGACTGGCTGGCGCTCGCATTGTGGACAGCGGGATTCCTGCTGGAAGCCATTTCCGACCTTCAACTCCGGCGCTTCAGGAGCGATCCCCGTTCCGCATCGAGCGTGCTCTCAAGTGGGCTCTGGCGCTACTCTCGCCATCCCAATTATTTCGGGGAGGCCGTCGTCTGGTGGGGCCTCTACCTGTTTGCTCTGGCGGCTGGCGGTTGGTGGACCGTTTTTAGCCCGCTGCTGATGACTTTCCTGCTGGTGCGCGTGTCGGGGGTCAGGATGCTGGAGCGCTACCTGATCCGCGACAAACCCGAATACAAACGCTACGTTGATTCAACAAGCGCTTTCGTACCCTGGTTTCCACGAAGTCAAAGCCCGGGGTAATCGATGGGGATCGGACGCTTTACGGGCGTTGCCCGCCTGCTGGATCCACGCTACCCCACCAACCTGGCCATCGTCTTATTGACGGGCAGCGTCGGTCTTGCCGCGACCCTGTGGCAATGGTTCAGCGGATCCTCCTTCTGGGAGAGCATACCCTGGGGAATTGGGGCAGGAGCCGCAGCGTTTTTTGCCTGGGCACTGAGCAGGGAACTCGATCCGGATCACGACTACTCGGCCTTCGTCGGAGCGGCGCTGACGATTGCTGCCGTTGTGATCGTGGAGGATGTTCCCGAGCTGCTTCCACTGTTCTGGTTGCTGCTCGCGTCGCGGGTGCTCAATCGCACGACNNTGGCTGGCCTTTACGGAGCTCTGGCTGTTCGCCGTGCTCTCGGCGCTCGCACTCCTGGTGGATGGAATGCTGCCGCCCCGCAGAAGGCAACCCATCCTCATGTCAGGGCTCAGTTTCTCCATTGCCCTTACAGCGCTCCCGTTCAGTTCGACCCCATTTCAACTCCACCTGGATGCTGGTTTGCTAGCCCTGGTGTTCAGCGCACTCTTTGTCCCGGTTGCGTATGCCTCGCGGCAGCCCCAAAGCACATGTGACTACACAGGCAATCCCCTGGACAGTGAGCGCGTTCTCGCCAGCCAGGTCATCCTTGCGGTATCTGGAATCCTGATCGCATTGCTGGGCGGCTTCACGGCTATGCTGGCGATCCTGCCGCTATGGGCAGCCCAACTCGGAACCGCGTTTTTCTGGATCGTCAATCGGCTGCTCCCGACGAAACCGGGGCACGGGCGCTCGGCCGAAGGCCCACATACCAACCCCTAAATTGTCAAGTTTTTGCACAGATAATATTGACTTTAATTAAACATACTGCTAAAATACCCCAATAATATGTGGAAAAATGCCTAAATTGGGTATCCGTAGGAGCGGTCTGGCATCAAATAAGCACCAGTGCAGGGTGCTGGCGCTTTCCGGAGTTCCGCGGCCCAGCAAGGTGCTCTAATGGCCGTCGCAACATATTCTGAATCGCCCAACTTCAATCTCAAGGTCGTCGTTTCCGAAACCGGTCTCAAGCCGGACACCATCCGCGCCTGGGAGCGCCGGTATGGTTTACCTGCACCCGAGCGCACTGCGGGTGGACACCGGCTGTATTCTGAGCGCGATATTGCGACGTTCAACTGGCTGATCGACCGAAAAGAGGAAGGGCTCAGCGTCAGTAAAGCGGTTAGGCTGTGGCGTCAAATCGAGGGGGAGGGCCGGGATCCGCTGCATGAAATGCCCCTGGAGGGTGCTACTCCAGTCGCGGTCATGCCGGTGCTTACTCCTGGAAAGACTCTTGAAGAGGCGCGCCAGGCCTGGATACAGGCCTGCCTGGCGTACCAGGAGGCGGACGCGGAGCGGATCCTGGCAGAGGCCTTCGCAGAATTTCCGGCTGAGATCGTTGTTACCTCTTTGCTTGTACAAGGCCTTTCTGAGATCGGGACGCTCTGGTATTCCAACGAGGCGAGCGTTCAGCAGGAACACTTTGCTTCCGAGTTGGCCAATCGCCGACTGGAAGCCTTGATTGCAGCTGCGCCTCAGCCGCATCGCCCCGAGACGATTCTGGTGAGCTGCGCTACAAACGACGATCACACTTTGCCACCCCTTGTGATCGTCCTTCTGCTTCGCAGGCGCGGCTATCGGGTGGTCTACCTCGGCGCAAATGTCCCCCTCGACCGGATTGAAGCTACTGTGGATACTGTCGATCCGAACATCGTCGTCGTTACCGCGCAGCACATTTACAGCGCGGCCATGCTGCAGGAGATGGGTTTCTACCTCGAGCAGTCAGGGGTTCGTATGGCCTATGGCGGCCTGATCTTTAACCAGGTTCCAGAGCTGCGGGAGCGGATTCCGGGAGAATTCCTAGGCGAAAACTTACATGAGGTGGTCGATCGACTCGAGAGCTTGCTGGCTGCACCACCCAAAAACCCGCATGTTCCGGACCGCGATCCGGCGTTGCTCGCCGCATTGGACCACTATCGCGATCACCAGTCCGGTATCGAGAATGCGATCTGGAGTTCGCTGAAGCAATCCGGCATTCCGTACTCCGACCTGGAGACCGCCAACCACTATATTGGGCAAGGCATTTCCGCAGCCCTCATCCTGGGGGATCCCGCCTATATGGGCGACAGCCTGGAGTGGATCCAGGGTTTACTGACGAACTACGGTCGAAACCACGGCTTTTTCGCGCTCTACCTGGAATCCTATCGGGACGCGGCGCGCGACCAGATGGATCCGGCTGCCGACCCGATCGTGACTTGGCTTGAACACGCCGCCGATGAAGTCGCCGCAGGGACAAACCACCAAACCTCCACGTAGTTCCACCCACCACCGCTAGCTCCACGCTCCAGCTACACGGAAAGACAATTACCATGCCTATAACCCAATAAATCTGGACAAACCCTTGACAAAATCATGACAATATGCTATTCTGTACAGGATTTGTTGGTAAATCGTCTAAGGAGCAGAGCATGAAAGAAATCGAAGTACTCGAACCGGTGGCGTATGTGCTGCCCGATTTTATCGCCACACACGATACCGGGAAGCTAGAACAGGTGCGGGCCCAGCGCGCGCTGGAAGGCCCTTCGCCGCTCATGATGGATGCGGTGCGAGAAGTGATTGCAGGCCTTGGTGAGGATCCCGATCGTGAAGGCTTGCTCGATACACCCAAGCGGGTTTCGAAGATGCTGCGAGAGGTCACCAGCGGGTATGCGGTCGATCTCGATTCGATCATCAACGGAGCCATGTTTGAGGAGAGCTACGACGAGCCGGTGGTGGTCAAGGACATCACCTTCCACAGCATGTGTGAGCATCACATGCTGCCTTTCTACGGCAAAGTCAGCGTGGCCTACATCCCGAACGGAACCGTTGTTGGTTTGAGCAAGATCCCGCGCATCGTCGAAACGTTTGCCCGACGCCTTCAGGTTCAGGAGCGGATGACTTCCCAGATTGCAGACTTTATCGAAGACCGCCTGCGCCCTGAAGGAGTTGCCGTGGTGGCCGAGGGAGTGCACATGTGCGCGGTCATGCGCGGGGTGCAGCAACCCTCGAGCACGATGCGCACGCAATCGCTGCGCGGTCGATTCCGCGAAGACCCTCAGCTTCTCGAGCGGGTCTTGGGTTAGAAGATCTATGCGGTCTGATCGGCCCTGGGTCACCTGATCCAGCGCCGAGCGATCCGATCGGACTACCTTGCCATGCCAGCGACCTCATCCAGAACCGAGCCCCAACCTGCAGCTTCCCGACCTGCTAGGCTGGGATTCGCGGTCAAGGTCACCGGGAAGAGTGGGCTGCGCTCGCACGATGCACGCCGCTGGCAGAACTCCCCTCACCTGAGGGTAAGTCTGGGTTATCTGAAGGAGATCCTGGAGTACCTGGCCGAGTCTGATATCCAAATGTACCGGATGGCCTCCGGCCTCGCTCCCTATGTAACCCATCCCGACCACCCCCAATTTCACGGTCAGGTTGACGAGTGCCTGGAGCAGCTGGAGTCAGTAGGCGGCCTGGCTCGGCAAAATGACGTGCGGCTGTCCTTTCACCCAGGGCAATACATCGTGATCAATTCGATCGATGAGGGCATTGCACAGCGCTCCATGGCGGACATCGAGGCTCAGGCTCACATCCTTGAGGCAATGGGCCTTGGGGACGAGGCGGTAATCATCTCTCATATCGGCGGCGTCTATGGAAATCGAGCAGAAGCGCTTGAGCGTTTCGCCAAGCGTACCGAGCAGCTCTCCCCGAACGCTGCCCGCAGATTGGTGGTTGAGAACGACGATCACCTGTTCGGCATCCAGGATGCGCTCTTCATCCATGAGCGAACGGGGTTGAGAGTGGTGTTCGATGCCCACCATCATCAGTGCTTCAACCCAGACGGGCTTCCAACCGAAGACGCAGCTCGAATGGCCATCCGGACGTGGAAAGGCTGGAATGCTCCAGCGAAGATCCATTATTCATCGCCTCGGGAAGCATCGAGCGCCAACGGTGCTGAAAACGGACAGCCCGCCGCACGTGCATTCAGAGCACACGCCGATTATGTCGAGCCCGCTCCCTTTATCGACTTCTACCGGAAAATTGCCGATCTATCGCCGGATGTGATGCTGGAAGCCAAAGCGAAAGACCGTGCGCTGTTGCAGTTGCGCGACGATCTCGCTCTTCATGCGCCAGACCTTGCCGGCATGTTTTCCCCCCAAACGGAACTGGGTGGGAATCAATCAGGAGAATTACAGCATGCATGATTCGTTTGATTCATCCGCTCAACGACAAATCCTTGTCACCGGATCCACCGGCTATGTGGGCGGCAAGCTGATCCCCAAATTGCTGGCTGAAGGGTACTCCGTACGCGCATTGGTCAGGGATCGAAAGCGAGTTTCCGACCGCAGTTGGCGGGACCGCGTGGAGGTCGCAGAAGGTGATGTGCTCCACCCCGAATCGCTTCCACCTGCGATGGAAGGCATTCACACCGCCTACTACCTGATCCATAACATGTCGGAAGGGGGCGATTTTCATGAGCGCGATCTACGCGCGGCGACCAATTTCGCAGAAGCCGCGCGCTTGGCCGGGGTTCAGCGAATTATCTATTTGGGCGGATTGGGCGATCCTCAAGATGATTTGAGCCCACACCTCAGCTCGCGCCAGGCGACAGGCGCAGCCCTGCGCAGCCAAGGTGTTCCCGTCACCGAATTCCGCGCCGGGGTGATTGTTGGCACCGGTAGCCTTTCCTTTGAAATGGTGCGCTATCTGACGGAGCGAATTCCGCTGATGATCTGCCCCTCCTGGGTCTACACCCGCATTCAGCCAATCTCCATCGACGATTGCCTGGAGTATTTGCTGCAGGCTCTGCAGCAGCCCGAGAGCGCTGGCGAAGTGATCGAGATTGGCGGCTCAGAGGTTCTGACCTATGGTGAGATGATGACCGAATACGCGCGCGTACGCGGCTTGCGCAGGCTGCTGCTGCCAGTTCCCGTGCTGACGCCTCGCCTCTCATCTCTATGGGTCAACCTGGTAACACCCATCTCGGCAGATATCGCCCGACCATTGATTGAAGGTCTGCGCAACGAAGTTGTCGTACGCGACCATCGTGCCCAAGAGCTTTTTCCCAAGATCAGCCCCGTCAACTACCCGAGTGCAGTGCGGTCCGCGCTGGAAGAGCTTGGCCCTGATCCCACGCACCCGATCGGGGATCTGACCGCTGAGCCGGCACCTGCTCCGCCTGCCGTGGCCTGGCAGGACGGGATGATCGTCGAGCAGCGGTCCAGCATCATTCAGGCATCGCCCGCTCAGGTTTATGAAGTTCTGAGCGATCTCGGAGGCCGCTCGGGGTGGCTATATGCGGACTGGGCCTGGCAGCTGCGCGGTGTGCTGGACCGCCTCTTCGGGGGTCCGGGGCTGAGAAGAGACAAAAAAGATCGTGGCGAGCTCCGTCCAGGATCCACCTTGGACTTCTGGAAGGTAGAGATCGCGGATCCCGGACGCCTGCTCCGGCTTAGGGCGGAAATGAAACTGCCTGGTCTCGCCTGGTTGGAATACGAAATCCGATCGGAACCCAGTGTCCTGATCCAAACAGCAGTTTTTGCTCCCAAAGGTTTGCTTGGGGTAGCCTACTGGTATGCCCTCTACCCAATACACGGGTTGATTTTTGCTGGTATGCTGCGCAAGCTTGGCCAAAAAGCCGTCAAGCTTTCGCTGAACACTCAACCTGCTTGATCCACTCCAACCTATAATTCAATTGGAGGACACACTATGTGGAGAGCGCTGGTCGTATTGACCTTTCTGGCAACGCTGCTTGTCAACGGGCTGGCTAACGCTTTGCCCATAAACGGGCAGACAACGGGCGAGATCTCGGATCGGTTCGAGGTCTTTTTTACTCCCGCCGGCTACGTATTCAGCATCTGGGGGTTGATCTACCTCGGCCTTGCGGCGCTTGCGGTCTATCAGGCGCTGCCAGCTCAGGGAGATAACCCTCGGCTGGCCCGGGCTCGCGGCTGGATCGTACTTTCTGGAGTCGCAAACGTCGCCTGGATATTGTTCTGGCACTACGAACGTTATCCGCTTTCGCTGCTGGCGATGCTTATCATCCTGGGTTCGCTGGTTGGCACATACCTGGCGCTCGAGGTGGGGACTGTAAAGGTCTCCCGCGGCGAGCGCTGGTTTGTCCAAATCCCCATTTCCGTGTACCTGGGCTGGATCAGCGTGGCAACTATCGCCAATACAACCGTCCTGCTGGATTACCTGGCTTGGAGTGGCTGGGGCATCCAGCCGGAAATCTGGACCGGCCTCATGGTGGCTGCTGCGCTAGTGATCGGATGGCTGACGGCATACCGGCATGCCGATTGGACCTTTCCGCTGGTTCTAGCCTGGGCCTTCGTTGGAATTGGCGTCCAGAACTCGGCCGTGGTGGAAGTCGCCAACCCTGCCTGGATCGCAGCCGGATTGGCGTTGGTAGCAGCCGCGTTTGCGGTGTTCCGGTCACAAGCAGCACAGCAAGCGGTGCGAGCGGTAGACTCTTCCGCCTGACTTACTGCCGGATCAGTCCGCTGGATTAGTGCGCATACACTCAAGCCAGGACAAGCATCAAATCAGCCCTGCATCCTTCTCGCTTTACACCCGGGGGGTCCAGCGCCCAACCCTCAATGAAACAAAAAAGGCCCGGAGTTCTCCGGGCCTTTTTACTGCAAGGGGAGCGCGGAGGATAAGCGCCTGGCTTTCGCCTGATGAATGTCGCCCCCAATGACTTGTCCTGAAGCAGCCCTCTTGCCACAGAGACCGATAGCCAGCGCAAGCTTCAGCAGCAGGTGAACCGCCCACCCGCCTGATTTCCTGAGACGCTGGTCGGCTGGCCCATGAGACCCGCCGTCTCGATTGGTTTGTTTGCTTGGCCCATCAAATGCATGCGTGACCGGACAATACAGCTGTCCCCGGAACTCCAAGGGCTCACCGCTGCATCCATGAATGGGTTTCCATTCCCTGCAGGAAAACTTTTGCGTCGCTCCGCACTGTTCTCGACTAACAAGCTATTCCAAACCCTGCGACACTGGCTCGACTATCCCATCGAACAATCCACAGGGCCTATTGGGGTCTGAGCGGACAACAAGAAAAAAGTAAAAGGCTCGGCCGGAGCCGAGCCTTTTGGAAGGAGGAGAGAGTCCTGCGGATTGCTTACGCCGCAGGTGGGATCAGGACGGCGTCGATCACGTGGATCACACCGTTGCTGCCCTGGATATCGGTGATGATGATTGTGGCGTCACCGATCTGAACTGCACCACTCTCGGTGCTGAAGTCCAGCGACTGCCCCAACAGTGTCTCAGCCATATCGAGGCCGAGCACGTCAGAGGCCATCACGCGACCATCCACTACATGGTAGAGCAGGATATCTGTCAGCTGTGGGACATCTGCCAGCAAAGCTTCGACAGTCCCTTCTGGTAGAGCTGCAAAAGCGTCATCTGTCGGTGCGAACACCGTGAAAGCGCCCTCGCCCGCCAGAGTTTCCGCCAGGCCGGCGGCCTGTAGTGCGGTCACCAAAGTAGAGAAGCGACCGTCCTCGACGGCGATGTCAACGATGCTGCGTGATTCCGGCAGCAGTACGCTGTCGATCACGTGGATCGTGCCGTTGGCAGCTTCGATGTCGGTGATCAGGACCTGCGACTCGTCGATCGAAACCCCATCACCTCCGGCGGCTACAGCGATGTACTGGCCCAACAGGGTCTGTGCCTGATCGAGCTCAACCACTTCGCTGGCTCGAACATTGCCATCCACGACGTGGTAGAGCAGGATGTTGCTGAGCTGAGGGATGTCAGCCAGCAGCGCTTCGACTGTGCCCTCGGGCAGAGCCGCGAAAGCGTCATCCGTCGGAGCGAAGACCGTGAACGGGCCTTCCCCGGCCAGCGCACCGTCCAGTTCGGCAGCCTGCAAGGCGGCTACCAGGGTGGTGAAGCGGCCATCTTCGACGGCGATGTCAACGATGCTGCGAGCTTCGGGCAGCATCACGCTGTCGATCACGTGGATAACGCCGTTGGACGCCTCGATATCCGGAATGATGACTTCCGAATTGTCGATGCGCACGGTGCCATCCTCGGCTGCGATGGACAGGAACTGGCCTTGCAGCGAAGCGGCTTCGCTGAGCTCGACCACATCACTGGCCATCACCTGGCCCGACACAACGTGGTACAGCAGGATGTCGGTCAGCTGCGGGATGTCTTCCAACAGCGCTTCGACCGTGCCCTCGGGCAATGCCGCGAAAGCGTCATCCGTCGGAGCGAAGACCGTGAACGGGCCTTCACCGGCTAGCGTCTCGGCCAAACCAGCTGCCTGTAGTGCAGCTACCAGCGTCGTGAAGCGGCCGTCTTCCACCGCGATGTCGACGATGCTCTTGGCCATCGGCTCTTCCATGGGTTCTTCCATGGGCTCTTCTGCGGCCGGCTCTTCCATGGGCTCGGCAGCAGGGGCTGCTGGCTCAGGAGCAGCAGTTGATGCACAGGCTGCAAGCACGAGCGCTGAAGCGGCAAACAGGGAGAAAAGTACGGATCGTTTCATTTTCTTCTAAACCTCCTACGGTTTCGGGTCGGTGTTCCACAAGTCTCCCAAAATGTGGACAACATGTCGACAATTATACACATATATATGGACAATACATTAACAAAATATGAGAAAAGATTCGGGAAGTTTCCGGTCGAGGTTGGGGTCTGGGGAGAGGCGGGGCGGCGAGTAAGCCGGTGTCCGACGCGGATGTGTCGAGGGTCTGCCAGGGTTTCAACCGCGATCGATCAGGAGAGGGGCTTGTTGTTCGGGCGGGTTACATACCGCGGATCAACCCGCCAGGTTGGCAGGTGCGGCAGAAGTTGGTGATCTTGCCGCCCGCGGTAACTTCGGAGACATTGCCGCCACAACGTGGACAGGTCTCCCCGCCCCGCATGTGGACCGCGAAGAATTCGCGTGGCTTCAAGTGGATATCCTCGCCCATCGCC
>JABAOE010007729.1_pt1 | contig 16541 bp, 18 predicted proteins | sample 7062141 | NCBI WGS metagenome assembly JABAOE01 (sample SAMN14538627, study PRJNA623070) | marine sediment metagenome | biome: marine biome [ENVO:00000428]; feature: marine pelagic biome [ENVO:01000023]; material: deep marine sediment [ENVO:00002113] | place: India: Gulf of Khambhat ... | reverse complement strand
GTCATCATGAAACGCGCGGCGGCAGCGCACGACGTGTTCCTCGAGGTATTCGAGGGGGCACCGACGCGGCAACTCGACTCGGGCGAGGTCCTGCTCAACGCCGGTGCGCGAGCCGACTACGTGTACAACATCGAGTCCGGCATGCTGATGGTCAGTCGGACCGGCGGTGACGGCCGGCGGCAGGTGCTGAGTTTCCTCGTGCGGGACAATTTCGTGGGCCTGACCGCGACCGATCATTACTTTTTTACGGTGGAGGCCGTGATGCCCAGTCGCGTCGTCGCCTGTTCGCGGCGGGCGCTGACGAGGCGGCTCGCCAGTGATCCCGATGCCGAACGCACATTCATGAACATGCTCTACCGCGTACTGGAGGACGCCTACGATCTGGCATACAACCTCGGGCAGCGAACCGCTGTCGAGCGTCTGGCCGTATTCCTGCTGTACATGCGTCATTGGAAACGCATCAGTGAGGAAATAGACGACGACGCCGACCCGCGGCTCGACTCGGTGGCCCTGCCGATGAGCCGCGAGGATATCGCGGATTTCCTCGGGCTGAAGAAAGAAACGGTCAGCCGCAGCTTCCGGCAGCTCGAGGAACGGGGATTGATTACCAGGCGCGCAAGAAATTCCGTTTGCGTAGAAGTGCTCGGGGACCTGCGGGAACTGGCCGGTATCCGGGACTTTGCTTCGCCGCGCCGGCTTGCCATGGCGCGTTGATGTCAGAATACCTATACTCTGACCGCCCGCGAGCAGCCACAGAGAGCGACAATGATGGAAAGCGAATCGCATTCGACCGAAAATAATTTCTTCGACCTGTTCATGGTGATCCTCGGCCTACTGATCGGGCTCAGCTTCGGCCTTTTCTTGCTGGTGAACTATATTGCCGGCAAGACCCAGGAAGTCCACGTTCTTCAGGATCCCTCGTACCAGGCGAAAGTCGATGACAATATCGCGCCAGTCGGGCGGGTCGCGGTGGACGGCGACGAGATTTCCGACGCCGGGCAGGTCGCGATCGCCGAGCCGGTCGAGGAAGTCCTCTCGGGTCCACAGGTCTATAACCAGGCCTGTCTGGCATGCCATGGCGCGGGCGTCGGCGGCGCACCTGTCATGGGTGACGCAGCGGCGTGGAGCGACCGGCTCGCTCAGAGTGCCGAAGTGATGACGGACCATGTGATCAACGGCTACACGGGTTCCCTGGGCTACATGCCTCCGAAGGGTGGGCGCGTCGACCTCTCCGACGAGGAGGTCATTGCGGCCATGAACTACATGGTCGACGAGTCCAGCTAGAACCCGGCCGACTCGCGCCCCGCCAAGCGGTCTTCGCTGCGGAGCGCGAGGGCCTCCGCGACGTCTTCGGCGCGCATCCTTTCTGCTGCCGCGAGGTCCGCAATCGTTCGCGCGACGCGCAGCGTGTCGTGACAGGCGCGCATCGACATCGCGAACCGTTCGGCCGCGCGTTGCAGGAGGCTTGTGCCCTCCCGGTCGGGCATGCACCAGCGCCGCACGCCGGCGGACGTCAGCCGCGCATTGGGTGCGCCGCAGCGGGCATGTTGACGTTCCGTCGCGGCGGCGACGCGCTCGCGGACCGCCGCCGAACTTTCCGCGTCGTTCCCGGGTGGTTCGTCGAGCTCGGGCGCGCAGCGCCCGATGTGCAGCCGCAATTGCAGCCGATCGAGCAGCGGGCCCGAAATCTTGCGTCGATAGCGAGCCACTTGGTCGGGTGAGCAGCGGCATTGTCGCGTCGTATCGCCCGCGAAGCCGCAGGGGCAGGGATTCATGGCCGCCACGAGCTGGAACCGGGCCGGGAAGCGTATCGACTGCTCCGCGCGCGCGATACTGACGAAGCCGCTTTCGAGGGGTTCCCGCAACGCCTCGAGGACGTTGCGGGCGAACTCCGGAAACTCGTCGAGGAACAGCACCCCCTGATTCGCGAGGGAAATTTCCCCGGGCCTAGGCTGTCGACCGCCGCCGACGATGGCGACCGACGAAGCGGTGTGATGCGGGGCCCGGAACGGGCGCCTCCGACAGCCACTGAACTCTCGGCCGGTCAGCGACGTGAGCAGGATGTTCTCCACGACCTGGTGCTCGTCGAGATCCGGCAGCAGTCCGGGCAGCCGCCGGGCGAGCATCGTCTTGCCAGTCCCGGGTGGGCCGCTCATGAGCAAGTTGTGTCCGCCCGCCGCCGCGATCTCGAGCGCGCGCCTGCCCAGCGGCTGCCCCCGCACGTCGCGCAGGTCGGCTGCCGGTTCGGCGGCGTCGATGTCGGCCATGGCCGTCGGTGGGCAGGCTGGGAGCGACTCCCGTCCGGCAAGATGACTGACGACCTGCGTCAGGTGATCCGCGAGAAGGGCTTCAGCGTCATGCAGCAGACCAAGCTCGCTTCGACAACCGACCGGCACGATGCAGCATCGCCGCCGAAGCCGCGCCTCGAGCAGCGCGGGCAGCAGGCCCCGGACCGGCCGCAGCGCGCCGGAGAAGGCAAGCTCGCCGTAGAACTCGGTTTGGTTCAGCTGCCGGGTCGGCACCTGGCGGGATGCCGCCAGGATGCCGACCGCGATGGCCAGGTCGAATCGGCTGCCGCCCTTGGGCAGGTCCGCCGGTGCGAGGTTGACCGTGATCCGGCCGTCCGGCATCGCGAATCCCGACTGCCGGATCGCTGCACGCACCCGAACGCGACTCTCTTTGACTGCGGTCTCCACGAGCCCGACGATCGACAGGCCCGGCAGTCCGCCGGACAGGTGCACCTCGCAGACGACCTCGGGGGCATCGAGGCCGACTTGCGCGCGCGTGTAAACCGTAGCCAGCGGCATGTCCGTATGCCCGTTGCTGTGCGGGGCGCCGCGGTCCCGTGTGTTCGGGGACGTACCGACGTCACCGGGCAGGCGGCTCAGTCGGCCGCGTCTGTCGCTCTCTCGAGTACGGCGACCCTGGCTTCGAGTTCCGCGAGTTTTTCCCGCGTGCGTTCGAGCACCTTGCGCTGCACGTCGAACTCCTCTCGCGTGACGAGTTCCATGCGCTCGAATGCGCTGTCGAGCAGGCCGCGGAAGTTGCGTTCGAGATCCTCGCGCAAGTTACCGACGCTGCCGGTCACGCCCGGCACCGCGTCGGCGAGTTTCCGGGCCAGGTCACTGACGGTATTCGTGTTCACGGTTTCTCCAATAGTTTCATGATGACCGGGTGTCGCAGCCGTCGCGCCATTTCGAAGCATGCCGTGCCACAGGACGCACAGGCCCGGTGCATCGCACTGTCGCTAGCGCGCGCGGCAAAGATCCAAGTCACTGAATAACTGAGATTTTCATACTCTGGCACGGACCTTGCTAACGATTGAACGGCGAGTGTCGGAATCGTGACACCCGTAACGAACGATCGCAACTTGCATTAATGGACAGGAACGTGAAGAAAATATTGCCCGGCGCATATGTGCTGATGACCGCGATGTTCGCGAGTGCTGCCGGCGCCGGCGTCGACATCACCGCGAACGGCGGCGCCGTCACGCAATATATCTTCCGCGGCGTACCCCAGACCGACGGCGGGGAATACGACCAGAAGCCGATCGAGGCGGACTATACCTTCGGATCGGTGACGCTCGAATACAACGGTTTCTGCGGAAGATTCGGGACCTGGGGCGATGACTTCGACGGTGACTTCTGAGAGGTCGGCTACGGCAACACGCTCACGGTGGCGGAGAAGGATCTGTTCGATTACACGTTCGCGATCATTCGCAGTGACAAGGATTTGTCGTTCAAGGTCGATTCCGACGGCAATCCCACGGAGGACAAGTTTTTCTATGCCGGCGTCGTGAAGACGTTCGATTTGTTCAGTAATTAAGCGAAGCGAGTCCAGGAGTTCGAACACATGAAACTGATTACCGCCATCATCAAGCCCTTCAAGCTGGACGATGTCCGCCAGGCCGTGGCGGACATCGGCATCCAGGGCGTCACGGTGACGGAAGTCAAGGGATTCGGACGCCAGCGGGGACACACGGAGCTCTATCGGGGCGCCGAATACGCTGTCGATTTCCTGCCGAAAACAAAAGTCGAGATGGCTATCGCGGACGATATCGTCGAGCAGGTCATCGATGCGATCACCAACACGGCCCGCACCGGGAAGATCGGCGACGGCAAAATCTTCGTCACGAACCTCGAGGAGGTTGTGCGCATCCGCACCGGCGAGACCGGCGTGGAAGCGGTGTGAGCGAAGTACGCCCGCCCGGCGGTCGCGTCAAGGAATCGTAACGAGGAACAGCACAGGTGGAACAACAAGTCACGGAATTAAGTTACGCGCTCGATACCTTTTATTTCCTGGTGTGCGGCGCGCTCGTCATGTGGATGGCGGCCGGCTTCACGATGCTGGAGTCGGGCCTGGTGCGCGCCAAGAACACGGCCGAGATTCTGACGAAGAATGTCGGCCTCTACTCGATCGCATGCATCATGTACATGCTGTGCGGATACGGGATCATGTACCCGGGAGATGGATATGCGGGCGGCCTGATTCCCGGCATCGGCTTGCTGGGCGCGGACGATAATTCGATCGACGCCGTCGTCGCCGGCGACGCCTACTACTCGAACCTCGCCGACTTTTTCTTCCAGGTCGTGTTCGTCGCGACCGCAATGTCGATCGTGTCCGGCGCCGTCGCCGAGCGGATGAAGCTCTGGGCATTCTTCGCGTTCGCGGTGGTGCTGACGGGCTTCATTTACCCCGTGCAGGGCTTCTGGAAGTGGGGTGGCGGATTCCTCCACGAACTGGGTTTCCTGGACTTCGCGGGTTCGGGCGTGGTGCACATGTGCGGTGCAGCGGCGGCGCTGGCCGGCGTGCTGATTCTCGGCCCGCGTAAAGGCAAATACGGTCCGAGGGGACAGGTGTACGCGATTCCGGGAGCCAACCTGCCGCTCGCGACGCTCGGCACACTGATCCTGTGGCTCGGATGGTTCGGCTTCAACGGCGGTTCGGAGCTGAAGGTGTCCGACGTGGGCGAAGCGAACGCCGTCGCACTGGTCTTCGTCAACACGAACATGGCGGCTGCCGGTGGTCTTGTCGCCGCGCTCGTTCTCGCCCGATTGTGGTTCGGCAAGGCGGATCTCACGATGGCGCTGAATGGCGCGCTGGCCGGCCTGGTCGCGATCACCGCGGAGCCGCTGACGCCCACCCCGTTGCTCGCGACGGTCGTCGGCCTCATTGGTGGCCTGATCGTCGTTCCGTCGATTGCATTCATGGACCGCTGGTTCAAGGTCGATGACCCGGTGGGCGCGATTTCGGTACACGGGGTCGTCGGCATCTGGGGCCTGCTCGCCGTCTGCCTGTCCAATCCTGATGCGAGCCTGCTGGCGCAGCTCGCTGGCATTGCCACGATCTTCGCGTGGGTCTTCGTCACCAGCCTGGCTGCCTGGGTCGGCTTGCGCGCCGTGATCGGCATCCGCGTGCCGGAGGAAGAGGAATACGAGGGCGTCGACATCGGTGAGTGTGGGCTCGAGGCCTACCCGGAGTTCGTGACCTCCGGCGAATAGCGCTCGAGACCGCATGCACCCCCGGCTGGAGCCGCCCGCGGACCCAAGCGGGCGGCCTTTTTCGTCCCGAACGTGAACCCGTTCCCCTATCCGACGCCTCGGCGGATGGCATAATTTGACGGGTACAGGCCGGCCGCCAAAGCCGGCCGACGTCGGAGGGTGCGCGAATGAGAGCGACGGCGACTGGGACCTTCATGCTGTGCGTGGCAATGCTGTCCGGAGCGACCTGGGCGCAGGGCGTGTACAAATGGGTCGACGAGGATGGCGTCACGAGCTTCGGTGAGACCCCGCCGGACGGGGTCGAGGCCGTGCGGACCGACATCCGCTTCAGCAGGACCGATCCGGCTGCGCTCCAGGCGAGGCTCGACGAACAGAAGGTCGTCAAGGACGCGGTCGACACCCGCAAGCGCCAGGAGCTGCAGCAGTCGGAGGAGCAGCGGGCCATCGACGTCAAGAACGAGGAGATCCGCAAGCAAAATTGCCAGCTGGCGCTGGATCGCCAAAGGAAATACGATCAGGCGATTCGGCTGTACCGTCCGACCGAGGACGGCGGACGCGATTACCTGACCGACGCCGAGCTCGACGCGGAACGGGCCGAGGCCAATCGGCAAGTCAACGAGTGGTGCAGCCAGCGATAGCGCAAGTGCGCATAGCATCCAGCGAGAGACGTTGACGAGCGACTCCGACAACGGCCACATCAGCAATCCCTTCTACCTGCCGAACTTCTGCAGCTCGGCGGCTGTGTTCGGTGCCGTGCTGATTGCCGTGCTGGTGGCTATCATGATGACGCTGGCGCGCGTATCGCGGTGGGAGTATTTCTTCGGTGACCTGGCGAAGACGTCGCTGATGCTCGTGTGGACGGCGCTGGCGGTGGCGGCGGTCCTCTGCTTGTTGCGAAGATGGTTGACCCGCTTTCCGGTCGCGACGGGCAGCATCATGACCTTTGTCGCGGTAACCGTGGTGGTCGCGGCCGTCTCGGAGGTCGTCTACTGGCTGGGGGCGATGTACGGTCCGAGCGACGTTGCCGGCGTCGACAGCTGGTTCCCGCGCAATCAGTGGTACTTTGTCTCGCGCAACATCTTGGTTGGCTTCATCATCACGGGCCTCGGGCTGCGATACTTTTACGTGTCACACCAGTGGCAACGTAACATCGAGAGCGAGGCGCGGACCCGCATCGACGCGCTGCAGGCGCGGATTCGGCCGCACTTCCTGTTCAACAGCATGAACACGATCGCCGAGCTGACGCGAACGAATCCGGCAGCGGCCGAGACGGCCGTCGAGAACCTCTCCGATCTATTTCGTGCATCGCTTGCCGACTCGAGCAAACTGATCCGGCTGGAACAGGAACTCCAGGTAACGCGCATCTACCAGGCCATGGAGCAGGAACGACTCGGGAACCGTCTGAAGGTCGAGTGGCGCCTTGACGATTTACCCGGTCGCGCCCTGATCCCGAGCCTGATGCTGCAACCGCTTCTGGAGAACGCGATCTACCATGGCGTCGAGCGGCTCTCGAAACCGGGTATCGTCGAGATCGAGGGGCGCCGGAAGGGTGACATGATCTACCTGTCGGTGCGCAACCGGTTGCCAGAGCAGGATAACCGCGCCGACGCCGGCAACCGGATCGCCCTGGAAAACATACAGGAGCGGCTGACGCTTGCGTTCGGTCCGCGCGCCCGGATGTCGCGCGCCATCGACCGGACGCATTACCATGTCAGCATCGCCTTTCCATTCCGCGAATGACGATACGGGTGCTGATCGTCGACGATGAGGCCCCGGCACGTGCCCGGCTGCGACGCATGCTCGACGCGTGGCCCGCGTGCGAGGTAGTCGGCGAGGCTGAAAACGGGCGCGACGCGCTGCAGGGCTGCATCGATCATTCGCCGACGGTCGTCCTGCTCGACATTCGCATGCCTGACATGGACGGAATCGAAGCTGCGCGTCACATCGCCGAGCTGGATGAAGGTCCCGCAGTCGTCTTCACGACCGCCTACGATCACTACGCAATCGACGCGTTCGACGCGCACGCCGTCGGTTACCTGCTGAAGCCGGTGCGGCGCGAGCGGCTGGAGCGCGCGCTCGCATTCGCGTCGCGCCTCGGACGGGCCGAACTCGCGAGCATCAGCCGCGAGACCGAGCGGATGGCGCCGAGGACGAATGTCTGCGTGCGGCGCGGCTCGGATCTGCGCCTGATATCGGTCGACGAGATCGTGTTCTTCCAGGCCGACCAGAAGTACGTAACGGTGCGCCATGCCGGCGGCGAAGACCTGCTGGATGAGCCATTAAAGGACCTGGCCGAAGAATTTGCTTCACGGTTCATACGGATCCATCGCAGCACGCTGATCGCGTTGCGCTATCTGGAACGCATGGACCGCAACGACGACGGCCAATACGCGGTATGGCTTAAGGGTGTCGATACGCCGCTGCCGGTCAGTCGTCGGCACGTGACGGCGGTCAAGTCCTGCCTGAAGCACGCGTGATGAACCGGGCAATCTGCATTGCCTGAACGATAGGGAACTTGTCCCCAGATCAGGGGGCGCAAATACGGCTGGCCCGCCGGGCATTCGGGCTGGCAAAATGGCGCGTCAGGCAAAGCCGTTCCGGTGATCGCGCTATGAACGACAAAACTGAAGACCAGCCCAGCGACGGCACACCGAGCGCCGACGAATCCAGCGGGCAAACGGTTCTGGCCGCCGAACCGCCGGACGAGACCGAAGGAGCACCGGAGGAGCCGCCGCGAAACTCGACCCCAGCGGTAGCTCCGGCGAAACGCTCGGGTCTGGGAGTCGGTGTTCTCGCGTTGTTCGTGGCGTTGGCCGCCGCCGCGGGTGTGGGCTACGTGTGGTACGAGCAGCAAGCACAGAAACTCGTCGAAGCGCGCGTAGCCGAGATCGGGCGTGACATGGACCGCAGCGTGAAGGATCTGGAGCGCCTGGTCGACAGCGTCGACGAGCTGACGCGGATCGATCGTGACCTCGACGCAAATATCGCGGCCCTGAGGACGCGCATCGAGCAGGATTTCGAAGCGGTGCCGGAACGGCTGATGCGTCTCGAACAGACGATGGAGAAGGTTCCCGGTATCTCGGAGAAAGCGCGTTCGGCTTGGCTGCGATCGGAGGCCGAATACTTCCTGCGCGTCGCCAACGCCCAGCTCAACCTGGCTGGCAACGTCGGCGTGTCGCTGCGGGCGCTGGAGCTGGCGGACGAGCAGTTGCGCGATCTGGCCGACCCCGCCCTTACGCCGGTGCGCGAGGCGATCAGCGACGAGCGAGCGGCGCTGAATGCGGTGCCTCAGCCCGACGCGGAGGGAATCGTCCTGACGCTCGGTAGTCTCGCGAAATCACTGGATTCCCTGCCGTTATCCAATGTGGCGCCGGGAAGTTACCGCGGCGGGGAAGACGGGTCGAGTGAAGAGACCGGCTGGCAGCGTGCATGGCGTTCCATCGTCGACGCGCTGAAGAGCATCATCAGCGTCAAGCGCGAGGACCAGCAGATCGTGCCGCTGTTGACCGAGGCGGAGGAAGCAATGCTCATTCGCAGCCTCGAGGTCGATCTGCAGATCGCGCGGCTGGCGGTCATTCGCAATGAGGGCGAACTTTATCGCAGCTCGATCGTTTCCGTGAACGATCGTCTGGGCGCCTACTTCGATACCGGCTCGTCGGATGTTCGATCGGTGCTCGCGACACTCGATGAACTCGCACAGGCCGAGCTGCCCGAGGAACTGCCCGATATTTCCACCTCTCTGCGACTCCTGCTGGATTCACCGGGCGGAGCCGCCGCGCAATGAAAGCCGGATTGCTGATCGTAGTGACGCTGCTGATCGGCGCGGTGCTTGCCCATTTCCTGCTGGAGAACAACGGCTACGTACTGATCAGTTTCCGCGGCTACACGGTGGAGATGTCGGTTCCGGTACTCCTGTTTGTCTTGCTGCTGTTCTACATGGCGATTCGCATTCTCGCGCGTATCTGGCACGCACCGCGGCAGCTCGGCGAACTGGCCGCGCGCGTCCGGGTCGAGCGCGCCGGCAGGCAGATCACGCGGGGGTTCGTCGCGCTGTCGGAGGGCAAGCTGACGCGCGGCGAGCGCCTGATCACGAAGGGTGCCGCCAATAGCGAGGCGCCACTGGTGAACTACCTGGCGGCGGCCCGGACGGCTCAAATGCAGGGCGATCGGAGCCGCCGCGATGGTTGGCTGAAGATGGCCTATGAGCAGGGCGATGCCTCCCGCAACGCGGTGTTGCTGACGCAGGCCGAGCTGCAGCTGGCGGACGGCGAATACGAGCAGGCCCGCGCGAGCCTTAACAGGATCCGCGACGACCAGCCGGAGCATCCGCAGGCGCTGAAGATGCTGGTCCAGTTGCACCGCCGTGAAGGAGACTGGGGCGTGGTGATGGAACTGCTGCCGACGCTGCGGCGGGCGAAGAATGTGTCCCCGACGCAGCTCGACGAGTGGGCGACCGAGGCACACGAGGCACTGCTCGGGGCGAGCGACATCGACCGTGGCCGCATCGAGGAGCTCTGGCTGGCGTTGCCCCGGAACCTTCGCAAGTCGCCCCGGCTGATCCGCGCACGCGCGAAGGCGCTCGTCGCGAGTCGCGACACGGTGTCCGCCGAAGCGGAGATCGCTAAGGCGCTCAAACAGGAATGGGATGACGAACTCGTCACGATTTACGGACGGATGGAGCCGTCCAACGAAAGCGCCCACCTGAAGCAGATCGAAGCCTGGCTGGCGTCGCGGCCTGAGGATCCGATACTGCTGCTCGCTGCGGGGCGTGCCTGCGTCCGGTGCGAGTTATGGGGCAAGGCGCGCAGCTACCTCGAGTCGAGCATTGCGATCCGGCCGACGCCGGAAGCGTATCGTGAGCTCGGCCAGCTGATGCTGAAACTCGACGAGCGCGACGCCGCAACATCGGCCTTCGCGAAGGGCTTGACCCTGAGTCACCAGGGCGTGGCCGAGGTGCCGCGTCTCGAGAGCGGCAGATAGCCGCGCGACGCGCGGCAATGACGCTCCAGAATCACGCGCGCGTTCGGTGGCCGGAGGCCTCGCCCATCCCGAAAATTACAGTCCCGAGGATTGCTGCTTGAACAGGAACGCCTCGACGGCCGCCTTCGACTCCGGCCTCAGGTTCTCGACGCCGTCATAAGGGACGCCGCGTGCCGGGCCTTCGTCGGGATACTTCGCCTTTCTCTTTGCGTGGCGCTGAATCACGCGCACGAACTCGCCGCCGCCCCAGGCACCGACCTCGGTCGATACGGGCAACTCTTCGCGGGTATCGCGGTACAGGTGATAGAACTTTCCGATGATCGGATTCTGCCCCGGGCCCGGTACCGGCATGATCTTGAAATGTTCCTTGACGACCGCCTCGAGTTTGTTGCCCGAATAAATGAACACCGTGTCACGGCGCCCGTGGGTCTCGCCGACCAGCATCAGCGCCGACTGGTCGACGCCGTCGATCAGTCGGTCCGTCGGGATCTCTTTCGTCGCGCCGGCGACGCGCGCGATACTCGTGAACAGGTCCGCGACGTGCACGATGTCGCCGACGAGCGAATCCGCCTCGATCATGCCGGGCCAGCGGGCGAACGCGTCGACCCGAACCCCGCCTTCGCTCGAGTAGCCTTTGCCGCCACGGAAGATCATCGCCGAGAACCCTGATTGCGGCGAGTACTTCGTGAAGTGGCCGTTGTCGCCCATGATGACCACCAGCGTGTTGTCGGCGATGCCGAGCACGTCCATCTCGTCGAGAATATTGCCGATCCACTCGTCGAGGAGCTGCATCTTCTCGACGTAGTTACCGCCGTTCGGCGTCGTGTATTCGTCGTAAGCGGTGCGGGGTCCTGTCAGCGGGTACAGTGGCCAGTACTGCAGGAAGAACGGCTCGTCCTTGCCGGCGAGCTCGCGCAATTGCTCCATCGCCTGCCGCTGATAGCGATAGTTCATTTCCTCATATTTCCTCTCGGTCCAGCGCTCGCCGGGCTGCATGTCGACCTCGCGGACCTTCTCGCCGCGCCTGCCCTCGACGCCGGTGACCATCGCGCCGGGATTCGGGCGGAACGATCGATCGAGGGTGAACTTGCTGTCGTAGTTGTTTTCCAGCAGCCCGACGCTGACTTCCTCGTTGGCTGAGTCGTCGTTATAGATCGACAACTGGCCCTGCTGGTGGATCGGGAACGCGGCCCAGTCGAAGCCCTGGTGGTTCGGCCACGACTCCATGATGTCGCCCATGTGCCACTTGCCGACGTGTGCGGTGTTGTAGCCGACTTCCGACAGCACCTCGGCCAGCGTCACCTCCTTGCCGGCCAGGCCGAAGCCGGAGATGTCGACGGCCGTGTCGCCCATGCCGTTGCGGTACGGCTGGCGACCGGTCATGAACGCGACGCGCGTCGGCGTGCAGGACGGTTCCGTGTACATGCGGACGAAACGCATGCCCTCGTCGGCGAACTTGTTGATGGCCGGCGTCTTGTAGCCGCGCACCGCGTTCAACTCCGGAATCCCGAGGTCGCCGAAGCCCATGTCGTCGATCAGGATGTACAGGATATTCGGCGGCTTGCCGCCGTTCCGCTGCCGGAATTCGGCCAGCTTCTGGTCGACGACCTTGTCGTCGGCCGCCCATGTCTCGGCGTTCTGCTTCTGGAGCACGTAATACTCCGCGTCGTGGACGATGTCCTTCGCGGACGCGGCCGCTGGCAGCAGGATGGCGGTCGCGAAAGAGGCGAGGCAGTACGTTCGGATATTCATGGGTAACTCCGTCATTCTTGTCAGTCATTCGGTCGCAGCGGGAACTCGAAATCGGTGCCGAATTCCGCGTTGAATTCGTCGGGGAACGGGTCCATCAGCTGCCGTGTTTCCCGCTCGTAATTTTGCGGGGTCCATGCCGGCGCCTTGTGACCGACGGCGACGAGAAGGGGCTCGCCGCCTATCGGTAACGGAGAATCGCTCTAGGCCACGCTCAGGCGGCCGCGCGGGCCGGTTTGGAACTGCGGCTACCGAGCCAGTCGACCAGCGGCTGCCACTCGGCCTGGTCGGGCCACGCGAGGTATTCCGGCAGCTCGTGGATACCCAGGCCGCGCGTGTATGCCCGGATATAGTTCTGTGCCTCCCGAAATGCGGCGATATACGGGATCTTGAGTCTGTACAGGTAATCGTCGAGCTCGTCCCAGATCAGCGTGTTGTCGCGCACGCGATTCGCGACGACCGCGACCCGCACCTGGCGGCGCTGCACTTTGCCGACCCTGGCGAGCTCGTCGAGGAACTTCGTCGAAGCCTGCATGTCGATGCTGGACGGCAGGATCGGGACGATAATCGTCTCGGCGTGGCGCACGAGATCGGTCAGTTCCTTGCCGTGTGAGCGGGCTGGCGCGTCCTCGATCACGAAATCAGCGTTGCGGGGGAGATGAGTCAGGCCGTCCTCGTAGCCGGCCACGCCGGAGATCGGGGCCCGGTCCTCGGGCCGTCGCTCCAGCCACTCCATGCTGGAGGCCTGCGGATCGTAGTCGACCAGCGCCACCTTCTTGCCCGCGGTGGCGTAATAGCTGGCGAGGTTTGTCGCGATCGTGCTCTTGCCGCAGCCGCCCTTCGAGTTCAGGACCATGATGTGACGCATGTTCTTGTCCCTTGTTTGACGCCAAGTGCGTAAACTTAACGTCCGGTTTATCAAAATACAACCGCGTTCGGGACCGCCCCGAGTGCCCGGATCACAGCCATGCAGATGCTATTCACGAAAATGCACGGTCTCGGCAACGACTTCGTCGTCGTCGACGGGGGTGGGCTCGAGCCACTGGATCCGGACGTGATCCGCGGGCTGGCCAACCGCAGGACCGGCATCGGCTTCGATCAGCTGCTGTGGGTCGAGCGGCCGCGCGGCGAGGGCGTGGACGCCTCCTACCGGGTTTTCAATGCCGACGGGCAGGAGGCCGAGCAGTGCGGCAACGGGGCGCGGTGCATCGCACGGTTCCTGGCCGGCGCCGATGGCCACCGGCGCGAGTTGCGGCTGCAGCATGCCACGGGTATCTCGGTGGCCCGGATCGAAGCGGAGGGTGAGGTCTCGGTGGACCTCGGCGTGCCGGTTTTCAATCCCGCCGACATCCCCTTCATCGCGGACGAGGAGCGCGAGTCCTATCCGATCGATGTGAATGGCGAGACCGTCGAGGCGGGCGTCGTGTCGCTCGGCAACCCGCACGCGGTGATCGAAGTCGATGCGGTCGACGGCGCCCCTGTGCAGCGCCTGGGCCCGTTGCTCGAGCGCCATGACAGGTTTCCAAACCGTGCTAACATCGGCTTCGTGCAAGTGGTTGACGCCGCCCACATTCGTTTACGGGTTTTCGAGCGTGGCGTCGGCGAGACCAGGGCATGCGGCACCGGCGCCTGCGCGGCGATGATCGTCGGGCGCCGCGCTGGCAGGCTTGCGGACACTGTTGTTGTCGAATTACCTGGCGGTGCGGTCACGGTGCATTGGGAGGGGTCCGGTTCGCCGGTATGGTTGATCGGGGAGGCAGTCACCGTTTTCGAGGGCACCATCGAAGTATGAGTACCGTCAAGCCTGCGAAATCCGGCGAGCATCGCGTCGCACCCGTCGACCAGGGCGACGAGTCAGTCATCGCGAGCTACCTGGACGCGCATCCGGATTTTTTCGAGCGGCACGGCACGCTTCTGGCCAAGTTGAAACTGCCGCACAGCACCGGTGGCCCCGCAGTGTCGCTGATCGAGCGGCAGGTATCCGTGCTGCGCCAGCGCAATGAGACGCTGGACAACCGGTTGCGCGATCTCGTCGAGGTGGCACGGGGGAACGACGAACTCGCGGACAAGATTCACGCCCTCGCCGTGCGGCTAATGGGCGCGCGCGATCGGCGGGAGGTTGTCGAATCGGTCGAAAAGCAGTTGCGGGTCGACTTCAAGGCCGATCGATCGGTACTGGTATTGCTGGACGAGCCTGCGGACGGCCTGCGGGAGACGGGCCGGTTCCTGCGGGTCGCTGCACGCGAAGAAGAGGCGCTCGGGCCATTCCGGGCCTTTCTGGACGGTGACTCCGTGCGGTGCGGGCCGGTGCGTGACGCGCAGCGCGATTACCTGTTCGGCAGTGACGACTGCGAGATCGGATCCGTTGCCCTGATACCCCTCGGCAAGAAGTCCGAACGGGGGTTTCTCGTGATCGGCAGCCGCAGCGCGGATCATTTCAATCCGGGCGTCAGCATCGACTTCCTGTCGCGCCTTGGGGAGCTCGTCGCGGCGGCACTGGCGAGATAGCTAAACGGGGCCGAACCGCAATTCGCGGTGAATTGCAGCTCGGGCCCGTTTGATCGAATGGACCGAGAACAACTGCAACTCGTCGAGCTATTCCTCGGGCACCTTCGCCTCGAGCGAAACCTGTCCGCCCATACGATCAAGGGCTATCGTCGCGACCTGACGTGCCTCGCCGAATACTGTGACGATCGGGACATTGATTCCTGGTCCGACCTCACGCCGCACGACGTCCGCGCGTTCGCGGCACGAACCCACGCGCAGGGACTGAATCCGCGCAGCGTTCAGCGCCGCCTGTCCGGATTGCGCAGCTTCATGAACTACCTCGTGCGCGAGAACCTGCTGCGGCACAATCCGGCCGTCGATATCCCGGCGCCGAAGGCGAGGCGTAATCTGCCGAACACGCTGGACATCGAACAGATGGGTCGGCTGCTTGAGATTCCGTCGACCGATCCGCTCGGCGCGCGCGATCGAGCGATGCTGGAGTTGCTGTACTCGTCGGGTCTGCGCCTGGCCGAGCTGGTCGACCTGGATCCGGCGGACGTGGACCTCGACGACGGTGTCGTCCGGGTCACGGGCAAGGGCCGCAAGGATCGCCTGGTGCCGGTGGGGCGCAAGGCGCGAGCCGCGATTCGCGCCTGGTTGCGGGCCAGGGGCGAACTGGCGCATGTCGAGGAGTCCGCGCTGTTCGTCGGCGTCCGCGGGCGCCGGATCAGCCCCCGGTCGGTGCAGCAGCGGGTCCGCCACTGGGCCAGACGCGCCGGCATACCGCAACGCGTGTATCCGCACCTGTTCCGGCATAGTTTCGCGACGCACCTGCTGGAGTCCAGCGGGGACCTGCGCGGCGTCCAGGAGCTGCTGGGCCACGCGGACATCAGCACGACGCAGGTCTATACGCACCTTGATTTTCAGCATCTCGCCCAGATATACGATACGGCACATCCACGGGCACGCCGCCAGGACGACGACGCCCCGGCCGGCGATTCTCAGGATTGAGGGAGCGACCCGTCGCTCGCGTGTTTCGCCACGAGGCTCCCGAGAGATATGGACAGCTTTCACGGAACAACCATCATCTGTGTCCGCCGCAACGGACGGGTCGCTATCGGAGGCGACGGCCAGGTCACGATGGGCGAAAAGGTCATGAAGGGAAACGCCCGCAAGGTGAGGCGTCTGCACGACGGTAAGGTGCTCGCGGGCTTCGCGGGCGGGACCGCCGATGCGTTTACCCTTTTCGAGTACTTTGAGAAAAAGCTCGACCAGTACGGAAATCTCACCCGCGCTGCCATCGAGCTCGCAAAGGATTGGCGGACCGACCGTCTGCTGAGACGGCTGGAGGCACTGCTGGTCGTTGCCGACGACACGCAGTCGCTCCTGATCTCGGGGACCGGCGACGTGATCGAGCCGGAACGCGATCTGCTCGCGATAGGCTCAGGGGGCGCTTATTGTCAGGCCGCCGCTCGCGCGTTACTGGACAACACCGATCTGGATGCCCGCAGCGTCGTAGAGAAGTCGCTCGCCATCGCCGGGGACATCTGTGTCTACACCAATAACAAGATCACGATAGAAGAACTTTAGCGGAACTCGTCGCCGGCGCGATTCGCTTTCTCCGCTGGCTGCGATCACGAGTGCATCACCATGTCTATGACACCCAGAGAAATCGTCCAAGAGCTGGACAAACACATCGTCGGCCAGGAGGAGGCGAAGCGAGCGGTCGCGATTGCATTGCGTAACCGTTGGCGCAGGGCGCAGGTTGCTGAGCCGCTGGGCAGCGAAATCACACCCAAGAACATCCTGATGATCGGTCCCACC
>JABAOE010004632.1_pt5 | contig 16546 bp, 14 predicted proteins | sample 7062141 | NCBI WGS metagenome assembly JABAOE01 (sample SAMN14538627, study PRJNA623070) | marine sediment metagenome | biome: marine biome [ENVO:00000428]; feature: marine pelagic biome [ENVO:01000023]; material: deep marine sediment [ENVO:00002113] | place: India: Gulf of Khambhat ... | reverse complement strand
AGATCGAGCAGCACGATCGCGGTGCCGATACGAACGAGCACGGCATGCTGGCGGCTGATGTACTCGTGATCGATGGAGAGGTCGTTGTGCTCCGATCGGCCGATCATGAAGCGCGGCTTGTTGACCGAGAGCTTCTGCACGGTCTTGCCATTGATCGTGACGATCAGTTGCGGCAACGAGTCGTCCAGTTCCGGCTCGACTTCGGCTGCCGCGGGTTCGTTCAGCACGGGGATGTTGCTCGAAGTGCCTGCACCCCCTTTGCGCGGCACATCGTCGACATGAACGCGGGTATCGGCGGTTTTCTTCAACGCGATTGAAGCGAGGCGATCGACGACGCCCGGCAATCCGTTGGATTCCATGTGCAGGCGGCTGCACACTTCCTGCGGGAAAAGCGCATCGGGATCTTGGCAGCCCGAGGCTTTCAGCTTCTTTCTCACGTACCGGATCGTTTCCCGGATCTCCATCGGCTTGAGGACGAACTCGCCGGTCAGGCGATTCAGGATCGGCCTCATCGCCGGCTTGCGGACGATCGGCATCATCGGCTGATCGCTGGTGAGGATCATGCGGATTGCACTCTTGCCGTCCGTCTCGATCGCCGCCATTTCACAGAGCGCGACCATGCCGCTCGGTTCCAGCGCATGCAGGTTCTCGACCACCAGCAACGGCGCATGGCCCTTGCTGGTCTGCTGGGTCGCAAAGACGCGCACCATGTTGAAGCGTTCGTTGGCAGAGTCGAAGTTGGCGTCGTAGCCGAACTGGACGAGGATCTCCTGCAGCAGGGCCGATTCGTCCATGCCGGCGCCATCGACGATTGCGACCGGGTCGTCCGCCGCCAGCGACGTTCTAACAAAGTCTTTGATGATGGCCGTCTTGCCCGACTTGGCAGGCCCCTGGAGGAGCCCCATCCCGCGCTTGTTCGAGCGGGTCTTGCCGATGAACTTGGTGGCGGCTTTCTGCGAAGAATAGGTGACGAATGTCACCGGTGTTTCCTGAGCAATGAACGGAGAGCTCTTCAGTCCTGCGGTATCAAGGTCCATGTCGCCGATATTCCCGGTAGGCAACGAGAGATACGGACGCAGCGCGCGGCTCGGCAGGATTGGCTAAGGGGGATTGCTGGTTGCGGGCCATGAGGCCCGGCGATGATATGCAGAATATCGTTACTCAACTGGCAACCCCGCTGTCCTGGACGAAATCAGTCTGTAGACCGGTGGCTTTGCGTCCCCATCTTTCGATGAGTTTGCGATTTACAGTCGTTTCAAAGTATTGCAGGCACAGGGGTGTTGCAAGCGCGATTTGACAAAAGCTGCGTTTCAGCGCTTGCAGTGTGCGCTGCGTACCGGATGTGGGCTGTCGCTACCAGCGCCTTCAGGCGTTCCAGCGGCCCAGCGTGGCTACCAGTACCGCGACCAGGTTCACCAGGTCGTCGATATCGACCCATTCATTCGGGCCGTAGAAGTTGCCGCCGACCGAGCCGATGCCATAGGCCGGGACGCCAAGCAGGCGGATCGGATAGCGGATGTCGCCTGCATAGTGATTGGGGTAGGCGTCCGGGGCGCGACCGGTGACGTCCTCGATCGAGGTCCGCAGCGCGCGGCTCACCCTTGAATCCCATTGCGCCTCGCCGGGATTGGTTCGGTAGCCGGCAAGATCGAGTTGAACCTCCCACGGCTCCGTCGTCATCTCGGCAAGCGCTGCTCTCGCCGCGCCGAGCAGGTCACGCCAGGTGTGCTCCCCTGTGAACTTGAGGCGGAAGGTCGCGGACGCCTCGTCCGCAACCGAGCCGACGCGATCGCCGCCCTCCATGATGCCGAGATTGAACTCGACATCGCCGAACGCGCCGTCGCGCAGCTGCTCGATCAGTTCCCAGCACCTGTCGAGCGCATTGCCGCCGGTCGCCCAGTCGGACGAGTCGACGCTGCCGATCTCCATCTGCGGCGAACGCCAGCCTTTCACCTTCAGCTCGAGATCGACGACGCCCATCACTGCGTTCTTGATGTCCTCCAGTCCGCGGCCAGTCTCGGCAGGATGCACGTACAGCACAGAATTGATGCCGTGATCCGTCTTGCTCAGGCGATCGAACACGGGGAGGCTGCCCCGGCTGCCGCCGCCTTTGCCGTGCAGGCTCATCACGACCGGCAGGCTCTCGCCCTCGCTTGCGAGGATGGCCGCCGCCACGAGCATCGCAGCGACGCCGCCCTTGTCGTCCGATGTCCCGAGTCCATACATGCGATTGCCGACAATCGTTGGCGAGAACGGTTCGGTCTCCCAGCCATCGTCGATGCTGTGCGTGTCGATATGCGAGAACATCGCCGACTGTTTGCCCGATCCCTGCTCCGGCCAGCCGATGACGTTCACGAACGGACCGTCGCCTGCCGGGTTCGGCGGCATGTATTCCGCGTGATCTTCGTACCGACTGGGGCGGTCGGCCGATTCCTCGACACGATAGGGAAGGTCGGCGAGATAGTCCTTGACGATCTGCTGGGCGTCGGCGGCGGACTCACCGGACAGGCTTTGTACCCGGATCATTGCGGACAGCAGATCGACGAGCTCGTCGCGACGTTCAGTCGCGAGGGAGACGATACGCTCGTCGGCAGCCAGTGGCATCGCTGCAGCGGCCGTCGCGGCGCTGGTCGCGTAAACAAATTGTCGTCGTGAAATACTCATCGCGTCNNGGGTAATCCGGGTCGGCCGCCCATTCCTGCAAAGACGCCGTGTAGACAGCGACGTCCTTGTAGCCGAGGCGGGTCATGATGAACGCATCGGCCGACGCCGAGATGCCTCCGCCGCAATAGGTGATCGTGCGCTTGTCCTTGTCACCGCTGAACATCGATTCGAGTTCGCTGTTCTGCTTGAAGCGCCCGGATTCGCCCGTCAGTTCGCTGGACGGCGAGTTGCTTGCGGTGGGGATGTGCCCGGGCCGGGCGTACATGGCAAATTCGCCCCGATAATGGGCTTCCGGCAGCGCATCGACCAGGTCCACCGAGTCGTCATCGATAGCCGCGCGCACTTCTTCTTTTTCCACGATCAGTTCCGGCCGCAGGTTGACCGTCAGTGTCCTCGCGGGTTCCGTCGACGCATCGGTCGACAGGGCGTAGCCGGCGCCTGTCCAGGCATTCAGCCCGCCGTCGAGCAAAGCGGCGTTGTCGAAACCGACCCAGCGCAGCATCCACCAGACGCGGGCCGCCCATGGTCCGCCGCTGGTGTCATAAAGCACGACCCGGCTATCGTCGCCGACGCCCAGTGCGCCCATTGCCGCGGCAAATACTTCGGGCGACGGTACGGCGTATTTGTTGGGACTGCTGGTATCCACCAGGGCGCCCATCAGGTCGGCGAAGCCGGCCGTCGGGATGTGGCCTTCGTCGTAGGCTGCGCGGCCGTTGACCGTTCGGAAGCCGCCGTTTCCGTCCGCTTCGATGGTCACCGATGCATCGAGTATGACGAGATCCGGATCGTCGAGATTGGCGTTCAGCCACTCGGCGGTGACGAGTGAATCCATCGCGGTTTGGTCAGGATACGATGTCGTCGACTGGTCGCGAGACGGCGAGCAGGCGATCGTGAAGAAGAGGGCAAAGACGAGGGCAGTTATCGCCTTCGAGACGCGTAGTAGTGGCATGTTCGGCTCCTGGACAGCGTGGGGCCAACCCCTGGCACCCTACTGTAACATCGGCAGCCAGGCGTTACTCGAAGATCAGGTCCCCCCAGCGTTCGGGAATATGCATGTTGATCTCGCCCTGCGGGCTCCACACCCAGTTGTCCTCCGGGTGTTCCTGTTCCTCCGGATCCAGGCTCTCCGCCAGCGGCGTGCCGTGCGGCGGGACACGCACGTAATGTCCGTCGATGACTTCATGTCGCCACTGAACCCGCGAGAAGTTGATCCGCCAGCGATCGCCTGCTTCGGGCGGGCTGGCGCCGTCCTTGTGATACTGACGAAGCCCCGACCACGGGATCGCGACCTCGACCGACCAGCCCCGGTCGGTGTCGGACGGATCATTCAACGTGCCGTCGATGCGTACGCGACTGACGAGACCATCAATGTTGCAGCCGAGGATCGCTGCGCCCCCTTTGCCATAGGGTTTCGGCAGGCTCAGTTCCCAGATGCTGCCGAGCGCATTGATCTCGAATTCGTAGTAGTTCAGGCCGTCACGGTCGGGATCGATGAAGATCTCGAAGTCGTTGTCCTCGAACATCACCGCATTCTTCTCGGTGATCGTGCCCCAGACGTGCGGCTCCTCGAGTTCCGTGTTCACGTACAGAAACTGATCGTCCCAGCCCATCCGCACCCGGGTCTCGAAGCAGGGCTGCAGTTCATCCGCGCCCGTGATGTCGACGAACGCTTCGCTCCAGGCGAGCTCACGCCATCCGGGGTCAGGTTCGTCGGCGAGGATAAGCAGCGGCCGCGCGACGCGCCTGCAGACGTATTGCCTGCGCATGCTTTCCTGCCAGCTGTCACCCGTCTTCGCCATCAGTCGTTGAAACGCAGGCGCACGATGCCTGCCGCCGATAGCAGCGCAACCGCAGCGAGTACCGTGCCGTTCATCGCTTCACCGTAGATATAGAAACCGGTGCTGAACATTACGCAGTAGACCGCGACACAAGCGAGCAGCATGCAGACGATGCCGCGCGGGATGTTGACGCCGTCGGTCGTCGGCCGGGTGCCGTCTTCATCCAGCTCGCGATAGATGTTGCTCCAACCCGGGCCACCCGGATTGATTCGCCGACAAAATGACTTGAGCGTCTCCTTGTCAGCCGGCGAGGTGAGCAGCGCTGTCGACACCCAGCATGCTGTCGTGATGCTGATGCCGGTGAGCAATTCCTGCCAGGCCGCAAGCCCGAAGTCACCCAGGCTAAGAATGACGGCAACGGTAAACGAGACGACCATGGCGACGACTTCGCTCAGCGCATTGATGCGCCACCAGAACCAGCGCAGGATGAACAGCAGGCCGGTCCCTGCGCCGACCTGCAGCAGTATCTGAAAACCCTGCAAGGCGTTCGACAGCTGCAAGGCGAAGAAGCCGGCGACCAGCATCATCAATACCGTCGATGCCCTGCCCACCATGACCTGCTCGCGTTCGCTCGCCTCCGGCCTGATGAAGCGGCGGTAGAAGTCGTGCACGATGTACGACGAACCCCAGTTCAGGTGCGTCGAGATCGTCGACACGTAGGCTGCGAGCAGTGACGCAACGACCAGGCCGAGCCAGCCGTGCGGCAGGACGCGTTCGAGCATCGCCGGATAGGCGAGATCGTCGTTGATGATCGACGCGTCCGCGTTGGGGAATGCGCGCGCGATGCTGTCGAGGTCGGGAAACACGACGATCGAGCAGAGGGCGACGATGATCCACGGCCACGGGCGCATCCCGTAATACAGCGCATTGAAAAGCAGCACTGCCGCGCGCGCATTCTTCTCGTCCTTTGCGGCGAGCATTCTTTGCGCGATGTAGCCGCCGCCACCCGGTTCGGCGCTCGGGTACCACACGCTCCACCACTGCACGGCGAGCGGGATGACGAGCAGCGAAACGACGAGGTCGATGCTGGCCGTCGTGTATGCGCCGTCGGGACCGCGCTCGAGCTGGGGAAAGAACGAGAGGCTGCCCTGCAGCGCCGGCGCGTTCACCAGGGCGTCCAGCCCGCCCACCTCGGGGGCGCGCAGCGCGAACACGGCAGCTGCGATCGCGCCAACCATCGCCAGGGTGAACAGGAACAGGTCCGAGTGCAGCACGGCCCGCAGCCCGCCGAGCGCGGCGACGGCCACCGTGATGATCGACGCCCAGATCAGCGAGTCGAGCGGCGACAGGCCGAGCATGATGCCGCCGATCTTGATCGCGGCGAGCGACACCGCGGCCATGATGATGACGTTGAAGAAAAAGCCGAGGTAGAGCGCCCGGAATCCCCTGAGGAAAGCGGCCGACTTGCCGCTGTAACGCAGTTCGTAGAACTCGATGTCGGTCAACGCGCCCGACCGTCGCCAGAGACGCGCGTAGACGAAGACGGTCAACATTCCCGTCAGCAGGAACGCCCACCAGACCCAGTTCCCGGCCACGCCGTTCTTGCGCACGATGTCGGTGACGAGGTTCGGCGTATCCGACGAGAACGTCGTGGCGACCATCGACACACCGAGCAGCCACCAGGGCATGTTGCGTCCCGAGAGGAAGAACTCCGCGGTTCCCGATCCCGCGCGCCTCGCGCTGTAGAGACCGATCGCCAGCGTCACGACGAACGTGGCGATGATAATGACCCAGTCGATCGTCTCGAGTTGCATGCAATAAAGCGCCCGGATCCGCTCGTCAGATCGAGCCTTCTTTGAGCATGTCGACCGCCGTCGCCGATGCGCGCGCCGTCAGCGCCATGTAAGTGAGCGACGGGTTCTGGCAGGCCGACGACGTCATCGCCGAACCGTCGGTGACGAACAGGTTCGGGATGTCGTGCGCCTGGTTGTGTTCGTTGAGCACCGACGTCGCCGGGTCGCGACCCATTCGCGCAGTGCCCATTTCATGGATGAGATACCCGGGCGGGGCGAGGTTGGTCTCCGTTCGAATATTCGTAAGGCCGGCGGCGTTCATCATGTCCCGGGCATCCTCCGCCATCGCGTCGATCATCGCGAATTCGTTTTCGCGATGAACGCAATCGATATTGAGCAGCGGGATCCCCCATTGATCCCTTCTGTTCCCGTCCAGCCATACGTGGTTGCGCTCGTCCGGCAGCATCTCGCCGAATCCCTCGATCGAGAATTGCCATGGACCGGGCTGCCTTAATGAAGCTTTGAAATCAGCGCCGATTCCCGCGCCGGCCCGCGTCCAGTTGAGTCGCCTGGCGCCGCCCTGGTAGCCGAAGCCGCGCAGGAACCGCTCGTCCCGCTCGGCGACATTCCGGAAGCGCGGCACGTAGCACTCGTTCGGCCGGCGTGCAGAATGGTATTTGTCTTGGTGACCGTCAAAAATGCCTGTCGACACGGGACCGCCAATATGATCCATCAGGAATCTTCCGAGCGTGCCGCTGGAATTCGCGAGCCCGTTCGGGAAACTTGCTGACGCCGAATTCAACATGATTTGAGCCGTGCCGAGCGTCGACGCACAGAGAAAGATCATCCGCCCTGTATACGTTCGACCTTCGCGTGTATTGGCATCGATGACGCTGACGCCCGTGACGCGCTGCCGGTCTGCGTCATAATTGACACCGGCAACGACCGCATCCGTGACCGTGGTCAGGTTGCCCGTTCGCTCGGCTGCAGGCAGCGTCGCCGACAAGCTGGAGAAGTAGGCGCCGAAAGAACAGCCGCGCTGGCACTCGTTGCGATTCATGCAGCGGCCGCGGCCGAGTTCGAGCTGCTCGTCGGTGGGTTCGGTGAGGTGTGCGGCACGGCCGATGATCAGGTTGCGCTCGGGGAACGCGGCCTCGATCTTCGCCTTGACCGCTTTCTCCACGCAATTCATTTCGAACGCCGGCTGGAATACGCCGTCCGGCAATTGCGGCAGTCCTTCCATCGAACCGCTGATGCCCGCGAATGCTTCCACGTAGTCGTACCAGGGCGCTATGTCCTTGTAGCGGATTGGCCAGTCGACGCCGTGACCGTCCTTCGCATTCGCGCCGAAGTCGATGTCGCTCCAGCGATAACACTGCCGGTGCCATTGCAACGACCGCCCGCCGAGGTGATAACCGCGTAGCCAGGAGAACGGCTTGTCGTCCGGCGTCGCGTACGGGTGCTCGCGGTCGTTGACGAAAAAATGCTTCGTAAAATCGTTGAAGGCATAGCACTGCCGCTGAATGGCATAGTCGCTTGCCTCTTCCGACTCGGGGATCAGGCTGCGGTACGGCAACTCCCAGTTACCCTTGCCCTCGGTGACGTAGTCTTCACGATGCCTGACATTCCGGCCGCGCTCGAGCAACAGCACTTTCAGGCCACGCTCGGTCAGTTCTTTCGCAGCCCAGCCTCCGGAGATGCCGGAGCCGACCACAATGGCGTCGAAGTCAGAGGCCATGGCGAAATCCCATCCAGAACCACGCCCGGCCAATGTCGTCGATCGGTACGCAGGCTTTGTATTCCGGCGTCAGCGCCTCGTACTGCAATTCGATCGTCGCGCCGGCCTCGGACGAGTAGTAGCCGAACAATGCGATCCGCTTGAACTCGCGGAAGAAATCGTCGCCCGCGTCTTCGGCGTGCGCTGCTTCGTCGACCGCAGCCAGGCGAGCGAGCCGTTCGTCTGCAGGCGCAGCAACGAAGTCGGCTCCGAGGCGCGCGTCCAGATCACTCATCCCGGCGCGAAAACGCGCCTGGCGCTCCGGCGATGCCCACTCCGTCAGCATCAGGTCCAGGAAGTAATGCACCCCTGCGCCGAGCGCGCCGGGCGTGTCCGTCTCCGGGATCATCACGTCGACGATGCGCTCGACCAGCGCGAACTGGTCTTCGTCGAAAAAGCGCGGTGCGGCGCCCGCATTCTGCGCGTGAGCCACGCGACTCATGAATGGCGCCAGCTGCGCGGCGGCAATCGTTCCGCCGACGACCGAGGCCGCGCCCCGGATGGCCTGGCGGCGCGAGATCAGCCTGTCGCTCTTCGCCGGCATCGTTAGCGCTCCGTCGTGGCGTCGACTTCCGCCGGCGGCTTGAAGCCGACGGCCAGCAGCAATGCCGCGAGGATCGAGATGACGATCGGGATCATGAACATCGAGCGAAAGTCGGTCACGCCGTTCTCGGTAAACACCGACTGGATCAGCCACGGGCCGACGCTGTTCGCGATCAGCGCACCGACGCCGAGGATCATGACGTTGAACAGGCCCTGCGCGCTGGCGCGCGCATCCTGCGGGAAGCAGGCGTCGACAAAGATGTAGACGCTTGCGAAGAAGAATGCGTAGCAGATGCCGTGAACGATATTGACCGCGACGATAAGCCACGTGACCTCCGGCAGCAAGGCGTAGATGCCGAAACGCACGACGTAGGCGAGAATGCCGACCATCATCGTCGTGCGCCAGCCGAATTTCTTGAGCACGGTCCCGAGGACCAGCATCGTCAGTATCTCGGCGACCTGGCCGATGCTCATCACCGGCATGATCCAGTTGCCGGGGATGCCCACCTGTTCGCTGCCGAAAAAGACGGCCGCCCAGTTGAAGAACAGGTTGTGGACGAACGCATCCGCCAGGGTCACCACCCAGAGCACGAGGATGAAAGGGTGCTTAAGTAGCTTCGCCGCTTCGAGCCAGGCGAGCTTGTCGACGCCGTCGCCCTTCTGGGCAGGCGTGTTCGGCAAGGTAAGGGCGTAGGCCGCGAGCGCCAGGCTGGCGATGCCGGCGACGCGGAATGTCCAGGGCGTGGCCGCCCGCAACTCGTCGCCGGTGAGCCCGGAGCCGAGCGCCGTGCCGATCAGTTCGATGAGGCCCTCGGGTTCCGCCGCCTGGACCGCCGCCCAGTCGACGAGGATGAACGCGAACGGCCACGCCGCCGCTATCCAGCCGATCGTGCCGCCCATGCGGATGGGCCCGAACTCGGCCGTGGGGTCGTTCATGTGGGCAAAGGCGATCGAATTGGTGATCGAGATCGTCGGTACATAAAAGAGGCAGTGCACCCACATCAGGATCAGGAAGCTCCAGAAGTCGGTCGTCATCGACATGCCGAGCATCGTGACGCCGCCGACGATGTGGCTGAACGACAGGAATCGCTCCGCCGCAAAATTACGGTCGGCGAACTGGTTGCCGAAGAACAGGCCGATAATCGCGGCGACCGGGAACGCATTCAGGATCCAGGACTGTTCGAACGGCGTGAAGCCCAGCGTCGGCAGGTAGCCGAAAATCAGCGGCAGCCAGGCGCCCCAGATGAAGATCTGCAGGAACATCATCAGGAACAGGCGCGCTGTCGGTGTCTTCCCGGTATTCATCGTGGTACTTCCCCCTGCTAGACTGTTTTAATTCTTTTTGTACCGGGAGCCATGATGTCTGACTCTACCTTCAACCGCCGTGAGATGCTGGCGGCCACCGCAGGCGTCGTTGCCGCCGCCGGTTGCGCCACGACGGCCAGTGCACAGACAGGTCGCGTTCCCGGCGTCCAACTGTATACGGTTCGCGACTCGATGGCGAAGGATGTGGACAAGACGCTGCAGGCGATTGCGGGGATCGGCTACAAGGAGGTCGAGTTTGCGGGCTATTTCACGCACTCTGCGACGGAAATCCGTGACATGCTTGACCGTTACGGCCTTGTTTCCCCCAGCAGCCACGTCAATGGTGAGACCGTGCAGTCCGACCCGCAAGCATTTGTCGATTACGCTGCCGAGGTCGGCCATGACTACGTGACGATTGCCTACATGCAGGAGGAGAACCGGCAGTCCGCCGACGACTGGAAGCGTTGGGCCGAGGTCTGCAATCGTCTCGGCGAGGTCTGTCGTGCAAATGGCATGCGCGCCGGCTACCACAATCACGATTTTGAATTCCAGGCTGTCGATGGTGTCGTTCCATTCGAGGTCCTCGTTAGCGAAACAGACGCGGATCTGCTCGATTTTGAAATCGACTTCTTCTGGGTGACGGAGGGCGGCCGGGACGTCCTGGAAGTCCTCGCCATGGCGCCGGAGCGCATGACGATGTCACATATCAAGGACAGGAATGTCGCGGGCCACATGGTCGACGTGGGCGATGGCGAAATCGATTTCGCCGGCATCCTCGCCAGCCCTGCAGCCGGATCGATGAAGCACTGTTTCGTGGAACACGACGCGCCGGAAGACCCGTTCCGCACCGTGGCAGCGAGTCACCGCGTACTGAAGTCGATCTTCGACTGAAACCGGCTCAGATTTTCGTCCATGCCGAGCCGTTGTTGGTGCTGTTGATCGCCGCGCGGATGAAACGCATTGCGCGCACCCCGTCGCCAACCGTCGCGCAGACGTTGTCGACAGGATCCGGGTAAGCGCGGACCGCATTCGCGAAATCCACGTAGAGATTCGAGAATGCCTCGATGAAGCCCTCGGGATGACCGCCCGGCGTGCGGCAGCGTGCCGTGGCCGCGCTCGACAGGTACTCGATGTTGCTGCCCGGGTTCAGGGTCAGGTCGGGCTCGCCGCGGCGGCCGATCGTCAGCGTGTTCGGGTCGCCGTGCGACCAGTGCAGGCTCGCCTTGTCGCCATAGACCTCGATGCGCAGCCCGTTGGCGGCGCCGGTGCAGACCTGGCTCGCCGCAAGCAGCCCGGATGCCCCGTTATCGAGACGGAAGAGCGCGCCGCCGTCGTCGTCGATGTCGCGACCGCCGATGACAGCCTTGAGCTCCGCGGCCAGCTCGACCATCTCGTGGCCGGTGATGAATTCGACGAGATTGAATGCATGCGTGCCGATATCGGCGAACGCACCGGACTCGCCGCCGACGCTCGCGTCGGTCCGCCAGGTCGCCTGTTTGCTGCCCTTCGTATCCTCTTCTCTCGACAACCAGTCCTGCAGGTAGATGACGACGACGCGACGTATGTCGCCGAGTTCGCCGGCGCGGATGCGTTCGCGGGCTTCGATGACGAGCGGGTAGCCGGTGTAGGTATGGGTGATGCCGAACAGGAGGCCCGACTTCTCGACGGCCGCCTCGACCCGTTCCGCGTTCTCGAGATTGTCGGCGAGGGGCTTGTCACAGATGACGTGCATGCCCTGCTCGAGCGCCTTGCAGGCGATGTCTGCATGCGAGTTGTTCGGGGTGACGATCGACACGCACTGCATGCGCTCGTCATCCGGCAGCGCCGCCTCGGCCTCGATCATCTCGTCGTAACTGCCGTAGGCGCGACGCCCGTCGAGCCCCAGTTCGACGCCGAACTGACGAGAGACGCTTGCATCGCTGCTGAATGCGCCGGCGACGAGATCGATCGTGCCGGTCATCTCCGCCGCCAGCCTGTGGACCGCGCCGATGAAGGCGCCGGGACCGCCGCCGACCATGCCCATTCTTATTCTACCTGTCACTTGGAGCTCCTGTTGTTAGCGGGCAGGTGTAATGACGATGTTGCGGTACTCGATCGGCCCGTGATCGCCCTGCAGCATCAGCGGTCCCGGGCTGCCTTCGTCACTGTCGAGCGCGCCGCCGGTGATGCCCGGGATGACTTCGTCGGAGATGATTTCCGTACCGTTGAGGACGACCGTCACCCTGCGCCCGACGAGCTCGATGTCAAAGGTCTGCCATTCTCCCGCAGGCCTGGCGGCATCGATGCCTGGCGCGATGAAACCGTAGACGCCGCCGAGCAGCAGAGAATCGAGCGCCCTTCCGTAACTGTCGTGGATCTGTACCTCGTAGCGCCCGCGCAGGTAAACGCCGCTGTTGCTGCCTTGTGGATAACGGAATTCCAGCTGCAGGCGGAAGTCGTCGAACGCTTCTTCGCTGATGATGTCGACGCAGGGCTCGGTCGCTTTCAGGACGCCGTCGCGGACCGACCAGCAACCGGCACGTCGTTCGTCGCGCAGGCGCCAGCCCGACAGGTCGGGACCGACCAGGGAAACCGGTGCATCCCAGACGGGTTCAGCGTCGCGGGCCAGGGAGGGCGCGCGCGCGCCGCGCCAGGCGAGCGTCGCGTCATCCAATTGCACGAAGCCGATCAGGTCCTTGCCGCGGAGCGAGCCCGAAAAAACGAGATCTCCGCGCAAGCCTTCGTATTGTGCGGGTACGCGGACTATCAGTTCTTCGTTGTCATAGCTGGCCGCGTTCGCATGGCGGACACTGCCGTAATTGCCGACGAGCCGGGCCATCAGCTCTGTTTCGGTGCGCAGGCGCACTTCCAGCCAGGACGGGTAGGAGCCGTCGTTACCCTCAATCGTCAGGTCCCAGCGGCCGAGTACCGGGTCCGCGAAGCCGGGCTGCGGGACGTCCGCCGCGTTCGCCGTCACGAGCACGACGAACGATGTAATGGCAACAAGAATCCGGGCGTTACGTATCATGCCTCGATGTTACAATGGCGCCGCGCGGCTTGCGACCAGCGAAGCTGCCGCGCCTCAACAGCATGACGGGGGGAGTGCATGGCGGACGAAACCTACGACGCGATTGTCGTCGGATCCGGGATCTCGGGCGGCTGGGCAGCGAAAGAACTCACCGAGAAAGGCCTGAATGTTCTCGTCCTCGAGCGCGGCAAGAACGTCGAGCACGCCAAGGACTACGTCAACACGCACAAGGCGCCATGGGAGTATCCGCATCGTGGCAGGCGCACCGTCGCGATGGAAGAAGCCTATCCCGTCCTGAAGCGCGACTATCCGCTCAATGAAAAGAACCTCGACTGGTGGGCGTCCGACCAGGACTCGCCGTATACCGAGATCAAGCGCTTCGACTGGTATCGCGGTTACCAGGTTGGCGGGCGTTCGCTGACGTGGGGCCGTCAGAGTTACCGGTTGAGCGACTTTGATTTCGAGGCGAACGCCAAAGAAGGCATCGCGGTCGACTGGCCGATCCGCTACGCGGATCTCAAGCCCTGGTACGATCACGTGGAACGGCACGCGGGCGTCAACGGCACCATCGAGAACATGCCGCAGCTGCCGGACGGCGAATTCCAGCCGGCGATGCCGCTCAACTGCGGCGAGGAACTGGTCGCCGATCGTCTGCGGAATCATTTCGACGGTCGGCGCCGGATCATCATCGGCCGCTCCGCCCACCTGACGCAGCAGCTGCCCGGCCGCAGTCCCTGCCAGTATCGCAATGCCTGCTGGATGGGCTGCCCGTGGGGCGGCTATTTCAGCTCGCAGTCGTCGACACTGCCGGCGGCGATGGCGACAGGCCGCATGACCCTGATGCCGTATTCGATCGTGACCGAGCTGGTCTATGACAAGGACCGGAAACGCGTCAGCGCGGTGCGCGTTATGGATGCCTTGACCGAGAAGACGACCGAGTTCTCGGCGCCGATCGTCTTCCTCTGCGCGTCGGCATTGAATTCGACCTGGTTGCTGATGCGCTCGGCGAACGACATCTGGCCTGACGGCCTCGGCTCGAGCAGCGGCGAGCTCGGCCACAACCTGATGGATCACCACTTCCGGATCGGTGCGCAGGGCATCATCCGCGACCCGTCGCTCGACGACAAATACTACTTCGGCCGGCGGCCCACCGGTTTCTATATCCCGCGTTACCGCAACCTGTTCGGCGAGCAGCGCGACTACCTGCGCGGCTTCGGCTACCAGGGGAGCGCGAGCCGGCTCGGCTGGCAGCGGGCGGTGCGCGAGCTCGGTGTCGGCGCGGACTTCAAGGACCGCATGTCCGAGCCGGGCGAGTGGCGCATCGGCGCGACGGCCTTCGGCGAGATGCTGCCGTACCACGAGAACCGGATCGGCATCGACGAGACGCGCACCGACAAGTGGGGCCTGCCGGTGCTCGAGATCGACTGCGAGATGGGCGAGAACGAAGCCCTCATGCGCGTCGACATGGCCAATGACATGGCGGAGATGCTCGACGCTTCGGGCGTCGACGACGTCGAGACTTACGAGGACGAATACGCGCCGGGCATGGGCATCCACGAGATGGGTACCGCGCGCATGGGCCGGGATCCGAAGACGTCGGTACTCAATTCGTGGAACCAGGTGTGGGATGCGCCCAACGTGTTCGTCACCGATGGCGCCTGCATGACCTCGGCGGCCTGCCAGAACCCCTCGCTGACCTACATGGCGCTGACGGCGCGGGCAGCGGACTACGCGGTTGCCGAGCTCAAACGTGGCAATCTCTGACGGAGACCCGGACATGACCGATAAAGATCAGAAGAAGGAATTGATCAATCGCCGCGAAGCGATCTTCCGCGTCAGCGCGATGCTGGGCGGCGTGGCGCTGGTCGGGCAGAGCGCGATGCTGGCCGGATGCGCAGCGCCATCGACCGAACGCTCGGAGTCAGGCGCAACGGGCAACCTGTTCCGACAAAGCGAGATCGATCTGCTCGATGAAATCGCCGAGACGATCCTGCCCGAGACGAGCACGCCCGGGGCGAAAGCGGCGGGGGTGGGGCCCTTTATCGCCATGATGGTCACCGACTCCTACTACCCGGACGACCAGGAGATATTCCGCAAGGGGCTGCAGGACATCCAGACCCGGAGCCTCGTGAACTTCGGCGCGCACTTCATCGCGATACCGGCCGCACAGCGCCTGCAGCTGGTGCAGGACCTCGACGCCGAGCAGCACCTCTTCATGGAGACCAACCCGCCGGGCGCCAGGGCGCATTACTTCCGGATGATCAAGGAACTGACCCTGCTCGGCTACTTCACGTCGGAAATCGGCTACACGCAGGCGATGCGCTACCTGGAAACGCCGGGTCGCTATGATCCCTGCGCGCCGTATCAGCCAGGAGAGAAGATATGGGCCGATCACGCCTGATCGCGGCGCTTCTCGTTTTCGCCAGCGCCTGCCAGGCGCAGTCGGACGAGGAGTGGATCGAACTCTTCAACGGCGAGGACATCGACGACTGGACCGTCAAGGTTAGCGGCTATCCCGCGGGCGAGAATTTCGCCGAAACGTTTCGCGTCGAGGACGGATTGTTGACGGTCAGTTACGAAAACTACGACGGCGACTACAACGACCGCTTCGGTCACATCTTCCACAAGACGCCGTTCTCGCATTACCGCGTGCTGGTCGAGTATCGCTTCGTCGGCGATCAGGCGCAGAACGCGCCGGGCTGGGCCACGCGTAACAGCGGCGTCATGCTGCACTCCCAGGATCCGTACACGATGCCGCCGGAGCAGGATTTCCCGATCTCGATCGAAGTGCAGTTCCTCGGTGGTATCGAAGCAGGCACCGAAAGGCCCACCGCGAACATGTGCTCGCCTGGCACCCACATCGAGTACCAGGGCGAATTCAACGAGACGCACTGCATCGAATCATCGTCGCCAACGTTCTATGGCGATCAGTGGGTAACGGTGGAAGCGCTCGTGCTCGGCAGCGAGAAGATCGTTCACTACGTCAATGGCGAACAGGTCATGGAGTACGCGAACGTGACCTACGGCGGCGGCGTCGTGAACGGCCACAACCCGGCGATGAAGCCGGACGGCGAGCCGATTTCTGCAGGCTATATTTCTCTGCAGAGTGAAAGCCACCCGATCCAGTTCAGGCGCGTGGCTGTGCTCAAACTCAAGGGCTGCATGGATCCGGACGCAGCGAACTTCAACGCCTGGTACACAGAGCCCGAACCGGACAGCTGCAGGTTCTAGATCGGCGGCCGCCCGTCCCCCGCGCCCGCGCGTACTATACTGACTGCGCAGACATCGACGATTGATGCGATTGCGTTGACATGAGGCTGACAAAGACAATGACGATGGGCCGTGTTCGCTTATTCGTGCGCTGGTCAGCCATATCGATTCTTGGCAGCGCCTTCCTCGTTTTCCCGACGCCCGATTTCGCGGACGAAGTACAGCTGCCGCCGGGTCACGGTTATCTGCTGCTCCGCGTTCAACTGACATCGCGCGAACGCGTCGGCTTCCTTGCAATGGCGCACGTGGCAACGGGCGAGCTCACCTATATCCGCAGAGACTCCTTCGAGTCGGCAGGGGTGAACGCATGGATCACGCTGGTGGCGATTCCAGGCGGGCGCTACTACCTGAACGAATATCAGCCGGTATTCGGGCTCGCCGGCGAAGACGCACAGAACCTCAACACCAG
>JABAOE010004435.1_pt2 | contig 16557 bp, 20 predicted proteins | sample 7062141 | NCBI WGS metagenome assembly JABAOE01 (sample SAMN14538627, study PRJNA623070) | marine sediment metagenome | biome: marine biome [ENVO:00000428]; feature: marine pelagic biome [ENVO:01000023]; material: deep marine sediment [ENVO:00002113] | place: India: Gulf of Khambhat ... | reverse complement strand
GCCGACCGTCAGAACCTCCTTGCCAGACTCGCAATCATTTGGATGTCTTTATATTAAATAAAGATTGTTATTTGGCGAGAAAGGCTTCCAATGGAGCCACTGGAACAACTGGAAATTTTTAATACTTAGCTGTGTTAATAATTGGCGATGGTCCTATTTACAAAAGGCGTCTTTGAATTGATTAAAGCCCAAGCTTTGAAGGATAAACCCAGGGAAGCCTGTGGAATACTATCAGGAGCACCAACTGAAAAAACCAAGGTTACCGATGCTACTCCCTGCACCAACGTGGATTCAAACCCCTTCGCCGCATACACAATTGATCCCAAAGAGCTTCTCAGGGCAATCGATGAAATAGAAGGTAATGGAGAGCTGAAGCTATTGGGTTTCTATCATTCCCATCCCTTCAGTAGTCCCATTCCATCAATGGTTGATCAAAAGCGGGCAACATGGGACGGTTTTCTCTATGCAATCTATTCGGTAGAAGAAGATGAGATCAGATGCTGGAGGTGGAATGAATGTGAGGGAGAGTTTGTCGAAGAAACGGTTAGGATTTTATAAAGCTAGGTATCGCTCGATCTGATCCTATGTTAGTGGAAATATTTTCCTTTGCCTTGTTTTTCTTTTTGCCAATAGACTTTTTGAGGGCGTCCATATCCAGTAGAGATGGATCTTCCTCAATATAACCACGCTGCACAGCGTCGCGAAGCATTCCCCAGCCCATGAGATTTCTCACAATCGCTGTTGAGTACCCCTCAGGCGAGGCAATTGCGCCAATCGAGATGTCGGCAAGCTCTGCTCCATAATCGATGCACATGGGGCAGGCGGGAAGAAATGTAGCTTCAAAATCCCGTACAGGCCGTGTTTTTCTCGCTTTGGATTCAATTGTGAGTTTGCCCTTTGCTATGTCCATTTTTTCAATAGTTGCCGGATCGATTTTTAATAGATTCAAAAAGCTGTTTCGCTCAAAGCTGCCTGAACAGAAGAGACCAATCGTATATATCTTGAGATCTGAATAAGGCGAGAAGCCAGCATTGTAGAGCAGGTTGAATTCCAGATTTCGGACACCTCTGATATGGCAGCCCACATCAACGATGGCAACGCTCTTCACATCGAGCTTGCGAAAGACATCACCAAGCTCCTCAATATTCGGCGAAGGACTGTACTTACTTCCCGAAGTGGAAAGTAGTTCTTCTTTCGATGTTATTATCCGGGGGATAGGCCGCCAGTCCGGGTCTCTCTGCACCACAACGGCTGCATCGATCTTCCCTCGCTCAAGGATTGCTGCGAGAATCGCAGTTACAGCACCTCCGTCTTGACCTCTCGATCTAATCTCTTTATCAGTCGCTCTAACAGCTTGAATCTCTGTGATTGGACCTAGAATTTCATCGCCAGGCAAGTTTCCAAAGATACGAGTGGAGTCGAAGCCTGTTTTCATCGGGCAATGGTCATAGCAGTTTGAGCATCCAGACACACAGGGGTTGACCAAGACTGGCCTGGCACGATCATAGTCAAGCTCTATTCTATCACAAAATCCTGAGCAGGAGCCGCAGAGAACGCAGAAACCAGGTGCAATAACCTCAGTTTCAAGCCTGTTGAAAAATAGATCTTCAGACACTTTTCATATCTCCTCAATGTCCTTCAAGACCACTGATTTGAAGTGATCTACTCCCATGCGTGCAATAATCTTTCCAATCCGCTCACGACCCTCGGCATATTTTTCAAAGTAGCTGAAGGTGTTTTCCAGTATCTTGAACAAATCCTCTTCTGAGACCACATCAATTATCTTGGAGCCGAGGGCAGGGATTCTTCCAGACTTTCCGCCAACTGTTATTGAATATCCTGATTTATCGGATGTGAGGGCGTGGGATGGGCAGTTTTTTATACACCATCCGCAGTGAATGCACTTATCGAAATCGATAACTGGAAGACCGTCCTCTTTCGTTGTTATTGCATCACCCCTGCAGAGTCTTTCACAGGCACCGCATTTGATGCAGGACTCCTCTTCAAGCTTTGGGATCTCTGCGCCTATCACTCCGAAGTCATTGATATAGGGGTTTGAGCAGGAGTTGGGGCAGCCTGCAAGAGCTGTTTTGAACTTGGTTGGTGTCTGCCGTCCATAGTATTTCTGGGTAATCTTACTGCAGAGGGCGTCTATGTCATAGAGTGCGAAGGGACATCTCTCGGTTCCGGCGCAGGCAACAACAGCGCGTACCTTTCTTCCACAGGACCCTGGCGGAAGGCCCGCCATCTCAAGTTTTGCGGAAATCTCTTTTGCGTTCTCAAACTTTATCCAGGGGACCTGAATCCCCTTGCGTGTGGTCAAGATGACATTTCCACGTCCCTCTTTTTCTGCGATGTCTGCAAGCACCCTCAGCTGATCTGAGCTCAAATACGCTGGGCAGACTAGAAGCCGGAGTGTGACAAAATCCTTCTGGTTCTGAGCCAGTATGCCTTCACCGCCCCTGAGCTTGGTCATACCTTCTGATCCACCTTAACTGTCTTTTGGAACTTCCTCCCGTTTTCATCGATCAGTATCTTTGCAATCTCTGGTCTGGTGAATTCTTTTGGAAGAAGTTCTCCCCGATCCAATGTCTCTCTCACTTTTGTCCCGCTCAAAAATACTCGTTTGTCTTGGCTGTGATCACATGTTTTAAGGGATGCCATGTGCCCGCATTGGCTGCAATAAAAGACATGCTCGAAGAAAAGTGGCACTATCCCGATCTCACAGGCCTCGAACTCATAGAATATCTTTTGAGCATCAAAGGTACCGTAGTAGTCGCCCACGCCTGCATGGTCTCGCCCCACTGTAAAGTGAGTGCATCCATAGTTCTTTCGAACGAGTGCGTGGAAGATCGCCTCTCTCGGCCCGGCGTATCTCATTGCCGCAGGAAAAAGCCCTAGGAGAGTTCTGTCCTTTGGGTAATAGTTGTCCATCATTGCCTTGTAGCATTTCATGCGTACCTTTGAAGCTATGTCATCCTTTTTGGTGGCACCTACGAGTGGATGAATAAAGAGTCCATCCACCATCTCAAGGGCACATTTTGTGAGATACTCATGGGCCCTGTGAATCGGGTTTCGGGTTTGAAATCCAACAACCGTTCGCCAGCCCAGATCTGAAAACATCTGGCGCGTATCGGCCGGATCAAATCTATATTTTAAGTAGGAACTAAAGGTGATTCTCTTCACAATGTCAATCTTACCACCTAGGAGCACGTCACCCTGATTCATCAAATGATTTACGCCTGGATGTACGATATCAGCGGTTTTATAGACTTTTTCTGCCTCCAGTTTTTTATTGTAGGTATATTTTTCCTCCAAATGGAGAATTCCATAAGTTTCTTCTGATCCTTTTCCATGGACGAGGGCAATTTCATCTCCTTCCTTCAGATCTTTAGCTCTATCTTTGGACACAGCTAATGTTATTGGAATGCTCCATGGAACATAGTCTGAAAGGCGCATTCTCTCAACAACCGCGGTGTAGTCATCACTGGTCATGTAACCTTCCAATGGGCTGTAGGCGCCCACAGCTAAAAGATCGATGTCGAGCGCGTTTCTATGGTCCAGATTCACTTTCTCCAGACCATGTAGCTCACCGGGATCGATATGCTTCAGTCGGTTCACAAGTCGTCCGCCATGGGGTTTTATCGTTTCCATCCTAATACCTCTTTAAAACCTTGTTTTGATCTCAAATGTCTCCACTTTTCCATCGTTGTTTGTAAGCACCCAAGTGATCTTGTCTTTACCCACCTTGGGTTTGAGCGACGCTCCGAAGTACGCCAGCGTATAGGGGAGCACTGTCTCTATCGCGCGCATTGGGCAGGCCTTAACACAGACCATGCAGTCCCAACAATCCTCTGCGCTTCTGATATAAGCCTTCTTTGTCTCTTGATTCAACGCCATGAGATCGCCTGGGCATAGCTTTTCACACTGCGGAGCATCAAGGTGCTTGCAAGCGTTGCATTTCTTTTTGTCAACTTTAACTGTCATATCAGCTCACCAACTGCTCATAGGGCCGCTCAACCATCTCTATCTCACCCGAATCTCGGTTCAACCTTGAGTTTACGAATTTCTGCCAATTCACATCGTCTCTCTCGGGATAATCCCTGTTTGTGGTAAACCCGGGCCAGCGGGTCTCTTTTCTATAGAGCAGATGACGAATCAACACCAGAGAGACATCGATTCTGTCAATGACTTCATGGGCGAGATTAAGCTCGTGAAGCTCTTTCGCTACCAGAAACCCTGTTTGATCCTTTAATTTATGGATATGTTTTAGAGCGATTTTAAGACGTTTTTCATCTGTCTCATAAAAGGTCTTGATCCCGCCAGCATACTCGTCCATTAAGCTCTGAAGTTTTTCCTCCATCTCTCTTGGGGAGACACCGCCTTTTTTTTCACTGTGGCGTTTCAAAGGAGCATATATCCTTTTCTCCTCAGCTTCGAGAAGCGACACTGCTACTTCAACATCCTCACGATTCTTAACATACTCGGCGGCTGATCTCGCGGCAATCACTCCTTCCGCCCAGCAACCGCTCACAAACTTGTAGGGCGCTCCTCCAGCGACGTCGCCTGCAGCATATAAGCCCTCAAGCGTGGCCTCTCTATTTGCATTTATCCAGTACCCTGCCTGACAGTGCCCGCCAGTGATATAAGGCTCTGTACCAGCGATCTCAACCCGCTCCTTGCTCGGGTCGATTCCATTCCCAGCCCAGTAGAGCACGATATGGGGATACATGTTAAGATATGACTTCTTCAAATTATAAACCTCTTCAGAAGATAAGTGAGTTGTATCCATGTAGCAGGGACCCCGGCCCTCCTTGTTCTCAACTGTGGGACCGTATGTTCTGTAGCAGGTGGGAGCGCTGTTCCCTCCGAGATCTGCATACTTTTCAACCATAAACTCTTCGCCTAGCGCGTTAACTTGTTTTGCTCCGAAGCCAAGAGCCAATGTTCCTGTAGGCGCTATTGCATCCTTTGTTCGAAGTGCGACAAAGCGCATCTCAAAACTCGTCATCTCAGCACCAGCTCTGATTCCCATAGCAAAGCCTGCTCCTGTGTTGAAGGGTGAGTACCATATCTTATGGTGTGCAGATCCGTCGTTATTGGGCTTGTATATTCCTGAGGCCCCTCCAGTTGCCACAATAGTGGCTTTAGCCTTCACAACATAGAAATCACCGTCTCTCACCCCGAAACCTACTGCTCCAGAAACAACTCCATCGCCCACTAAGAGGTTTGTGACAGCAACGCGATTATAAATCTTTGCGCCTGCCTTTCTAGCGGCATCAGCCAGGATAGTCTTCAGTGATTCGCCGTTTATCTTTATGTTCCATCTGCCCCGTGCCTGATAATTTCCTTCTTCATCTTTGAGGATGGGGAGACCCCAGTCTTCAACGCGCTTCACAACGGTGTTGAGTTCCTCGCCCATGGATTTTACAAGATCCTCTCGTATAAGTCCGCGGGCATCGTTTCGAACATATTTAACAAAGCTTTCCGGCGTTTCACCAGGGTTTATGTATGCGTTTATTGCGTTCATGCCTGCAGCAAGGCATCCGCTTCGGTCGATGTGTCCTTTTTCAAGTATTACAACCTTAAGGGCGGGATCGATCTCTTTTACTTCAACCGCGGCAAGGCAACCTGCTGTTCCTCCGCCTATTATGAGAATGTCTGCATCTATTTCTTTCATTCAATGTCTCCAGTTTTCTGTTTTTCGGAAAGCTTATTTCAGTTTTGTAGAAAACTACCATATATAAAGTTTTTGATAAGAACAGTAGATGAAAATGTGACAAAAGGTTACTAAAATCCGTTAATTGTAGAGTGATCTTATCCTGAGAAGAAGAAAATTAAATTGTTTGCATCTGTGTTTTACGATGCCCAGATTTGTAAACTCAACGTATATATATTTCCTTTGAGATATTCCTTTGAGTGTAATTCTGTCATGGAGTGATGTGTAATGTCGAAGATTTTGTTATATGTGGTTCTTTTTGCCCTGGTTCTTTCCAGTGGGTGCGTGAGTCAGGGCAACTACGATGAACTGAACACGAAATATACCAAGTTGCAGCAGGAAAAGACATCATTGGAATCGGAGAATAGCGACTTGAATCAAAGGATAACGGCGCTGGAATCGGAGAATAACAAAATGGATGGAAAAGTGACCGATCTCCACTCGAAGGTCCAAACTCTCGAGTCGGAGAAGACGAGCTTGAACTCGCAGATCAGTTCCCTTCAATCTCAAGTGACGACTCTCCAAGCCCAGGTTCCTGAGACAACCGAAGCAGAGGCGAAGCTCGATTCAGCTAAACAAAAACTAGAGACCCTCAAGATTTTTACCACAAAGTTTGGTGAAGGAATGACCTTATCAGATATGGTTGCCATCTCAAACTCAATGGAGGCTGCTGGAGGTTCTGTCCTAGATAAATGGAACACTATCATGGAAACTGACTGTGACGTTGCGGATTGCGGTCTCCTTATGCAAGATCTTCAGTCTGAGCTTATAGACAGCGTCGAAGCTGATCTAGATGATGCGTCGGCGGCCATGGAAGGTTAAATTCATTTTAACTCTGATTTGGTCCTGAAAATAAGAGAAAGGAGACATCGAGAATCATTGCTTCTCACCACTAAACCAGCCGGTTTGGCCCGTGACGTCAAGGCAGGGGATCCAGGCGTCTTTTATCGTGAGCCCGCCACTAATTGTTGAGCCGTCGGAATCCACGTTTATTAACGTGAAAATGTCGCTTTCAATCGTGACGGTCCATACCTGTGAGCTTGAATCCCAGAGAGCGTTCAAAGTCCCTATATTAGCTCCTTCCTCGTCAAAGACGTTCCCTGTAGCAGAAGTTTTTGACGTGCTTGACAATGTTGCTGACCATTCGAAGTTATAGTCTGTGCAGTATTTAGATCCAGAGAATGATATTTCGCCATTACCGTTCCAGGACCCTGTTATGGGCGGGATTTTTACCTCTTCTCCAACAAGGCCTGCCGTTGGGCAGCCTGGATTGCCGCCCATGTAGCGCTCCCTCGAATATGTGAGGAAATCCCAACAATCACGGTTTTCATACCAGCACGTATATCCTTCTTCTGTTGTCGGCAAGCCTGCCTTCACTCCACCTGTGCCTCCGATCACGCCGCCTTTGGCCGTGCACTCGTCAAAAAACGCCTGGACGTCTTCGGGTACTTCGTAAGTGTCAGGGTCTCCCTGGGTTACTCCTGTACCCTCAAGATTTTGTGTTGGTTCAGTAGTTGAAATGGGTGGTGGTATGGTAGTAGGAGGTTGAGTCGGTGGTGTAGTTGTAGACGTGCTGGTTGATGTTGTAGTCGATGTATTGGTTGAAGTAGTAGTAGAGGTTGTAGATGTGGTAGAGATTGTTGTTGTGGTTGAAGGCATTGGGTTTGGGGTTTGTTCACTAGTACATCCCAAACTGATAACCATCATTACTAATAGGCCGATTATGACCCCTTTATCTTTCACAACACGTACTCCACTACTTGTAATATGTTTTATTTATTTAAAAACGTCAAATGCTTATATAATTTGACTTAACATATCTGTAGATTTTTAAGATACGGCAGTACTCGTTGGGAGTGTGATTCTTATCCTGAGAAGAAGTTAAATTGTTTTTGATTTTTTTAGTTTTTCTTTGAGCTCTTTTATCTCTTTTTTAAGATCGTCCATCCGTACCTCTCGACCCACAGTAAGTTTCTGCCACCTCTCCAATTCCTCTATTTTCTTCAACTTTTCCTCATAGAGAGTTGAGTTCTTAACGGCCATAGCTGTTTGATTGGCGATGATTGAGCAAAAGCGCACCTGATCTTTGGAAATCACAATAGGCTTTCCAACGGAACCAACAATAAACACGCCCAACACCTTTTCATCTCCTATGATAGGCGTATAGAGAATCGTGCGCAGGTTTCTTAGCTTAGTGACCTCCTGTTAAGCAGAGGTTAGAGAAGTTTTCGCCGTGTCAACCATGACTAAGTGATGTTTGCTTTTGATGGCCTTCTTGATATGGGGGTGATCAGCCATAGGCATTAGACGTAGTTTCTCTGGGAAATCCCGTGGCAGTGGTGGTGTAGTCGCCCAGAGTTTCAGCATATCATCACCGTCAAGGAGATAAATGGCGCCTGTTCCCAAGCCTGACACTTTAACGCTTTCATCAATAGAGATTTGCATCAAGGTCCTAATGTCGAGTGTAGTATTGAGATGCTGGCTTAACTCAAGCATTGTAGTTAACTCTCTTTGTAATGAAATCCTTTTATCAAATAAATAAGCAACGTAGATTGAAATTATTGGGGCTAGTAATACCATTATATGAAAAAGTAGGGCAGCATTTGTCTCAGAAAGTTCTGCAAGAACGGCTGGCATGCTTCCATACTCACGATATTCATGAAGCAAATAAAAAATTAAAAAAACACTCCCAGTACTTCCAATTAAGATACTCAGCCCATTTCGTTTAAACTTATTAAGCATTTTTATTCAGCTCAATCAATGTTTATAAACTATTATTAATTCTTTTCGTGCTAATGTCGTAGTCTTATCCTGAAAGAAGAAGTTGACTTGTAAAATTATTTTAGGGCTTCCGAAGCAATGTCTTCTCTGTTCTCCTCATGGGAAGTCATTGTTTCTCGTCTATTTGATCCTGCGATGATAAACACCCTCTGACCTTCGACCCACGGATTTGGCTTAAAAAACATTCTCCGAGCTCTGGGTTCTCGAATACTGTTCCCTTGAAGCAATGAGAGAACTCCCTGAACTCTTTCACCAACTCCTTCTGGAGCATCCGGTCCCCCAAGGATCACAATAAACTTCTCTTTTTTGTATAGATCGAAATCTTCTGCTGTAGTATGAACAAGTTCAATCTCCCAAATCTCTAGATAGCTGAAGAAGCCTGTGGCCAGGGAATAGTCAATGGGGTTTGCAAGTACGACTATCTGGGGTTTAGACTCATATCTTGGTGAATTTGAAGAATAGTAAATTAGAAACTATCCCTTTGGTTTACGTTTTCTAAGGATTAGAATTGACGCACCAATTACAATTATTAGAAGAATCCCTGCTCCATATGTGATTTGATTCTCTCCGGTTTGAGGTTCGGTGTCTTGTTTTTCTGGTATGTTTGGATTAAGCGGATTTGGGTCTTGTCGGTCCCAGTATCCATCACCGTCGGTGTCTTTCTTGTACGGGTCTGTTCCAATCTTGTACTCTTCTTTATCGGTCCATCCATCGTTATCTGAATCGACAACGGATGCTTGGGTTGTAGTGGGGAGTGTTGTTGGTGCTGTAGTTGTGGTTGAAATAATTGTTGTGGTCGTTGAAGAGGTTGTTATGGGTGCTTGTGTGGTTGTTGGAGAAGTCGTTGTTGTAGTAGATGTCAGTGTGGTGGTAGTAAGGGATATTGTTGTTGAAGTAGTAGTGGTTATGGTTGAGGAGGTTGAGGTCGTTGTGGAAGAGGTGTCATTAACACCGGGAGGTTCAATATAGACGCCGGTTCGACCATCTATCTCATCAACAACGGCGCCAACCACTGTTTCAACACTTGCCTTGCCATCATCGAGTGTCACTAGCGGTTCGACTACTCTTGTTTTTTCCTTCCAAAGACCTCTTACCACAATACATCCATCAACAACCCTCAACTCGACTGTATAATCAATAAATTCGCTTGAGTTTATTTGAATTGCTCTTACGTATGCGGGATACCCTCTAAATGTGGTTTCCCTCCAGTCTTGTGAATCTGTCGTTGTGGGAAATACAGTCGCATCTGTAGCTGCATCACCTTCATCATCATAATTAAGGATTTGAATCGTAACGGATTCAAGAGGTTTAATAAAGGTAACCTCCATCATTCTCGCGAGAAAAGTTCCCTGAATAAATCTGTCATTCAATAGTTTTTCGCCCAACGAATAATTTGGGATATCAACCGAAAAAGAACTCAACTCATCATATGATTTAGAAACACATTCCCCATAGACAGATTCAGAATTAAGAGGGACAAACAAGAAAAGGATTAATAAAATTGCTATTAATTCTACCCTGTATAAATCCCCTACATCCATAGTGATATATTTCTTTGAAAGAATATAAATGTATTTTTTACCAAATTTGAACTCTTTGATGACGCGTTCCGTGATCTTATCCTGAGAAGAAGTAATTATTGAGCGTGGTGATATAGTTCTCAGACTTGTTTAATGTTAAAAACGAAAAAGAAAGAGGTTTTGTATCCAGAATTTAATGAGAAAACTGCTTTAGGCGTTCTTGCTCAACTACGAGCCACTTATTCCAGCATTCAATACTACAAAATCCGCCTTTCTGTTTGTCTTCAACGGGACACCTCAAATCAATGCATTCATATTCTTTATTACAATTCATGCAAATATGATGTCGTGACATAAAAAAAATTGTTCTGTAATGGACTTTTATACCTTTCTAAAAGCAAGAGTGAGCCTTCTTTTTGTAGTCTTTGAAAATCAAGCGAGTGTGATCCTATCCTAAGAAGAATTTAATTAATAAAAGGTGATTTGGTTCTCAGACTATTCATATCAATCGCACTTATTCCACTGGAGAGAGGACCCCTTAAAATCACGCTCTTTTCATTCAGCATTACAGTACTTTCGGATGGGAAGACCTGTGAAGAAAAACATTGAATAGCCATTGAATTTACCATTCGAAGTTACATATAAATACAATAACGGTGCAGTTAAATGCGCTTTAAAGATTGTGAGGTGAGTGAAATGGAGGTAACCGAAATGTTTTCAGGGGGCTTGGACGTTTTTAAAAAGAATTGGATAATTGCCGTGCCCTTGGTTGTTGTTGAAATAATTGGGGGAATATTAGCTCTAGCAGTAATGGGTAGCATGGTGGCCAGCTCTGGGATGATGGGTATGAGTGGATTTGAGCCTAACCTGGCTGCTATTGGCGCCTTTATGGGTGCGGCGTTTCTGATTGGGATAATAATTGGTATCCTAAGACTCATCGCCTATGGCATGACCTATGTTATGGCTGCTGATGCTATTTCAGGTGTGGCTGATCTTAATTCCGGGCTTCAGAAGACCTTGGGAAGCATTGTTAATCTGCTTATAACTTCAATCCTAATAGGTGTGATAGTCTTTATTGGAATGATATTTCTTATCCTACCTGGATTGATTGCAGCTTATCTTTTGATGTTTTCAATTATTCTTGTGATGCTGGAAAACAAAGGGCCAGTCGAAGCATTGCAGGGGAGCTTTGAACTTGTTAAGGCTAATCTGAATGATACAATAGTATTTGCAGTGATCGCCATAGTAATACTAATCATCACCGGAATAATTGGCGGGATACTAGGGCCGTTGTCACCTATAATCTCAGGAGTAGCAACTGCTTACATCCTAACAGTTCAACTACTACTCTATAAGGAGTTAACAAAATAAGGCCTAAATTATTCGAGTTGAATGTCGGTGCAAATTACCGCTATAATATTTAGCCAAGCTCGTCTTGGCTTTTAATATCCTTTAGTCGCGGCTGGGCGACAACTACTGGATAGTTCAGGAGTTTCTTTACTCTTTCAGGCTCATCAGTGAGCGTGAAAACCGCATTTCCGAGCATGTTCATCCCGGCCGTGACACCTTTTTTTTCAAGTGTTTTAATCGCACGTTCAACGTTTTTCTGGGCAAGGCCGGATTCGATTGTGAACTTTTTGGAAAGCTCCATGAATCGTTGGGGCGATGGATCATTTAGAAATTCTCTTATGCAACTTCCACCAATCGCGTTTAGAGCAGATTTTTTCGCTCTGTTCCTTAACACATTTTTTGTAAATAACGGCCTTCCGATTATGAAGCTTACAACAGAGCCCGCAACAGGAAACGACTTTATCCCTCCAACTCCAGGGGCACCCTCTTTTGTTCTTATAACAAGGCCGCGGGAAAGCTCTGATCCCACATCCCCCAGTCCAGTGCTATTTTTTACCTCTGCAGTATGGGCGATCTGCCCCAGCCGGCTGTAGCTAAAATCAAGCTCAAGCTCGTGGTTCATTGCAAAGGCTGCGCCAAGGGCGCCAGCACCGGAGAGGCCGAATCCATAGGCAAGGGGAAGCTTCGGAAAATGGTGCACCTCCACATCGAAAGCGCCGCAGGTGTTTTTTAATATTTCAAAAACAACGCTTTTCGTTGTTTTGCACCGGCATTGCGATCCGTCATAAAAAATTCTAACCGAATTTTTTTCAGAATCTTTGATAATAACCCCAGTATCCACTCCAGAATCGATAACAATTCCAGCACCCCGTGAACCTGTTTCAACAGGGGAATCGTGCTCAGCGATTTCGAAAAACCCTGTAATATGGGCCGGAACAAAAAAGGTTCTCATAGCTCACCAAGTCGGTCCAATATCCACTTTGAAATCTGAGTTTTACTAGCTCGTTCTAATCTGGTAACCCTTTGTTTCCCGACCAAAATTACCTCGCTTTCGTCTGATCCAAAAATGTCTTTAGAAACATCGTTTGCAACGACAAGGTCGAGACTGTGTTCATCGAGAAGAGATTTTGCCGACGCTATCAGCTCCTCTTCTGATACATTGTGCTCTGCTTTGAACCCAACTTTTACTGCGTCTTTCTTAATTTTTGAAAGAATCTTAGGCGCAACCTTAAGATGAATATCAATGGCTCCTTTTCTTGAATCAATCTTTTTGCCCTCAGCCTCAACCGTAAAGTCTGAAACAGCCGCAGCCCCTATGAAGAAGTCATACTCTTTTTCAGCCGAGACAGCATCGGCCATTTGAGCACTTGTTTCAACCCTGATCATCTCCACACCCTTCGGAGGCGCCTCGCTTCCAGGCCCCATTATCAAAGTAACATCTGCCCCCCTTAACTGTGCCTCTCGCGCCAGGGCTGCACCCATCTTGCCTGAACTTCTGTTCGTGATGACACGCACAGGATCAATGGGCTCGGCGGTTGGCCCTGCCGTTATCAACACTTTTTTCCCCGCCAGATCCTTTTTTTCAAGGGCAAAGTAGGCGGTGTTCAAAATTTCTTCGACAGGACTCATTTTCGCCGCACCCTCCTCGAATACCGGGCTAGCAACAATGAAGCGTTTTTTCAACTCTCCCAGGTTTTTCTGAAAAAAAGGGTTCGAATACATCTCATTGTGCATTGCAGGGGCAATAATTACAGGGCATTTTGATGCCAGAACTAGCGATGTTACAACGCTATCTGAGATTCCATGAGCAATCTTGGCAATCGCGTTTGCAGTTGCAGGAGCAACTATTACAAGATCAAAGGGCGTGAGGTGCTCTACAGCCCCGCTAAGAGAAAGTAAAGGCTTCTTTCCCGTTGCAAACTCCATCGCGTTGGGATGGACTATCCCTTGAGCGCTCCCGGTCATATAACTGGTAACATCGGCTCCGCTACGACCGAGCTGCCGCGCGAGCTTCACGCACTCAACAGCGGCAATACTTCCTGTAACACATAAAGCAATCTTCTTATCCCTGAGCCGTTGAAGTTTCGCGTCCATGGTGTAAATACCTCGAAAAAAGAAGTATAAAAATGCTACCCGGCCTTGGTGCCCACATGGACGGCAGCAATACCTTTTGTGAGATCATAAACCTCAATGTCTGAAAGACCGATTTCATCCATTATCTGTTTTATCCCATCCTGAGCTGGGAAATTGGTAAGTGAATGAGGGAGATATTTGTAAGCGTAGCTTCCCTTATCAGCGATGGCCCCTCCCAGCCTTGGAGCGATGTGGTAAAAATACCAGTAGTAGAGTGTTCTATAGACTTTGGATCTGGGTTTACCAAGGTCAAGAATAATGATTTTTCCGCCTTTTTTTAGTACTCTTGTCATCTCAGTGATGGTCTTTTTGATGTCTGTTACGTTTCTCAGTGCAAAGGACACTGTTGCACAAGTGAAGGTCTCGTTTTGGAAGGGAAGATTTTCAGCGTCGGCCACTCCAAAGTCCACGCCACTACTTCCATATTTCGTCTTGGCCTTTTCCACCATATTCTGGCTAAAGTCAATTCCATAGACCTCTTTTCCTGTCTGCTTTTTCAACCTGATTGAAAATTCACCTGTCCCGCAGCACACATCAAGTACCTTTGCACCGGCCCCATCTACAAGTGATACTGCAAAGTCGCGCCAAAATCCGTCCTGTTTAAAAGCGATAAAGGTGCTAGCTTGATCATATTTTGCACTAAGATCATTAAACATTCCGTGAATATATCGTGCCTTGCTCTTACCAGCAGGTACCGCGCTGCTCATATTATCTTCCTTTAAGACAAATTTCCAGGGTTGATCTCCGGAAAAAAGATCGGAGACGGAAGACCGAGATGTCTTGAAATATCCATCATCATTGTAACACCGTTTCTAAATATCAGGTTGTAAAGCCGCTTCTGAAAATCAATGTTTTTATCCCAATTTTTATTGACATCTTTCAGCGTCTTTGGACCATCTTTATATCCTATGCTGCCCTCGATTACAATCTCTCCCACCTCTTCCTTGTAGATGATAGTAAAGACATAGTTTATTTTTAGAACCTTGTTTTCAAGCTCTCTTTTTGTGATGTCGAAGTTGTAGGAAAGCCTGTAATCTGATATTTCACTCACTATTCTTTTGCATTCGACTCGGCTTATGCTATGGTCTACAAAGCTTCCCAACGATCTCACCCTGTTCTCTAAATTAACATCTCAAGGAAGCTTATAAATCTATTGCTTATTAGCCAATTCCGGGTTAGGTTCATTCACCCACAAACTTTATATGGGCAAGACCCTTTGATTCTTTGATTCAACAAAGGTGAACAGAATATGAAGATGCCGAAAAAGAAGAGAACATATTGCAAATCATGCAGGAAGCATACCCTTCATGATGTGGCGAGGGTAAAGAAGAGGAAGGCTTCAGAGCTTAAGGCTGGGCAGCGGCAGTTTAGAAGAGTTCTCGCAGGGTATGGCGGTTTTCCAAGAGCGCTTCCATCAGGGGACAAACCTACGAAAAAGGTGAACTTTAAACTCACATGCAGTGAATGCCAAAAGAGCAGGGTCACCCGGGGATTCAGGGTCAAAAAGCTCGAACTAGTGGAGGTCTGAAATGCGGATAAAAAACACTCCCAGAAGCAAGTTCTTAAAGGTTAAATGTGTTGATTGCGGAAACGAGCAGGTGATGTTCGGATCAGCTAAAAGCGTTGTAAAATGTGTTATCTGCGGGAAGACTCTTGCCGAGCCTAAAGGTGGTAAGGCAAAGATCATGACCAAGATAGTGTCTGTTTTGGAGTGATTCGGATTTGGTAAAGAAAAAGGACCAATATCCGACGGAAGGGGACCTCGTCATCAGCACCATTACTAAGGTTTCAGGTCATGGTGCCTTTGCAAAGCTTGACGAATACGAGGGCAAAGATGGCTTCATCCACATATCTGAGGTCGCCTCTATCTGGGTGAAAAACATCCGTGACTATGTTCGGGAGGGTCAGAAAGCGGTTGCAAAGGTTTTGAGCGTTGATCGGGCACGTGGGCATATAGACCTCTCTGTACGAAGGGTCGGTGACACGCAGAGGACAAACAAGACACAGGAGTGGAAGAGAGAGCAGAAGGCTGAAAAGCTCCTTGAGCGTGCTGCAACAGAGGTGGGTAAATCATTGGACGATGCCTATAAAGAGGTTGGCTTCGCCCTTGAGGAAAAATATGGTGAAGTGTACTCAGGTCTGGAGGATGTTCTAATCGAGGGAAAAAATGCTCTTAAAGACATCCCTGCAATATGGAAACCTGCAATTGAAAAAGTGGCAAGAGAAAATATCGTTCTCCCAACAGTTGAGATTGAAGGTTTTGTGGAGCTTCAGATCAAAAGTGGAGATGGAATTCTAAAGATAAAAGAGGCGCTAGGCGAGGCTTTGAAGGTTCCCACAGAACAGGGCATCACTCTTGACATAAGTTACTTGAGCCCTCCTAGATACAGGGTCCATGTGTGCGCGCCTGATTACAAAAGCGCTGAAGAGGCCATGAAACAGTCAGCTGACAAGGCGATAACATATATCACTAGTCAGGGTGGAGAGGGAAGGTTTATACGGGATGCGAAGTAAGATGACGCTCAGGCGCTGCAAAGGGTGCAGTGGTTACACTTTAGATGAAAATTGTCCCAGTTGCTCCACTCCTACATCAAGGCCACACCCTTCAAGATTCTCGCCAGAGGACAAATACGGGAGTTATCGGAGAAAGCTAAAACTGGAAGCAATGAGAGGCGAAAAAGAATGAAAGAATTCATATTGCATATGGATGAGACACCAAAGCTCAAAAACCCGGTTCTAATTGAAGGTCTTCCAGGGATCGGGCAGGTGGGAAAGATTGCCGCTGAATATCTAAAGGATGAGCTCAAGACAAGGCGATTTGCAACGCTCCTTTCTTACACATTTCCACCTCAAGTGCTTGTAAAAAAGGACGGAACAATCGAGTCCATGAAAAACGAATTCTACTATTATCAGGGAAAAAGAGACCTTATCATCCTAACTGGAAACACTCAGGCCGCAACAAACGATGGCCAATATAGGTTGTGCGAGAAGATCTTGGATGTTGTGGAGGAGCTTGGGTGCAACACGATATATACGGTGGGTGGATTCGGAGTT
>JABAOE010015409.1_pt2 | contig 16573 bp, 15 predicted proteins | sample 7062141 | NCBI WGS metagenome assembly JABAOE01 (sample SAMN14538627, study PRJNA623070) | marine sediment metagenome | biome: marine biome [ENVO:00000428]; feature: marine pelagic biome [ENVO:01000023]; material: deep marine sediment [ENVO:00002113] | place: India: Gulf of Khambhat ... | reverse complement strand
CTGCAGGAGCGACCTGGAGCGCTATTGTCTCCGGGTTGAAACACGATGCGCAACGTCTTGGTCCTTAGCGTCGCCCAGTTCTTCGGAGCCTTCGGGCAGGTGACCATGGTGCTGCTGGCCGGAATCATCGGCGCCCATCTCGCGCCAGACGCAAGCTGGGCAACCCTTCCGGTGACCTGCGGGGTGATCGGCATCGCCGTCTCCACCGTGCCCGCAGCACTTGCCATGCAGCGCTTCGGCCGGAAGAAGGTGTTCGTCGGCGGACAGCTCTGGGCGGCCAGCGGCGCGCTCCTGGCCGCATACAGTGTCATGCGGGCCAATTTTCCTTTGTACTGCGCAGCGAGCCTGATGATCGGCTCGCATCTCGCAGCCATGGCGCAATATCGTTTCGCGGCCGCGGAGAGTGTGGAGCCGGAACGCGTCAGCCAGGTCGTCGCCATGGTGATGATGGGCACGCTTGGCGCCGCGATGGTCGCGCCCTGGCTGGTGATCGAGGTGCGGGGCTGGTCGGATACGGAGTACGTCAGCTCGTTCCTCGCGTTGGCTTTCGTCTATCTTCTTGGGATGGCCACACTGCAGGCGTACCGGGAACCACAAGCGAGTGACGACCAGGCGAGTGGAGATATCCGGCCGCTCAGCAGGATTTCGCGGCAGCCCGCCTTTGCCATCGCGGTCACCGCATCGGCCGTCGGTTATCTGGTCATGGTGATGATCATGACAGCGACTCCGATCAGCATGCATGTCGTGGATCGTCACTCTGTCGAACAAACGGCACTCGTGATTCAAAGTCACGTACTGAGCATGTACCTCCCGTCTCTGGTGAGCGGCTGGCTGATCGCGCGACTCGGCGTGCNNATGGCGGCCGGCGTTTTCAGCAGTGCGATATGCGTCGCCACGGCGCTGAGCGGACATGCCGTCGCGAACTATTGGGGAGCGCTCGTGGCACTCGGCATCGGCTGGAACCTACTGTATGTGTCAGGAACGACTCTGCTGACGCGGACCTACCGTCCCGCGGAACGCTTCAAGGTGCAGGGGTTTAATGACCTGGTGCTGTTCAGTATCAGCGCGATCGTGTCGCTGATGGCAGGCGTGCTGCTCAGCGCGGTGGGCTGGAAGGTGATAAACGGCATCGCGCTCGTCCCGTTGGCAATAACGATGCTGGGCATCGCCGTGCTGTTCTGGCGACGGGCGCAGGGCCGAGCCGATCTGGTGGCCCGCTAGTCGAGTGATGCGACGTAGCTGACGATATCCGTCGAGGTGACGATGCCCAGCAGATTCCGTGCCTCGTCCACGACGGGCACCGCATGGAATTCCCCGGTGCGCAATGCCCGCGCCGCATCGCCGACCGTACTGCTGCTCGGCAAGGTGATCACGTCCGTGCGCATCACCTGGCGAATATTGAATTGCCCGTCCAGATATGCATCGAGGTCCACATGACTGTCGCGAGGCCTGAATCCGAGCTCGAGCAGATCGGTAGTGCTGATGATGCCAACCAGGCGCTTGCCGTCGACGACGGGAAGATGGTGCACACGTCCGTCCTCCAGCGCCTTGCGAACGTCGCTGATCTGCTGATCCACCTGCACAGACCTCGGGTGGGGTGTCATGACCTCCGCAACGGGTGCGTCCGTGTTCATCGGCCAGTGCTCCTTTTTTTTTTTACAGATAAGCCCGGGTCTCCCGGGCAGCCACACCACTCAACAGCAATAACCCCACGAGGTTGGGCAAAGCCATCAGGCCGTTCATCAGATCGGAGAAGGTCCAGACGAACTCCAGAGACCTTACGGCGCCCAGATAAGCGGCCCCGATGAACAGCAGGCGATACGGCAGGATCGCCTGCTCACCCAGCAGGAACTCGACGCTGCATCCGCCATATTAACTCCAGCCGAGCAGTGTCGAGAAGGCAAACATGGCCAGGGCGAGCGCAACAAGCCAGGGACCGACGTCGCCAGGCAGACTGTCGGCGAAGGCTTGCTGCGTCAGGGCCGCGCCGTTGGCGCCCGTCTCCCAGACACCCGACGCAACGATGGCAATACCCGTGAAGGAGCAGACCACCAGCGTATCGATAAATGTCTGCGTCATCGAGACCAGAGCCTGCCTGCAGGGCTCGGAAGTCTGCGCCGCCGCCGCAAATCCGCCGGATCCCAGGCCGGACTCATTCGAAAAAATACCCCGTGCCACGCCGAAGCGCATCGCCTGCGCGATCCCGGCGCCCAGAAATCCCCCGGTGGCCGATATTGCTTCAGTCAGGCTGAGGTCTTCCGGGTTCAATATGCGTTGAGGCGTCTGGAATTGAAATAGCCAAGGCGTGAGATTAACTCACGACGAGCTTCCCTTCATGCGAGCGACTTGCGCCGCAAGCCACGAGTGCCGGAAGATGCGATCGAAATGTCATTCTCCAGCGGTCACTGGTATGCGATCCTGAGCTCGTCTGAGCTCCGCGGCACCCCCGTAGGCAAAGTCCGCTTCGGCGAGCGCCTGGTGATCTGGCGCGACCCGGAGCGAGGCGTGGCATGTCTAGAGGATCGATGCCCGCACCGCGGTGCGGCACTAAGCCTCGGCAAGGTGCGCGACGGCGTCGTGGAATGTCCGTTCCATGGTTTTTGCTTCGACGGTCGCGGTCGCTGCACGCGCGTGCCGTCGGAGGGTCCGGACTGGCCGATACCCGAACATTTTCGGGCGCAGACCAGAGCGGTGCGCGAAGGCGGCGGCTACGTATGGCTATGGCGCGGTCCAGCGGCGCCGGTTGCCGAGCTGCCACCGCTGCCCTCATTGAGCACCGTGGACGGACTGATCTACGGTGAAACACGGAAGACCTGGCGGGGACATTACACGCGCTGTATAGAGAACGTGATCGATTTCAGTCATCTGCCGTTCGTCCATCGCAGAAACATCGGTATGTTCACGAAGGATCCATTCACGCTCGCTCGTCAGCGTGGAGCCGGTGGACGGTGGCTTTCGCGGTCGACGCGAAGCAGCCAAGGTGTCTTCGCTGTTTCTGGAGTTTATTTATCCGAATGTCTGGTTCTTATGCCTCACGCCCGGCTACATCCTGGGCGCGACGTTTGCGCCCGTGGGCGAGGCGAAAACAGAGGTCTATGTGCGCTGGTATCACAAACTGCGCTGGCCGCCGCTCAAACAACTGATGGACGTCTACGGACTCTGGTCGCAGTACCTCGTGTTCAAGGATGATTTGCCCATCGTTGCGACACAGTCTCCGGCGAATGTAGACGACGCCGCAACCGACAAACTCGTGCCCAGCGACGCATGCCTGGTCGCGTTTCGCAAACTACGACGGCGGGTTCATCAGGACCAGATACAGCACGCGGAAAAGGAGACCGGCGCAATCGCGAATAGACCGCCCGACTCCATATCTGAGCGTTAAATCCCAGAAGTTAGTTAACATAATGTTTGCTGCGCCGCAGTAAACCAGCGCGCCAGTCCGTGACGCATTACACATAGTCCCGGCGCGGGAGCTTATACGATGCAATCTGGAACGGTTCCAGCTGGCCGACACACGCGCTCACGCCATGCAAAGCCTGCGCTACAAAATCGTCATAATCAGCACCTTGCTGCTGGCATTCACCCTGGTGTCTGTCGCAGTACCCGTACTCCTATCTGCCCACCGACATGCCGATGCGCGTGTCGACAGATCCTTGCTCGCCCGTGCCGGCGTGTATGAGCAGCTGGTACGCAGTCGCGCAAAACAGTTCCGGGATACCACGCGTATGCTGGCCGCCGACCCTGAGTTCCGATCCGCAGTAGCCACGCTCGACACGGACGCCCTGGTACGGGCAATCGAAAATTGGAGCCGCAGCGTCGACGCCGACATTGCGTTCCTGATGGACGAGGACGGTCGGGTCCTCGCGAGCGGGCAGAACTGGTCATCCGGGCCCATCGCGTTTCCGGGCCTGGTCAGACGCGCTGATGAAGCCGGGGCATTACGGTCGACGATCGAAGCCAACGGCGAGCCCTACGAACTGGTTGCAGCACCCGTCAGGTCCTCAGGACGCGCTGCATGGATAGCCATGGGATTTGCGTTGGACGATCAGCTCGCGCGAACGATCGCCGGCCAAACGGGTCTGGACGTGGTTCTGGTCTCGACTGACGGCCCGAATTCGCGAATCCTGGGTACGACAATGGGGGGCGTGACCGCAGCGGCGTTGACGAACGGAATCGTTTCGGATCGCGCTGCAACGAGCCCGATGCTAGAAATCGTGGTAGCCGGCAAAGAATACCGCGGCATTCAGCGAAGCTTCACTCCCGAATCGAAAGACGTGAAAGTCGTGCTGCTGGAGTCCGTGTCCGACGCGATGACCTCCTACCGTAATTTGCGGCTGCACGCGATTGGTGTCGGTATCACTGCACTGATTCTGGCGATAGTCGGCGCGGTCGCGCTGACCAGAGCCATGTTGCGGCCGATTCAGACGCTGGTCGAGGCCGCGAGGCGCATCCGCGAGGGCAACTACCGCGAGCAGGTCAGCATCGATCGCAGCGACGAGCTCGGGGAGCTCGCACTCGCCTTCGATGCGATGCGGGAGGCAATCGCTGAACGCGAGGAGCGCATCACTTATCAGGCGCGATACGATCCACTGACCGGTCTGCCGAACCGGCTGCTGGCGGTCGACCAGCTCCGTGCGCTACTCGAGCATCGCAGCTGCGCCCAAGAGCCCGTCAGTCTGCTGCTGATCGACCTGGATAGCCTGAACGAGATCGCTGCATCGCTCGGCCACGAAATCGGCGATGCGCTGCTGTGTGAGGCGGCCGGGCAACTGCGTGCAAGCGTCAATGCCCGCCATGTGCTGGCGCGACTGGAGGGCGACGAGTTCCTGATCGTGATGGAGGATACGGATCTCGAATCGGCCCGTGAGATGGCCGAGGACCTGCTTCGCCTGCTCGGTGCCGGTATGTCCGTGCACGACGTCAACATCTGCGTTGACGCATGCATTGGCATATGCTCCGCGCCGGAGCACGGCCGAAAACCTGACCAGCTGTTGTTGAGAGCAGCAGTCGCGAAAAATGACGCGAAGGCCGCTCAACAGAGCATTCGCATCTATCAGGAAGGCCGCGAGCGGCAGCACGTACGTCAACTCGCTATCCTGGGAGACCTGCGACGCGCGACGCGTCACGACGAGTTCAAGCTCTATTTCCAGCCAAAAATCAGCCTGGCCGACGGCGCGGTCTGCGGAGCGGAAGCCCTGGTTCGCTGGGATCATCCGGCTCTCGGCTTTCTCCCTCCAGAAGACTTTATTCCAATTGCAGAAAAATCCGGAAACATCTCCCTGATCACGCACTGGGCACTGACCGCTGCCGTTCGGGAGTGCCGCCTATGGGTCGAGGAGGGGCTGGATATTCCGATATCCGTGAATCTGTCCGGCCGCGATTTGCAGAATCAAAATCTGCCGTATTTCATTGCCGAAATCCTGCGCGACCATGATCTCGACGCCCGCTATCTGGCCCTCGAGATTACCGAGGAGGCGCTGGTACACGATTTTGCGCGTGCCAAGCTCGTGCTTGAATGCGTGCGAGACCTCGGCGTCCAGATCGCCATCGATGACTTTGGCACCGGTTACTCGTCGCTCGCTCAGCTCAGACATCTGCCCATCGATGAGCTCAAGATCGACCGGTCATTCGTCGTCCAACTGCCCGAGAACCGGGAGGATGCGGCGATCGTGCGAGCCGCTATCGAGCTCGCGCACAGCATGGGCTTGGAGGTGCTCGCCGAAGGCGTCGAAACGAGGCCGGCGATGCGCTGGCTCGGGGAGCATGGCTGCGAGCGGGCACAGGGTTTCTTTATCAGCCGGCCGATGCCCGCCGAGGCGTTCTGTGACTGGGTCCACACCTGCGCAACCAGCTCGGGCCCGCCCCAGGATGCGGTTGCAATTGCGGCGATGCTGACCCGACGCCGGGCCTAGGTATCACGCGTTGGCTGCAACCCACTGCTGCAGCTGCAATACCAGAGCACCGAGTCCGAACAGGATCAGGGATGCGGTCACGAGAGGGCCGATCACCGGTATCAGGCTGAGCAGCGCGGCTGCGACTACCACCAGCATTATTGTCACCAGCCGCTTGTTTCGAGTCGTGGCCCAGCGGCCGAGGGCCAGTCGCTCCACGGCCAGCAGCGCGATCAATCCGGCCAGCAGGACGAGCAATAAATAGGCCGCCAGCACAATCAGGGCCAGCATCCAACCGATCACCGTGGCCATCAGCACGACGATGAGCAGCGGCATACCCACGAGCACCGCCAGTCCGATCAATAGCGAGCGACCCGGCGTCCGGCCTATCACCTCACTGGTGCGGGCCACCAGGTTTGGGCCGAGCAGGTAAATTGCTGCTGCGGCGACGAACACCGCGATGACGCCGATGATCACACCACCGATGCCGCGTTCCTCGTCGCGAAACTGGTCTGGCAGCGGAGCCTCGATCAGGTTGCCGACGATCTCCGCACCGTCGGCAACCGATGGCGGTCGATCGCCTCGCCAGGTCAGGTCACCGAGGATCCGCGCACCGCTTTCCACGCGGATGTCGTCGCTCAGAATGTCGGCGTCACCGCCGATTCGTCCGGAAATGATGACGGTTTCTCCGGCAGCACGAAGGTCACCGCCGATATCGCCGGCTAATTCAACGTTTGACCCGGCCAGCCAAGCCCAATGCGCAACGCTCGCCTCGGGCTGTACGATGATGTCGGCGCCCGCCAATACGAGGTGATCCGCAACCGAGCCCCAGACACTGACGAACCGACCGGCTGCACGCACGTCATCCCCGACGGCTCCCTTCAGGGTCACGGTCTCGCCGGCCGCAATGACATCGCCGGTCACATCGCCCGACACCGTCACCCGCCGGCCCGCTGCGACCGCATCCCCGTCGACGGCAGCCCGCAGCTGCACGCTCTGGCCGGCGGCGTAGAGATCCTGGTTCACGGCCTCGCGCAGCGTAACGGTCTCGCCGGCATATTGCGCCTGCGCGGGCGCGCCGCCAAACACCGGTGCCGCGAGCAGCCATGTCAATCCGGCCGCACGGCTCATCCGGCGCTTGCTCACGTCATCGCGCAGAAACCATCCGCCTCGATAACTGGCCGCGCGGGTCAATCAGCAGGAACTTCCAGATCGTCCGGTGTGGTCTCTTCGACGTGGGCATAGAGTTCCTTCTCGCGTTGCATGTCCTCGTCGGTCACTCCAGCCATGTATTCCCAGTCATCCGTACTGAACAGTTTGGCAGCGAGATCCGTAGTCCCCCCATGGTGACCCATGTTCGCGGTGATGTAGTCCGTGTACGCCTTGCTGACCGCTTCGAAACGCTCGATCGCCGCGGCCCCCTCGCGCTTTAGCGCCTCGCTAGCCTCGAGAAATCGCTGCAGGTGCTCCTGATTGCCGGCGAGGCGTTCGTCTAATTCGGCCAGCGCCTGCTTTACGTTTTCGTCAACCGTCTCGACCTTTTCGCGAATCATATCGCCCATCTTGATATCCTGAGCATGCAGACGCTCCATCGCCGCCTCGATGTAGTCGGCGATCGCGATGTAGAACGGCACGTAACTCTCCTCGCCGCCAGAGGTCTGCGCAACTGCAGCCGACAATTTCTGACGGACGGATCTCAGCCGGCGCCGCTCGGCCGCGACGCGTTCACGCAGTGTAGTCATCGGCAAAACCCCCTGTTCTTTATAGTTGTCCTGAACGATTCAGATTATAGCGTCGCTCAGCGCGATCCCGGACCGATAAATGGGCTAGATGCTCGTCGGCGGCGAGCGCGCCAGGTCAGCCAGCGAGACCTGTCCCCGCTCGTCGATATTGAGTCGCCCAAACCCTGTCATGCCCAGATCTACATAGCCCCGCACGAGGTAATCGAGCTGTTGATCGCCCGAGAGCAGCCAGTCGAGCAACTGCGGGGCCTGGCCGACAAGATCCGTCACTATGCGAACGTCTGCTTCCTGCTGCCCCATTGCAGGCACCGAGAAGCCCTCGACGGTGCGCCCCTCGCCAAGGTAGATGCCCTCCACAAACAGGCTCAGCCGGGCATCCGCTACCCGGATCACCACGTCATTCGGATTCCAAATCCGCAGCCGGGCCTGGAAAACCTGTTCGGCGAGTTCGACACGCACCAGCGACACAGCGCTCAACCGGATGTCCGGCGGCTCGAGGCTCGGACGAAACAGCGCGCACGAGCTGACTGCCGCCCAGATCGTGACCAGGAAAGCGGCATCTGCGAGACCACGCCCCTCAAACATTTACCGTATTGATGATGCTGGGGGGGTACCGCTCGCCATGCACCAGATCCTCGGAGATTCCGCGATCGATTGCGGCGAGTTCGGCCTTTGTCAGCTCGATATCGGCAGCGGCCGCATTGTCCTCGAGGTGTCTCCGTTTCTTCGTGCCCGGGATCGGCAACACTCCCTGCCACTGAGCCAGCACCCAGGCCAGCGCGAGCTGCGCTGCAGTACAGGATTTGTCGTCGGCGAACTTGCTCAAGCGCCGCGTGATCTCCAGATTCTGCTGCAGGTTATCGGCCTGGAAGCGCGGGTTTGTCACACGGGTATCGCCCGCGGGCAGGTCGGACGCCTGAGTTATCGCACCAGTGAGGAAACCACGGCCCAGCGGGCTGTACGCGACGAACGCAATCGATAGTTCCTTGCAGGCCTCCAGCGACAGCCGTGCCGAGGCCTGGGTCCACAGCGACAACTCGCTCTGCAGCGCAGACACTGGATACGCGCCGTTGGCGCGCCGAAGGGTTTCTGCGCTGGCCTCGGACAGACCGGCGAACCGAATCTTACCGGCCGCAACGAGATCGGCAAGCGTGCCCATTGCGTCTTCAATTGGTACGTTTCGATCGATGCGATGCAGGTAGAACAGATCGATATGATTGGTCCCCAGACGCTTCAGGCTGGCGTCGCAGGAACTCCGAATCGTGTCGGGGCGGGTGTCGACAATCAGTCCCCCCTCCGGATTGCGCGCGATGCCGCACTTCGTGGCCAGAAAGACTTTCTCTCGGCGACCGCTGATGCATTCGCCGACGAACCGCTCGTTCGCACCGTCCTGATAGATCGCTGCCGTATCCAAATGCGTGATGCCGAGTTCGAACGCTCGGTCGATCGTCGCGCGCGCCTCAGCGTCGTCACGCTCACCGTACCAGCCCACCATCCCCATGCAGCCGAGTCCGATCGCTGAAACACGCTCACCCGTCCCGCCAAATTCGCGGTATTGCATTGTGCCTCCTGCCAAGCAGCGGACGGCTAGCATAGCAGACCGATGCGAAGGCGAATCGCAGCCCGTATGATTCAGGGATGGCTGTGCTGAACCGTTTATTCGTCGCAATCGGTGCCCTGTCATTGACGGCTGCCACGATTCTGAGTGCCTACGGATTTCACGGCCTTGCCGACGTGCTGAGCGCCGAGAAGCAGCAGTCCTGGCAATGGGCCGTACAGATGCAGGCCTATCATTCGCTCGGCCTGATGCTGGTCGCAGCCCTGGCTCATCAGCTCGGTGGACCCTTGCTGCTGAAAGTCGCCGGTGGCTTGATGATCCTGGGCATCATCGTGTTCTCCGGGCTGATCTACGCGGAGTCGCTGGGCGCCCNNGTCGCGGTCGCGATCGCGGCATGGCGTGGCGTCGCGCGAAACTAAAATTTCAGATTTCTGATTAGGAGGCACGCATGCCAGGAAGACTCATTCGGGCCATTGCCGCAGCCGCGGCATCTGGCCTGTTTCTGCCGGTCGCCGCAGCCGAGATAAAACACGTGGTCGTCGCCGGCGCTACCGGCGGAACCGGGAGCCAGGTCGTCGCCCAGCTGCTGCAGAAAGGCTACAAGGTTCGGGCATTTGTGCGCGACGTTGACAGAGCCAGGGATCGCCTGGGTGAAGAAGTCGAATACGTGCAGGGCGACGTCAAAGATCCGGATTCCGTATCGGTCGCGGTAGCAGGCATGGACGCGCTGATTTCAGCCATCGGGGCCGGACGCGGGGGTGATTTGCCGGAAGCAGTCGACTATGGGGGCGTGAAGAACCTGGCCGAGGCGGCAGCCGCAGCCGACCTCAAGCAGGTCGTGCTGGTGTCGTCCCGCGGCGTGACGCAAAAAGATCACCCCCTGAACGATATGTTCAACAATGTGCTGATCTGGAAACTCGAGGGTGAAAATGCCTTGCGAGCGAGTGGCGTACCCTACACGATCGTGCGGCCCGGCGGTCTCATTGACGAGCCGGGCAGCACGGGCCGGATCATTTTCGAGCAGGGCGACAAGCCCGTTGGCCAGAGGTTGATTCCGAGAGCCGACCTCGCGGCTATTTGCGTCGAAGCTCTCCAGCATCCCGAATCGAAGTTCAAGACACTGGAGACCCATCGCATCGAGGGGGAGCCCGACGCTGACTGGGCCGCCAAATTCGCGGCCCTGCAGGCCGACTAGCGACCCTCTTCACGGCGCGTGCGAGTCAGGAACGCCTCGACGATCGCCCGGGCACGCCCCGTAGCACCGGTGAACTGGCTCTCTCTGGGCCCCGCGACGTTGAGCTTATCAATCCGGTGTCGACGGCAGAACGCAGCAATCCGCTCCACTAGCTCTTGCTCCTCTGCCGCCGCTCCGTCGACTGCGAGGCATGGCCGGCCGTACCGGCGGCAGAACGATCGCGTGAGCCGGGTCCCGCCACGCAGCTCGCCGAAATGGATGATCAGAGTGCCATCGCTGTCGAGCACATTGCGCAGGGTCCGCTCGCGATAGGCATCGGATCGCAGCTCGGTCAGCGGATAGCGCGCCGGAATTGGGCCATCTTCGGCGCGTCTGCCGGCTGGGCACGAACCGCCGCAATCGAAGCCCAGGTCGAGAGCCGCATCCAACGCACCCCGATCTACGCCGGTCTGACCACCTGAGATGATTCTCACGGATTCCTGAGGATCGCGCCGGTTTGCGCGGTGATCGCAACGCCCTCGAGGCCCTCGAACAAGACCGGTACCGACACCGTCCGCTGCCCTTCATTCCTGAGCACCGCGAAGTGCAGGTGCGGGCCGGTGGTGAAGCCGGTGCTGCCCGAGTTGGCGACGTACTCGCCGCGTTCGACACGCTGCCCGGGGCGCACTCGTATCGAGTCCCAGCTCAGGTGGGCATAGATCGCGAAGCTGCCGTCATCGTGAAGAATTCTGATGAGGTTTGCCGCGGCCCCAAATGCAGCCCGGTCTGAGCCGCCGCGGAAGTTGCCGTGCGCGACCTCGACGACCGTGCCGTTGCGCGCAGCGTGCACGGCACTTTGCTCCGGCATCGCGATATCGATCGCGTGGCTACTATCCGGTGTGTCATGGGTCGCCGTGTCCGGAAATGCCTGCGATACTCGGTATTGCTTGGCAGCACCGAAGGGGGGGCGATACGGGCGACCTGCGGAGTGGCGTGCCCGTGGGTCACCCAAGACATAGCCATAATCGAAATCTACGGACCAGGCCTGGCCTGCCTCGATCGGTACTGCACGCGCCACGACCGCGCGCTGACGAGATGCCAGCAATGCGCTCACCCTGCTGCCGTCAGGCGATGTGGCGTTTTGCAGATTCTGGAAGTGAACGACGACCTCGGCCGGACAATGACAGCTATTTACGGCCAGCAGGCTGACCGCTTCACCGGACTCGATTCGCTGAACCTCGACCGCCGGGCTGTCCGCACTGCCCTCGGCCCGGACACTCGATTCGTAGCGCACGCCCTGATCGGGGCGTTTGTCGGTGAACACCCATTGACCCGATTCGTCCTGGTATCGATAGACCGATGCGGCCGATAACGCGAAGGCGGCGAAAATCATCACCCCGCCCGGCAACAGCCTCGATAGCCGGTCAGTTGACCCCAACGCGCTGCCAGCCCTCATCGCGATGAACGATCTCGTATGGTGGCCAGTAGTTCTGATCCAGCTTAAGGGTCAGCACTTCCTCGGTATTATTCCAGCTGACGGTCGTCAGACGAACGGAGTCCCGATCCGGCCGCCCGCCGACCAGTTCGAGAAATCGATCGAGCGTCGGCGTCGGTATCCCATCTACCTCGACGATTCGCCGGCCGGCAAACAACCCGTGGCGGGAGGCTGGCGAACCGTATGCGAAGTACGCAACGTAGACGCCGTATGCCTCGACTCCGCGCTGCGCCGCCATGTCGCGATAGGGCTCCTGCAAGAGCGCGCCCGCCCACATCACCGCGCGCCGCACGCCACGGCCGTCGAGCGCGACCGTCGACAATGTGAGTTCCAGCGGCGCACCATTGCGAAATATCATCAACTCCACTGCGTCCTTCTGCACCGCGCGTTCTGCTTCCCGAAAGCGCGTGACCGGCCGACCGTCGATGCTCACCAGCAAATCACCCGGCTGCAGAACGTCTGCGGCCGGCGCCCCGGCCACTGTTCGCACCACAGTCAGTACCTGGCGTCGATCCGGATCGTGCTCGGCCAGCCGCCGCACCCAATCCTCCGTCAGCCCGAGCTTGCGAGCAGCGGCCAGCGGCATCTGCCGCCATTCCACCTCGAGAGACCTGAGACTGCGATTATCGCGGCCCAGAGCGAGAATCTCCTCGACCAAATCTGCCGGAACACCCTTGTTTTCCTGGCTGAGTTCACCGCCGCCCTGGTAAGCGAAGCTGGACCAGAGCGACACGACGCTGCCCCCGCGATCCACAATCACGCCGTCGATGTTGGTGGGCCCGTTGACCAGCGCGAGCGTCTCCATATTGGTGTCCCGAAAACGCATGGTCCGCGACAGCGGGAACCTGAGCGGTTCGATCGACGCGACCTCGGTTGCCTGATAGACAAGCTTGTTGTCGCCTCGCAGCCCGATGACCCATAAGCTCTCGCCGGGCTCGGGCACGCGGCTACTCAGGCGCACGGACCGCACCGGCGTGTCTCCGATCAGGCTAGGGTCGTACTGCAGCAGTGCGAGATTGTGGGTAGGGTGCAGATACGCCACTCGTGCCGGCACCTCCAGCTCGCCGGCGAAAGTGATAGTCACATCCCCCATGGCCTCGGGGACGGTGTTTCTGTCGACGACGACAAAGCCACGGTCGGCATCGACGACGACACCGGTGCCGTAGTAGTGGCGTTCCGATACGCCGGAGATCGTGTAGGGCATATCGAAGTTAACCAGCGCGAGGGATGCGGCGACCTCGCGGACACGCTTGTCCTTGTGGCGGACGAAACGAGCCGATCCCGGCCGCGGCGGCTCAGCGGCGGGCCCGGGAGCAAGCTCGCGGCAGGGCCACAGCCCGGTGTCATCATCACGGCGACAACGCTGCGCCGGAAACCAGCGTCGATCCATGCGCATCAGCCGCAGCTTGCTCGCAGCGGGGTCCTCGAAAATGAAGAACCTGACCGCCGCGCGATCACCATCAGCCAGTCCGTCCAGGACAGTCTCCATGTCGTCCAGGTCAAGCGTCTCTTGTTCGTCGATTGCGACGATTACGCTGCCGCGTGGAATGGCAGCGCTGCCGAAAACATATCCCGGGTTGGCCACGTAGACACCCTCGACGCTGCGATTGAGGTGCCGTGCCTGCTGATAGGAGAGGTCGTGCACGACCGCGTCGCCGAACTGCACGTATTCGGCTGGCGAGATCGAGTGCAGGTCCTGCACGGGCAGCTCGAATTCCATGACGGTGCCGTTACGTTCAACGCGCAGTCGAACATCGTCCCCTATCCGCGAATCGAGCCGGGCAGCCAGCGGCACGAAATCCGTGACATAGTCGCCATCGACCTGAACCACGATGTCGCCGACACGGAGAGTTCCATCGGCCACACCGCCCGGAATGACCTCGTTGACCACGAGCATTCCGGTCTGATCCGGAAAGCGCTCGCGAATGGTCGCCTCTGTGGGTTCCCGGAGTCCCAGACGTCGGAGTTCGTCGAAGGCAACATGCACGAGGACGGTAGCGAGCGTGCCGCGGGTGACCGGCTGGCCATTCTGTATCAGCTCGAGCGCGCGCTGCACCCGATCAAGCGGCAAGAAGAAACTGGACGCTGCCTGCGATGCACCGCCAGCATTCAGCGCAACGACACGTCCCTCGATGTCGATTACTGGGGATCCGGACGAGCCGCCGGACGTCCCCGACGCCGCCTGCAGATAGTACGTGTTGAAATCGTTGTACTTGCCGCGACCATAATCCGGCGCCTGGCGGCGCAAACGCGCGATCGTGCCGGACAGGATAGAGAGCTGTTCACCCGCGTCATTGCCGACCACCCTGATTTCACGTCCGATCTGGGCCGCGGCGGGATCTAGAGGGAGTTCCGCGGGCTCAATGTATTTCAGCTGCGCCGGGTCATAACGGAAAAACCCGAAGTCGTGTACTGGATCCCGGTACACCGGCACCAATTCAACCTCTTCCTGATTGAGGAAAAGCGCCTCGGCCCGAACGGGACCCGGCGTGACCACGTGCCGGTTCGTGAGAATCAGACCCCGCCCTGCATCGACCACGAAACCCGTGGCCTGGCTCGACTGATTCCACTCCGTATCGAAGGCGCGGGTGCTGTCGACCTTGATCGAGACTACACCCGAAGAGATGCGCTCGAGCGTGGTGCGCCAGGCGGCCGGCTCCCCGTTCAACGCCATCGCGGTGCCCGAACTGACCAGTCCGAACACTGCGACGGCCGCGATGCTGCGCCCCGAAGTCTGTCGATGATATCGATTAGCCAAAAGCTTCGCCAAAATACTTTGCCAGATCTTCTTGACCAGAAAAGTTGCCGCCTTGTTCCCGCAGGCGCTCTGCGTCACTCGCCCGAATCGGGACGCCAAACGAGATCGAGCTGCTTGGCCGCGCGCACATCGTCGAGCCGGCGAACCGGCGTGCTGAGCGGGGCTCGCTTGACCTCCTCTGCATCCTGATGCGCCAATGCCCGTATCTCGATCATCGCATCGGCGAATTGGTCGAGCTGCTCCCTGGACTCCGTCTCCGTCGGCTCGATCAGCAGGCACTCGGGAACCAACAAGGGGAAGTAGGTCGTTGGTGCGTGACAGCCGCGATCAAGAAGCGCCTTGGCGAAGTCCATGGCGGTGACGCCGGTGTCGCGCGTCACGTCCTTCACGGACACGATGAACTCGTGGCTCGCACGCCGCTGCGGATACGCGAGCTGGAAGCCCGCCTCTACGAGGCGCGTCATCAGGTAGTTCGCGTTCAACGTCGCATAGTCGGCCACTCGGCGCATCCCTTCCCAACCCAGCAGGCGCATATAGATGTAGGCGCGCAGCAGGATCCCCGCATTACCCATGAACGCGGACAGGCGGCCGATGGTCTGTGGGCGATCGATCTCGGTCAGCCAGACATACTGCTCGTCGCGACTACCGACGATGGGCACCGGCAGGAACGCCTCCAGCCGCTCGTTCACACCGACCACGCCGGCTCCGGGGCCACCGCCACCGTGAGGCGTGGAAAAGGTCTTATGGAGATTGATATGGATCACATCGAATCCCATGTCCGCGGGCAGCGCGCGCCCGAGCACTGCGTTCAAATTCGCGCCATCGTAGTACAGCAGGCCACCCGCATCGTGGACGACCTGCGCAATTTCTGCGATCTGCCTCTCGAACACCCCCAGAGTCGAGGGGTTCGTGAGCATGATGCCAGCGGTCGTGGGGCCCACCACGGCTCGCAACGCATCGAGATCTACGTCTCCGTCCGGACTGGTGGGAATTTCGCGCACCTCGCAGCCGCACATCGTCGCGGTCGCTGGATTCGTGCCGTGGGCCGCGTCCGGCACGATGATCTCGTTGCGCTCGTAATCGCCGCGCTCACGATGGTAGGCGCGGATCATCGCGACGCCGGCAAACTCTCCCTGCGCTCCGGCCATCGGGGTCAGCGAAATACCGGTCATGCCCGTGACAGCTTTCAGCATCTCCTGAAGCTCGAACATGCACTGCAGAAATCCCTGTCCCTTGTCGGGCGGCGACAGCGGGTGTCTGCTCAGGAACGCTGGCAACATGGCCAGATGATTGCAGGCCCTCGGGTTGTATTTCATCGTACAGGAGCCCAAGGGATAAAAATGGGTGTCAATAGAAAAATTCTGCTGCGAGAGCCGGGTGAAGTGCCTGACGACCTGCAGTTCTGATGCCTCGGGCAACCGTGGCCCGGCTTCGCGCAAGAAATGTTTGGGGAGATCCAGCGGTGAGAAGTCGCGCGGCGCATGCGAGGGCGCGCGCCGCCCTGNNAAGCACGGTTTCCATATTGGTGACATACGCATCTATTTCCCGAGCGGTGCGCAGCTCCGTCGCACAGACCAGCAGTGCGGAACCGAGCTCAGGATAATCGGGGGCGAGATCGAAGCCACCCAGAATTCCATGGTCTGCCAGGGCCGCCAGCAGCGGTCCGGCGGGACGATTGAGTCGTAAGACGGCCTCGTGGAAGAACTGCTCGAACGCGAGCTCCACGCCGTCGAGCCGCGCGAGCTGGCGTGCGAGCTGCGCAGTGTTGGCATGGCACTGTGCTGCCGTGCGACGCAGCCCCTCCGCGCCCATCAACGACATATGAATCGTCGCGGCCGTGACCATCAGGCCCTGATTGGTGCAGATGTTCGAAGTCGCCTTAGACCGGCGGATGTGTTGTTCTCTGGCCTGCAGCGTCAGCGTGTAGCCTGGCTTCCCGTCCAGGTCTATCGTGC
>JABAOE010000266.1_pt3 | contig 16598 bp, 14 predicted proteins | sample 7062141 | NCBI WGS metagenome assembly JABAOE01 (sample SAMN14538627, study PRJNA623070) | marine sediment metagenome | biome: marine biome [ENVO:00000428]; feature: marine pelagic biome [ENVO:01000023]; material: deep marine sediment [ENVO:00002113] | place: India: Gulf of Khambhat ... | reverse complement strand
AGCTTAAAGAGTTTCAGGAAAGAACCAAAATTAATTGCATTTTTCAAAACAAACTTAAAACATTAGAATTATCACCTGAAATTGCCACACGTATCTTCAGGATATTCCAGGAAACTCTGACAAATATAGCAAGGCATTCAAAAGCATCTAAGGTTAATACTCTTCTCACCCAAAATAACGGTAATCTGGTTCTGCGGGTAATTGATAACGGAGTGGGGATAGAGGAGGGGAAAGTAGAGAATAAGAAATCCCTGGGATTGCTGGGTATAAGAGAAAGGGCGACTATATTGGGAGGGGAATTAAACATACAAGGGCAGAAGGGTAAAGGCACTAAAATAGAATTAAAAGTTCCTTATAATGTGAAATGATAAAGATTCTGATTGCTGATGATCATCCAGTTGTTAGACAAGGACTTGCTCAGATTTTGAATAATGAGCCGGATATGAAAGTTGAGGGTGAAGCGAAGAATGTCAGAGAGTTGTTCGAATTAACTAAAAAAAGAAAATTCGATTTGATAATTCTGGATATAACCATGCCTGACAGAAACGGTCTTGATGCTCTTCAGCAATTAAAAAAAGAAAGGCCGTTAACTCCTGTGCTTGTGTTGAGTGTGCACTCAGAAGAGCAATATGCTATCAGGGTATTAAAAACAGGCGGTGCAGGATATTTAACTAAAGAAAGTGCCCCGGGAGAACTTGTTAAAGCAATACATAAAGTGGTTCGCGGAGGTAAATACATAAGTCCTGATCTGGCGGAAAAGATTGCATTTGATTTTGAAAAGGATAACAAACCACCACATGAGTTGCTATCCAACCGTGAATATCAGGTTATGTGCATGATAGCATCTGGAATGACAATTTCCGATATATCTAAAAAACTTTATTTGAGTGTTAAAACCGTAAGCACTTACCGTTCAAGAATTTTAAGTAAAATGGACTTAAAAAATAATGCCGAACTGACTTACTATGCAATCAAAAATAAACTGGTAGATTAATTTTTAATCTTCTAATACTTGTAAGAATATCTCCTACAAAAAAAAAAGAATTTGTCTGATTGAATCGGACTTTGTTTTTTTTTATGTTGTTATTTAAGTATTAAGGAGATCAGCAAGTGAAACAAGAAACATCCTTTGACCTTCAAACTTCAGATAATTATTATGACTCAGAGTATAATGATTCTGAAAATTACCATACATTTGACACTTTAAAAGTTTCTACAAAAAAAGAGGTTAATAATAAGGAATTTGATAAAAAGTTCAGACTGGTTTTTAATTATTTTAAAGAACTTGAGGAACAATCAAAACTTCTTAATGCATTTGAAGAGAAATGCCTGGCTGCAAAGATAGAGCAATTCAGAAAAAATATTGAAAAATCAATTAAAAAGAAAAATGATTTAATTAAACAGATTGACTATATGGATATGCAATCTGAGGATAATTCAGTAGGCAAGATATATGATCTGATTCTTCAGTATAAACATTTAGATTCAATTATTGGTATATCCAGACAAAAACTCCAAGAAGCAAGGAACCGTTTTACAACCTCTAACCTGTATCTAGTTTTGAGCATAGCGAGGAGGTACGAAAACAGGGGTTTGCCTCTATCCGACCTTATACAGGAAGGAAATGTTGGATTGATTCATGCAGTTGAGAAATTCGATTATACTCTTGGTTATAAATTTTCAACCTATGCAACATGGTGGATAAAACAAGGGATTATCAGAGCATTGCAGGAAAAAACAAACACAATAAAAACTCCTTCGTATCTTTATGAACAGGTTGGTAAGATACAGGACCTTGATAAAAAACTTACCGAAAAACTTGGAAGAAAACCCCGGATAAATGAAATAGCGGATGAAATGGGTACTACAAAAAACAGCATTAATTTTTTCAAAAATACTTATAGCCAATTAGCAAACGGAACATACTCTCTTGATTCTCCATTAAGCGAAAATAGTGACAGCTCAAGAATTGATTTTATACAGGATAATAAATCACCATCATTTGAAAAAATTCTGGCTTTAAAAAAAGTAAAAGAAAATATAGATGATATTCTCTCTCCTCTATCCGAGAAGGAACTGTCAATTATTAAAATGAGGCATGGGATTGACCATAATTCAACCTATACCCTGGAGGAAATAGGTCAGAAATATGGTCTGACTCGCGAGCGTGTCAGGCAAATTCAAAATATTGCTCACCAAAAAATTGCTTCATTTGAAAATAATGAATATTTAAGGGATCTTTTATAATATAATAATTATTAGGAGGTGTTGTTATGGCAGTAGCAAGAGTTACAGAAGTTGTGGGTGGATCACCGAAATCATGGGAAGATGCTGTACATCAAGCATTAGACCGTGCAAATAAAACTATAAGAGGATTAACCGGGATTGAAATAACCAGGATGAATGCACACGTTGAAAACGGGCAGATTACTGAATACAGAGCTCATGTTAAAATTACTTTTATTCTTGAAGATTAATAACTGATATTTTTTATCCTGAAATATTAAAAAGGCGGATGTAAATTGATTTTAGTTTTGCATCTGCCTTTTTTATACGTAACAAAATTTGGAATTTGTGAGTTATTTTTGATAAAAATCAAGTGTAATGTATAATTGGTCTAAAATTTCTCAAAAGGGGTCTTTATAATGAAAAATATTAAAAACTTATTGTTGTTACTAGCTTTAGTTATTGTATTACCCATGACTGTTTTTGCTGGTCTGGGGCCATCTCCTAAAGGTTTAACCTGGCAGGCAACTGATAGACCTGCTAATGAACAGATTGCATATTATGATCTCAGGGACAGACAAACACTTGTGCAAATAACAAATATAAGCACTGCTTCCTCAGCTAGTCCACTATGTATACATGTCCAGATATTCCAGCAGGACAGGGGCTGCAGTGAACTGGATTTTAATGATCAGCTAACTCCCAATGACACAGTAGTCTATAATATGGATGATCTACACAGAAATGACGGGTCTGCTGTACCCGTGAACCTTGCGGATGATTCTTACGGTTATGTAGCGGTATCTGCTTTTAACTGTGAAGGGGGATGGGATGATGATGGAATCACCGAGGCATTAATTGGCAATTTCAGGATAGTAGATGATGCGGGTTATGAGTACAGAATGAATACTCTTTCTGAAGCTGATGGTAATCGAGTAATAGTAGATATGAGTCCTAATACCAGAGCGAATGTGAGTTTAAGATTTAACACTGTGGATGGTGCAAACCAGGCTGATATTGTAGGTTTTGTTTATGAAGAAAACAGGAACCTGGCAGGTCAACAAAATGGAACCCAAGATACTGTGTTTAATGTACCTGATGGTGTGACTTTTTCCGTGTTCCAGTTCGACGAAAATGAAGAGCCTTTATCTTGTGATACAGTAACATTTGCTTGTGGTCCGGGAAAAGTTATGAATTACGGTCTGAACGATGATTTACCTGCAAGCAGGGGTAATAATGTTTTATGTCAAGGCGGCGGATTAGTACCTGGGCAAACAAACGGATTTGTATCACTAGAAAATCCAGTATTTGTTAACAATCTTGAGCCCGATTTCTATGAGTTTGCCTGTCTGATCGGTTTAAACAATGGTGATGGTACAGGAAGTATGGATGAATGTACTTATACTTGTGATCCAGATGATGAATCCGGTTGCAGATCACCCTCTTTACCTTAATATAAAATAAATATATATAATATAAGAGCTATGAAGCTACTATGTTTCATAGCTCTTTTTTTTAATTTCATTTTTTATTTCTTAAATCTTACAAAAATGTAATAATCCCGAAAGATTCACGTAATCACCTCTTGGTAAGCTGTATTTAACAGTAAATACAGGAGGTGCATTATGATATGTACTAGCGTTTTTAATTATATTTTTTCAAGCGACAATAAAATATTCAATAAGATGGGAATACTGTCGTTGTTATTAGCTGTTTTAACAATTTTTAATGTTTTAATGAAGAGAGATAATCGGAACTGGAATGATTAAAAACAACTGGTTAGTATTTTTATAATAAATACTAAATACTTAAATTGGGGTGATATATAATGAAATACATAAATTTTATGCTACTAATGTTTGTCTTGATTACACCTTTAAAGGTTTTTGCTGGTGATGGAATGGCAAATGCAGGAATTATGGATACAGATAGTGTTGAAGATCCATTATCAGCGTATTATGATTTAAGAGATAGGAGCAGTTATATTCAGGTTACTGTTGATGGAAACGGTAGCGGGCCTCAGTGCAGTGATACAAACAGATCAATTCATGTTCAGATATTCCAGCACGACAGGGATTGCGATGAGCTCAATTTTTTTGATACTCTAACACCCAATGATACAGTGGTTTATGATCTTGATAATATAATCAAGAATAATGGAGCTGCTGCCCCCATAAATTTAGCTGAAGATTCATATGGTTATGTGGTTGTCTCCGATGTTACTGACGATGATGAAGATTGTCTTTTAGGAAATTTTAGAATTATAGATGATTCTGGATTTGAATACAGGACTAATATGGTTGTTGAAGGGGATGAAGCCCAGATTGATATTGGCTCAGGAACAATTATAGCAAATTTTAACACTGTAGATGGTGCTATGTATGCTGACGTTGTAGGATACGGTTATACAGAGGACGATGAAGATAGCACAATTCTAAATTTAGATAATGGATTTAGTTTTGATATCTTTATTTTTGATATGAATGAAGAACCACTTTCTTGTGACAGAAGAAATTTTGCTTGTGGCAAGATAATGAATTATGGAATTAATGAAGATTATAAAGCCAGCAGAGGATCTGATCTATTGTGTCCGGGAGGAGGCTTAGCCAATCCTGATGGCGGCTTCATCAGTTTTCAAAATGGATCCAACGATGCAGGTACACCGATCGGGGACGATGCCAGCAGTGATGATGTTTTTGTAAATTTCATCGGAATTAACAATAATGATGGTACCGGGAGCATGGATACATGGATATATGTTGAAGGTTTTGAATTTATAGATGATAATTGAAGAATATATATAAATAGTATTTTAAAGTAACTTTCAAATCCTGATTAAACTGCCTGTTGATTTGATAAGTAATTGGAATTTAATTAGAACAATAATTAATAAAAAAAGCCGCCAATAAGTAAAATACAAATTGGCGGCTTTTTAACATCTAATTTCAGAATTTAGTTAATTTACTTCTTTTTGCTTTTTGTTTTTTTTGCTGGTGCAGATACTGATTTGGATTTGTTCTTTTTAGCAATTAAATCCTTGAGTTCTTTCTGACTAGGATCAAGAAGTTCCTTTATCCTGTCCTGATTAATTGCCGAAACAATAATGTCACCAATCTCAGTGCTTACATTACTGTAAATGCCAAGCTTTTTCATACCCTGAGTTTGCATTCTGTTATCATCTGTTGGATTGACATAATGAACCGAATCACTCTTATATCTATGAATCAAGAATAAATGAATTATTGTCATTAATCGTTTCTGACGGAATTTTTCACTAAATGTGTTTTGATCTCTTACTGATAAAATGTTTTTTCCTCTTAAATCCGAGATAGAGGCAAAAACAACATTTGCCATTTTAGTTTTAGATCTGTTAAGAATATTTAATTCTATAAGATCTGAACCCGCTCTGTGAGGGCGAAGTACAACTCTTAAATTACCGGGTAGTTTATAATGATCAGCCCATATATCCAACCATTCTTCAAGGACTTTTGTAGGAACTTCAGTTTGAATCAGGTGCTGGAATTGAGTTGATCCTTTACCCATTGCTTTTGTTGTCGCAGTTCTACCTGAAGATGCCATTAAAGCAGCATCCAGACGTGGACCACCCACATATGATTGAGGCGTTTTATATGGAGAATCAAGTAGTCTTAATTTTCTTTGTAATCTTGCAAGAGCAAGGGCCCCATCTTCAATTAAAGCTCTTGAAAATTCTTCTGCCGCAAGACCATCAATCTGGTGACCGCCGTAAGTGATGAAGTTGAAAACAAATCCAAGTTTGCCTATCTCCTTAGGGAAATTTTTCATTTCCTGTTCACTCATTCCTGTGGTATCCCAGTTAAATGAAGGAGATAAGTTGTAGGCAAGCATTTTGTCGGGATAAACAGCATGCATGGCTTCGGCAAACTCTTTTGCTTCTGGTAGGTTTGCAGTTTTAGTTTCCATCCAGATTAGATCTGCATATGGTGCCACTGCTAATGATTTTGCAATTGCATATTCTAATCCACCCTGAACCTGATAATAACCTTCCGGTGTTCTGGATAATTCGCAATCCCAGGTGATATTCAGACCCATACCTTTTGCTTTTTCCTGAGCTTCCTGCAAAGATGCATTTTTTGCATACTCATTCCATTGTTCTACAGTTAGATCAAATTCGGCTCCTTCTTCCAAGTGGAATTCCATTTTGTCTGTAACTGCTTCACTGAATGTTTTAAGACCTGATTCAATTTGCCAGGCGTCAACAAACTTAGTCGCAACTTTGTCGAGTGACTGCTCAACATTTTGGTCTTTCTTTTTCTTTAATGAGGCAATTTCTTTATCAATTAAATCTAACAAACTGTGTTTTTTTAACCATTCATAACAATCTTTGTATATAGAATTTGAAACTTTATATAACAAATGACCATTGATATCTTTGATGCCATTGTCGTAAAATCTTTTTAAAATTGACAAATACGCTTCTTTATAACTAGGCACATCCAGGTTGGTAACGCCCAATAAATATGGATGATCTCTTTCATCACCTCTGCCATCAAGAAGGTTTGCCGCTTCAGCGTCTGTTCTTGCAACGATGATTCCCGGCACTTTCATAAGGTCGAGCTGAAATCTTGCAGCATTCAGTCTTTTAATCTGTTCATCAACCGGGACCAGTACTTTACCACCCTGGTGTCCGCATTTTTTTGTTCCGGGTTTTTGATCTTCTATGTGATAACCTGTAACACCGGCCTCTACAAATCTTCGTATTAGATTTCTTACATGAGCGTCTCCACCATGTCCTGTGTCTGCATCTGCAATTATATATGGAGTATAGTCAACTTCCGGTGTTCTCTTACGTTCAGCATCTGTCATTCTGGCTCTTGCAAACTGCTGATTTTTATCTGCAGTTAGAAGGGCTCTTACTATAGGAGCTGCTTCGTCAGGAACCTGGCTTAGCGGATAACTTGCTAAATCCGCCCCTCTGTCTTCCTGTACGGAACCCTTAGCTGAAGTTGCCCATCCACCAAGATAAATGCCTTCAATTCCTGATTCTTTCATCATTACTGCCTGGCCAGGTGAATAGGGGCCAAAAGTTGTGATGCTTATTTTCTTGCTAAACATTTCTCTTAGTCTTTTATAAAATTTTTCTGCAGAGGTTTTGGCAACTGTAAATTCTTGTTCAATTGTTCCCTGCTGTTCAGCAACTTGACGTACGGAATACAGACGTTGTATTCCTTTGAAACGAGAAGAAGACATATACTGTTTCATCTCTTTAATTTGTTTATCTAAGAAGCCCATATTGTTTCTCTCCTGTTATTTGTACTTTTTTATTTTTTGTTAAATATTAAAATCCAAGTTTTCGGTAATTCTTCTGCCATCTTTCTTAAAAGCATCCATATAAATTTCTATTCTCTTTTTAGCTGTTTCCAGATCATGAACATTTAGATTGATATTTAAAAGATCTATGTACCAGGGAACTTTTACCTCATCCAGAACATATGTTTTTACTATTTCTCTTGCTATTGGCAATGTTGTATCTTTGGAAATATCATAAACGTCCTTGTCTTTAGCCATACGAAGTTTCTGATATTCTTCTTCCAGTAATCTTTCAAATAAACTTTTTGTAAAAACAGTACCTTCAGTAATTCCAGTTTCAGGATCGTCTTCAGTAAGTTTAGCTTCCTTGTGAAGCCATTCCCATAAAATACTTAAGCGTATTTCACCGGTTGCGGCGTCTTCCATAAGATATAAAATGTTATCATCTTCAAAAAAATCAGCAGGTTTCAGAGCAGCAGCCTGAAACCCCTGGCCAAATGCATTTCCATATTGAAGGCCGACACTCAAAAGATTCCTTGCCCCTCTTATTGTTCTGGGAGCAGGTTCTAGATGTGTTAGTCCCAGGTCATCTTCTTCTGTGTATGTGAGGGGAGAAAAATTTCTGCCAAGTTGATTGACTTCACCGACTTTTTCCCAAACCGGTCTAACAATGTGTACCATTTTCCAGTGAGCAACCCATTTGCCACTTGCGCCTTCTCTTTGTTCTCTCTCGGCTCCGGCAACAGCTTTTTCCATTCCTGCTTTAACACCTTCTTCCGTACCTACCGGTATGTTTGGTTCCATGCCACCCTGCCACAGGGCAAAGTTTCCATTAATATCGGGTGTGTTTACTGCTCTTCTGACGCGGTCTTCATAATTTCTCATATAGCTGTAGGTCATTGTGATGGATTCAATATTCGGATTAATAAATTCTTTGTCCCAAGCCATTGCGTCTGCAACACTGTTTATATAGTCCCATCTTCCAGTGTTATAACCAACAAAATGTTTTCCAAGTGCTGCACGTATTTCCATTAATTGATATGTTTCTTCAAGCTGTTCGATAAGAACGTAAACTTTAATAGTGCCAACTGGTAAACTTAAATGCTCTTCAAGTTCCGTAAGAATTTCATTCCAAAGAGCAGCTTCTTCGGCTGTCTGAATTTTAGGTAGGTATAAGCATATGGAACGATTGTTATCTAGTAATTCTTTATGGTTATTTACAACATATAAAACAACATCAACAACTGATGCGGACATCTGCACACCATCTTCATCCCGGATATGCCTGTCGTCGAGGTGAAGGCCTCTTGCTCTGAATATAATAGTAGTAAACTTAAGTTGTTCTATCCAATTATTAATTATATCGTGTCCGAAAAATTCATTTCCCCATTTGTTCATAGATTGTGCTATTTTATCGGCTGTGTTTAAGAAAACGTCATCGAAATTGATAGCCAGTTTAAGATTTCTTTGGTTGTCGAGAGACATGCTGGTTATCTGTCCGAGAGCGTCCTCACCGTCAAACATCCATCCGTCAGCACCTGATAATAAAGCATATGCCACGTTTCTTATACTGCTCTCAATCGGTGAATTAGGTTTAGCTGCGGGACCTGTTCCCTGTATCCATTGTCTTTGAAGATCATCCGGTATTTCCCCGCCTTCAAACTTGCCGTCTCTAGCGTCCTGTACTTTAATATTGGTTCTTGGTATTAGGTTATCTGGATTTAAAAAAGTAATTCTTTCTTTATTCTTTGCCCTGTTTGCTCTTCTCTGATACCTTTTTTCCATTAAGGCTTTTTGATCTTTATTGAAATGTGCCAAGGCTTCCAAAGCAGCTAAAGCTTCAGGTGTGTAAACGTCACTGTATTCTTCTAACAAGTTGTCTCTAATGTGCAGCTTGGTACTCATTTAAAGTCACCTCTCAAGAGTTTGTTCTTATGAATTAAGAGCTTAACATTATAATAAAACTCAGAATTAAATCAACTATGTAGGGGGGTCTTTGTTAAAAAAAAGAAAGAATAGGTTTTAAGAGAATTAATTAACGGAGGATTTTATCAAAGTTACAGGAAATAACGTCTGATATTTTTAAGCAAGTTTTGAGCAAAGTTGTCTATATGCTGTTCGGTTTGCTGAGCGGATAAGCTTTCAATTGCAGCGATATTCGAAGCTCTTCTTTCTGCAACAATCTGGCTAATATCTTCCAGCAAGCTTGCTCTTCTTCTAAACAGGTTTTCAACATCATCTTTTGCGATTTCAAAAACAATTACATCTGTAACAGCCGTGATAGTTGCAGAACGTGGTTCCCCTGTCAGAAGAGACATTTCACCAAAAAATTGTCCGGGGAATATTTCTCCAACAACGTGTTCACCACCGTTTATCCCCTTAACTTTAACTTCCAGTAGCCCTTCACCCAGAATAAACATTGAATCGCCCGGTTCGCCCAGTTTAATTATATTGGTTCCTTTGGGAAACATTCTGTGGTTAATAAGATTTGCTAATTCTTCAATTTCCTCTGACTCAAGGCACGAAAAAAGACTTACTTTATTTAACAGCTGAAGTCTGTATTCGTTGGAAGTTGCATCTGTGATTCTTGGAGGAAGTTTTGAGTAATAAACTTCCTGTTTTGGAAATGATGGTTTTATTCCCGAGAATGATAAATATTCAAAAATTGCTGAATTAATTTTGTCTCTTGCTTGTGCAGGATATATTCCTTTCCATGGATTAATCCAGTATCTTACAAGGTAATTTACTCCAAATTCGTTAGCTTTATTCACTATTACACTTGCTTTAGGATATTCAAAAAACCCATTTTCTTTTAAAACTTTATTAGCAGCTGCTTCAATAATTCTTTTTGCCCTTTCAATCTTATAGGAACTATCAAGGCGAATCTCGGTTTCAAATCTTACTTTAACATTCTCGGTTGTATATTTTGTTAAGATAAATGTATTCAATAAACTATTTGGTAATATTACGATCTTGTCTTCTTCGGATCTAAGTCTTGTAGCTCTCCAGTTTATATCAATTATTTCTCCAAATATGTTTTGTGCAGGGGAATCCATTTTTATTTCAATCCAATCACCTATTTTATATGGTCGTTCAATATTTACGGCCAGGCCTGTGAACAGGTCAAGTATCATATTTCTTAATGCAAAACCAAGAATAAGAGCCATTAAACCTGATGTTGCCCATAAGCCGGTCAGCGGTTTGTGAAAAACATGTCCAACACTTATCATGACAGTAATCAGATAAACAACTAATGAAAAAAAGTGAATTAACAGGCGTGGGACTTCTCCGTGTATGGTTTTTGAAACTATGGCATCCCAAAAGAAAATTCTAAGTAAAACGTTAAATAAATGTGCTCCTGAAATCCAGAAACCAATCTTTATAGCATGAATAAAGAGTTCGTTTAATAGCTTTAAATTTTCATTTTTAAAAGAAATTGTATAAAACTCTTCATATATTAGTAGAAATACAAAGATTAAAAATACAAATGTTGGAAAAATCAGTTTTTTGAATCGGTATTTATTCATAAATCTTCACTAGCAGTTAGAATATATAATTCAACTTATTTATCAAAAATAATACAAGAAAATATATAATTTTTGTATAGATTTTTATCTTGTGTGTTACTTTTTTAGATGGTAGTATTCCTAATCTTTGTTAAAGAACTGTTAATCTGTGGTGGGTGTAGCTCAGCTTGGTTAGAGCACCTGGTTGTGGCCCAGGAGGTCGCCGGTTCAAATCCGGTCATCCACCCATCCTTATTTAATTAAATATTTAAATAGTAGAACACAAAAAAACTATAAAAGCAAGTTGGATTCATAACTCTATATACTATGAATATATCATAATTATATATTAAAACCCCATGAAATCCTCATTAAATATCCAGTAATCCATGCTACCCGTACCGTCCCCATTGTTTATTCCAATTAATCCAACAAATACTTCGAATGCCTGAATTAGTCTATTTATAAAAATAGGGTTTTCCAAACTAACGAATCCACCTTTTGGATCAGCTAATCCTCCACCTGGACATAAAAGATCATTTCCCCTGCTTGCTGGATAATCTTCATTTATTCCATAATTCATTATTCCACCACAAGCAAAAACTCTTGTATCACAAGAAAGTGGTTCTTCGTTTAAATCAAATACAAAAATATCAAAACTTACTCCCGGATCATAGTTTGTAACTGTTGTACTATTACCATCATCATAAGCGTAACCTACTAAATCCGCATAATTTGCCCCATCTGCTGTATTAAAATTAGCAATAAATACATCCCCTGAGCTAAGGTTAGTTACAACACTTCCACTGAGTTGTGCACCTGCCATATTAGCTCTGTATTCATATCCCTCATCATCGACTATTCGAAAATTTCCAATTAACGAACTTCGTTCAAAATTTACATCTGACACCACAACATAACCGCTTGAATCGTCTGCAAGGTTAATTGGTGCTACAGAACCGTCATTTTTAATAATATTATCCAAATTATAAACCACTGTGTCATTAGCGGTTAATTCATCAAAAAAGTTTAGTTCATCACAACTTCTATCATGCTGAAATATCTGAACATGAATAGTTCTAGTTTGAGCAGTTGTATTAGTTATTTGAATATATGAACTTCTATTCCTTAAATCATAATATGCACTTAATTGTGCTGGATCTACATCCTTTTGGGGTATAATTGTTCCAGATCTTGCAAATAATTCGGTTGGTAAAGCTATAAATAGTAAAGATACAAGTATAAGTGTTCTATAGGTCATTTTTTATTCTCCATATTATAATTTCGATTCTAAGTTATTTAAATTAACACATGAATAAAGAACGAGTTATGAAACTTATTAACTCAATAACTAAAAAATCATTACAAACTTACCAATCTGATGGATGACCTGAAAACCAGCTATCCATACTACCTGTTCCATTTCCATTATTAATTCCAATATAGCCAATAAAAGTGTCATCACCTGCACTGAAAGAATCCGGAGGTGTTATATTACTTGAAGGATTTTCTAAGCTTATAAATCCACCCTTAGGATCTGATAATCCTCCACCTTCACATAACAAATCACTACCTCTGCTTGCACCATAATCATCATTTATTCCATAATTCATCACTCCACCACAAGCAAATGTTTTTCTATCACAAGACAATGGCTCTTCATCCATATCAAATACAAAAATATCAAAGTTTATCCCTTCATCCAAATTTGCAACAGATCCTGTCATACTATTTCTATATGCATAACCTATAACATCTGCCTGGTTCGATCCATCGACATTATTAAAGTTAATTTTAAATGAATCACTTAAAAAAGCTGTAATACCAGAATTATCCATATTGGTTCTGTATTCATAACCAGCATCGTCAATAATTCTAAAATTTCCAAGTAAAGTTCTTGAATCATCTAAATTAATTGGATTAGTTGTCACAGCACTTATAACAACATATCCGTATGAGTTGTCATTTAAAGTTATTGCAACTGGGCTCCCATCATTTTTTTTAATGTTATCCAAATCATAAACTACAGTATCATTAGGAGTTAGCGTATCAAAGAAATCTAATTCATCACAATCTCTATCATGCTGGAAAATCTGAACATGTATTGTAGTATTTGTACCTAATGAATCAAGATCGGGACTTGTTATTTGTAAAAAGGTATTTCTATTACGCAAGTCATAGTAAGCAGTTAATACATTTAAATTTGTAAAAAAAACATCATTTGTAGCAAGATTAAAAAATAATGAATAAGCATTTACTGGCGTAACCAATATCAAAACTAATAATAAATATTTTATTAATTTCATTAGAAAATCCCTCCAAGGAGATAACACTTAAAAATTAAGTTTGATTATAACATAAAATCGGCTTGTTTATCTAATTTGTAGATAGCATTCTGAGTTCGAAGTGTGTGCAAGATCCCCAGATTTTAAGGTAAATTTATGTATTGAATATTACTTTTAGTTAAAATTAATTTTATATCTTGAATTAATGGGGAAGGGGTAATTTTTACTAATTTGGTTCGTAATACGTCCGGCAGGGCACCAATCCATATTTAATAAATATCTAAATAGCGGATAAAAAAGAGCTGTGGAACTAGATTGTTCCATAGCTCTTTATAAATTTTGATATGTAGGGTTCTTTTGTTAAGGGGGAGGAATACATTCAGGATCACTTATAGCACAACTAAAACTGCAATTATCCATGCTTCCAGTTCCATTATTATTATTTAGTCCTACAAAACAAGTAAACTCAAATTGTTCATTAGAAACTTGATCACCGTCTGATACTGATGCATTCTCAAGGGAGAAATACCCATGAGACTGGTTTGGCGCTAACCCCCCTCCTTCACATAAAACATTATTACCTCTGCTGGCAGGAAAATCATCATTAACTCCGTAATTCATTATCTTTCCAGTACCGCAGGCAAAATTTGCCGTATCACACGACAACCTTTCTTCATCTTCATCAACCTGAAACACTGAAAATGTTACACCCCTAGGTAAATTCCTAACTCTGTTTTCTGTGCTATTTCCTAAAGACTCCCCATTTAAATTCGCATCATTTTCCCAAACAAAACCTACTATATCAGCATGGGTTGCCCCATCAACTTTATTAAAAGGTATTATAACATCTCGTATTTTATCTAAACCAACCTGAACACCACCTTCATCTATACTTGCATTACCCACCATGTTGGTTCTGTATTCATAACCTGAATCGTCGATTATTCTAAAATTACCAATTATCGAATCTCGAACACCTGGAGCATCGTCATCATTATTTGAACATTGATATGCTGAAACAACTACATAACCATATGAATCATCAAGCAATTCAGCAGGTACTTCACTGCCATCGTTTCTAATCAGATTATCCATATTGTAAACAACAGTATCATTTGGAGTTAGAGTGTCATTAAAATTTAATTCAGAACAATCCCTGTCTTGCTGAAATATCTGAATATGTATGCATAACGGATTATTATCTAAGACATTTGTTACCTGGACATATGTGCTCCTGTTTCTTAAATCATAATACGCCACTAATTCTTCTTCCGGTTCAAGATCTTGATGTCTTAAATTATCAGGTGGTATGCCTGAAAAGGCGTTAAGTGGTAATAACAATAAAAAGGCAAATATTAAGTATCTGATTGATTTCATGTTAACTATCCCCCTAATGAAAATCTATTATCAAATTTATTTAACATCATAACAAAAAAATGAGTGTTTCTCTATTTTAAAGGTAAAATTCGGAGTTCAAAGAGTATAAAAGAATCTCAAGATTCTAGATCGAATTAGGATTATGATAATTACTTTTTACCAAAATTATTTTTGTATTTTCGAGAAGGAAAGGAGATTGAATTTCTAATAATTTGGTTCGTAATACGTCCGGCAGGGTTTCCACACTTTTATGATTAGCTAAATACCAATTGGGCTAACTTATATGAATCCCATACTTGCTAAATGTTGAAATAACTTCATCCATATTTATTTCTTCAGCTTCAGACAGGATACTAAGTTCTCCAAAAAAATTTTCAAAACTTTCACCGGGAGTTACAACAACGATTGAACTGGAAATATCGTTACCATTATTCTTAAGTCCGTGTGGTATTTTTCTAGGAAGATTCGCTACATCACCGGTTGTCAGATTAGTGACTTTGCCATCTTTTGACAATTCAAGATTGCCTTTTATTAAAGTCAGGATTTCATCTTCTGAATCATGGAAATGTACAGGAATTTCTTCACCAGGTGGTATATCAAGTTGAAAAACATAATACATTCCCTCAGACTCTTTACTTTTTATCTTTACATCTACAGTTGTACCAAGAATTTTCATTGTTATAACCTCTGTAATTAGCTGAATACAAATAAATTTTTTACTGTTCGAAGAATTATAATCGGTTTGGAGTCATAATCCTACAATACAAACAACATTCTGAGTTCGAAGAGTATAAAAGAATCTCAGGAGTTTAGATCGAATTAGGATTATGATAATTACTTTTTACCAAAATTATTTTTGTATTTTCGAGAAGGAGAGGAGAATTAATTTCTAATAAATTCGTTCTTAATACGTTCGGAATCCTCATTATCATTTTGTAAATTATTTTGATTTATTATATTGTATTTGGGTTATTAGCTAAATTGTTTTATGATGAAATTTAAGGATTTTTATCCCAGGAACTATCAGAAGTTTGAGAGTGGTTGTGTTGGGATTAAAATTGCCTAATACCAATAAAAAATTTAACTGTTTAGGTTTAAGAACAGTCTTTTACGAGATATTAGAAATATTGGCTATCATGACGGATAAACATTCTTTTGGTGGAATTGAATCAAAGTATACAAAATTTTCAACGGCATCTGTGTTGTTGCAATCTATTCCTTATGATGGAACCAGCACTTGGGGGAAAGGGGCCGACAGTGCATTTGAAGCGTTTATTGAAGCTTCTGAAAATATGGAATTATATGATATTGAAACAGATTCAGAAGTATATAAAAAAGGTATTCATATCTTACCTGAGATAGATGAAATAAAATCTCCTGAAAAAGTATATTCTGCGGTATATAACCAAACAAAAAAACTGCTTGAAACAGACAAATTTCTTACTTTCCTTGGAGGGGAACACTCTATAAGTATAGGAATTATTGATGCATTTAAGGAAAGGTACAAAAATTTAACTGTATTGCAGTTAGACGCTCATGCAGATTTACGAAAGTCTTATAATGGATCTGAATTTAATCATGCATGTGCAATGCATAGAGCAAGCAGATCAACAAATCTTATCCAAGTGGGAATTAGAAGTATGGATATTTCAGAAAAGCAATATATGGACTATGACAAATGCTTTTTTGCACACAAGAAATTTTAGATAATACCTTGTGGATGGACGAATCAATTGAGTTGATGACCGATGCTGTATACATTTCGATAGATTTGGATGTCTTTGATCTGTCAATTATGCCGTCAACCGGAACTCCCGAACCCGGAGGATTAGACTGGAATGTAATAATTAAATATTTGAGAAAAGTTTTCGATGAAAAAAGGGTCGTTGGTTTTGATATAGTTGAGTTTGCCCCT
>JABAOE010000731.1_pt3 | contig 16606 bp, 18 predicted proteins | sample 7062141 | NCBI WGS metagenome assembly JABAOE01 (sample SAMN14538627, study PRJNA623070) | marine sediment metagenome | biome: marine biome [ENVO:00000428]; feature: marine pelagic biome [ENVO:01000023]; material: deep marine sediment [ENVO:00002113] | place: India: Gulf of Khambhat ... | reverse complement strand
CGATCTCGATCAGGAGGCCCGCCACCATCGTGTGCCGGTGTTGGTGGGGGCGGGGTTCATGCCCGGGTTCACGGGTCTGCTCGCCCGGCACGGTGCGGCCGAGTTCGACGGCGTCGACGAGATCCACGTGGCGAAGGTGGGGACGGGGGGCCCGTCGTGTGCCCGCCAGCATCACCGGGCGTTGTCGTCGACCGGCCTCGACTGGCGGGACGGCCGGTGGACCCGGCGGGCCGGCGGCTCGGGCCGGGAGCTGGCCTATTTTCCCGATCCGGTGGGCGGCCGGGACTGTTACCGGGCCGCCCTGCCCGACGCACTCCTGTTGGTACCGGAGTTCGACGGTGTCCAGCGGGTGACGGCCCGCATGGCGGCGACCCGCCGGGACCGGCTCACCGCCCCGTTGCCGATGCTGCGGCCCCCGCACGCCGAGGGTGGCATCGGGGGGGTTCGTGTGGAGCTGCGGGGCCGGGTGGGGATCGAGCGGCGGGTGATCGTGATGGGCGCGGTCGAGCGACCCGCCGTCGCGGCGGCCGCGGTCGCGGCCAGCGCGACGCTTCACGTGCTCGGCGACGGCGTCCGGCCGGGGGCCTACGGGCTGGCGGGCATCGCCGATCCGCTGCCGCTGCTGACCGACATCGCGACCCGTGGGCTCCACGGCATGCGTTTCGCGGGCGTCGCCACGTTCACCTGACCACGGGCCGCCGCCGGGCTCGGACCGGGGATCAGGCCTGGGCCGCCTCCGCCTCGGCGACCCGCTCGATGGTCCGGGCCAGCGCGTCGGGTGTGACGCTGATCGAGTCGATGCCCTGTTCCACGAGGAAGGCGGCGAACTCCGGGTAGTCCGACGGGCCCTGCCCGCAGATCCCGATCTTGCGGCCGGCGGCCTTGGCGGACTCGATCACCATGGCGCACGCCCGCTTCACCGCCAGTTCCTGCTCGTCGAAGAGGTGCGCCACCGACTCGGAGTCCCGGTCGACGCCGAGGGTCAGCTGGGTGAGGTCGTTCGAGCCGATCGAGAACCCGTCGAACACGCCGGCGAACTCGTCGGCCTCGAGCACGTTGGCCGGGATCTCGGCCATGACGTAGACCTCCAGGTCGTTCTCGCCCTGCACGAGCCCGCCCTGTCGCATCACCTCGAGCACGGCCCTGCCCTCGGCCGGGGTCCGGCAGAACGGGACCATCACCTTGAGGTTGGTCAACCCGAACTCCTCGCGCACCCGCCGTACGGCGCGCAGCTCGAGCTCGAAGCCCTCGCGGTAGTCGTCGTGGTAGTAGCGGCTGGCCCCTCGCCAGCCGATCATCGGGTTGGGTTCCTCGGGCTCGAAGGCGGCGCCGCCGGTGAGTCCCGCGTACTCGTTGGTCTTGAAGTCGCTGAACCGCAGGATCACCGGTCGGGGCCAGAACCCGGCGGCGAGGGTGCCGATGCCCTGGGCCACCTTGTCGACGAGATACTCGGTGGGGTCGTCGTAGCCGACGATCACCTCGTCGACGGCCCGCCGGGTGCCCGGGTCGAGGGTGTCGTAGCGGGTGAGGGCGAGGGGATGCACGCCCACGTGGCTGGCGAAGATGAACTCCATCCGGGCCAGGCCGATGCCCTGGCTCGGCAGCCGGGCGTTCTTGTAGGCCTGGGACGGATCACCGACGTTCAGCATGATCGCGGTGCGGGTGTCGGGGAGGGTCGACAGGTCGAGTTCGGTGATCTCGAACTCGACTTCCCCGTCGTAGACGTGACCCGTCTCCCCTTCGCTGCACGACACGGTGACGACCCGGCCGTCGTGGACCCGGTCGCCGATGTCGCCCGCCCCGACGATGGCGGGGATGCCCAACTCCCGGGCGACGATGGCCGCGTGGGACGTGCGGCCGCCCCGCTCGGTCACCAGCGCGGCGGCCCGCTTGAGGATCGGCTCCCAGTCCGGGTCGGTCATCTCGGTGACGAGCACCTCGCCCTCGCGGAGCTGGTTCATGCCGCTGGGGTCCTCGATGCGACGCACGGGACCGGTGGCGATCCGCTCACCCACGGCGAGACCCTCGACGAGCGAGGTCCCCGAGCCGGTGAGGTTGAAGATCGTCATGGTCGTGGCCGACTCCTGGCTGTACACCGTCTCGGGCCGGGCCTGGACGATGAACAGCTCGCCCGTGAGACCGTCCTTGGCCCACTCCAGGTCCATGGGCGTGGGGGTTCCCCGCTTGGCGGTGTAGTGGTCCTCGATGATCACCGCCCACCGGGCCAGTTGCAGGACCTCCTCGTCGTCGAGGCAGAGGCGCTCCCGGTCGGCCTCCGGGGTGCGTTCGTTGGCGACCCGGTTGGCGTGGGCGTCGTAGACCATGCGCAGCTCCTTGGCCCCGAGCTGCTTGCCCACCAGCGGCGCGAACCCGGCCGCGAGGCGGGGCTTGTGGACGAAGAAGGCGTCGGGGATGACCCGACCCTGCACCACGTTCTCGCCGAGGCCCCAGGCCCCGGTGACGTAGACGACGTCGCGGAACCCCGAGTCGGTGTCGAGGGTGAACATCACCCCGCTGCTCGAGAGGTCGGAACGGACCATCCGCTGGATGCAGGCCGACAGGGCGACGTCGGCCTGGCCGATGTTCATGTCCTCCCGGTAGCTGACGGCGCGGGCCGTGTAGAGGCTGGCGTAGCACCGCCGGATGGCGTCGAGCAGATCGGCGTTGCCGTGGACCATCAGATAGGTCTCCTGCTGTCCCGCGAACGACGCCTCGGGCAGGTCCTCGGCGGTGGCGCTGGAGCGCACGGCCACGTCGACGTGATCCATCCCCGCCTCGGCCGACAGCTTGCGGTAGGCGTCGATCACCTCGCTCTCGAAGGTGGGGTCGAACCGGCCGCCCAGGATCAGCGAGCGGATCTGTCTCGTCCGGGCGGCGAGGTCGTCGACGTCGTCGCGGTCCCAGCCGTCGATGATCCGCGTGATCTCGTCGTCGAGCTCGTTGCGTTGCAGGAAGTCGCGGAAGGCCTGGGCGGTCGTGGCGAACCCGTTGGGGACCCGCACCCCTTTCTGCTCGAGCTCTCGGTACATCTCGCCGAGTGAGGCGTTCTTGCCGCCCACGTGGGCGACGTCGTCGATGCTGATGTCGTGGAACCATTCGATGGCCGTCATGGGGAGCAACCTAGAGCCCATCGGGCCCGCTGAGCAGTGCCCAAGGACCCTTTCGGGCCGGGTCGGACTGTCCTAGGTTGCGAGATCATGGCGAGGGTGATGCCGAGGGTCGGCGCGTCTGCGAAGGTGATGTCGACCGACGGTCTCGACGAGCTGATCGGGCTGTTGCGGGGGCAGCGCCGGATGGTCGTCGGCCCCACCGTGCGCGACGGGGTGATCACCCACGCCGAGATCGAGTCGGTCGCGGAGCTCCCGATCGGGTGGCGCGAGGAACAGGACGGCGGCACGTACCGCCTGGTCCCGAGCGACACCGGGGAGGTGTTCGCTTTCTCGAGTCCCGCCACTGCGTGGAAGCGGTTCCTGTACCCGGAGCGGACCCTGCTGGTGACGGCCCGGCGGGAGGGGTCGTCGGTGACGGTGATCGAGCCCGACCCGGCGCCGGTCCCGGTCGCCTTCTTCGGCATCCGATCGTGCGACCTGGCGGCGCTGGGCGTGCTCGACCGTGTGTTCCTCGATCCCGCGGCCACGGACCCGACCTACGCGGCCAACCGGAGCGACGTGTTCGTGGTGGCCGCCGGGTGCGCCCACCCCGGCAACACGTGCTTCTGCGCGTCGATGGGCACCGGCCCCGCGCCCGGGCCCGGGTACGACCTGCGGATCATCGAGCTGTACGACGAGGCGCGCCACGACTTCCTCGTGGAGGCGGGAACGGCGCGGGGGGCCGCGGCGCTCGCGGAGTTGCCGGGGCGTGATGCCGAACCGGCCGACCACGACGTGGCGGCCGGGGTCTACGACCGGTCGGTGTCGTCGATGGGCCGCCGGTTGCGACCGGAGGACCCGCCGCGGGCGGCCGAACGGCCGACCCACCCCCGGTGGGACGAGGTGGCCTCCCGGTGTCTGGCGTGTGGCAACTGCACCATGGTCTGTCCCACCTGTTTCTGCGGCACCACCGAGGACACCACCGACCTGACCGGTACCGAGGCCCAGCGCTGGCGGGTGTGGGACTCCTGTTTCACGCTCGACTTCAGCCACATGCACGGCGGTTCGGTCCGCACCACCACCGCGTCGCGGTATCGCCAGTGGCTGCTGCACAAGCTGGTCACCTGGCACGACCAGTTCGACACGTCGGGCTGTGTGGGCTGCGGCCGGTGCATCACATGGTGCCCGGTGGGCATCGACCTGACCGAGGAGGTGGCGGCCCTCGCCGCCCCGCAAGGGGAGGAACCGTGAAGTCGATCTCGGACCTGCTCTCGGAGCACCCGTTCTTCGCGGGGCTGCCCGAGGACCACCTCGTGCTCGTCGCCGGCTGCGGGACCAACGTCCACTTCGACGCGGACCAGACGATCCTGCAGGCCGAGGAGCCGGCCGACCGGTTCTTCGTGTTGCGGCGGGGGAAGGTGGCGATCGAGATCGACACGCCCCGCAAGGGCCCGCTGGTGATCGAGACGATCGGTGCGGGCGACATCCTGGGCGTGTCGTGGCTCCTTCCCCCGTACCGGTGGGCCTTCGACGCCCGGGCGGTGGAGCCGACGGGTGCGATCGCCCTCGACGCCCACTGCCTGCGGGGCAAGTGCGACGGCGATCCGGTGCTCGGCTACGAGCTGTTCAAGCGGTTCGCCGGTCTCATCCGGGATCGGCTCACCGCGACCCGGTTGCGGGCCCTCGACCTGTACGGAAGCCATGTCTCCTGACTCGCAGGTCGCGGCCGGCCCCATGACACCCGTGATGCACCGGGTGCGGGACCGCCGCGACGAGCCCGACGACACCGTGACGCTGTTCCTCGAGCCGGTGGACGCCGCCCTTCCCGAGCCCCGGCCCGGCCAGTTCAACATGCTGTGGGCCTTCGGGGTGGGGGAGGCGCCCATCTCGGTGGCCGACGCCGGGCCGGTGCCGTTGGTCCACACGATCCGGCGGGTGGGCGCGGTCACCGGGGCCTTGTGTGACGCACAGGCCGGCGATGCGGTCGGGGTTCGGGGGCCGTTCGGGACCGGCTGGGACCTGGCGTCCGCCGCGGGCCGGGACGTGCTCGTCGTCGCCGGTGGGCTGGGCCTGGCCCCGCTGCGGCCCGTCATCCAGCACGTCCTCGCGCACCGGACCGACTACGGGCGGCTGGTGCTGTTGGTCGGGGCGCGGGAGCCCGGCGCGCTGCTCTACCGCGACGAACTCGAGGCGTGGCGGGGCCGGCTCGACATCGAGGTGGAGGTCACCGTCGACACCGCCCCGCCGAGCTGGCGGGGCGACGTGGGTCTCGTCACCGATCTGTTGCGGCGGGCTCCCGTCGATCGGGGGTCCGCGGTGACCTTCGTGTGCGGCCCCGAGATCATGATGCGATTCGTGGCCCAGGCGATGGTCGACGCGGGGGCCGACCCCGGATCGGTGCACGTCTCCCTGGAGCGCAACATGCAGTGCGCCATCGGGCACTGCGGCCACTGCCAGCTCGGCCCTGCGTTCGTGTGCAAGGACGGGCCCGTGCTGGCCTGGTCGCGGATCGCCCCTCAGCTCATGGTGCGGGCCCGATGAGCACCGCGAAGCCCTCCCTCGCGGTGTGGAAGTTCGCGAGCTGTGACGGCTGTCAGCTCACGTTGCTCGACTGTGAGGACGAACTGCTGGCGGTGGCCGACCAGCTCGAGATCGCCTACTTCCTCGAGGCGTCGAGCGCGACCGTGGAGGGGCCCTACGACGTCTCGCTCGTCGAGGGTTCGATCACCACGCCGCACGACGTGGAACGCATTCTGCAGGTCCGTCGCCAATCCCGTCACCTGATCACGATCGGGGCGTGCGCCACGGCCGGGGGGATCCAGGCCCTGCGCAACTTCGGTGACGTCGAGGAGCTCCTGCGCATCGTCTACGCCACACCGTCGTTCATCTCCACGCTGGGAACGTCCACCGCGATCGCCGAGCACGTCCCCGTCGACTTCGAGCTCCGGGGCTGCCCGATCGACCGGGGTCAACTGTTGGAGGTGATCGGGGCGTACCTGGCGGGCCGGGCCCCGAACGTGCCCGCCCACAGCGTCTGCATCGAGTGCAAGCAGCGCCAGAACGTGTGCGTGACCGTGGCCCACGGCACGCCCTGTCTCGGCCCGGTCACCCACGCCGGGTGCGGCGCCTTGTGTCCCACGTATCACCGGGGCTGTTACGGCTGCTTCGGCCCCGCGGAGACGCCCAACATCGATTCGATGGTGGCGGCCCTCCGCTCGGCCATGACCGACGACGAGATCGACCGGGTGTTCCGCACGTTCAACGCATGGTCGGAGCCCTTCCGGGCGGTGTCGGTGGCTGCGCCGCAACCGAGGGCGGCCGGTGCGGAGGGAAGCGAAAGGCGGGTGCCGTGACCCATCGCGCGACGGGGAGCCGGGCCCTCGACACGGGGGCGCTGGCCCGGGTGGAGGGCGAGGGCGCCATGCGGGTCGAGGTCCGCGACGGTGAGTTGGTCGACGTCCAGCTCGACATCTACGAGCCCCCCCGCTTCTTCGAGGGGTTCCTGCGGGGGCGCAACTACACCGAGCCGCCCGACATCACCGCCCGCATCTGCGGCATCTGTCCGGTCGCGTACCAGATGAGCGCCTGCGCCGCGATCGAGTCGGCCGTCGGGGTGGAGGTCGACGGCCCGCTCCGCGACCTGCGGCGTCTCCTGTACTGCGGGGAGTGGATCGAGAGCCACACCCTCCACATCCACCTGCTCCACGCGCCCGACTTCCTCGGCCATGACAGCGCGGTGGCCATGGCCACCGAACACCGGGCCGTGGTGGAACGCGGTCTCGAGGTGAAGAAGATCGGCAACGAGGTCCTGGAGACACTCGGCGGCCGGGCCATCCATCCGGTCAACGTGAAGGTCGGCGGGTTCTACCGGGTCCCCGACCGACGGGAGCTCTCGCCGCTGCGGGAGCGGTTGCTGCGGGGCCGGGACCTGGCCCGGGAGGTCGTCGAGTGGGTGGCGACGCTCGACTTCCCCGACCAGGAGATGCCCTACGAGTTCGTGGCCACCGATCACGACCACGAGTACCCGGTCCTGGGTCGACGGATCGTGTCGGATCGGGGCCTCGACATCGGCGTCGACGCCTTCCTCGACCACGTGGAGGAGTACCAGGTCGAGCACTCCACCGCCCTCCAGGCGCGGCTGCTGGAGCGGGGCGAGTACCTGGTGGGCCCGCTGGCCCGCTACAGCCTCCACTCCGCGAAGCTGGCGCCGGAGGCCCGCGAGGCGGCGTCGGCGGCCGGCCTGGCGGCGACCTGCCGCAACCCGTTCCGCAGCATCGTGGTCCGGGCCGTCGAGGTGCTGCACGCGTTCGTGACCGCGATCGAGATCGTCGACGGGTACGAACGGCCCGACCGGCCCGCGGTCGACATCGTGCCGAGGGCCGGTGTGGGTCACGGCGTGACCGAGGCACCCCGGGGGCTCCTGTACCACCGCTACTCGCTCGACGAGGCCGGCCGGATCACCGACGCCGTGATCGTGCCACCGACCTCCCAGAACCAGGCCACGATCGAGCACGACCTGTGGCACTACGTGGAGCACCATCTCGACCTCGAAGACGAGGAGCTGCGGCGCCGGGCCGAGGTCACGATCCGCAACCACGACCCCTGCATCAGCTGCGCCACCCATTTCCTCGACCTGACCGTCGTGCGTTCGTGACGTCCGCCCGCCCGCCCGTGGTGGTGATCGGGGTGGGCAACCCGATGCGGGGCGACGACGGGGTCGGCCCGGAGGTGGTGACCGGGCTCGGCCGCGCGCCCGCCGGGGCCGAGGTGGCGGTGTGCGACGGTGAGGCCGGTCGACTGCTCGAGCTGTGGTGGGGGCGTGAGTTGGCGGTGGTGATCGATGCCGTCGTGACCGGGTCCGCCCCCGGCACGGTGCACGTCCTGGACGACCCCGAACTCGAGGACGTGGTGCGGTGGCGGGCCGGGACGAGCTCCCACGCCGCCGGGGTGGGTGAGGCGTTCGCCCTCGGCGCGGCCCTCGACCGGCTGCCGGATCGCCTCGTCGTCGTCGGGGTGGAGGCGGCGTCGGTGGCGGTCGGCGAGGAATTGTCGACCGCGGTGCGTGCCGCGATCCCGGCGGTGATAGTCCAGGTGAGAACGCTGATCGACCACTGAACGCGGTCATCGGCCTGGGCCGCCCGAATCTTTTTCCGAGAAATCTCTCAAGCTCCGCCGCGAACGCGCCGAAGCGTTCCGGGCTGGATGAGGTGGTCACTGGAGGCCATCCCACTTACCGAGGGAGATGCCGGGGCGATGAGCAAGGGCGACACAGAACAGAGGATCCGAACGACCAGAGCCGGTCGGCGCCGTGTGCGTCCGACCCAGGGCGCGGGGTCGATGGAACCCGAACTCACCGAGATGATCGAGCAGAACCTCCCGCTCGTGAAGCACATCGTGTTCCAGGTGGCCGTCCACTTCCCCCGCCACGTCGACCGTGACGATCTGGCCCGGGCCGGTGCGCTCGGTCTGGTCGAGGCGGCCCGTCGCTACGACGAGGCCCGCGGGGTCCCGTTCGAGCGTTTCGCCGCCCAGCGGATCCGCGGGGCCATTCTCGATGCCGTGCGGGCTGCCGACTGGGCCCCCCGCTCGGTGCGCAACCTCGCCCGCAAGCTGGAGAGTGTCGAGCAACGTCTGGCCACCGAGCTGGGCCGGGTGCCGACCAAGGACGAGATGGCCGACGCCCTCGGCATGAGCCAGAGCGAACTCCATCGTCTCCAGGACCGGATGTTCCGCTCGGTCGTGCTCGCCCTCGAACACGAGACCGCCGACGACGTCGAGAAGGACCTGACCCTCGTGGACGTGCTCGTCGACGAGAAATGCGTGGAGCCCTCGTCGGAGTTGGAGACGCGGGAGCTGCACGGCTATCTGCGTGACGCGATCGGCCTGCTCCCCGAGCGCCATCGGCTGGTCGTCGTCGGCTACTTCCTCGAGGGCCGGACCTCCCAGGAGCTCGCCGACTTCCTCGGTGTCACCGAGTCCCGGATCAGCCAGCTCCGTTCGGAGTCGCTGCTCATGCTGCAGGAGGGGATCGAGGCCCAGTACCTGGCCGACACCCCGGATCCGTGCGAGGTGACGGGCCGGGTGGCCCGCCGCAAAGCGACCTATGCCAAGGGCATCGCCGACGCGTCGGTGTTCGCCGCTCGCATGGAGCAGATCAACCTGATCGAATCGGACGCCCCGGCCATCGCCGGGATGCCCTTCTGAGAACCCGCGACCCGGCCCTCCGGGGCCGGGGCGCAACAGGGCGACGCCGGGCAACCGGTAACGTGGCGGCCCATGGGCCGCCACTTCGCCGTTCGGGGCGCGATCGTCGTCGTCGCGGTGTCCCTGGGGGCCGCGGCGTGCGGTGGCGACGACGGGCCGGCCGGCACCACCACCGACGATGACCTGTCGGCCGAGGGGACCGGGTTCGACGCCTGTCCGGAGGCCCCCACCCCGGTGCCGGTCGCGCTCGAGACGGGAATCGTGTTCGAGCATCCCGACGCCGGTGCGACCCACGTCTCGTGCGACGAGGGCTACGACCGGGCCCCCCCGAGCAGCGGCCCCCACTTCGGGGCCTGGCAGAACTGCGGCTTCTACACCGCCCCGGTGCGGGACTACACGGCGGTCCACGCCCTCGAGCACGGCGCCGTGTGGATCGCCTACCGCCCGGATCTCGATGCCTCGCAGTTGGCGGAGATCGAGGCGCGGGTGGACGACGACACCCACCTGCTGGCGGCGCCCTATCCCGGTCTCGGCAACCCGGTGGTGCTGACCGCCTGGCTGCGCCAACTGGCCGTCGACGAGTGGTCCGATCCCGCGGTCGCGGAGTTCCTCGACGACTTCACCGGCCGCCGTTCGTCGACCGCCCCGGAGGCCGGCGCCTCCTGTACCGACGCGGTGGGCCGTCCCCCCGACGCGCCCGACGCCGATCTGGCGGCGATCTTCGATCAGCTCAGCTGATCGTCTCCGGGATCGGCCCCCGGGCCGCGGTCCAACAGGGCCAACACCTCGTCGTGGACGAAGCCGTTGGTGGCGACCCCGGATCCGTCCCGCCAGGCGTCGGGCCCGGATCGGCCGGCGAGGGTCGTGAACCTCCCCCCGGCCTCGGCGATGATCACCGCGACCCCCGCGACGTCCCACGGATAGGCCTGGGGGTCGACCATCGCCTCGGCCCGCCCGGTGGCGACGAGCGCGTAGCCGTAGGCGTCACCCCAGGTCCGCACGACGAACGGGCTGTCGATGACCCGCTGCAACATCCCCGGCGGCCAGTAGCCGGTGCCGCTGGTGCAGAGGTACGCGCCGTCGGGGCCCGTCCGTTCGCTGACCCGGCACGGATCGTCGTTGTGGAAGGCGCCGAGCCCCCGCCCCGCCCACACGGTCTCGTCGAGGGCGGGCAGGTGGATCACCCCGATGACCGGGCCGTGCTCGTCGACCAGCGAGAGCAGGGTGCTGTAGAGGGGGACCCCCCGGGTGAAGGCCTTCGTGCCGTCGATCGGGTCGATGACCCAGGTCCGGCCCGATCCACCGGCGGTGTCCTGGTGCTCCTCGCCCGTCACCGCGTCGCCGGGGAAGATCGTCGCGAGGCGTTCCCGGATGAACTCCTCGGCGCCCAGGTCGGCCTCGGTGACGGGTGAGCCGTCCCCCTTGTGTTCGACGGCGAGGTCCGGCGACCCGAAGTGCCGGAGGGTGAGGTCGCCGGCGGCGCGGGCGATCTCGACCGCGATCCGGAGGTCATCGGAGTCGGCCCGGGGGGCGACTCCGTCCGACCACGCCGTGGTCACGCCAGGATCTCCTCGCCGCCGATGCTCTCGATGTCGCGGGCCCGTTCGTCGGCCCGGCGGGCGATCCACTCGTCCATCTCCACCCATCGATCCAGGAGCCAGGTCATCAGCTCATCATCGTCGCTGGGGATCGAGGCGCGCTCGAATCGCCAGAGACGGACCCGCACGGGATGGCGGAGGGGGAGATTGCGGGTGATGTCGGTGATCTCGCCGAAGGCCTCCATGCCCTCGTGGCCGACGATCACCAGGTCGCTGGAGGGTGCACCGCGGAGCAGGGTCCGGGTGCCCTGGGGCCGGGGTGGAAGCAGATAGCGGAGGCTGCGGGCCTTCTCGGCCAGGTCGGGCCGGTTCCGCGCCAGCCGCTCGACCGCCCGGTCGTGGCCCGCCGGGGTGTGGAAGGTCCCCTCGGGGAAGATCGTGGTCACCGAGTTCTCGTTCACCCCGGCCGCGAGGTCGCTGAGGTGCTCGAGCAGGGGAGAGCCGGGGCCGGGGGTGCGATCGACGAAGACGTGGTTGGTGCGGTTCCCGACGATGTCCATCGCGGGGGCCCACTGGAGGTCGCTCTTCAGTGTGTAGCGAACCTCGAATCCCCCGAGGACGCCGAACAGCAGGAACGGGAGGAGGGCGTCGACGTGGCTGGCGTGTCGGGCGGCGACGACGGCGTCGCCCTTGCGGGCGAGCTCCGGGTTCTCCACCACCCACCGCACACCCGCGAAACGGCGGAGGTTGCGGGCGTGCTGATGGACCCACCAGTGCATGAGGGCGAAGTTCGCGGCGGCCGCCCGGGGACCGTCGGGCCGGGGGTGGCGGATCCGCACCCACGCCGCGGAGGACACGCCGGCCAGCTCGGTGAACACCGCGGCCCCGACCAGGAGCCAGGCCCGGGTGCGGCGCATGGTGCGGGGCCCGGTGACGAGGTCGATCAGGGCCAGCACGGGGATGACCGGGATCGTCAGCACGGCGATCCCGAGCGCGGCCCCCACGACCGTGGGAATGGAGATGCTGCGCCGGATCAGCGGGCGAGGGACGGTGGCCACTGTGTCGACGGTACCGCAGGTGACCGGCTGCCGAGCACGCCCCTCCGGTGGCGGCCGCCGCCGGGGATCCCCGCCGCGACGTTGACAGATTCTCATGATCTTTCATATGTTCGGACACGTGCATGTGGACCCGATCCGGGTGCGGACGAACGCCGAGACGGCCCTCGCCGACGCGGCGCGGGCCCGGGCACTGGCCGCCGAGCTCGGTGTCCGCTGGCGCCTGCTCGAGGATCGGCTGGGCCCGTGCCTTCGCGCGCACCGGCCCGACGTGTGGAACTCGAGGGCTGCTGCAGCCAGTCGCCGGATGCTGGTGGGCACCGTCGCCCGGGAGGTGGATGCCGCCCGGCAGGAGATGCACCGCACCTGGGTCGCGCTCGAGCGCCACGCGCGGCAGCTCGAGGCCCGGGCCCGCGCCGACCTGGCCCGGGCCGCGGAACCGGCGCGGCCCGTGCCGTCGGTGGTTCAGGCCGCCGGTGGCTCGTAGACGTCGGAGTGGGGGAACAGGCCCCGCACCGCCAGGGGGGGCCGGAAGGGCCGCCAGCGGCCGGCTTTCTGCGCGAGCCGGTCGGCGATCACGAGGACGGCGGCGGGGTTCATCGCCAGGCCGCAGTGCGTCCCCCGCACCTCGACGTTCTCCGCGGTGGGGAGATGGCGGTTCAGGCAGTGGTGCCAGCGCACGATCCCGTCCGTGCGGGAGTAGATCGAGGTGGTGGGTACCGGCATCGGCTCACGGGCCCAGCTGGGGATGCGAGGGATCATGACCCGATCCGAGTGACGATCGTGTAGTGCGTTGAAGGCCAGCCCGACCCTCGACTGCTCCGGTCCGGTCGTCTGGAACGGGCTGCCGAGGGTGATCACCTGGTGGACGACCTCCGGGGCCAGACGGGCGACCTCGCGGGCGTAGAGCCCGCCGAGGCTCCAGCCGATGATGTCGATCGACCCGGTGCGCGCTCGGAGTTCGTCGACGAGGTGGATCATCCCGTCGAGGATCTCGTCGGTCGGACCGATGTTGCGGCCGAGACCCCAGCCGTGCACGTCGTGGCCGAGGCCCCGCAGCAGACCCCGCAGCGGGGCGGTGCTCCCGTCGCCGGCCAGGAAGCCGGGCAGGACCAGGACCGGCCGCCCGTGGCCCCGCTTGAGCAGGCCGATCATCGCCGGGGCGGAGGCGAGGAACGATGCGACCTCCGCGGCCACGCGCACTTCCATCAACGCGTGCAGAGTCGGAGGTTTCCCGGCCAAGACTCCAATCTGTCACCGGGGGGCCGTCGCGGCAAGAATCCCCCCACGGGGCGGCGTCGTCTCAGTCGATGCCGTCGAAGTCGGGCTCCCGCTTCTCCGCGAAGGCCCGCATGGCCTCGAGATTGGCCGGTCCTCCCATCAACCGCGCGAACGCCTCGTTCTCGCGGTGCCGGGCGGCATGGAGCGCGGGCCGCAGCGGCTCGACGATCGTGGCCTTCGTCTCCACGAGGGAGCTGATGGGCTTGGCGGCCAGCGTGCGGGCGTGGGTCATGGTCACGTCCATCAGTTCGTCGGGCTCGCAGAGGCGGTGGACGAGCCCCATGTCGCGGCACTCCTCGGCGCTCAGCCACTCCGAACCCATGAGGGCCCAGGTGGCGTTCTGGCGGCCGACGAGGGCGGGGAAGGTCGCGCTGCTGGCCAGCTCCGGCGCCACCCCCAGGCTCGTGAACGGGCACTTGAGCCGGGCGGTGGTCGACATGAACACCAGATCGGCCAGCCCGACGACCGTGGCGCCGAACCCGACGCCCAGCCCGTTGACGGCCAGCACCAGCGGTTTGGGGAAGTCGACGAGGATCTCCGTGAGCCCGGCGAATCCATGTGTCGACGGGATCTCCTCGCCCATCGCCAGGCGGCCCATCTCGATCACGTCCTGGCCGGCGCAGAAGGCGTCACCGTGCCCCGTCATCACCACGACCGCGATGCCGGGGTGGTCGGCGGCGCTCAGGAACGCCTCGGCGGTGGCGTCCCACATCGCGGTGTCCATGGCGTTCTTCACCTCGGGCCGCCGCAGGGTCACGATTCGGACCCGGCCGTCGTCGACGATCTCGATCATGCTGCCCTCCGGGAGCGGCGGGCCGGGACCCGCATGCGGTCCCGACGTCGGTACGAAGCCCCCACGTCAGCCGGGTCCGGCCGGGAGGTGGTCGGGCAGGGGGTCACCCGAGTACACGTCGACGTAGGTCTGGCCGCAGAGCTCGGCGATCTCGAACATCACCTCGTCGGTGATCTGTCGCAGCACGATCCGGTCGTCGATGCGGCTGCGGTAGCGACTCACGTCGATCGGCTCGCCGATGCGGATCTCGCACTTCGCCCGGAGCTTCGGGATGGTGCGGTCGGGGGGCTGGATCTCGTCGGTCCCGCGGATCCCCACCGGGATGATGGGCGATCCGGTGCGCAGGGCCAGTCGGGCCGCACCCGTGCGACCCTTGTGGAGGTAGCCGTCGCGGGTCCGGGTGCCCTCGGGGTAGATCATGAAGAGGTCACCCGCCTCGAGCGACGCGGCGGCCTGGTCGAGGGCGATCTGGCTGGCCTCGCCTCCCGACCGGTCGAGGGGGATCATGCCCCCCGCCGGGAACAGGTACTTCGAGGTCCAGCTGTCCATGTACTCGGACTTGCCGACGGCCAGCGTGCGCCGCGGCATGAGCATGATGATGAACACCGAATCGATGAACGAGAGGTGGTTCGGCGTGATGAGTGCGCCACCCGATGCCGGCACGTTCTCGATCCCGGTGACCTCGACGTCCCACAGTCGCCTGAACACGGGCACGGCGAGGCGCTTGAGGGGGGCCTGGATCCAACCGGTCTCCCGGGCCATCGTGGGTCAGCTCAACTTCCGGCGCAGCGTCTTGCCGCTGGGCGCGATGGGCAGCTCGTCGACGACGTGGAGTTCGGTGGGGCACTTGTAACGGGCCAGCCGGGCCCGGCAGAAGTCGACGATCTCGTCGAGCTCGGGCGGCGGCTGCCCTTCGGCCACGGTCACGAAGGCCACGACCCGTTCGCCGCGGCGTTCGTCGTCGCGACCGATCACCACGGTCTGGCCGACCTTCGGATGCTGGACGATCACCGTCTCCACCTCGAAGGGGTAGACGTTGAAGCCCGACACGATGATCAGGTCCTTGGCCCGGTCGACGAGGGCGAGATAGCCGTCCTCCGACAGCACGCCGATGTCGCGGGTGGACAGCCACCCCTCGTCGTCGAGCACGGCCCTGGTGGCCTCCTCGTCCTCCCAGTAGCCCTGGAACACCCCGGCGCTGCGAACCATGATCTCGCCGGTGTCGTCGGCGGGGACCTCGTTGCCGAGGTCGTCGACCACCTTGACCTCCACGCCCGGCGCCGGCTTGCCGACCGTGCCGGGCCGGACCGGGATCCCGATGTGCGAGGTGACGACGGGGGAGGTCTCGGTCAGGCCGTACCCCTCGAGCAGCTCGACGCCGAACCGGTCCCGGAACTCGTACCACAGGGTCGGGTGCAGCGCCGACGCGCCGGAGCCCAGGCGATCCACCCCCGAGAACGTGTCGTCGGCGATCCCCGGTGCGTCGAGGAACGCCCGCCACATGGGGGGAACCCCGGCGAGGACGGTGACGCCGTGGCGGGCGATCGCGTCGGCCGCGACGGTCGGGTCGAACGCCGCCTGGAGCACGATCGTGCCGCCCACCCGGAGGGTGCTGAGCAGCGACACGTTGAGGCCGAACATGTGGGCGACGGGCAGGATCGCGAGCACGACCGAATCGGGGCCCAGCCCCGCGCCCGGCGTGTCGATGACGGCCTGCTGGTTCGAGGTGAGGTTGCCGTGGCTGATCATCGCCGCCTTGGGCGAGCCGGCCGTCCCGCTGGTGAAGAGCATCACGGCGAGGTGGTCGTCGTCGGCGTCGACCGGGGCGACCTCCGGGCCCTCGGGGAGCGGGTCGGTTCCGTCGATCGCGGTGCCGTGGGGGGTGACGGTCCGCTCGTGGAGCTCGCCGTGCAGCGGTGTGCCGATCAGCACCATGTGCGCGCCCACCACCTCCAGCTGACGTTCGAGCTCGGCGACGGGGCTGGTCGGCTCGAGGAGGACGGCGACCATGCCCGCCGAGGTGATCGCCAGGAGGGAGACGACCGTGGCCCGGGTGTTGGTGGCCACCACCGCGACCCGGTCGCCGGGCTCGAGGCCGGTGGCGACCAGCCCGGCCCGCGTGCGGGCCACGAGGTCCCGCAGCTCGCCGTAGGTGGTGGTCCGGTCGTCCTCGACGAGGGCCGGGGCGTCGTCGGGGTGACCGTCGATGAGGGTGGCGAGGCTCACGGGGCGGACCCTACTGCCGTCGTGGGTGTCAGACGCCCGCCGATCCACTCGCGCAGGTCCCGGTGGACCTCGTCGCGGTTCGTCTCGTTGAGCACCTCGTGACGGGCGCCGGGGTAGAGGACGACGGTCAACGGGCCCTTCCCGAGCGCCTCGTACCGGGTCGCCAGCGCCCGGACCGATTCCCCGTCGTCGCCCACCGGATCGGCGTCGCCGGCGATCAACAGGATCGGGAGGCCGGCGGGGATCGCCTCCTCGGCCCCGCCGCTCCACATCTCGGCCATCCCCGCGATCATGTCGGTGACGAAACCGTTCGCCAGGTCGCCGCCGCACCAGGGGTCCTCGTGGTACCGGCGCACCTCGTCGGCGTCGCGGCTCAGCCATTCGAAGCCGGTCGGGTCCGGGGACTCGCCCGCGAACCGC
>JABAOE010009493.1_pt3 | contig 16607 bp, 13 predicted proteins | sample 7062141 | NCBI WGS metagenome assembly JABAOE01 (sample SAMN14538627, study PRJNA623070) | marine sediment metagenome | biome: marine biome [ENVO:00000428]; feature: marine pelagic biome [ENVO:01000023]; material: deep marine sediment [ENVO:00002113] | place: India: Gulf of Khambhat ... | reverse complement strand
ACATCATCACGGTCGAGGACCCGATCGAATACGTGCATCTGCACCGCAAGAGTCTCGTGACCCAGCGCGAGGTCGGGGTGGATACCGAGTCTTACGAGGTCGCGCTGCGCAATACGCTCAGGCAGGCGCCCGACGTCATCATGATCGGCGAGATCCGCACCCGGGAGACCATGGAACTGGCGATCACGTTTGCCGAGACCGGCCACCTCGTGTTGTGCACCCTGCATGCAAACAACGCCAACCAGGCCATGGACCGCATCCTGCATTTCTTCCCCGAGGAGCTCAAGGAGCAGGTGCTGCTGGACCTGTCGTTCAACCTGAAGGCCATCATCGCGCAGCAATTGATCCCGTCGGCGGATGGGACTCGCCGCTGGGCGGCCGTGGAGGTGTTGCTGGATACCCCGCTGGTCAAGGAGAAGATCCGTACCGGCGAAATCCCGGAACTCAAGAAGATCATGAAGGAGTCGGGCCATCATGGCATGGTTACCTTCGACCAGTGCATGTTCGACATGTACAAGTCGGGCAAGATCACCTATGACGACGCCCTGCGCCATGCCGACTCGGCCAACGAGGTGCGCCTTGCCGTGAAGCTGTCGGAGGGTGGTGATGCGGACACACTGTCCGAGAATCTGCGCGACGTGGAATTGCTGGAGCACTGAGCCCGGTTCGTTTAACGCAAAATTGGGCTCGGCTTAACCAATTCTTAACCCGGCTCGACGTACACTTGGCCTGCACTGGACGGATCGGGGCGGCTGCCCACGCCGGCCGGTGCTGCACGCACTGCTGTGATTACGGTAAACAGGGCAGTACAGGCCCAAGCAAGGTGTTGATATCATCTGCTTGGGCCTTTTCTTTTCCGCCCCGACACGCGGTCAGTCACTGGGATGAGCGACCCGATGCGAATTCTGATTATCGAGGATAACCCGGACATCGCTGCCAACATCGGGGACTACCTCGACGACCGCGGGTACACGGTGGACTTCGCTGGCGATGGCATCACCGGGCTGCACCTGGCGGTGGTGAATGATTTTGACGCCATCGTGCTGGACCTGGCGCTGCCGGGCATGGACGGCCTGGAGGTGTGCCGCAAGCTCCGCGAGGAAGCGGGCAAGGACACCCCGATTCTGATGTTGACTGCCCGCGATCGCCTGGAGGATAAACTGGCCGGCTTCGAGACCGGCGCGGACGACTACCTGGTCAAGCCCTTTGCGTTGCAGGAGGTAGAGGTCAGGCTCAACGCGCTGGTCCGGCGCGGCAAGCGTCCCGCCCGCCGGGTACTCGAGATCGGCGACCTCAAGTACAACCTCGACACACTGACGGTCGAGCGGGCCGGCAGCGAGATCGAGCTGAACCCCATTGGCCTGAAGCTGCTGCGCTGCCTGATGGAGGCTTCACCCAACGTCGTTTCGCGGGCTGATCTGGAGCAGGAAGTCTGGGGCGAGGAGATGCCCGACAGCGACAGCCTGCGGGTGCATATCCACACGCTGCGCTCCCTCATCGACAAGCCCTTTGGTTCCAGGATGATTCAGACCCGACACGGCATCGGCTACCGGCTGGTGGAATCGGATGCGGTATCGGCGCAGGCTACGTAGCCGGATCATCTTCTCGTTCCTGCTGCTGGGCACCATGCTCAGCGCACTGTTCGCGGCCAGCACGCTCTTTCTGCAGAACTACCTCGAAGACCAGTTGATCGGGGCCACCCTCAAGCAGGAGCTGGACGATTACGTGGCCCAGTTGCGGGAAGACCCGAGCGTGGTCGAGCCTTTCTACACGCGCATCCAGGGCTACATCACCCGCCCCGGTGACCCGAACCGATCGGTGACGGCCCAGATCCGCGCCCTGGAGCCGGGCGTACACGAGGTCCAGACTCCGGAAGGCGTGTTCAAGGCGGCGGTGCGCAAGGAGGACGACCTGTGGGCGTTCCTGATCTACGATGTCACCGAGAATCGGCGGGTGACCCGTCAGCTGGTCGCCGCGCTGATCGGCGTGGCAGTGCTTTTCTCAATGCTCTCACTGGCGATCGGCATGTGGTCCTCACGGCGGGTCATGCGCCCGGTGACCGATCTCGCCGAGCGCCTCGCCGGCGCCGGCGACCAGGCGCCGCCACCGCGCCTGGCGCCCCTGTTCGCGGAAGATGAAGTCGGCCAACTGGCGGCCGCGCTCGACGAATATGCCGAGCGGCTGCACCACCTGGTGGAACGCGATCTCGAATTCAACGCCGACGTGAGTCATGAGCTGCGAACCCCGCTGGCGGTCATCTCGGGCGCGACCGAATTGATGCTGGCGCAGCGCGACCTGCCCGACAAGGCGCGCACGCGGTTGCTGCGAATCGCCCGGGCCGCGAGGCAATCCACCGACATCACGACCGCCCTGCTGCACCTGGTGCGGGCCGAGCGTGGAATCGCCGAGGACAGCAATGCCCACGACGTGCGGGAAGTGGCGGAGCAGATCCTCCATCTGTACACGCCGCTGCTCGAGAACAAGGAAGTCGATTTGCGCATCGAGGAGCTGGAGCGGGTCAGCGTCATCGCGCCGGAATCGGTCATTGCGGTGGCGCTGGGCAACCTGGTGAGCAATGCGGTGCGCTACACCTCCGAGGGCGAGATCGTCATCGCGATCGGCCACGGTTGCGTACGCGTGCTGGATACCGGCCCCGGTATTGCCGAAGACGAATTGGCCCACGTGTTCGAGCGGCATTACCGGGGCGAGGGCGCCACGGGCAAGGGCTCGGGCCTGGGCCTGGCGATCGTCAAACGCCTGTGTGAACTGTATGGCTGGACCATACACGTCAGTAATCGCGAGCGCGGTGGGCTGCAGGCCGAACTCAGATTCTACGGCGACTGAGCGGGGCGGGCAGCGGGCAACACGTGTTATCTTTGCCTGCGTAGAGCTGAGGTGGGAACGTCATGGCCATCATCAACTGCCCCGAATGCGGCCAGAAAATTTCCAGCGTTGCCGCGATGTGCCCGCATTGCGGACTGGCCCGCGGCGAGCTCAGCGAAGAGCAGGTCGTGGAGTTCAAACGGCGCAAACTCCGCGACCGCGTCTATCACCTGAACATGCTCAGCTACGCCATGATCAGCATTTTCCTGGCGGCATTCGGCTGGTACTGGTGGGATACCGAGGGATTCCAGCGGGAGGCCAGTGCCGGTCCTGTCTACCTGCTCGGCCTGGGGATGCTGGCCTATGTGGCCGTGCGGATCCTGCTGATGCAGGCCCGGCGCCAATTGCGCTTGTTGGCCAGACGCTGATCCGCTGGCGCAGCCCCGGTGGTGCCCGGGTGCCGCCAGCTACTGGATGCGCTCGACCCGAACAGAAGAATTGTAGCCTTCCACGGATAGCCGCCAGGTTCTGAAAAATCCTTTTTCGATGGTGACTACGGGGTTCTCCATGTCCGCGACGTGGAACGAGGCGTTGTCATCCGCCTGCACCCACACCATGCCATTCTCAAGCCTGAACACGGTTTCGCCATCCCAGCCTTCGAATGTGCCGAGGATGCGCGAGACGATGGTGGACTCGTCCATCTCCCCGATCGCTACATTCTCGAACCCCCGAATATCCTGCCGTGGCTGGGCGGCGGCGTCCAGTGTGGCGACCGAGTGCGCCCGCAACCAGTTGTTCAGGGCGGCGAGTTCAGCTTCAGTGAGCTTGTCCAGGCCGGAATCCATGAATTCCTTGCCCGTCATGCGCTCTTCGATGGTTGAAAATGCCTGCTGGCCAAAGGCCGCCATGCTGCAGATACCGAGCAGGCACGCCAGTAGAAATCTGTTCATTGATTGCCTACGAATCTCGATGGGTGAGGTGATTTTATCATGGTGGAATGGGCCCAAGCCCGCCCTCTGGCCCCTGGCCCGACGCCAAGCAATTTTCTCTCGTCGGTGCCGCTACCCGACGGGCGCAGTTCAGAGATCCTGCTTGTACCGCACGTACGGGATGCGCCCGTAAATCGACTCGAACGGATCCACCAGGTTGGTGTCCTTCGGGCTGTCGTCGTCATTGACCGTGTTCAGCAGGTTGCTCGCACCGACGCTCAGGCTGGCGTTCCAGGGTGTGCGCCAGGTGAAGTGGACATCGAACGTGGTCACGCTGTCGATTTCGTCGCGGTTGAAGAACTGCACCGGCTCGCGGTAGAAGCTCTGGATTCCGCCGCTGAAAGCGCCCCGCTGCCAATCGAAACTGAGCCGCGCACTGTCGAACGGCTCGGCCACGTTCCATTGGCGCAGGCCGGCGCCAGGGCCCATGACGCCAGCATAATCGGCATCGAGTACGCGCGTGAGCTGCAAGCCGAGCCGCATGTCACCGGCACGGCCGGTCGAGAAGCCGACCTGAAAGGCGAGGTCGATACCCGACGCCTCGCTCTCGAGGTATTCGAGCGCCTGGCCCGGCAAGACCGGAGCGAACGGGCTGGTTCCCATCATTGGGCTCAGCAAGCCCGGATCGAGCAATGGCGTGGCCCGTGCTCCTGCCGGTGCTCCGGCGGCCGTCAGGCCGGCGCTGCCCTCGGCGCGAAACAGGTTGATGGCGGCCAGCGCATGGTCGCCGATGGCGTAACTGGCCCCCAGGGACAGGCGGGTGAACTCCGGAGCTCCGGGCTCATCGACGAAGTAGCAGTCGGAGGCCCGGTAGGAACCCGCCTCCAGGATGCCGTTCTGGCAATGAATGCTGCCCAGCGCCGTGAATGCGTCGCGGGACTCCGCTCGCACCAGAGTGCTGTCGAAGCGGAGGCGGTCATCGACCTGCCAGCCCAGGGTGGCGTCGAGCGCGAGAATCCCGCTGCCTGCTGGCTGCCAACCGGCGTTCGCCGGGGCGCCCAGCAGCAATGGCTCCGTCAGGCGCAACTCCAGCTTGCGGGTTTCGCTGCCACCGAGGTCGAAGGCCAGGCCCCCGTCGCGCTGTTCGTGAAGCAGTGGGAACGGTTGCCAAGGTTGTTCGTGGGCGGCGGCGGTCTCCTCGAGCGGTGACGGGTGTGACTGCGCGTGCAGCGGGCCTGAGGCCATGCACAACAGCAGGCCAGCCATCGAGCCAAACGCCAGCGTGCGCGCCAGTTTGTTATTCCGCCTGGTCAAATGCCCTTACCCACTCACGATCCCAACCGGTAACTTAGAGCGCCCGGTTGTCTAAAAGTTTAGTGCAATCTTAGCAAAAAAGCGCTGTTCACGGGGCCGGTCGGGCCCGGCCGCACTGTATAATGCCTGCGGTGTGCAATGCGGGGGGTGGCATGGTTCTGCTCAATACACCGGTCTGCGATTTCGGTGCCAGGGCGCCGGATTTCGCCCTGCCCGGAATCGACGGCAAAACCTGGACCCTGGAGGACTGCCGGGGACCACGCGGCCTGCTGGTCATGTTCATTTGCAACCACTGCCCGTACGTCAAGGCGATTCGCCGGAAACTGGTGCGTGACGCCACGGCCCTGGCGGCCCTGGGTATCGGCAGTGTGGCGATCATGCCCAACGACACGGTGAACTACCCCGAGGACTCACTGGCAAACATGCAGCGGGTAGCGGCCGAATATGGATTCCCGTTCCCCTACCTGGTCGATGAGAGCCAGCAGGTTGCCCGCGCCTACGGTGCCGTGTGCACGCCAGACTTTTTCGGCTACAACGACGCCCTGGAACTGCAGTACCGGGGCCGTCTGGATGCCGCCGGAGCGAACGCCGAGGCGGGCGATGAACCCCGCGAACTGTTCCTCGCCATGCGACAGGTCGCGGAGACCGGCCACGGGCCTGAGCAGCAGGTGCCCTCCATGGGCTGCTCGATCAAGTGGGTCGAGTGAGCCGCAAGCTGCCGCACACCTCCCAGGTGGCAGTGCGCTAGACTATGTTCACCCTCAATCACGGAGCGCACCCATGAGCGTGGTTTTTCTGGTCGGAGTGGACTGCAGCGCGTGCGGCGAGCGGGCATTGGATTACGCGGCCGAGCGGGCCAAGGCCCGCGATGGCCGCCTGGTGGTGGCGCACATCATCGAGTGGTCGCCCTACAGTTTCAATACGCCGCAGGATAACGAAGAGCGCCACAGGCGCCGCGAGGAGGAGATCCGCAGCGCGCGGGCGGAAATCATCGATCCGATCACGCAGCGCCTGCGTGCCGAGGGTGTCGAAGCGGAGGGCGTCGTTCGGCACGGACACGCGGCCGACACGCTGGCCGCGCTCGCCGAGGAGTGCGGCGCCACCAACATCGTGGTGGGCCACCACGGCATGTCGAGGCTGCGGGCGCGCGTGTTCGGCAGCGTGGCGAGCACCCTGGTGCAGATCGCAGACCGCCCGGTGACCGTCGTCCCCTGAGCGGCCCCACGGAGAGTCGTCCCAATGATCAGAAAAACCGCGGTCGCAACCGCACTCACCGGTTTGTTGGCCTGCTGCAGCGCTTGGGCGCAGGACATCGGCATCGACCAGCGCATCGACGATGCCATACGTCCCGCGGCCGACGCCGTGGCCGGGTTTGTGTTTTCATCCTTCCCGGTTGCGGGGGTCCAGATTCCCTTCGTGCTGGTGTGGTTGATCGTGGCCGCCACCATTTTCACGTTTTACTTCCGCTTCATTAACCTGCGCGCCTTCCGGCATGGTTTCCAGCTGGTCAGGGGCGACTACAACGACCCGCACGCGGCCGGCGAAGTCACGCACTTCCAGGCCCTGGCCACGGCCCTGTCCGGCACCGTCGGGCTGGGCAATATCGCCGGCGTGGCGGTCGCGGTGTCGCTGGGCGGGCCGGGTGCGACCTTCTGGATGATCCTGGCCGGGTTGCTGGGCATGTCCTCCAAGTTCACCGAGTGCACCCTGGGGGTGAAGTACCGCAACGAGTACGAGGACGGCACCGTTTCCGGTGGCCCGATGTACTACCTGGCCAAGGGTCTGGCGGAGCGCGGCCCCGGCTTCGCCCGGCTGGGCAAGGTGTTGGCCGTGCTGTTCGCCATTTTCTGCATCGGCGGGTCGTTCGGGGGCGGCAACATGTTCCAGGCCAACCAGAGTTTCTCGCAGGTGGTCAACGTGACCGGCGGCGAGGCCAGTTGGATGGCGGACAAGGGCTGGCTGTTCGGGCTGGTGATTGCCGTGGCGGTGGGCCTCGTGATCATTGGCGGTATCCGGGGTATCGCGCGGGTGACCTCCAAGGTGGTGCCGTTCATGGCGGTGATCTACGTGACGGCGGGTCTGGTGATCATCCTCGGCAACCTGGCCGCCGTTCCGGGCGCCATCCTGTCCATCGTGACCGGGGCGTTCAGCCCGGCCGGCATTGCCGGTGGGGTGGTTGGCGTCCTGTTCCAGGGTTTCCGGCGTGCCGCGTTTTCCAACGAGGCAGGTGTCGGCTCCGCGGCGATCGCGCACTCGGCAGTGCGCACCAGCCGGCCAGTGACCGAGGGCATCGTGGCCCTGTACGAACCCTTCGTGGACACCGTGGTGGTGTGCACGATCACCGCGCTGGTGATCATCATTACCGGCAGCTGGGATCCAAGTGTCGACCCCAGCGCCGGGGTGCAGCTGACTTCCGACGCATTCGAGTCCGCCATCTCCTGGTTCCCGTGGATACTCACGCTGGCCGTCGTGCTGTTCGCCTACTCGACGATGATCTCCTGGTCTTACTACGGCCTGAAGTGCTGGACCTTCCTGTTCGGGGAATCGAGAGTCGCCGATTTCACCTACAAGGTCCTGTTTCTGTTCTTCGTCGTCGTGGGCTCGTCCATGCAACTGGGCTCGGTGATCGAATTCTCGGATGCGATGATTTTTGCCATGGCCTTCCCCAATCTCCTGGGTTGCTATTTTCTGTTACCCGTGGTGAAGCGCGAATTGAACGCCTATTGGGACGATTACAAGCAGGGCCGGCTGCCTAAATTCAGCTGAGCGGGCCATGGGGCAGGGCGGCCCAGAGCCCGGGCCTTGCCCCGGCTCCACCAGATCATGGAAAATTGCAAGATTGCGGGCCCGGCCACGTGCACAGAACGCGTGGCGGGCAGTAACGAGAAATAGCGGGAATTCCTGATGCCCACCCGACGAGAACTTGCCAACGCCGTGCGCGCGCTGGCCATGGATGCCGTGCAGCGCGCCAATTCCGGGCACCCCGGCATGCCAATGGGCATGGCCGACATCGCGGAAGTGCTGTGGAACGATCACCTCAAGCACAATCCGGCCAACCCGCAATGGTGGGACCGGGATCGCTTCGTGCTCTCGAACGGTCACGGCTCGATGTTGCTGTACGCGGTACTGCACCTCAGCGGTTACGACCTGCCCATGTCGGAACTCAGGAATTTTCGCCAGCTGCATTCCAGGACGCCGGGGCACCCCGAATTCGGTGAGACCCCGGGCGTCGAGACGACCACCGGCCCCCTGGGGCAGGGCATCGCCAACGCGGTGGGCATGGCGATGGCGGAGCAGCTCCTGGCGCGGCGATTCAATCGCCCCGGACACGAAATTGTCGATCACCACACCTGGGTATTCATGGGTGACGGCTGCATGATGGAGGGCGTCTCGCACGAGGCGTGTTCGCTGGCCGGCACGCTGGGCCTGGGCAAGCTCAACGCCTTCTGGGACGAGAACGGGATTTCCATCGACGGTGACGTGCGGGGCTGGTTTACCGAGAATACGCCGGCCCGCTTCGAGGCCTATGGCTGGCAGGTGATCCGCGACGTCGACGGGCACGATCCGGATGAAATCGGCCAGGCCATCGAAACCGCGCTCGCCGAGACCGATCGACCAACCCTGATCTGCTGCCGTACCGTTATCGGTTTCGGCGCACCCAACAAGCAGGGCTCGGAGTCGACCCACGGCGCGCCGCTGGGCGAGGACGAAGTGGCCGCGGCCCGCGAGGCGCTGGGCTGGCCCCACCCGGCTTTCGAAATCCCCCGGCCGATCTATGCCGCCTGGGATGCGCGCGAAAAGGGGGGCGAGGCGGAGGACCAATGGCGGCAGTACCTGGCGGCCTATCGCGAGGCCTATCCGGCGGAGGCGGCCGAGTTCGAGCGCCGCATGCGCGGTGATTTGCCGGCAGACTGGCAGGTGCAGGCCGAGGCCGCGGTTGCCGAGATTCAGGCCAATGGCCAGGCCATGGCGACCCGCAAGGCCTCGCAGGTGGCGCTGAATGCGTTTGGACCAATGCTGCCGGAACTGGTCGGCGGATCGGCGGACCTGACGGGCTCCAACAACACCTTCTGGGATGGCAGCCGTGACGTCAACGAGGGTGGGCCCGACGGCAACTACGTGTATTTCGGGGTGCGCGAGTTTGGCATGACGGCCATTTGCAGTGGCCTGGCGCTGCATGGCGGCTTTATTCCCTACAACGGCACCTTCCTCGTGTTTTCCGACTACGCCCGCAACGCGGTGCGCATGTCGGCGTTGATACCGACCCACAACATCCTGGTGTACACGCACGATTCGATCGGTCTGGGCGAGGATGGGCCCACGCACCAACCCGTGGAGCAGCTGGCCAGCCTGCGCCTGATTCCCAATCTCGGCGTGTGGCGGCCGTGCGATGCGGTGGAGTCGGCCGTGGCGTGGCGTTGTGCGATCGAAGAGCGCGGCGGGCCGCACGCGCTCGTCTTCACGCGCCAGGGCCTGCCTCACCAAACGCGCGACGGGAGCCAGGTCGCTGCCATCGCGCGCGGTGGCTATGTGTTGCATGAAGATGGACCCGAGCCGGGCGCAGTCATCATTGCCAGCGGTTCGGAGGTGGGGTTGGCCATGGAGGCGGCGCAGCGCCTGGCGGACGAGGGCCTGGCGGTACGCGTCGTGTCGATGCCCAACCCGGATCGTTTCCGGGCCCAGGAGCTCGCCTATCGGGAGACAGTATTGCCGCCCACGCTCCGCGCCCGGGTAGCGGTGGAGGCGGGCGTCGACTCATGCTGGCACGCACTCGTCGGCGATCGGGGCCGGGTGATCGGCATCAATCGCTTCGGAGCCTCGGCGCCGGGCGGGCAACTATTCGAGCATTTCGGCATGACCGCGGACAAAGTCTGCGAAGCGGTGCGCGCGGTCATGGAGCATCAATAGAAGGGAGTTAATCAATGGCAGTCAAAGTTGCAATCAACGGCTACGGCCGGATCGGCCGCAATATCATGCGGGCCCTGTACGAGTCGGGGCGTACCGATGAACTCCGTATCGTGGCCATCAACGACCTCGGCGACGCCGAAACCAACGCGCACCTGACGCGCTATGACACCGCCCACGGCAAGTTCCCTGGTGAGATTGCCGTGGATGGCGGTGATCTCGTCATCAATGGTGACCGCATCAGGGTTTTCGCCGAGCGCGACCCGTCCCGGTTGCCCTGGGCCGAGCTGGGGGTGGAAGTGGTGCATGAGTGCACCGGTTTCTTCCGCAGTCGCGAGGCGGCCAGTGCACACCTGGCGGCCGGCGCCCGCAAGGTCATCATTTCCGCGCCCGGCCAGGGCGTTGACAACACGGTGGTGTACGGCGTCAACGACGACACGCTCACGGCGTCCGACGCCATCATCTCCAATGCTTCCTGCACGACCAATTGCCTGGCACCGCTGGCCAAGGTGCTGCATGAGGGTATCGGCATCGAAAAGGGCCTGATGACCACCATCCACGCCTATACCAACGACCAGGTGCTGACCGATGTGTTCCACAAGGATCTGCGGCGCGCGCGCTCGGCGACCATGAGCCAGATTCCGACCAAGACCGGCGCCGCCGCCGCGGTGGGCCTGGTGCTGCCGGAACTGAACGGCCGCCTGGACGGATTCTCCATGCGGGTCCCGACCATCAACGTGTCGGTGGTCGACCTGAGCTTCGTTGCCAGTCGCGCCACCACGGTCGAAGAGGTGAACGCGGTGGTCAAGGCTGCCGCGGACGGCCCCATGGCCGGCATACTCGGCTACAACGACGAGCCGCTGGTTTCCATCGACTTCAACCACGACCCCCGATCCTCCATATTCGATGCCGGGCTGACACGGGTCATGGATGGCAACCTGGTGAAGGTTCTAAGCTGGTACGACAACGAATGGGGGTTCAGCAACCGCATGCTGGACACCACCCTGGCGCTGGTCAAGGCATAAGGACGCTGCGGTCCGGCGCGGGTGCCGGGCCGCCATTCCCACAAGGAGAACCTGCCATGTCATACCTGCGCATGCAGGACCTGCAGCTGTCCGGTATGCGGGTGCTGATCCGCGAAGATTTCAACGTTCCGGTGGAGGCGGGCGAGGTCACCTCCGACCAGCGCATCGTGGCCGCCCTGCCGGGCATCTCGCTGGCCCTGGAGCAGGAGGCGGCGGTGCTGTTGATGTCCCATCTCGGCAGGCCGGCCGAGGGTGAGGCCGACCCGCGCTACTCGCTGGCCCCGGTGGCTGCGTGCCTGGCGCGGCACCTCGGGCGTGAAGTGCGCCTGGAGACGAACTGGCTCGATGGCGTCACGGTCGAGCCCGGTGAGGTGGTGCTGTGCGAGAACGTGCGTTTCAACCGCGGCGAGAAAGGCAACGACGAGGCGCTCGCCCGGCAAATTGCACGCCTCTGCGACATCTTCGTAATGGATGCCTTCGGCAGCGCGCATCGGGCCCATGCCTCCACGGAGGGGGTTGCCCGCCATGCGCCGGTGGCCTGCGCAGGGCCGCTGCTGGCCGGCGAGCTGGAGGCCCTGGATCGGGCGCTCAGAGATCCCACCCGGCCGTTGCTGGCGATCGTGGGGGGCGCCAAGGTCAGCACCAAGCTGAGCGTGCTCGAGGCATTGCTGGAGCGCACCGACCAGTTGATCGTGGGTGGCGGGATCGCCAATACGTTCATCGCCGCCACCGGGCATGAAGTCGGCAAATCCCTGTACGAGCCGGACCTCATCGCCGAGGCGCAACAGCTGATCCGCCTGGCGCACCGCATGGGGGGGGACATCCCGATCCCCAAGGACCTGCTGGTGGCGAAGAAGCTCGACCCGGACGCCGAGGCGCATGTCCGCTATCTGGACGAGGTGCAGCCCGATGAGATCATTCTCGACATCGGTCCGTTGACCGCCGCCGACTACGCGGAAATGGTGTGGGGTGCGGGCACCGTGTTGTGGAACGGGCCGGTCGGGGTGTTCGAGTACCGGTACTTCGGGGGTGGCACCCGGGCGGTGGCAGAGGCCATCGCGAAATCGCGGGCCTACAGCATTGCCGGCGGCGGTGACACGCTGGCGGCAATCGACCGCTTCGGCGTGGCCGGGGGCGTGAACTATATTTCAACCGGTGGCGGTGCGTTCCTGGAATACGTGGAGGGCAAGACCCTCCCAGCCGTTGCCGTGCTGGAGCGCCGCGCCGTCGAGTACTCCACCTGAGCCATCCGTGATCAGCGGCGCCCGATGTTCTTGTCGCTCAGTACGGCGCCCAGCTGCAGGAACACCACGCCGCTGCGGTCCTCGTTGTAGCCGTAGCCCAGGTACAGGGGGCCGAGCGGTGAGTTGTACCCCAGGTAGAGGCTGCCGTTGACCACGCCCTCGCCGAAGACATCGCCCCGTCGATCCGCGGCATTGCCGTACTCGAGCGTCATGCCGGCGTAGGCCGGCCACAAGCCGCTGCTGTCGAACTGGTAGCGGTAACCGGCGGCCACCATGCCGAAGTGCTGGCCCACCAGTTCGTTGGGCTCGAATCCGGACATGTTGAGAAAGCCACCGCCGGTCATGAGCGCATACAGCGGCGCATCGTTGTCGAGCGTGGTGTTGTACCGGCCCCGCAGCAGCACGTTGTGCAGGCCCCAGGTTTTACTGAGCAGCCAGGACGACTGGACCTGCTCGAAATTGGCGTCTGCGCCCAACGCCTCGCTGGAATGGATGTAACTCAGGTCGAACAGCGCCCCCCGGGTTGGCAGAAACAGGTTATCCAGGCGGTCGTAGGTAAAGTCCACGCCCCACTCTGCCCCGTTGAAATGGGTGTCTCCAAGCGGTGGGCCGAGGGTGATGTCGATGGTGCCCAGGTAGCGATGCAGTCCTATACCGACGATTGCGTGGCGCCCGAACTCCCTGAGCAGCTGGAGCGATACGCCCGCCTCGTCGATCTCGGCCTCGGCGAGCGCGCGGCCCATATCGTCGAACGCCAACAGGTTCCTGCGCGCGAAGTACAGCTGCGGGTTCACGATGTAGCGCAGACGATCGTCCAGGGGCCGGTAGTAATCCGCCAACAGGCCGAAATCGTCGCCAATCTGGATCGCGCCGCGGAACTCCGTGCCGCGTGGGTCGAGGTCCGTTTTCAGATAACCGGCATGCAGGTTGATGCTCGTGCCTCGGCCGTTACCCGCCAGCGTGAGCCCGGTTTCGATGAAATCCGCACCGCGTTCGTCCTGCAGCACCTGGATCTCGAGGCCCTGGCGGCCGTCTTCCTCCACCACCCGGTAACGCGCCAGGCGGATGAAGCCGAGACCATAGATCTGGGCCAGGTCATGATTGAGCCGGGCGATGTCCAGCGGCTGGCCGGCCTCGACGGTGACGAGTTCGCGAATCACGGCATCGGCGAAGCGGGAGCGGTTGTCGATACGCACGAAGTCCACCACGGGCGGGCCCTGCAGGCAGGCATCCACCGATCGCCGCCAGCGCCCGTACTCAGGCTCGGAGACGGCCAGTGCGGCGAGCGCAGCGCGCATGCCGTCTGCAGCGTCGTAGCCCGCCGCCGCTGCTTCGCCAAACTTGTCGAAGTCCATGGCTGAAATGGCCGTGCCAAGCTGCGGGCGGATCAGCAGGTCGCGCTCGCCCAGCGATGCCTCCTGGGCCTTGGTGTTGGCGACGATCGCGAGCGCGGTCATCTGCTCCACGATGGACAATACGTTCCTGATCTCGTCCGCCTGCATCAGGGGTGTGCCCACGTCGACCGCAATGACGACTTCGGCGCCCATCTCTCGCACGACGTCGACCGGCAGGTTGCGCACCAGGCCCCCATCCACCAGCATCCGCTGGCCGATCTGCACCGGATCGAACACGCCGGGCACCGCCATGCTGGCCCGCATCGCGCCAGACAACGAACCCTCGGTGATCACGACCATGTCGCCGTTGACGATGTCCGTGGCCACGGCCCGGAACGGCACGGGCAGTGTATCGAAGCGGTTGGACTGCACGCGCTGGGAGGTGATCGACTCGAACAGGAACAGGATCTTCTGCCCGGATACCACGCCCGCGGGCAGCAATGAGGTTCCTTCGCCCACGCCGAGCTTGGGGCCGAACAAGCCCAGGCTGTCATCCGCCTTGCGACGCGCGGGCTGCTCCTCGCGTGCCGTATCGTCGGAGAACAGGTCGACCCAGTCGGCCTGTTCCAGCACCGCCAGTATCTCGTCGGACTCCATGCCGGTAGCGGCCAGTCCGCCAACGATGGAGCCCATGCTGGTGCCGGCGATGTAATCGATCGGCACCCGCAGTTCCTCGAGGTACCTCAGCACCCCGATGTGGGCCAGGCCGCGGGCTCCACCGCCCCCCAGGGCCAGCCCGATGCGGGGGCGCTCCCCGGCCGGCTCGCGCTCGCAGGTCTGCGCCGGTACGGCAGGGCTGGTCAGCAGCGCGGCAGCGAGCATCAGCAGGGGCAGGGTGGGTGGTCCCGGTAGCATTCCATACGGGTTGTGTGCCGGCATCATCTTCTCCTGGATGGTGTGATGCGTGGTGAGCGTCGGATATTAGCAGCCTGGGTCGGGAGATACGCGGGCCTCGCGGCCGGCCGGGAAGACATCGCCCAAGCCGCGTCAAAGGTGACCTGTGTCAACGGCAAGGCGCGCGGACGGCATCCGGCGTCGCGAATGTCCTCTCCGTTCCAGGGGTAGATGATAGAATCCTGCCATCCCCCCCCCCTCGTGCTGGAGTCTGGCCATGTCACACCGATATTCTCTCCTGTTTGTGTTCGTGGTGGCTTTGCTCTGGGTCTTCAATGCGGGCGCACAGGAGCCGCCACCCGATCCGGAGAGCCTGGAACGGGTTTTTCCACAGAATCGCTTCTCGCCCTATGCGGATCGCAGCTTCCCCACCCGCGTGTACTGGGGCGACACCCATCTGCACACTTCGCTGTCGATGGATGCGGGCGCGTTCGGCGCGCGCCTGGGCCCGGAAGATGCCTACCGGTTCGCCCGCGGCGAGCAGGTAACCTCGAGCACGGGCGTTCCCGCCCGCCTGTCGCGGCCGCTCGACTGGCTGGTGGTGGCGGACCATTCGGACAACATGGGCCTGTTCACCATGCTCTATGAGGCCGATCCCCTGGTCACGGCGAGCGAGATCGGCGCCGAGTTGTCTCGCAAGGTTCGGGCCGGCGGTCGAGAAGGGGTCGAGGCGGCGCTGTACATCATTGAAAAATTCTCTGACAACACGCTCGATCCGGAACTGCAGATTCTGCCCGGCACGAAGCCGTACGAGGCAACCTGGCACCGCATCATCAAGGCGGCCGAGGACCATAATGACCCCGGCCAGTTTACCGCCTTCATCGGCTATGAATGGACCTCGCTGGTCGAGGGCAACAACATGCACCGTGTCGTCATTTACCGCGATGGCAAGGCCGAGGCGCGCCAGGTGGAGCCGTTCACCATGACCGCGCCGTACGGCAGTCCGGATCCGCGGGACCTGTGGCAATGGATGGCCACCTACGAGGAGCGCACCGGCGGCGATGTGCTGGCCCTGGCGCATAATGGCAACCTGGCCAACGGCATCATGTTCCCGGTGCGCGAGAGCTACCAGGGCAAGAAGGTGAACCGGGAATATGCCCAGACCCGGATCAAGTGGGAGCCGCTGTACGAGGTCACGCAGATCAAGGGCGACGGCGAGGCGCATCCTTTCCTGTCCCCCAATGACGAGTTTGCCGATTACGAGAACTGGGACAAGGGCAACCTCAGCCTGTCGGCGCCCAAGCAGGAGTCGATGCTGCAATACGAGTATGCCCGCGAGGCGCTCAAGAATGGCCTGCTGCTGGAAGAAAAACTCGGCATCAATCCCTACAAGTTCGGCATGGTCGGCTCCACCGACAGCCACACGGGGCTGGCCACGGCGCAGGAGGACAACTTCTTCGGCAAGCACTCCGGCACCGAGCCGGGCCCGGAGCGCGCGGAGCACCCGGTGGGCTGTTTCGGCGAGGTGTGCGTCATGGGTTGGGAGCAGGTTGCATCCGGGCTGGCGGCGGTCTGGGCCCGGGAGAACACCCGCGAGGCCATCTTCGACGCCATGGAGCGCAAGGAGACCTACGCCACCACCGGCTCGCGCATGCTGGTGCGCTTCTTCGGCGGCTGGGAGTTCACCGCGCAGGATGCCCAGAGCCGCAACCCCGGAGTCCTTGGATACGGCAAAGGCGTGCCCATGGGAGGCGACCTGCGGGCGCGTCCGGAGGGCACGGTGCCGTCGTTCCTGGTATATGCCCTGCGTGATCCGATCGGGGCCAACCTCGATCGAATCCAGATCGTCAAGGGCTGGCTCGATCGCCGCGGCCAGACGCATGAGAAGGTCTACGACGTGGCGTGGAGCGGCGATCGCCAAGCGGGCGAAGACGGCAAGCTGCCGGCCGTCGGCAGCACCGTGGACGTGGCCAACGCCACGTATCTGAACACCATTGGCGCGTCCGAGCTCATCGCCGTATGGCAGGATCCGGACTTCGATCCGAACCAGCGTGCCTTCTATTACGCTCGGGTGATCGAGATTCCCACCCCGCGCTGGACCGCATACGAGGCGCAGCGGTTCGGAATCGAAATGCCGGA
>JABAOE010003927.1_pt2 | contig 16607 bp, 16 predicted proteins | sample 7062141 | NCBI WGS metagenome assembly JABAOE01 (sample SAMN14538627, study PRJNA623070) | marine sediment metagenome | biome: marine biome [ENVO:00000428]; feature: marine pelagic biome [ENVO:01000023]; material: deep marine sediment [ENVO:00002113] | place: India: Gulf of Khambhat ... | reverse complement strand
TCCTCCAGGGCGGTCTGGTCACGGAAGAAGATGTACTCGGCATAAACTTGCCCGCCCAACTGGAAACCGACCGTGACCTGGGTGAGGGTGACCCGGCCCAGCGTCCGGTCGCCCTGGATCAGCAAGCCTTTGCCCCGCGCGCCGCCGATGCCGATACCGCCTTTGCCGACGCGTGGAAAGACGGCGTAGCCGGCCGCCTGTTCGAACCACTTCAGCATGCCGGGATCTTCGTCCTTGGCCATGACGATGGCCTTGGCGACCGACAGTTCCATTTCGTTGTTGTTGTCCGGGGTCCATTCCGCGAAAGCCAGAGGGGCTGCGACCAACAGGCCGATGATGGGAAACAGGAGTTGTTTGCGCATGGGTTTCTCCAGGATTGCGGGGGTGGCTTGGAAAATTCGCGACACTATAAACCAACGGCGCACCGGTTTACAGACGCTGGAGTGCGGCAGGACGGCCGTGACCACCGTATGCCGCGGCGCTGGCTGCGGGGTGCTCTCCCGGTCGCCGTTTGCGCCCATGCGGGGCCGGTGGTCTAATGCCGGTGCGAGCGGTGGGGAGTGATGGCAATGGTGGAGTTCGGCGCGGTGATGGAGGCCTCACCGGGGTATACCGCGCCGCTCGCCGCGCGCCTCGAGGCGCTCGGCTTCGACATGGTGCTGGTCCCCGACACCCAGAACCTGGCACCGGATCCCATCGGACAGTTGTCGCTGGCGAGCGCCGCCACCCGGGCCATGCGCCTCGGCACCGGGGTCAGCAACCCGGTGACCCGCGATGTCTCGGTATTGGCCTGCGCCATGGCGACCCTGCAGCTGCAGTCCGGGGGCCGGGCGATCTGCGGCATCGGGCGAGGGGATTCGTCCGTGGCGCACATCGGGCGGCGCCATGCAACCACAAAAGAGTTGCGTACCTACATCGAGCGCTTGCGCGCCTACACGGCCGGGCAGGCCGTGGATCGCGACGGCCACACCTCCGCCATGCGGTGGCTGCAGGATATGGAGCTCGCGCCGATACCCATCGATGTCGCCTGTACCGGTCCCCGCACCATACGCCTGGCGGTCGACGTGGCCGATCGGGTCAGTTTCGCCGTGGGCAGCGCACCGGAACGTGTCGCTTGGGCGATGGAGGTGGCGCTGGCCCGCCTGGCGGAGACCGGCCGGCCACGAGAGAGCGTGCAGATCGGCGCTTACGTGAACCTGGTCTGCGATCCGGACGAGGCGCGCGCGATTGACCTGGGCCGCATGATCGCCGGCATGGTGGCGCATTTCGCCGGCATGCGGGACGCGCCCCTGGATCACTTGCCGGATCGTTTGCGCGGCCTCGCGGAACACATGCAACGGGCCTATGACATGCAACACCATGCCCAGGACCGGGGCAGTCACCTGGCCGAGGTCAGCGATGAGTTCGTCGACTGGTTCTCGATTTGCGGCCCGCCGGACAAATGCCGCGCGCGCCTGGGCGAGTTGCTGGACCTGGGCCTGGAGCACGTGTATCAGCTCGGGGGCTCGCCGGTGGCGCAGCCGCACGGCGCGCGGCAGGCCGCCATGGTCGAGCAGGCCGCGGGGTTCGCCCGCGAGGTCATCCCGTACTTTCGCGGTCAGCACCCGGAGGCGAGCGGCGCGTGATGTCCGGATCGGGTCGCGAACCGCACGTCGCGCCGTACAGCTGGTATGTGGTCGGCGTGCTGACCTTCGCCTACCTGGTGTCGTTCCTGGACCGCCAGATACTGGCCCTGATGGTGGTACCCATCAAGGCGGATCTCGGCCTCAGCGACACCGAGATCAGCCTGCTGATGGGCCTGGCCTTCAGCATTTTCTATGTCACGATGGGAATTCCGCTGGGGCGCCTGGCAGACCATCGCAGCCGGCGTGCGATCATCTCGGTCGGGGTCGGTACCTGGAGCCTGATGACGGCCGCCTGCGGGCTGGCGGGCAGTTTTGGGCAGTTGTTCCTGGCGCGCATCGGGGTCGGCGTGGGGGAGGCGGCGTTGACGCCCAGCGCGGTGTCGATGATCTCCGATTACTTTCCCCGCAACCGCCGCGGACGAGCGATCGCGACCTACAACATGGGCATTTCGCTCGGCACCGGTTTTGCCATGGTGCTGGGCGGCGCGGTGGTGGCCTACGTGGCCAGCGCGCCCGCGCTGGAGCTGCCCTTCGTCGGCGCGCTGCGCGGCTGGCAGTATGTATTCCTGCTGGTTGCGCTGCCCGGGCTGCTGGTGCTCGCGCTGATGATGACGGTCCGCGAGCCGCTGCGCATGGAACGGCTGCCGGGCGACGCGCCGGTGATGCCGCTGCGGGAGGTCACCGATTTCCTGTGGGAGCGCCGGAGGCTCTACGTGACGCTGTTTCTGGGCATGTCGGTGGCCACCATCATCGGCTATGCGTATTTTTCCTGGATTCCCACCATGTTCGTGCGTCATTTCGGCTGGACCATTCCACAGACGGGCCTGGCTTACGGCACCGTCATCCTGCTGGCCGGGCCGGCGGGCGTGCTGGGGGGCGGTTGGCTCATCGACCGGCTGTCGGTGGCAGGCCACGCCGATGCGCCCGCGCGGGTGGCCCTGCTGGGCGCGGTGATCACCCTGCCCAGCACGCTGCTGGTGGCGCTCATGCCGAGCCCGGGGTGGACCATCGCCATGCTGGTGCCGGCCAGTATCGGGCCGGCCATGGCCTCGGCCGCCGGTTCGGCCGCGGTGGCCATGGTCACCCCGAACCAGCTGCGCGGGCAGACCATCGCCTTGTACCTGTTCACGATCTCGATTCTTGGCCTGACCATCGGCCCCACGGCGGTCGCGGTGCTCACCGACCACCTGTTCGCCGACGAGGGGATGTTGCACTGGTCGATCGGCATCGTCAGCACGCTGTCCGCCACTTTTTCGGTGATCATGCTCGGCGCCTGCCTGCGGCCTTACCGCGTTGCGGTGCGGGCGCTGCTCGCAGGCCAGGAATAGCGCTTTTCGCAGCCCGGCTAGTTCGCCTGGCTGTTTCTGTGGTCGTGGATTTCCTCGGCCAGGCGGGCGGCTTTCTTGCGGGCTGCGGACAGGCGCGAGGAGGAAAGTTCGCTGGCGGTCCGGTCACGGGCCTCGACCAGGTGCGCATCGTTTGAATTCGCGGCCAGCACGCTGAACCACACGTAGGCCTCGGCCCGGTCCTGCGAGAGGCCCTGGCCGATGTCGTACATCAAAGCCAGGTTGTACTGCGCCATGGTGTCGCCCTGCCTGGCGGCCAGCCGATACCATTTGACCGCTTCGTGGTAATTCTGCGCTACGCCCTGGCCGATGTCGTACATCATGCCCACCGTGGTCTGGGCCGAGGCCAGGCCCTGCCCGGCGGCGGCGCGCAGCCACTCCATGGCCACGACCAGGTCCTGGGCGACGCCCACGCCGTTGTAGTACATCATGCCGAGTTGATACCGTGCTTCCGCGTGATTCTGTGCGGCGGCCAGCAGCCACCACTTCATGGCCGCGTCGAGATCCTGAGGCGTGCCCCGGCCGTTGTAGTAGAGCAGGCCGAGATGGTATTGGGCCTGCTTGACGCCCTGGTCCGCCGCGCGCTGGTACCACTCGAGCGCCAGGGCATCGTCCTGCGGCAGGCCCAGGCCCCGCGCATGGTGCTCGCCGAGTTCGAATTGCGCGGCGCCATCGCCCTGTTCGGCGGCGGCCACCAGGCGGGCGAGCGCGGCGGATGCATCCGCCGCCTCGGGCGCATTGAGTTCGCACCCGCCGATGGCGAGCGAGGAGAGCAGGATGATGAACGCGTTCCGCACTGCCTGATCCCTGGCCTGTGTACAATGATTATGGCGCATGACCGGCAAAAATTCACCCCGGGTCGTTCCGCCGGCCACCTTGCCCGCTCGTTTAACCGGGGTAGGGGACGGCGCTCGACCGGCCGCGGCCAGCGCCGATGGAACCAACCCGGGCCGCTGGCGGGGTGATGCCTGCGCGCACAGGAACCGGCTATGACAGGTATTCCCGTACTCACCTACCACTCCTTACACGCGCCGGGCGACGGGTATGCGAGTAACGACCACGTGGCACTGGCGGCGGACCTGGTCACCCTGATGGAGGCCGGCTACGAGGTGGTCTCGCTGGGAGAGATCGTCGATCGCCTGCTGCAGCGGGACGCGGACTGGTTCATGTCCGGCGGCAAAGCCGGCATCAGCTTCGACGATGGCTGCAACCACGACTTCCTCGACTTTTCCCACCCCGGCCTGCCGACCCTGAAGAGCTTCAATACCCTGCTCGCGGAATTCAACCGCCGCCATGCCCCCCCGAGGCCGGCGCGGGCCACGAGTTTCGTGATCGCCTCGCCGGTCGCCACCGAGATCCTGGACCGCACCTGCATCGCCGGTCGCGGCGACTGGCACAGCGGCTGGTGGCGCGATGCGGTGCAGGGCGGCCTGCTCGATATCGGCAGCCATGGCTGGGACCACCTGCACCCCAGCCTGCCGTTCGTGTGCCATACGCGCGGGGCGCGCGACGACTTCTCGCAGGTCGACAACGCCCACGACGCGGCCATGCAGATCGAGCAGGCGGAAGCCTATATCCGGCAGGTCATCGGCGCGGAGCATGCCACCGGGCTGTTCGCCTACCCGGGCGGCAAGGCCAGCCGCTACCTCGTGGAGGAGTATTTTCCCGCCCAGGGCCTCATCCGGGCCGCGTTCGGCACCGGTGGCCAGCCCGTAAGCATCCAATCGAACCGCTGGCACCTGCCGCGCTACGTCTGTGGCGAACACTGGTCCTCGCCGGCGGAACTCGCCGTGCTGCTGCAGCCGGGCCGATGACGGCGCGCTCGACATGATCCGGACTCCGGATTTCCTGATCATCGGCGCCCAGAAGTGCGGCACCAGCTGGCTGCATCACCAGCTGCGTCAGTCCCGCGACATCTTCATGCCCGAGGACAAGGATTTCGAGCATTTCAGCTACGTCGGCAACCTGAACCCCGCCGCCTTCGAGCGCTACTGCCGGCGTTTCGCGGACGCCGGCGGGGCCCGCGTGGTGGGGGATGCCAACGCGGCGTACTTCTGGACCCGCACCGGTTCGCCCTGGAGCCGGCAGCCTGACAGCTTCAACCCGGACATCCCGCGCAGCGTGCACGCAGCCTGCGGGCCGGACCTCAAGCTGGTGCTGATCCTGCGCGACCCGGTGGAGCGCGCGATATCGGCCTACCTGCACCACATCCGCCACGGCGCGATCACCCCGGCCACCTCGATCCTCGACCGGGACTTGCCGCTCGGGATCGTCGACATGAGCCTGTTTCGCATCCACCTGGACAATTGGCTGGCCGTCTATCCGCGGGCCGCCCTGCACCTCATCCCCCGCCTGCCATCCGACGACGACGACTCGGTGCGCCTGGTGGAGGGGGCCTGCCGCTTCCTGGACGCCGCGCCGCCCGAGCGGGCACGCTACCATCTGGCCCCGGTGTTCCCGGGGCTGCCGCGCATCGTCGATGCGCAGGGGGTGTGGCTGAGTGAGCGGAGTGGCGTGCCGGACCTGGGGGCGGGGCAGCCCCAGCGCGTGGTCGGCGATGAGCGCTTCTGGCGCGTGGTGAGCGCTGCGGAACTGGAGGCCCTCAACGGGCTGCTCGATGCGCAGCGGATCAGCGCCTGAACGCGAGCCCCCTTCCGGGGCGCCGCAGGCGAGTGCCCAAGGGTTTCTGCGCCAGCATAAAAATCGCCGGCCGAGTGACTCGGGCCGGCGATCGGGATGTCTGGCTCCCCGGGTTGGACTCGAACCAACGACCTAGTGATTAACAGTCACCCGCTCTAACCAGCTGAGCTACCGGGGAAGGGCATGAAGGCGCGGTATTGTCCGTGGTTTGATAGGGGCAGTCAAGCCCGCTCGGGCGCGTCGGAAACGCGCGGACACGGGCGTTTCAGGGGCACTCCGGGGGGGCGTCTGCGGGCGCTTCCGCAGTGCGGATGCGGCCCGAGTTGGAGACGAAAAGGTAGCGGGCGGGGACGGCCTCGGGACCGGCGCAAAACGCGATGCGAACGTTACTGCCGGCCGCTGCGCCACTCGGCGTGAAGCGCAGGCGGGTGCGCCCGGCCGAGCTCTGGATGCGGACCCCGGGCGCGGGCTGGCCGTGGCGCAGCAGGGGCTCCGCGGGCTGGCGCTCGCGGTCGCCATTGAAATCCTGGAACAGCAGCCAGCCGGCCTGCCAGTGCGTGCCCGCGTCGCATCCGGCGGGCTGGCGCGCCGGGCAGACCACCGTGGCGCCGCCGCGCAGGATGGCCTGGTTGCGGGCCAGGGCGAGGTCGGAGTGCAGCTGCCCCACGGCGGCGTCCAAGGCAGTGTTGCGGGTGAGCTTGCGGGCCGTCGGCACGCCGGCCGCGAACAGCAGTGCGACGATCGCCAGGGCGATAATCAATTCGAGTGCCGTCACGCCGCGGTGTAGCGTTGCCATGGCAGGGCAGGCTAGCCGTCGCCCCGCACTGTGCGCCAGCGGCAAGTATCCCGCCGGGGGTTAGGAAATCGGCGCTTGGCCGTCCAGTGCCGTGCGCAGGGCGGATTCGATGCGCTGCACGCAGTCCTGCAGGTTCTCCATGCTGGTGGCAAACGACAGCCGTAAGCGTCCGGGCGCGCCGAACGCCGTGCCGGGCACCATCGCCACACCCGCGTGTTCCAGGAACCAGGCTGCGAGCTCCACGTCGTCGCGCACGCCGGGCAGGCGCTCGATCACCGCTTCGAAGGACGGGAAGGCATAGAAGGCGCCGTCACAGCCCGGGCACTCGACGCCCTCGATGGCGTTCAGCGCCGGCACCAGGTACTCGTATCGGCGCTTGAATTCGTCGCGCATTTCCCGCACGCATTCCTGCGGCCCATCGAGCGCCGCGGCAGCCGCGGCCTGCGAGATGGAACAGGCGCCGGAGGTCACCTGGCTCTGGACCTTGCGCATGGCGCGGATCAGGGGCTCCGGGCCGGCCGCGTAGCCGATACGCCAGCCGGTCATAGCGTAGGCCTTGGACACGCCGTTGATGACCACCGTGCGCTCGATCAGGTCCGGGCAGGCGTTCAGGAAGGTGGCGAACGGCTCGTCGCCCCAGTAGATGTGTTCGTAAATGTCGTCGCACACCACCAGCACCTTGGGATGCTCGGCCAGCACCGCGCCCAGCGCACGGTATTCCTCCATGCCGTACACCTGGCCGGTGGGGTTGGAGGGCGAATTGACGATCAACAGCCGGGTGTTGTCGGTGAGCGAGGCCTCGAGTTGGCGGGGCGTGATCTTGAAACCGGATTCGGCATCGGTCGCCAGCATCACCGGCTGGCCGCCGGCCAGCTTGACCATGTCCGGATACGACACCCAGTACGGCGCCGGCACGATCACCTCGTGATCCTCGTTCAGCACCGCGGTGAGCAGGTTGAACAGCGCCTGCTTGGCGCCATTGGAGACGATGATCTGCCCCGGCTCGAATGCCAGGCGGTTGTCATCGCGCAGCTTGCGGATAATGGCCTGCTTGAGCGCGGCGGTGCCGTCCACCGGGGGGTACTTGGTCTCGCCCTCGCGGATGGCCTGCATGGCGGCCTGCTTGATGTGGTCGGGGGTGTCGAAATCGGGCTCGCCGAAACCCAGCGAGATGATGTCCCGGCCGGCGGCGCGCAATTCTGCCGCTTTCATGGATACCGCGATGGTCGCGGCGGGCTTGATCTGGTTGACGCGGTTGGAGATCTTCAAAGGCACTCGGCTGTTCCCTGTGTAATCGCTGGTCGCCTGGCCGGCGCGCGCGGCCGCCGGTCGGCGTCCCGGCTCAGTTGATTTGGGTCGGTTGGCGGTTCGCATCCCTGCTGTGCGCGGCTGTCAACGCAATAACGGTATCTCGGCCGAGATCCTGCTTGCAACCGCATTGTCCACCTTATTCTCGATCTGCATGATCCGCGTCACCTTCACGTGGGGCAGGATGCGCCGAAAGCGGTCGGTGTTGTTGATCTGCCGAATGAGGTTGATCTGGCCGTCGAGGGATTGCGCCGGGGCGGCGGCACTCATGAGCCGCTGTAGCAGCAGGCCGGTCAGTGATTGCATGGTTATCCTCTGGTCAGGGTCATGGTGGCCGCGCTGCCCGTCGCCGGGCGCGAAAAACGCCTTCGAAAATCAGCGGCCGGTATAATAGCAAGTTTGCGCGGCCACGAAATCACCGATGCCCGAAACCCATCGCCCGTTCCGCCTGCACAGCGAATTCGAGCCGGCCGGAGACCAGCCGGAAGCGATCGAGCGGCTGGTCGAGGGGCTGCAAGCCGGGCTCGCGCACCTGACGCTGCTGGGCGTGACCGGCTCCGGCAAGACCTTCACCATGGCCAACGTCATCCAGCGGCTGCAGCGGCCGACCCTGGTCATGGCCCCCAACAAGACCCTGGCCGCGCAGCTCTACGCCGAGTTCAAGGAGCTCTTCCCCGGCAACGCCGTCGAGTACTTCGTCTCCTATTACGACTACTACCAGCCCGAGGCCTACATCCCGGCCACCGACACCTACATCGAGAAGGATGCGTCGATCAACGAGCACATCGAGCAGATGCGGCTGTCGGCGACCAAGGCCCTGCTGGAGCGCCACGACACCATCATCGTCGCGACGGTGTCGGCCATCTACGGTCTCGGCGACCCCACCCAGTACCTGAGCATGGTGCTGCACGTGTCCCGCGGCGAGCTGATCGACCAGCGCAGCATCCTGCGGCGCCTGGCGGAAATGCAGTACAGCCGCAACGACATGGAGTTGCGGCGCGGCACCTACCGGGTGCGGGGCGAGCTGATCGACATCTTTCCCGGCGACGCGGAAACCCAGGCGGTGCGCATCGAGCTGTTCGACGAGGAGGTGGAGTCCATCGCGGTGTTCGACCCCTTGACCGGCGAGGTGCTGCGCAAGCTGCCCCGCATCACCATCTATCCCAAATCGCATTACGTGACGCCCCGCCAGGTGGTGCTGGACGCGGTGGAGGCCGTCGGCGCGGAGCTCAAGGAACGCCTGGCCCAGCTGCGCGATACGGAGCGCCTGGTGGAGGCGCAACGCCTGGAGCAGCGCACGCGCTACGACATGGAGATGATGCTGGAGCTGGGCTACTGCAACGGCATCGAGAATTATTCCCGGCACCTCACCGGCCGCGGCCCGGGCGAGCCCCCACCCACCCTGTTCGACTACCTGCCCGAGGACGCCCTGTTGATCCTGGACGAGAGCCACGTGCTGGTGCCGCAGCTCGGCGGCATGTACCGGGGCGACCGGTCGCGCAAGGAAAACCTCGTGACCTACGGCTTCCGCCTGCCTTCCGCGCTGGACAACCGGCCGCTGCGCTTCGAGGAATGGGAGGCCCGCGCCGGGCAACGCATTTACGTCTCGGCCACCCCGCGCGAATACGAGCTGACGCACTCCGGCGAGGTGGTGGAGCAGGTGGTGCGGCCGACCGGGCTGGTCGACCCGGCCGTCGAGGTGCGGCCGGTGGCTTCCCAGGTCGACGACCTGCTGTCCGAAATCACCGAGCGCACCAAGCTCGGCGACCGGGTGCTGGTCACGACGCTCACCAAGCGCATGGCGGAAGACCTGACCGAGTACCTGGCCGAGCACGGCGTGCGGGTGCGCTACCTGCACTCCGACGTGGACACCGTGGAGCGCGTCGAGATCATCCGCGACCTGCGGCTGGGGGAGTTCGACGTGCTGGTGGGCATCAACCTGTTGCGCGAGGGGCTGGATATGCCCGAGGTGTCGCTGGTCGCCATCCTCGACGCCGACCGGGAGGGCTACCTGCGTTCCGACGCCTCGCTGATCCAGACCATCGGGCGCGCGGCGCGCAACGTGCGCGGCAAGGCCATCCTGTATGCCGATCGCATGACCGGGTCGATGCAGCGCGCCATCGATGAGACCGAGCGGCGCCGCGCCAGGCAGGTGGACTACAACCGCCAGCACGGGATCACGCCGCAGACGGTGCAGAAGCGCATCGCCGACATCATGGAAGGGGCGCGGGATGCCGGGCCGGGCCGGCGCCGACGGGCCGTGGAGGCCGCCGAGGCGTCTGCGGCCTACCGGGCGCTGGCGCCGGCGCAACTCGGCAAGTCCATTGCCGAGCTGGAGCAGCAGATGTTCCGGCACGCCGAGCTGCTGGAATTCGAGGAGGCTGCGCGGGTGCGTGACGAGATCCAGCGCCTGCGTGAGGCCGTGCTCAGGCAGCCCGAGGTTCGGGTGCTGGCGGACTAGGGCGACCCGGCCCGCGCCGGGATGCGCAGATCGACCCACACCAGGCGGTGATCCGAAAAACCGGCTGCGGCATGCCCCGGCTGGCCGGCCGCGGGCCAGAACACGCCGCAGCCCAGCACCTCCAGCCCTGCGGCGGGCAACACGTAATCGATGCGCAGGTTGCCGACGGCATCGTCGCCGATGTCGGCCGTGTCCGCCGCGGGGTCACCCCGATGGTCGCGGTTGGCGCCGGCCTGGGCCGCGCTGGCCTCGGCGCCGCCAGCGCTCAGTGGCACGCACCCGGCGTTCACCCGTTCGTGGTCCAGCAATTGGCGGACCGCGGCCCGCGTTGAATCGCCGTCCTGCGGGTCGGCGTTGAGGTCGCCGGCGATGACGAACGCCGCCTGCGGCGCAAGTCCGCCGCGCTCCCCCGCGTCGTCCACCAGGTAGGAAGCCGCCCCTGCACGGACGTAGTCGGCCCACAGGCGGATCTCGTCGTGGTTGCGCCGCCCGTTGCGGTCCTCGGGCCCGTCGAACACGGGCGGGGTGGGGTGGCTGGCCAGCAGGTGAACGGTGGTTTCGTGCAGGCGAACCGGGACATCCCAATGGCTCTTGGAGCTGAGCCGCAGCTGCGCCCAGGTGGCTGGCGGGTAGAACGGCGCGCCGTCGGCGCCGAGGGGTTGCAGCGCGCCGGGCATGTCTCGCCAGCGGAACCGGCGGAAGCTGCGCACCTTATCGGTGTCCAGGGGATACCGCGACAGCAGCAGCATGCCGTACTGCCCCGGGAAATGCCCGAACCCCCAGGCATCGGCCGGGTCGCCCGTCGTACCGTTGCGGTCCAGGTCGAGCCCGCTGTCGACACCGGTGTTGACGGGCGCGGTGAAATGGTAGGGGTACGCGATTGGCGCCCGGCCGGCTGGCGCCCGGGACAGGTAGTGGCGCTGCAGCAGTCCGGCGGTATCGACGCCGGGCTGGTAGTCCATCTCGGTGAGCAGCACCACGTCCGGGCGGACGCGCTGCAGGATCTCCGCCAGCGCTTGCAGGCCGGGGTCGGTGCCGGAAGCCAGCCGTTGCGCGAGTTCGCCAGGCGCGGCCAGGCCCATGGCGGCATTCAGGGTGGCAAAACGCACCCGCTCCGGGGCTTCCCCCGCGGGGGAGTCGGGGCTCGACGACCACAGCGCCAGCACGGCGACGATGCGCGCGGCGCGATGCATGTCAAGCCTCCGGCCTCATGGCCCGGTATCATAACCGAGCGCCAGGATACCGGGAGAGCGTTCACATGGCATTCATCGAGGTCATCGCGCCACAGCGCGCACGGGGGCGGCTGCGCGAGCTGTACGCCAAGGTCACCGGGCCGGGCGGTCAGGTAGACCAGGTGCTACAGATTCACAGCCTGCGCCCGCACACCCTGCAGGGTCACATGTCGCTGTACAAGGCCGTGCTGCACCACACGGGCAATCGATTGCCGATATGGTTCCTGGAGTGCATCGGCGTACTCGTCAGCCGCCTGAATGCCTGCGAGTACTGCGAGCAGCACCACGCGGCCGGCCTGCGGCGCCTGCTGCGGGCCGAGAGCAAGGATGACGACGCCTATCTCGCGGCGCTTGCGACCGCGACCCCCGGCCGGCCGTTCACCCCGCGCCAGCGGCAGGCGCTGGCCTATGCCCGCAAGCTCACCCTGGAGCCGGGCGGCATCGGGCAGGCGGACATCGAGGGCCTGCGCCAGGCGGGTTTCGATGACGGTGAGATCCTCGAGATCAACCAGGTCGCAGCCTATTTCGCCTACGCCAATCGCACCGTGACCGGGCTGGGGGTGAGCAGCGAGGGCGAGGTGCTGGGCCTGTCACCCGACGCCATCGAGGGCGAAGAACACTGGCATCACGACTGAGGCGGGCTCACGGGCAACCCGGCCGCACGGTGGCGGGGGGAAGCGCGTAATTGTCGGGTCCCAGCTGGTCTTGCAGGGTTTCCAGCGCCGGGCGCAGCGTGAGCCACAGGGCGTGGCTGGCGTCGGGATCGAAGGCCGCCACGTTGCCGTCCTCGCGCGTGTAGCGCCAGCTGTGCACCGGCACGCCGAGCGCGAAAAACGTCTCGCGATACTGGTCCAGGTTGCTGCGCTTGTCGTCGATCACGACCAGCACGCGCGGCAGGGGCGCGGCGGTGCGCTCCAGCAGCTCCTCCAGCATCCGGCCCTTGTGTTGTCCGGAGGTGAGAAACACGCCTTCCTCGTAGCGCGCCGGGCGCGTGCCGCGGTCCGGGGTGAAGGTGTCCGGCCAGCCACCCTCCGGTCCGATGGCCGAGCGCCGGAAGTCGAAACCGTTGCGGCGCAGTTCCCGGAACGTCTGCAGGCGGTAGACCACCCCGCGTGACGTGAGCGCGATCACGGGCACGCCGGCGTCCTGCAGGCGCCGCAACTGCATGGCCGCATCCGGCTGGGTGGGCCGCATGGCGCTGGCGAAGTACAGGGCACCCTGCACCGCGAAGCGGTCCGCCACCACCCGGGCATCGCAGGGGTCGAGCGCGGCGGCCGCTTTCTGCCACTCGTACCACTGGTCCGACCCGAGGCCCTGTTCCATGGCGAACAGGGTATTGTCGAGGTCGAATACCACCAGCACCCTGGAAGGGCCGAGGCGTTGCGCGAGTTGCAGGCCCTCGTCGACGATCGCCTGTAGGTCGTCGCTGCGCCCGCTCAGGTTGCCGATCGGTGGCTGGTGGGCGCAGCCGATCGCGAGCAGCGCGAAGAGCGCGAGCGTGATGGTGAAGATCCGGCTTGGGAATTCGATGCGCATGAGAGTGACCGCATTCATTTTCGGTTACTCTGCCAGCGGGGGGTGCGGCGTGCAACGCGGCGCCCGCCGGGACTCAATTGCGACGCGCAGGTTGATACCCTAAAATTTGCGGCCCCGATGGTGCATGCGCGGGCGCGACCCCGCCCGGGGCCACGGCGCGAAACGGGTATCGGAGAGGTGCCGGAGTGGTTGAACGGGCTCGCCTGGAAAGTGAGTGTACGGTGTTGAGCCGTACCGAGGGTTCGAATCCCTCCCTCTCCGCCAGATGCGAAAAACCCCGCCCAGGGCGGGGTTTTTCATTCGTTGCGGCCGGCCCGGCTCAGCGGGGCCCCGTCACGTTTGCCGCGCCGCGAGATATTGCGCCACGGGATCCAGGTCGAAGGGCGATGTGGCCGTGACGATCAGATGATCGGTGCCGGCTTCGGCGTAAGCGTCCGCCCGCTCGAGTTCCTCCGGTCCGACCAGCACGGTGCGCTCGATCTCCGCGGGGTCGCGACCGATCTTCTGGCACCAACGGTCGATCACGGCATGCTTGTGCCGGGCATTTTCCGGCGGGCCGAACACGTTCGACAGGTCAGCATGCTCGGCCACCAGCCGCAGCGTGATGCGCTCGCCTCCGCCGCCGATCATCAGCGGCATGGTGCCGTGCACCGGCCCCGGATTCAGCTTGCCCAGGCGTTCCCGGATAACCGGCAGGCCCGCCTCCAGCGCCTCGAGTCGCCCGACGACAGTGCCGAATTCATAACCATATTCCTCGTAATCGCGCTCAAACCAACCGGACCCCAGGCCGAGAATGAAACGCCCGCCGCTGATGTGGTCGATGGTGCGGGCCATGTCCGCCAGCAGGTGCGGATTGCGGTACGAATAACAGCTCACCAGCGCGCCGATCATGGCCTGCTGCGTATCGGCCGCCATCGCCGAGAGCAGGGTATATGCCTCGAAATGCGATGCCTCGGGGTCCCCGTACAGCGGGTAGAAATGATCCCAGGTCCAGAGGCTGTCTACACCCAGTTCGTCGGCCGCCCGCCAGGCGGCGCGCATCTGCGCCACGGTCGTGGCCTGCGGATGCAGTTGGACGCCAATCTTCATCGACTGTTCTCCCTGTTCAGTATCGACCGGAGCCGCCGCGCCGGCCACTTCAAGCCACCGCCAGGCGCCGCGCGGCATACCTGGCCCGCTGGAAACCGGCTGGCAGTTCCGCCTCGCGTCCCAGGGCCAGCGCGGCCAGCATGTGTCCGGTGGCCGGGCTGTGCTTGAAGCCGCTGCCGGAAAAACCGCACCCCACCGTTACCCGCTCAGAGAGCCGGTCGATCACCGGGTCATTGTCGGGGGTCATCGTGTACATGCAGGCCTCCCGGATCGCGGGCTGGTGCCCGTCGAGGGCGGGTAAATGCTCCCTGACATACGCGCCGACCCGTCGCTCCCAGGGCGCACGGTCGGGCACGTCACGCGTCTCGGGTTCCGCCTCGGGCCCGCCATGGTACAGCACCTTGACCAGCCCGGGGTATTCGCAGGCGGGCAGCGCGTAAATGCCGGTCAGCCGGGCGTTGTAGATGATGGGAAATCCGCGCGCGGCGTCGCATTCGCCGGACGCGTCGCGCCAGTAGGTCACCGGTATGGCGAGTGTTTTGAGTGCCGGTCGCAGTGTGGGCAACAGGCGTCCGGTCCAGGGCCCGGCGCACACTACGAGCTGCTCGCACTTGATGGCGATCTCCGCCTGCCCGGCGTCTTCCCGCAGGGACACGGTGACCGCCCCGTCCGCCGCCGCGTCGATGGCGCTGGCGCAGGCCTGGAGCACGGCGCCCCCGATTGCGCGGAAGCGGTCCTGGGTGGCGGCCAGGCAGCGCTGGGCCAGCAGGATGCCGCCCTCGGGATCCCACGCGGCGCCCCAGTCCTCGGGGTAGTGCATGGCCGGGAAGCGTTGCCGGATGGCGGCCGCGTCCAGCCACTCGCAATCCTTGCCGGCGGCGCGCGCGATGGCCAGGTGGCGCTCCAGCCAGGGATCTCCCGGCGGCCCGAAGTTGACCAGGCCGGTGCGCAGGAACAGTGGCTCCCCGCATGCGTGCTCGAGGGCGCGCCAGCGTTCCATGGAATAGTCGAGGCGGTCCATGGTCTCCTCGCCGAAATACCGGAACGCGCGCGAGGCGCCCTGGGAGCTGCCGCGCGTGTGGGGCAGGGGGAATTGCTCGAGCAAAAGCGCATCCACGCCGGCCTCGGCCAGGTGCAGGGCGGCCCAGGACCCGATGATCCCGCCGCCGATGACGCACACACTGACGCTGCGGTGCTTCAATGCGCCCGCCGGTGCGCGCCGTCATCCCGTGGCTGCGGCCCCCGATGCGCGTGCAATTCAGGGGGCCAATGGGTCGCCTCGCCGGTCATGGGTGTAGTGTACCCGGCGGCGGGCCGCCCGGCTCGGCCTGAGTGCGGCTTCGGGTATCGAGTGCGGGGCGGCCCGATGGCCGCCCCGTCCGCGTTGGCGGGGCATCCCGTGCCGGTGCTATGCTTGGCTGATGGGGGTTGAACGTCATTTTCCGCCGGCCGTGACCCGCCATGCCTACTGGCTGGCCGCGCTGATGCCCCTGTTGCTGCCTGCGGCCTGGAGTCTGCGCGGCCTGCCAGGCCTGGACTGGGCATTCGCCTGGTTGCCGCTGGTGGCGCTGTATGTTGTGCTCCCGGTGGCGGACTATTTGCTGGGGCGCGATACCCGCAACCCGGACGCAGGCGCGGACGGCCCCTATCCCCGCACCGTGATCCCCGTGATGGCGGCGCTGGTCCACCTGGCCGTGCTGGCCTGGGCCCTGTCCGTGATCGGGCGCTTTCCTGGCGCCTTTACGTGGCCGGCCCTGCTGGGTTGGATTGTGTCGCTTGGCGACATCAGCAGTGTGGTGGGCATCAACGTGGCCCACGAACTGATTCACCGCAAGGCGCGGGTCTTGCGGGGGCTCGGCGGTCTGCTGCTCTCCTGTGTGTGGTATCCCGGTTTCAAGCTGGAGCATGTGCGCTGGCATCACCTCCACGTGGCGACCCGGCATGACCCCAGTTCGGCCGCGCGCGGTGCGAATATCTACCGGCACGTGCCGCGCGCGATGCTGCTCAACACGGCTCGCGCCTGGCGCCTGGGACATGAGCGGGCGCGGCGCAGGGGGCGCCCGCTGCCATGGCTCAGTCACGAGGTCGCTGCTGGTTTTGCGGTCAGTGCCGCGCTGACCCTCTGCGCCGCCGCCGCATGGGGCGCGCTCGCGGGCTGGGTGATGCTGCTGCAGGGCGGGGTCGCGGCGGCGCAGCTGGAGGTGATCAATTTCATCGAGCATTACGGGCTGCGGCGCCAGCGGCGCGCGAACGGGAGCTATGAACCCCCCGGGCCCGGGCACTCCTGGGACAGCGACTACTGGCTGAGCAACGTCATCCTGCTGCAGCTGCCGCGGCACGCGGACCACCATACCCGTCCCTCGCAACCGTTCACCCGCCTCGACACGCGGGCCGATGCGCCACTGCTGCCACTGGGCTACGCGGCGCTGGTCAATATCGCCCTGGTTCCCCCGCTGTGGCGCCGACTGGTGCATCCCCGGCTGGGCGACACGGGCACGGCCCGGGTCGGTTGACTGCCGGGCGGGCAGGGCGGATAATTCGCAACCCCCGCGCCCGTAGCTCAGCTGGATAGAG
>JABAOE010002302.1_pt3 | contig 16634 bp, 14 predicted proteins | sample 7062141 | NCBI WGS metagenome assembly JABAOE01 (sample SAMN14538627, study PRJNA623070) | marine sediment metagenome | biome: marine biome [ENVO:00000428]; feature: marine pelagic biome [ENVO:01000023]; material: deep marine sediment [ENVO:00002113] | place: India: Gulf of Khambhat ... | reverse complement strand
TTCCTGACGATGAACTACAAGCCGTCGGCGGCCGAGGCGTTCGCGTCCGTGGAGTACATCATGCGCGACGTCGAATGGGGCTGGCTGATCCGATACATGCATTCCACAGGCGCTTCAGCGTTCTTCATCGTCGTTTACCTGCACATGTTTCGCGGGATGATGTATGGATCCTACAAGAAGCCGCGCGAGTTGCTGTGGATCATCGGAATGCTGATCTACCTGTTTCTGATGATGGAAGGCTTCCTGGGCTACCTGTTGCCGTGGGGACAGATGTCGTACTGGGGAGCCCAGGTTATCGTTTCGCTGTTTGGCGCCGTCCCGGGTATCGGTGAGGGGCTTGTCGAGTGGATCCGGGGCGACTATTTCATCTCCGACATCACGCTGAACCGGTTCTTCGCGTTACACGTCGTCGCCGTGCCGTTGGCGCTGATACTGCTGGTCGTCATGCACATTCTCGCTCTGCACGAGGTGGGCTCGCTGAACCCGGACGGTATTGAGATCAAGGAGCACAAGGGTTCGGATGGAATACCGGTCGATGGCGTCGCGTTTCACCCATACCTGACTGCCAAGGATCTCGTCGCGATCGTGGTGTTTCTGGCGGCATTCTCGGCCGTCGTGTTTTTCGCCCCCGAGATGGGCGGCTATTTCCTCGAACACGCGAACTTCGAGCCCGCGAACCAGCTGAAGACCCCGGAACACATCGCGCCCGTGTGGTACTACACGCCGTTCTACGCGATCCTGCGCGCGGTACCGAGCAAGGGTTTCGGCGCGTTTCTGATGGCGACCGCGATCTTCCTGCTGTTCTTCCTGCCGTGGCTGGACCGGTGCAAGGTCAAATCAATTCGCTACCGTGGCTGGACCTTCAAGGTGGCGCTGTCCCTGTTCGTCATCAGCTTCATTGCGCTGGGCTTCCTCGGCCTGCAGCCGGCGGTCGAGCCTTTCACGACATTCACGCGCATCTTCACGGTCCTGTACTTCTCGTTTTTCGTGTTTATGCCGATCTACACGCGGTTCGAAAAGACCAAGCCCGTGCCGGAACGGGTGACTTGGCACGGCTGAGGGCCGATGAATATGGGTGGTATCCTGGAGGATCGTTGCCGTGGTCGGTCGATACGAGTGGGTCGAGCGAGGCGCCTGACGCGACTGGTCGGGGTCTTGATGCTGGCGCTGCCGGCCACGGTATTTGCCGCAGGCGGGGCGGTGCCGCTGCTTAAGGCGAACAACGACGTCAGCAACACGAGTTCGCTGCAGCGGGGCGCACGCAATTTCGTCAACTACTGCATGGGATGCCACTCCGCGAAATACGTGCGGTACAACCAGCTAGCGAGAGATCTGCAGATCAGTGAGGATCAGTTGGTCAATAACCTGATGTTCGCTGGCGGCAAACCCCACGATCGGATGGAGATCGCGATGCCCGAAGCGGACTCGACTCGCTGGTTTGGCGCTCCGCCCCCGGATTTGTCGCTGATCGCGCGCAGCCGGGGTACCGATTACCTGTTCACTTTCCTCAAGGGTTTCTACGTGGACGAGTCGCGTCCGACCGGCGTCGACAACATCGTACTCGAAGGCGCGGCGATGCCGCACGTGCTGTGGGAACTCCAGGGCAGCCAGCGCGCGATCTTTATTCAAGAGGAGCACGACGGAGTCGTAACCGAGGTATTCGAGAGTTTCGAGCCGATCGAGCCGGGCAGCATGTCGCCCGCGGAGTTCGATCACTTCGTTCGCGACCTCGTCAATTTTCTCGATTACATCGGCGAGCCGATCCAGCTGAAACGGCGACAGCTCGGAATCTGGGTGCTGATGTTCCTGTTGGTGTTTGGACTGTTTTCCTGGGCGCTCAAGCAGGAAATCTGGAAGGACATCAAGTAAGCGGAACGCGCGATGATAACGAAATTCACCACATTGATCGCGGAGCCGGATGCATGGTCAGCCTCGCGGGCGGACAGATCGTCATGACATTATTTTCCAGCCCCACCTGTTTCTATAGCCATCGCACCCGGCTGGTCCTGGCAGAGAAGAACATCAGTGTCGAGGTCGTCAAGGTCGAGGGCCCGGATTTGCCCGAGGACCTGCTGGACCTGAATCCGTATCATAGCGTGCCCACGCTTGTGGATCGGGACCTCGTATTGTATGACTCGCGTGTCATCATCGAATATCTCGATGAACGATTCCCGCATCCGCCGTTGATGCCGGTCGATCCGGTGACCCGCGCCCAGTTCCGTCTCGCGCTGTTCCGCATCGAGAAGGACTGGTACCAGCTGGCCGAGCAGCTGGAGGCGGCGTCGGATCGCAAGCAGATCATGCGAATCCGCAAGATGCTCGAAGAGACAATCGTCTCCAGCAGCGAGGTTTTCGCCGCACGCAAGTTCTTCCTGAGTGACGAGTTCTCCCTCGTTGACTGCAGCATCGCGCCGATTCTTTGGCGGCTTCAGGTATACGGCATCGAGCTCCCGCCGTCCGCGCAGCCGATCCGCAAATACATGGACACGGTGTTCTCGCGGCGTTCGTTCCAGGACAGCCTGACGGAACTGGAGCACGAGATGCGCCAGTAGGGGCGTGGAAGAAGCGCCGTGACCGCCGAGAAAACCCAGAAGCTTCCTTATCTGTGCCGCGCGCTGCACGAGTGGATGACCGACAATGGTCAGACGCCGCACCTCGTCGTCGATGCAAGCGTCGAAAACACCGTCGTTCCCGCCGAATTCGTCAAAGACGAGCGCATCGTGCTTAACGTCAGCTACGCGGCGACGCGCGACCTCAATATCGGTAACGACGGGATCACGTTCACAGCGCGATTCTCGGGGCGCCCGTTCGGAGTGTCGATTCCCGTGATGGCGGTGCTGGCCATCTATGCTCGCGAGACGGGCGAGGGCATGTTGTTCTCGGACGTGGCTCGCGAAGACGAAGGCGTGACCGCCGGGGGCGAGTCCGCGAAAAACGCTGCGGCTCCCGCGTCCGATCCTGACGGACCCACCCGGTCGCATCTGCGAATCATCAAATAGCGGACTTTCTTATTCCGGCGAATGCGGTCACTTCCGCTCCGCCGCGGCAGAAGGCGGCCGACTCAGCCGAACAGGGACCTGTCGATCGCGTCGCAGAGGCAGTGAATCACCACCAGGTGAACCTCCTGGATACGAGCCGTGCGCTCGCTCGGGACCCGTATCTCGACATCGCGGTCCGCCATGGCACGGCCGATTGGTCCGCCGTCGCGTCCCGTCAGCGCGACGACCCGCAGGTCTCCGTCGTGCGCCGCGTGAACCGCGTCGAGGACGTTGGGGGAATTGCCCGACGTGGAAATCGCCAGCAGGCAGTCGCCGGCGGTCCCCAGCGCGCGGACCTGCTTCGAGAAGATCTGCTCGTACGCGTAATCGTTGGCGATGGAGGTCAGGGTCGAGCTGTCCGTGGTCAGCGCGATGGCCGGCAGGCCGGGGCGCTCGCGCTCGAAACGATTCAGGAGCTCCGCGGAGAAGTGTTGCGCGTCGCCGGCCGAACCGCCGTTCCCGCAACTCAGGATCTTGCTCCCGTTGCGCAGCGTGTCGGTCATCACTTCGGCCGCGGCTGCGATGCTCGGGCCGAGGACGGACATCGAAGCCGTCTTGACGGCAATGCTCTCTTCGAAGTGGCCCAGTATGGCCTGAATATCCGGCATCTCACGGTCCCTCGCTATCGCTCAGGTCCTCGATTGTAAACGCGCCGCGGACCCAGTCCATTCGGGCCGCCGGCAGCGGTCCCCGCAGGCCCACGACATCGAATCGCACGGCGTGCTCGCGCCAGCGCCGGTGCTGCCGAATGAACAGCTGTGTCGCGAGCACGATGCGCCTGAGCTTGTCGGGCGTCAGGCTCTGGCGCGGGTCCATGATGTCGGTGCGACGGCGGTAGCGAACTTCGACGACGACGAGCGTGTCGCCGTCGGTCATCACGAGATCGAGTTCGCCGAAGCGGCAGCGGAAGTTGGAGTCGACCCATACCAGGCCGTGGCGTTCGAGGTGCGCCCGTGCTAGTCGTTCGGCGGCGCGACCGGATTCGAGGTGCTCGGCCACCGGGTCACATCCTGCGGCTCAGGAACGGCGATCGGTCGCGCCGAGACCGGGGCGGGCTCGAGCAGTTCCGGCTGGCCCCGCTGAATGCGAGCCCATGCCAGCCGCCGAAATATCTTGCCGCGCTCATCGATGTACAAGGTTCCGGTCATGCCCTGCAGATCTTCGCTGTGACCGCTCGGGCCCGAGTTCAGCACCGGGATCAGGCGGTATGAGTCGAAGCCCAGCGCATACAGGCGCGACCTGCGTTTCGCCTGGGCGGGCCAGTGCCGCTCCAGCGCCGCGCGAACCTCCAGCGATTGCCCGTCCGGCTCGACGATCCAGGGCACGTCCGGAAACATGATGCCGTTCAGATCGGAATTGTTCCGGGTGCCCTCCTGGTAAATCGCCGACGTCGAATACGTCGGCACCGCGCCGGCATAGTGAAACCGCAATTGCGGGCGAATCAGTTTCCCGGCCTGTTCCGTGGCCGCCAGAAATATTAGGTCGACATCGGACCGGCGTCTCGGCTCGTATTCGAGCGACATACCGAGATTTGCGGCGAGCCGCTCGCGGCGGGCCCGACTCTCGTCGATCAGCAACAGCTGCTGTATGCCCGCGGAAAAGTCGGGGCTGCCGGGATCGTAGAAACGGTAGTCGAGGATCTTCCCGCCGAGCGCCCGGTATTCGGCCATGAAAGCCTCTAGCACCCGCTGGCCCCAGGCGTTGATGGGCGCGAGCGCGAGCGCGCGCGACTGGCCGAGCGTCGCGGCGCGCTGCGCAACCTGACGTGCCTCGTCCTCCGGGGACAGGGAGAACTGGTATAGCCCCGGGGCGGCCGCGGCTGCGTCCGGCAGGAAATTCAGCGCCAGTGTCGTCGCCGTCACCCCGGAGACCGCGAGTTCCTCAACCGACTCTTTCAGCAACGGCCCGACCACGAATGTGGCGCCGTCGTCGACTGCCCGACGATAGGCCTGCGTGACGCCGAGCGTCGCGACGTCGTAGATGCGGACCTCGGGACGCGCCGCCATGTCGGTCGCCACGAAGTGCGCGGCCAGGAATCCGTCCCGAACCGCGTTGGCTGCCTGGCGTTGCTTGCCCGACAGCGGCAGCAGCAGCGCGACCTGCCGCGGGAACGCCTGAGCGGCCGGCAGTCCCGCCATGATTTCCGGGAGCAGCACCCGGTTGGCCGGGTGATCCGGATAGTCGCGTTGCCACGACATCAGCGATTGCCGCATCGCAGTCGGCGTCGTGCGGCGGTTCCAGGCGATTTCGCCGAGCGCCAGCCAGCCGAGCAGCATCGGGTCATCGCCCGGCCGCGGGTCGTCCGCGACCGACTCCACGCCCCAGGTGCGATAACCCTCCCACAGCATGCGCTGGTTCGCCGCGAGTTCGGCCTCGCTGTCCAGCCATATTTCCCGCTCCAGCAGCGCAGCGGTAGCCGCGACCGGCCGACCGAGTCGGAACAGCGCGTCGGCGCGAATCAGCAGCACGTTCGTCGCATCGGCGGCCACTTCGGGAGTCGGGGCGCCGTCCAGGTTCGCGAGCGCGCTCGCGGGATCGCCCATCGCGATGGCGACCTCGGCCGATACCTGCGCCCACAACAGGCGATTGCTTTCATCGATCGGTTTGCCCAGGCGATCCAGGATCGTGCGCGCGACTTCCGGCGTTCCCGCCCGGTGTCGTTCGCGCGCCGTCAGGATGAGGTAGCGCTGCCGCATCACCGCATCCGCCTGCTGCGCCATCTGCTGATACAAATCGGCCGCGGCCTCGTGGCGACCCTGTTGCGACAGCGTCTCCGCCGTCTGGACGGGCGTGGGTGTCCGGTCGACGGTCTGCGGCGGCGGCGCGGTCGTGCACGCGGTCAGCGCCATCATCAGCGCGATCGTGGTCGCGCGCGCGCTCCCGCCGATTTCCTCACCGGGTGTCCCCCGGCGTAGACTTGCGATCATTGGCTGCCGCTTTTCCGCGTTTCTCTGTGGAGTTAACCCGTGTCGAATGAGCCCGGGACACTGTTCGTCGTCGCGACCCCGATCGGGAATCTCGACGACATCAGCGCGCGCGCGCGGGACACGCTTTCCCGTGTCGACCTAGTGGCTGCCGAGGATACTCGCCGAGCCGGACAATTGCTAACGCGCCTGGGCATCCGAAACCGGCTGGTATCGCTGCACGAGCACAATGAAACGGAGCGCATCGAGGAGATCGTCGAGGACCTGTTATCCGGCCGCGACGTCGCACTGATCAGCGATGCCGGGACGCCCCTGGTCAACGACCCGGGCTATCGGCTGCTGGCGGAGCTGCGGCGGCAGGACTTGCCCGTCAGCCCCGTGCCCGGGTGCTGTGCGGCGATCGCCGCGCTGTCGGTGGCCGGCCTGCCCAGCGACCGCTTCCGTTTCGAGGGCTACCTGCCGGCCAAGGGTGGCGCACGTCGGCGGCGCCTCGCGAACCTCGCGCACTGCGCGGAGACACTGGTGCTGTATGAGTCGGTGCATCGGATTCAGGATGTCCTCGCCGACCTCGAGCGAGAACTGGGCCCGGACCGCCAGATCACGGTCGCGCGGGAGCTGACCAAACTGCATGAGACGATCCACCGCGGGACCATCGCCGACGCGCGTCGGCTGCTCGAAGCCGACCCGGGCGGCGGGAAGGGTGAATTCACGCTCGTCATAGCGGGCGATCCGGAGCCCCCGCGGGTCGAGAGCGCCGAGCTCGAGCGCGTGATCGAGATCCTGCTCGAGGAAGTCCGCCCCAGTCAGGCGGCGGGGCTTGCGGCGGCCATCACCGGGGCCGAGCGCAAGCGGGCGTATCGGCTGGCCAATGAGCTCCGGGAGCGGGGGCAGGCCGGCGCGCCCTTCGACGACCCCGCGGCGGCCCCGCGCGGTGAGGGCGAGCGCGAGTGATGCGGCGCCGGAAACCTTGTCGCGCCCGGGCTGTCTGAACTACAGTGGTGGTTGGAGCCGGCCAGGCAATCGCCCGACCGTCTGGTCGGGAGGAAAGTCCGGGCTCCTGCGGACAGGGCGCCAGGTAACGCCTGGGGGGCGCGAGCCCACGGAAAGTGCCACAGAAAATATACCGCCATGGGCTTCGGCCCGCGGTAAGGGTGAAAAGGTGCGGTAAGAGCGCACCGCGCGGGTGGTAACACGCCGCGGCATGGTAAACCCCGCCCGGAGCAAGACCAAATAGGGGAGTATCGCGGTGCCCTCCGGCGCCGCGAGCCGTCGTCCGCGCGGACTCCCGGGTAGGTCGCTAGAGGCCGTCGGTGACGGCGGTCCCAGATGAATGATTGCCCGCGACAGAACCCGGCTTATCGGCCGGCTCCCCCGATTTGCATGGGCGGCGCACCGGACGCCCGGCGAGGCACGCAAGATCGGGTCGCTGCACCCGACCGGAGACTTCGGGAAAAACTTTTCGCGGCATTTCAGCCGCGAAAAGTTCGTTTGCCGAAGTAGGCCGGTCGGTCGGGCGCGAGCCACGTCCAGCAGCGCGTGCCGACTTGCGGAGGCAGCCTCGGAAACGGCGGCTCGGGCCTCATTTGCGCATCGCTGCCAATCGATTGCCGCTGTTCCGCCGCTACCCGTGGAAGTTTCCGGATTTTCTCCATCGTGATGTCCTATCGGAGGAATTTGTCATAACCGCCTGATTTTGTATCGGGCCTTGCCCTGATTCGTCCCCGATTTGCCCGCCGACATCACCGCTAAGTCGCTGTCCTACAAGAATTAATCGTCAGATTGGTATTGACGCTGCCGGATAGGGTACCTATAGTGTCAGGAAGTGGTAAAAAGTGGGAGGAAATGGGCTTACCGGTCCTGACCGCATGCTTCGTGGCCCAACAAAAATAACCCTGGATGCGAAAGGCCGTGTGTCCATACCGACCAAGTATCGGGAGCGGATCGCGGCGCGCTGCAACAACCAGCTGATTTGCACGGTCGACGTCCGCAGCTGCCTGTTGATGTACCCGTTGCCGGACTGGGAGGAGACCGAACGCAAGCTGATGCGGCTGCCGAGTCTGAACCCGACGGCGCAGAAGCTGAGGGGGTTGTTGATGGGCTACGCCACCGAGTTGGAGCTGGATGGTCATGGCCGGGTGCTGATACCAAAAGAACACCGTGAATTCGCGGGGCTAGAGCGTCAGGCAATGATGTTCGGTCAGGGTAACAAATTTGAGTTGTGGGATGAGGGTCGCTGGACTGACCAGTTGAACCGGTGGATCGGGGAAGGCGCGGCGGACGGGTCGGACCTGCCGGCGGAGCTGGAGCAGTTGTCGTACTGACCGTTCGACTCGATCGGCGGGTTCGCATCGTCTCGTCCTGGCAAGGGGTGTTGATTGATGTCGCACGTGCCGGTCTTGCTCGACGAGACCGTGGAGCAGCTGCGTATTCGTCCGGACGGCATTTACATGGACGGCACGTTCGGGCGAGGCGGCCATTCCCGCCAAATACTGGGGCGGCTGGGCACTGCGGGGCGGCTGCTGGCGATTGATCGCGATCCGGAGGCGGTCAAGGCGGGCGAAACGCTGGCGGCTCGGGATGGGCGGTTCGAGATCGAACGCGGAAATTTTAGGGACTTGCGCGAGTTGCTGGAAAAACGAGGTTGGGTCGGACGCGTCGACGGCATCCTGCTCGATGTCGGCGTCTCGTCGCCGCAACTCGACGATCCGGAGCGGGGATTCAGCTTCCGGGCCGAAGGACCGCTCGACATGCGGATGGATCCGAACTCGGGGCCGAGCGCGAGTGACTGGCTGAACAGCGCGACCGAAGAGTCGATACGACAAGTGTTGTTTCGTTATGGAGAAGAGCGCGCGGCCGGGCGAATCGCACGGGCGATCTGTGCGCGGCGGCGGGAAGGAAGTATCGAGACGACGTCGGAGCTGGCGTCGCTGATCGAGTCGGTGGTGCGGCGCAAGCCCGGCGGGCGGCATCCGGCGACCCGGACGTTCCAGGCACTGCGGATCTTCATCAATGACGAACTCGCTGCACTCGAGGCCGGCCTCGCGCAGGCACTCGAGGCGCTCGCGCCGGGGGGTCGTCTGTGTGTGGTGAGCTTTCATTCCCTCGAGGATCGGATCGTCAAACGCTTCCTGCGGAACAACGCCCGAATCGACCCGGCGCTGGCGCGCCTGCCCGAGGTTCCCGCATCGGCGCGGCCCCGGCTGCGGCTGCCGACGCCGGCCATTCGCCCCGGCGCCGCGGAACTCGAGCGCAACCCGCGAGCACGCAGCGCGACGCTGCGGGTCGGAGAAAAGCTGCCTTGAACGCTGACCCGCGCACCTGCGTCGTGATCCTCCTGCTGGTCCTGGCGGTCATGGCCTCCGCGATCGCGAGCATCTACGCGAAACACGAGTCGCGGAAGCTGTTCACGGAGCTGCAGGCGCTGAGTGCCGACCGCGACCGCATGGAAGTCGAGTGGGGAAAGCTGCAGATCGAGCAGAGTACCTGGTCGACCCACGGCCGCGTTGAACAGATGGCTCGTGAGCAGATGAAGATGCTCCTGCCGCCCCCCGACGACGTGACGCTGCTGACAGAGTGAGCAAGAAGGTTCACAAAGATGCAGCCATGCAGCGCAGCTTTGTGCTGCGGGCCCGGCTCGTCGCGGCCTGTGCTGCATGCGGCGGGCTCATCCTGATGGCGCGTGCTGTTCACCTGCAGGTCTTCAACACCGAGTTCCTCGGCCGGCAGGCGGAAATTCGGCAGCTGCGCATGGCCAAGATATCCGCGCACCGAGGCGTGATCACGGACCGCAACGGCGAGCCGCTCGCGGTCAGCACGCCAGTTGACAGCATCTGGGTCAATCCGCGTGAGCTTTCGCAAGCGGCCGAGCGAATTCCCGAACTCGCCGCGGCGCTGAGCACGAACAGCGATGAACTGGCGCGACGCGTGACCCGGAACACCGCCAAGGAGTTCATGTACCTGCGCCGACACATGCGGCCGGCCGATGCCGCCGCCATCGCGCGGCTCGGTATCCCGGGCATCGACATCGAGCGCGAGTATCGGCGCTATTACCCGGCCGGCGAGGTCGTCGGCCACCTGATCGGTTTCACCGATATCGACGACACGGGCCAGGAAGGCCTGGAGCTCGCGTTCGACAGCTGGTTGGCGGGCGAACCCGGCAAGAAGCGCGTCATGAAGGACCGGCTGGGGCAAATCATCGAAGACGTCGAGCGCATCAAGCAGGCGAGGCCCGGACGCGAACTCGCCGCGTCGATCGACCTGCGCATCCAGTACCTCGCCTACCGCGAGCTGAAGGCGTCGATCCAGCGCAATGGTGCCGCCGCCGGGTCGGTCGTCGTTCTCGACGTCGACACGGGTGAGGTCCTCGCGATGGTCAACCAGCCGGCTTACAACCCGAATGATCGCGCCCAGTATACGGCCAGCAATTATCGAAACCGCGCGATCACCGACATCTTCGAGCCGGGCTCGAGCCTGAAGGCGCTGGTCGTCGCAGCGGCGCTCGAGAGTGGCCACTACCGTGCGGCGAGCATGGTGGATACCTCGCCGGGTTACGTTCAGATCGGCTCCAAGGTCATAGAGGATCACGACAATCTCGGCCGGATCAGCCTGACGACACTGCTCGCGAAGTCCAGCAATGTCGGCGCGATCAAGATCGCCATGTCCCTGCCCCCGGAGACCCTGTACTCGTCCTTGTCGGCCTTCGGTCTGGGTCGCGTGAGCGCGAGCGGATTCCCCGGCGAGTCGGCCGGATTGCTCAGCCATCATTCGAACTGGCGGCCGATCGCCCAAGCGACCATGGCATTCGGATATGGCCTGTCGGTGACCCCGCTGCAACTCGCCCAGGCCTACGCGATCATCGCCGCGGACGGCCTGCATCGACCGGTCTCGGTGGTCCGGATCGACCAGCCGCCGATCGCCCGGCGTGTCCTCCGAGAGGAGACCGCGAAAGCCGTGCTCAGGATGCTCGAAGCGGTCGTCGGGAGCGACGTCGGAACCGGCAGACGGGCGGCCGTTCCGGGCTATCGTGTGGCCGGCAAGACCGGCACGGCTCGAAAAATTGCGGCCGGCGGGTACTCGGACGCACATCACACCGCCTTGTTCGCCGGCATCGCGCCGGCGTCACGGCCGCGTCTCGTGATCGTGGTCATCGTCGACGACCCGAGCGAGGGCGCGTATTACGGCGGCGAGGTCGCCGCCCCCGTGTTCTCGCATGTCGCGAGCGGTGCTCTGCGCATCCTCGCGGTGCCGCCAGATAACCTGCCGCACGCGGACGGCACGGAAACGAGGCTGGCGACGCGGCGGCAAAGCGGTCCGGACTCGCGGCGATGAGCGCTAGCCTCGACATGACTGCCTCACTGGTCAAGTTGTTCTCGGGTACCGGGATCGCGGTTCCGGACCTGGACATCAGCGACATCACGACAAACAGCAGTTGCGCCGTGCGCGGCGGCATGTTTCTGGCATGCGGGGGCTTGCGGACTCATGGGCTGGACTACCTGGACGAGGCCATCGGGGCCGGGGTGACCGTGGTCGCCTGGGAGCCCGGCCCGGGCCTGAGCGCGCCGGAACTGCCCGCGGGCGTCGTCGGCGTAGCAGTGCCCGGGCTGCGCGAGCGGCTCGGCACGTTGGCCGATCGCTTCTTCGGCGCCCCGTCGGCCGAACTCTTCATCACCGGCGTGACCGGCACGAACGGCAAGTCGACGACGGCCTGGCTCGTCGCTCAGGCACTGACCGCGCTCGATCAGACGGCCGGGTATATGGGCACGCTCGGATTCGGCGTGGGGCCCGCCGCGCTCGAGCCGAGTGAGCTGACCACGCCCGACTGCATCGAGGTGCATCGACGCCTGCGGAGCATGGCCGATCTCGGCGCGCGTCAGGTCGTCATGGAGGTTTCGTCTCACGCGCTCGATCAGCGACGGGTCGACGGCGTGCGTTTTCAGACGGCCGCGCTAACGAACCTGAGTCGCGATCACCTCGATTATCACGGTGACATGGCCCATTACGCCGCGTCGAAGGCTCGACTATTCATCGGCTCCGGCATACGAACCGCGGTTCTCAATGTCGGCGATGCATACGGCTCGGAGCTGGCGCGGCGAGTCACCGGCGCGCGCGATGCGGTCGAGGTGCTCGGCGTCGCCCTGGTAGGCACCGAGGAGCGGTCCGGCGCGAAAGCGCGCCTGATCGGCCGGCTGACCGGCACACACGCGGCGGGTCTTGGCATCCACCTGACCGGCGACTTTGGCGACGCCGTCCTCGAGAGCGCGCTGTGGGGGCGGTTCAACGCGGAGAATCTCGTCGTCGCGACCGGCATCTTGCTGGCTCAGGGTTTCGAACTCGGCGCGGCCGTCGGCGCGTTGCGTGAGTGTGTCGCGCCGCCCGGACGGATGGAGCTGATTCGCGCGGGCCGCGGGCCTGCGGTCATCGTCGATTACGCGCATACGCCGGACGCCCTGGGCAAGGCACTGGCCGCGGTTCGAGAGCACACCCGCGGTCGGATCTGGTGTGTCTTCGGCTGCGGCGGCGGGCGCGATCGCGGCAAGCGCCCGCAGATGGGGGCGGTCGCCGCCGAACTCGCCGATCACGTCGTCGTGACTGACGACAACCCGCGCGACGAAGACCCCGACGCGATCATCGGCGCCATCATGGGCGGCGCGACCCGGCCACTCCGAGTCATACGCGATCGCGGCGACGCGATCGGGTTTGCAATTCGGTCCGCCAGCGCCGCCGACGCCGTGTTGATCGCCGGCAAGGGGCATGAGTCGACGCAGCTGAGCGGCGGCCATGCCCGTCGCTTTTCGGATGCGCAGGCGGCGCGCGCGGCGTTGGGACGGGTGGCATGAGCATGGGCACGTTGACGATGGTTGCCGCAGCAGTCGACGGGCGCCTGATCGGCGAGGACCGGTCGTTCGAAGCGGTCAGCACAGATACCCGCACGCTCAGGGCGGGGGAGCTGTTCTTCGCGCTGCGGGGGGAGCGCTTCGATGCGGCGGCGTTTCTGGAGGAGGCCGCGCGGCGCGGCGCAGCCGGCGCCGTTGTCGACATGCGGCAGGAGCTCGAACTGGCGCAGATCGAGGTCGCCGATACGCTCGACGCGCTCGGCGCACTGGCCAGAAGCTGGCGCGCAGGCTTTGAACTGCCGGTAATCGGCGTCACCGGCAGCAATGGCAAGACGACCGTCAAGGAAATGCTCGCGCGCATATTGCGGGCCGAGTTCGATGCGGCCGGCGAGGCTTCGCGCGTGCTCGTCACGAGCGGCAACCTGAACAACGAGATCGGTCTGCCGCTGACGGTGCTTCGACTCACCGATGACCATCGTGTCGCGGTGCTCGAGATGGGGGCGTCCAAGCCCAGGGACATCGAGTATCTGGTGCGCATCGCGGCGCCGACGATCGGGGTGGTCACGAACGCCGGCGCCGCCCATCTCGAGGGTTTCGGCACCGAGAAAGTCGTGGCCGCGACGAAGGGCGAGATGTTCGAGGGGTTGTCGGCCGACGACGTTGCCGTGATCAATCACGACGACAAATATGCCGGGTTCTGGCGCGAACTCGCCGCACCGGCCGAAGTTCGCACGTTCGGGGTGACGAACGGCGCGATGTTCCGCGCCGTCGACGTCCGCGAGACGCCGGCGGACGATGGGAGCCGGGTGGGCCTTGTCTTCGAACTCCGGACGCCGTTCGGCGCCACAGACATCCAGCTGCCGATGGCCGGTCGGCACAACGTCGCGAATGCGGCGGCCGCGGCGGCGGCGGCCCACGCCGCCGGCGCCTCGCTGGAGACAATCAGGATCGGCCTGGGGATCGCCGGGAACGTGCCGGGCCGATTGCTGGCGGTCCCGGGTATCGGCGGCCTGACGCTGTACGACGATGCCTATAACGCCAACCCTGCGTCGGTCGCAGCCGCGATCGACTTCCTCGCCGGTCGACCCGACGAAACCTGGCTGGTGCTCGGCGACATGGCCGAACTCGGGCCCGATAGCGTGAAGCTGCACCAGGAAATCGGCGCGCGGGCGCGCGAGGCGGGCATCAGCCGTTTGTTCGGTTTTGGGGGGCAGGCTCGGGAGGCCGCGACGTCATTCGGCCGTGGAGCGGCGACATTCGACGACCTCGATGCATTGACGGCAGCGATTCGCGAGGACGCCCGACCCGGCGTCACCCTGCTCGTCAAGGGCTCTCGTTGCATGGGGCTGGACCGCCTGGTCGCCGCGCTGAGCAACCATGCGGCCGAACAAGGGGCTGGCTGATGCTGCTGCTGATCGCGGACTACCTGACCGAATTCATCTCCGGGTTCAACGTGTTCACGTACATCACAATGCGCGCGATCATGAGCGCACTGACGGCGCTGCTGATTTCGCTGCTGATGGGTCCGCTGATGATCCGTCGCCTCAGTACCCGGCAGATCGGGCAGACCGTGCGATCGGACGGCCCGGAGACGCATCTGCCCAAGGCCGGCACCCCCACCATGGGCGGTGCGCTGATCCTGGTCGCGATCCTTGCGAGCACGCTGCTCTGGGCGGATCTGACGAGCGAATACGTCTGGATCGTCGTCGCGGTGACGCTCGGATTCGGCCTGATCGGCTTTGTGGACGACTACAAGAAGCTGATCCTGAAGGACCCGGCAGGATTATCTGCCCGAGGCAAGATTTTCTGGCAGTCGCTGACCGCGGCCGCAGTGGCCGTGGTCCTGTACTGGCTGGCTGACCATCCGTACGAGACGTCGTTGCTGATTCCTTACCTGAAGGATGTCGCGGTCCCGCTGGGCGGCTTGTACATAGTGCTGACCTATCTCGTGATCGTCGGCACCAGCAACGCGGTCAACCTGACCGATGGCCTCGACGGACTCGCGATCATGCCGGCGGTCATGGTCGGCGGCGCCCTCGGGATATTCGGCTACGCGGCCGGCAACGTCATCTACTCCGAATATCTGGACATTCCATATGTCGTCGGTGCCGGCGAGATGCTGGTCTTCTGCTCCGCGCTGGCCGGCGCCGGCCTCGGGTTCCTGTGGTTCAACACCTACCCGGCGCAGGTGTTCATGGGAGACATTGGCGCGCTGGCGCTCGGCGCCGCGCTCGGTACCGTGGCGGTGATCGTCCGGCAGGAGATCGTGCTCGCCATCATGGGCGGACTGTTCGTGATCGAGACGCTGTCCGTCATCATCCAGGTCGCGTCGTTCAAGTTGACCGGGCGGCGCATCTTCCGGATGGCGCCGCTGCATCACCACTACGAGTTGAAGGGCTGGGCGGAGCCCAAAGTCATCGTGCGGTTCTGGATCATTACCGTGATCCTGGTTCTCGTCGGCCTGTCGAGTCTGAAGATACGCTGATGGTGGCTTCGTCGATGGAATTCGATTTGCAAACGCGAGCCGGGTCGACCGAACCCACCGTGATGGTCATGGGCATGGGCGCCACCGGCGCGTCCTGCGCGCGCCATCTCGCGGCGCGCGGCATCGCTGCCGAGTTTGCCGATACGCGGGCGCGGCCGCCGGGACTCGATCAGATACTCGACGCGATGCCGGATGCGCGGGTGCATACCGGCGCGCCGCCGCGGGACTTGCCGGCGACGATTCGTCGCGTCATCGTCTCACCCGGCGTCGACCTGCAATCGCCGCTGCTGGTCGAAGCGGGGCGGCGGAGGCTTGAGGTCGTCAGCGACATCGATCTGTTCGTCGCGGAGTGCGCGGCGCCGATCGTCGCGGTGACCGGGTCGAACGGCAAGAGCACGGTCGCCTCGATGCTTGGCGCGGTCCTGAACGCGACCGATCGCAAAGCGATCGTCGGCGGCAACATCGGGACGCCGGCGCTGGATCTGCTGGACCCGGAAGCCGACCTCTACGTGCTGGAACTGTCGAGCTTCCAACTTGAGCGCAGCGCTCCGTTGCCGGCGGCGGCGAGCGTAATCCTGAATATTTCTCCGGATCATCTCGATCGACACGGCAACATGGACAACTATGCCGCCGCAAAGGCGCGCATTTACCTGGCCTGCGATCACGCGATCGTCAATCGCGACCATCCCGAGCTCGCCCGATTCGTCCCCGAGGGCACGGATCGGACCAGCTACGGCATGAGCAGTCCGGGTGAGGGAGAGTTTGGTCTCGTTCAGACATCGCGTGGCGAATGCATCGCACTGGGTGACGGCCTGCTCGTCGCGACGGACGAGATCCCGCTGATCGGTCGCCACAATGTCTCGAATGCCATGGCCGCGCTGGCGCTCGGCGCGGCCGTCGGCGCGAAGCCATCGGCGACGGCGCAGGCGCTGAAGCGCTACCGGGGTCTGCCGCATCGAATGCAGATCGTCGGCGACGCAGGGTCCGTGACCTGGATCGATGATTCCAAGGCCACCAATGTCGGCGCCACGCTAATGTCCATCAAAAGCGTCCCCGACCCGTTCGTGCTGATCGCGGGCGGTGATGCGAAGGGCGCGACGTTCGGTGACCTCGCCGAGGCGCTGCGCGGACGCAGTTGCGTAACGCTGCTGATCGGGCGCGACGCGGAGTTGATGTCGCGAGAGTTGCGGAGCGTTTGCGAAGTGCGCGTCGTGGGCGATATGCACGCCGCTGTGCGCACCGCCGCCCGGATTGCGCATCCGGGCTCCACCGTGTTGCTTGCGCCCGCATGTTCGAGTCTGGATCAGTTCGACGATTTCGCCGCGCGCGGGGAGGCATTCGCCGACGCCGTCCG
>JABAOE010010220.1_pt2 | contig 16647 bp, 11 predicted proteins | sample 7062141 | NCBI WGS metagenome assembly JABAOE01 (sample SAMN14538627, study PRJNA623070) | marine sediment metagenome | biome: marine biome [ENVO:00000428]; feature: marine pelagic biome [ENVO:01000023]; material: deep marine sediment [ENVO:00002113] | place: India: Gulf of Khambhat ... | reverse complement strand
ACCGCCGCGCAGTTGAGCGCGACGAGCGGCTCCTCACGGCGGCGCGACAGCCGATGGACCTCTCGCGCGATCAGCTCCTTACCGGTCCCCGACTCCCCGTGAATCAGCACCGAGAGATCCGAGTCCGCCACCTGCGCGACCAGGCTCAGCGCTTCCCTCATGCCCGGATCCTGCGTCACGATGCTCACGCCCGACGCCTGACGGCTCGCCACCTGCCCGAAGCGTTCCGAGCGCGCGATCACGGCCTGCGCCTGCGCCGCCTTCCACACGAGGGCGGCAAGCCGCTCGCCGTCGACCGGCTTCTCGACGAAGTCGTACGCCCCCAGCTTCATCGCCCGCGTGGCGGACTCCACCGTGCCGTGACCGGTGACGAAGATCACCTGCGGCCGACCGGGGTCCTCGCCGATCGCCTCGAAGACCTCGAGACCGTTCAGGGCCGGCATGCTCAGGTCGAGCAGCGCGACGTCGAAGACCTCTTCACGCAGCGCCCGGAGGGCCTCACGCCCGTCGGGCACGGAGGTCACGTCGTGCTCGGCCCATCCTGCGCTTCGCAGGACGTTCTCGAGCAGCAGGCGCTGCTCCTCGTCGTCGTCGGCGACGAGGACGGAGATGGTTCGGTCGGCGAGGTCGAGCATGTTCTTTGAGTACACTCGCACGACGCCGGATCGCAACGAAAAAAGAATGGCCCCGCGGGTGAGCCCGCGGGGCCGGGAGGGGCCGGCCGGTTCGGGGGNNGGGACCGACCCTGGGGGGATTGAAGCCGATGTTCGTCGCTGAAGTGGTGGTCGAGGCAGGGAGAGGCGGTCCCGCAGCCCTGGTTTCTCTTGTCGACGCCTGGTAGGGGCAAGGGCGGTGCCAAACCCGATGTGTCACCATAACCTGTTGTCACACATACAGATAAAGGGACAACGCCGACATCGGGAAGCTCAACCCGGTACCGGACAGGGTGGCCGATCCGGACAGCGTGACCGGCCAGTGTGGCCAGGAGGGGCGGCCGGGCCGATCCCGGCGGAGACGTGGACGCCGATCCGCCGGGCCGCTTTCGGCGCGCCCCGGGGGCGTCAGCCAGGGAGGAGGCCTCGAGCCGTCGCTCTCGCGGGGGTCGAGGGGGCTCGCCCCGGAGCGCGCGGATCCGCGCGGAGCGTCGGGCGCGCGGCGTGGTGCAGGGGTGCCCGCGGGCGCGATCCGGGGGCCCCGACCCGCACGCCGTCCTCGCCTGCGTGATCTCCCGCGCTTGCTCCTGGTGACGCACGCGGAGAACAATGGTATCGACGGGTCTTCCGTCTGATGAGGCGTCCGGGGGATCATCTCGAAGCTGCGCGGCACGCGCGTGGGAAGCCATGGACCAAGGGGACTCGGGGGCTCCGCCGCAGGGTGGCGGAGGGAGGAGCGTGAGCGGGCCCGGGCGGTCCGGTCGCGGCCCCGCCTACCGGGACCTCGTCGAGCTGGGCGCCGGACTGATGTGGGCCCAGGACCTCGACGGTGTCGTCACGTGGGTCAGCGCGGCGCTCGCGAGCCTGCTCGGATACGAACGCGCCGAGTTGCCCGGGCGCAGCCTCGCCGACCTGCTCGTCGACCCAGCCGACCTGGAGGCGTCGCTGGCGCGCCTGCGCAGCGGCGAGGAGGATCGGCGTGCCGTCGAGGCACGGGCGCGGGACGGAACGACCCGCAGCCTTCGGCTGCACTGCCGAGCAGTGACGCTCGACGGCGGGGAGCCCTACGTCCTGGGCCACGCGTTGGACGTCACGGAACGACGCGAGCGCGAGACGGACCCGAGTGGGGCGAAGCCCGCGGGCATGTCGAGGGCCCAGGAGGGGAGGCGGGCCGGGGAACCCGAGACGGCGACCCGGCACCCGCTGCGGGAGGCCGGCCGCACGCTGAACGTGCTCCTCGCCGAGGACAACCCGGTAAACCAGCAGCTGGCCGTCCACCTGCTCGGCCACTTCGGGCACTCGGTACGCGTCGCCCACACCGGAGCCGAGGCCCTCGAGCTGCTCGAGCGCGAGGCGTTCGACGTCATCCTCATGGACATCCAGATGCCCGAGCTCGACGGCCTCCAAGCGACCAGGGAGATCCGCAGGCGCGAAGCCGAGGCGGGTGCGGGCAGGCGCGTTCCGATCGTGGCGATGACCGCCCATGCGATGGCCGGCGATCGCGAGCGCTTTCTCGCGTCCGGCATGGACGAGTACATCTCCAAGCCGATCAGTCGCGATCGCCTCCGCGACGTGCTTCGGGCGATCGAGCCCGAGGGCCCCACGCCACCCGTGGCGTCGGCCGCGGAGGCGGGCTCCGGGAGTCCGACGCCGGCGCTGCCTCTCGGGTCCGACGTACGAGCCGACGCCGAGGACGCCGGCCCGGAGGGGCCCTCGCCGCGGCTCGCGTTCGACCCGGAGCTGCTCTTCGAGCGGACCGAGTCCGACACCGAGCTGATCCGCACGCTCGTGATCGTGTTCGGGTCCGACCAGGCTCGGCTGCTCTCCGACCTCGAATCCGCGGTCATGAGAGGGGACGGCGCGGCCGTGGAGCGGATCGCGCACACGTTGAAGGGCGCCGTCTCGGTGTTCGGAGCCGAGAGAGCCTGCGTGCTGTCCGAGCGAATGGAGCGTCTCGGACGCGACGGCACCCTCGAGGCGGCCCGTGAGGGGTACGCACGACTGCGCGCCGAAGTCCTGGCGCTGGAGGCGGACCTGACCGCGCTCACCCAGCGTCTCGAGGGCAGCAGCACGCCGCCGTGAGCAATGGGAGCCCGACCGGCCGGGGCTTCGCCCCGCCCGCTCGGGTCAGGCCCGCAGACGCAGGACGCGACGAGCCTGCTCGATCCCGTTCTTCAGGTAGATCCCTCCGCTGATCACGACGACCACGACCGCGAGTCCGAGGAGCGGGGGCAGCCCCGCCCGGGGAAGCCCGAAGGTGATCCAACCGAGGATGAGGAAGACGAGGACGCTCGTCGCTCGCCCGTGCAGCTGGTGCACGATGCGAATCGGCACGTCGCGGGCCCTCGCGAGAAGCAGTCCCCCCCCGAGCACCAGATCGCGTCCGATCAACACCGCCAGAAACCAGAGCGGTAGCGCGGCGTAGGCGGGTCCGCGGCTGAGGGCGAAGAACCCGACGAGGGTGACCTGCACGAGCTTGTCGGCGACGGCGTCGACGATGGCGCCCGCCTGCGAGGCGAGGCCGAAGCGCCGCGCCATCCAGCCGTCGACGATGTCGGACGAGCCCATCGCGACAAGAACCCCGATGACGGCGAGCCGCACCCCGTCCGCGTCTCCGCCCGCGCTCGCGATGGCCTGGGCGCGCATCCCGAGGAACAGGAAGACCGGGATCAGGCAGATCCGCAGGAGCGTGACGGTCCAGAGGACGACGCGAAGCATCGGGTGCTCGGCTCCGGCGGCCCTACCGCTCGTCCGCGGTGGGCCCGTAGTGCCCGGGAACCGGAACGTCCAGGAGCCGCAGGTACATGCCGAGCTGCGCCCGGTGGTGCACGTTGTGATTGAAGATGAAGCTGCGGAGGACCGCGCCCTTCGGCATGCTCAGCACGACCTCCCCGCCCTGCTTCATCGACCAACCCGAAGCGAGCTGGTCAGCGGTCACCCCGGCGATCATCCCGCGGGCCTCGGCCACGGCCTCGTCGAAGTGGGCCAGGATCTCCTCCTTGGTCTCCGGCACGACCCGCTCGTAGGGCTCGTCGAGGTCGAAGACGTCCGTGTGCAGCGTCACCGGGACCCAGCGCGGAACCTCGGCGAGATGCGCCGCGAGCGCGTGAAGGGAGAACGACTTGTCGTGGGGCTTCCACTCGAAGCGGTCCTCGGGAATGCGCTCGAGGGCGCGCCGGGTCTCGGCGAACTCGTGATCGAACTCGGGAATGAGCATGCTGCCGTCCATGCTGTCACGCTCCGAAGCGGGGTGAGGCGGCCGGGAGGCAGAGCCGCGAGCCCTCGCCGCGGGCGCGGGCGCAACACACCCGCGCCGACAAGGACCCGACGCCGTCCCGGATCTGGTGGAAAGGTAGCGGATCCGCGACGAGAGCGGCGTGGCGGCCCGACTCGTCGGTACGCCCGCCGTACCGTACCTTGGAGGGCCGCGGATGCCCGCCGATCCTCGTGGGGAGGACCGCGGCCGCGGTGTCGTCGAGCCCAGGAGGTGTGATGTCCGAGGGGCGCATGCGCGCGAGCGACTTCCCGCAGGAGGTCCTCGCGCTGTTCGACAAGTACGTGCACGGGATCATCGATCGCAGGGCCTTCTTCGACGGAGCGGCCAAGTTCGCCGTCGGCGGCATGACCGCGGCCGCGATGTTCGAGAGCCTGAGGCCTCACTACGCCTGGGCCCAGCAGGTACCGCCCGATGACGAGCGCATCGACGCCGAGTACGTCGAGTATCCCTCGCCCCGGGGATCGGGCACGATGCGGGGCCTGCTCGCACGTCCGTCCCAGGGGACCGGACCCTGGCCCGGCGTGCTCGTCATCCACGAGAACCGCGGGCTGAACCCGTACATCGAGGACGTGGTCCGGCGCTTCGCCGCGGCCGACTTCGTCGCCCTCGGCCCGGACGCGCTCACGCCGCTGGGGGGCTACCCGGGAAGCGACGACGAAGGCCGAGCCCTGCAAAGCCGGCTCGACCGGGAGACGATGACGGAGGACTTCATCGCCGGAGCGGAGTATCTCATCGGGCACGAGGACTCCACGGGACGCGTCGGGGCGGTCGGCTTCTGCTTCGGAGGCGGCATGGTCGGGACGTTGGCCGTTCGGATGCCCGACCTGGCAGCCGGCGTCCCCTTCTACGGCTCGCAGCCGGCATCCGAGGACGTGCCGCGCATCCGGGCGCCGCTCATGATCCACTACGCGGGGCTCGACGAGCGGATCAACGCCGGCTGGCCCGCCTTCGAGGAGGCTTTGCGGGCGAACGGGAAGTCGTACGTGATGCACATGTACGAGGGCGCGAACCACGGCTTCCACAACGACACGACGCCGCGGTACGACGAGGCTGCGGCGCGCCTCGCTCAGGAGCGCACCATGGCCTTCTTCAACGAGCACCTGCGCTAGGGAACCACGGCACCGGAGCCCCCCCCGGAGACGCCGGCCGGTCGCGAAGCGCCTAGCGCACGCTGAACTTCTGGACCCGGCGCCCGGTGGAGGCCTCGCCCACGTACAGGTTGCCGTGCGAGTCGATCCCCATCCCGTGGGGGCGCAGGAACTGTCCGACCTGGCGTCCCCCGCGGCCGAACTCCCCGACCACCTCGAGGTCGTCGCGGCGTAGGATCCACACCTTGTGGTTCGTGCCGTCGGCGAGATAGAGCCACCGCTGCTCGGCATCCGGCGAAAGGGCCAGCACGAAGGCCGAGCCCGACGCGAGCGTCCGGGGCGCGATGATCCTCTCGGTGACGAACTCCCCGTCCTGCCGGAAGACCTGGATCCGGTTGCCGCGCCGGTCCGCCACGTAGATCAGGCCGTCGCTCGACCCGACCAGGCCGTGCACGGTGGAGAACTCGCGCGGCGGGGCGGACTCGTGGGTCTCGCTCCCGTAGGAGTAGAGGTACTCGTCCTCCGGCCGGTTCCCGTAGGCGCCCCAGTGCCGCAGGTACTCGCCCGTGTCCCCGTCGTACACGACGACCCGGCGGTTCCGGTACCCGTCGGCGATGAAGACCTCGTTCGTGCCGGGATCGACCCAGATGCCGGCGGGCCCGCCGAGGAGATCGGGATCGTTGCTGCCCCCGTTGCGATCGTACTCGCCGATCTGCATGAGCAGCTCGCCGTCCCGCGTGAACTTCATGACCCGATGGTGCCGGTACGTTCCGATCCAGACGTTGTCCTTGTGGTCGACGAAGAGCCCGTGGGCGTTGCGTGGGAACTCCGTCACGTCCTGCGTGGCGGGGTCCCCCCACGCCTGCACGACGCGGCCGTCCGCGTCGAACTCGATGACGACGGGGGCCGGCGCGCAGCACGTCCCGAGGGGCGGGTCCAGCACCGCGGCGATCTCCTCGTCGGTCAGCGTCTCGGGCAGATGGGTCACCCACACGTGGTCCTGCGCGTCCACGAAGACCGAGGTGACCGCCCCCATGATCCACAGGTTCGGCATCTCCAGCGGCCAGGAAGGATCCACGCTGAAGGACGGGACCTCTCCGTCGCTTCCCGTCGAGCCAGCACTCGAATCCGTCCCGCACGCTCCGACCCCACCCACGCACGTCACCGAGACGGCGACGGCCAGGCACTTCCGCGCTGACCTCACGCTGCAACCCTCCTCACGAGACACGAGCCGCCCGACGGACAGGGTGTCCGCGGCCGGCAGCCAAGGTAGAGGCGCGGCGCGGTCCCGTCGACGGGGGCGGCCCTCACTCGTAGCGCAGCGCGTCGATCGGGTCGAGGCGCGCCGCCCGGCGGGCGGGCCAGATGCCGAAGAAGAGGCCGACGACCGCCGAGAAGCCGAGCGCCGCGAGCACGGCCTCGGTCGCCACCGCGGTCTCCCACGACGCGATCCGGCGGATCAGCCCGGCGGCGCCGTACCCGGCCGCGACGCCCAACAGGCCGCCGAGGAGGCACAGGATCAGCGCCTCGGCGAGGAACTGGATCAGGATCGCCCGGCGGGTGGCGCCCAGCGCCTTGCGCACGCCGATCTCCCGGGTCCGCTCGGTCACGGACACGAGCATGATGTTCATGATGCCGATGCCGCCCACCAGCAGGCTGATGCCCGCGATGCCGGCGAGGAGCAGCGCGAAGGTCCTGTTGGCCTCGTTGCGTGTCTCCAGCAGGTCGGCGGAGTTGCGGATCTGGAAGTCCGCCTCCTCGGCGGCGGCGATCCGGTGCTCGCGCCGCATGATGCGGTCGATCTCGGCGAAGGCCATGTCGAACTGCTCGGGCGTCTCGGTGGCGGCGTAGATCGTGCGCAGCCTCCGCCGCCCCCCGAAGACGCGGTACTGGGCCGTGGAGATCGGGATGAAGATCTGCTCGTCGGGATCGAGGAAGCCGGCATCCCCCTTCTCCTCCAGGATGCCGATGATCTCGAAGGGAACCCCCCGGACCTGGATCGTCTCGCCGAGGAGCACCTCGGGCGGGACCTCGCCGAGCTCCTCGGGCACGAGCGCGCCCAGCACCGCCACCCGCCGTCGGCCCTGCACCTCGGTCTCGGTGAACAAGCGCCCCTCCCGCAGCCCGTGGGCGTAGATGTCGAAGTACTCGGGCCAGGTCCCCGTGATGTCGATCCGGGCGTTCCAGCGCAGGTAGGAGACCTGCTGACCCGACTGGATCTCGGGCGCCACGCGCAGCAGCCCCCCGGTCTCGGCCCGCAGCGCCTCGGCATCCGAGACCGACATCTCCGCGTCCCCGCGCGAGACTCCGCGCGCGAACTGCTGCCCGGGGCGGATCGTCAGCACGTTGGTGCCCATGCGCTCGATCTGGGCGCGAACCCGAGCCTGGGCCCCCTCGCCGAGCGCCACCATGGCCATCACGGCGGCGATCCCGATGACGATTCCCAGCGTCGTGAGCGCCGACCGCAGCACGTTCGCGCGGATGGCAGACAGCGCCACGGCGATGATCTCGAGCGTGAGCACGGGCTCCTCCTTCGAGTGGGTCCTCCACTTCGGGGACACGCGTGGGGGGAGGAACGTTCGCGCCCTCCGCCCAGGCCGGCGACCGTCCGCTTTCCCCGAAGGCGGCCCCCACCCTACCTTCGCCGCGACGTTCCTTCCGGAGGCGGAGACATGGGCAGACAGAGGCAGATCCGAGCGGGCCGACGACCTTTCTCCACACGCGCCGCGAGCGCCGCGCTCGTCCTCGCGGCGGCGGCCTGCGGAGCCCCTCCGCCGGCGGACTTCGCCAGCCTCGCAGAGGAGCGCCTCCCCCTGATCGAGGGCTCCATCGAGGTTCCGGGGCTCGAAGCCGAGGTGGAGGTCATCCGCGACCCCTGGGGCGTGCCCCACATCTACGCCGACAACCTCGACGACCTCTTCTTCGCGCAAGGATTCGTACAGGCCCAGGATCGCCTCTGGCAGATGGACATGTACCGGCGGGCGGGCGAGGGACGTCTCGCCGAGATCCTCGGGCCCGAGGCGCTCAGGCACGACCGGATGGCGCGGCTGCTCAAGTACCGCGGCCCGTGGACGGACGAGGAGTTCGACAGCTATCACCCCGAGGGCAGGCGCATCCTCGAAGCCTTCTCCTCGGGGGTGAACGCCTACATCGAGCACGCCCGGGCCTCCGGGGAGCTGCCCGTGGAGTACGAGCTCACCGGCCTGAGCCCGCTGCCCTGGACCGTCGAGACGCCGCTCCTGAGGATCGCCACCGCGATGCCGACCGCGGACGCGCGCAGGGAGCTGACCCTCGCCCAGGACGTCGCCGAGCTCGGCCCGCAGGAGGCGAACCGCCGGGCCCGGCCGACGCCCTACCGGGAGCTCGTCGTCCCGGAGGGCGTCGACTACTCGATCATCACGCGTGACGTGATCGGAGGCCTCTCGGGCTTCGCGGGCACGATCGTCCGCCCCGCCCTGGTCTCGCCCTACGACGCCTGGGCCGGCTCCGACGCGTCGGCCAACCTCGGCGCGCGCGAGACATCGCCGGGCAGCAACAACTGGGCGATCAGCGGTCGCCTGACCGCGACGGGCGGGGTCATCGTCGCCAACGATCCGCACCGGGGCGTCACGAACCCGTCGCTGCGCTACATGGTGCACCTGGACGCGCCCGGCTGGACGGCGATCGGCTCGACCGAGCCGGTCCTGCCCGGAGTCGCCATCGGGCACAACGGGCGCATCGGCTGGGGTCTGACGATCGTGGGCACCGATCAGTCCGACGTCTACGTCGAGGAGGTCAACCCCCAGAACCCGAACGAGGTGCTCTACGAGGGGAGCTGGGAGCCGCTGCGCATCGAGTACGACACGGTGCGCGTGAAGGGCGGGGGCACCGAGGTCGTCGAGCTGAAGTTCTCGCGCCACGGACCGATCTTCCACGAGGACGCCGAGAACCGGAAGGCGTACGCGATGCGCTCGACCATGCACGAGCCCGGCTCCACCGGCTACCTGCCCGCGCTGCGGCTCAACGTGGCCGACGACTGCGTCGAGTTCCTGGACGCGCTCGACTACTGGTACGCGCCGACCGAGAACATGATCTGCGGCGACGCGGACGGGAACATCGCCTGGCAGGCCTCCGCGCTGTCACCGGATCGGGAGGGTTGGCATGGGCGCCTGCCCGTGCCCGGGACGGGGGCGTACGAATGGCGGGGCTTCCGAGACGACCTGCCCAGGGAGCTCAACCCGGAGCGCGGGTGGGTCGCCACCGCCAACCACGACATCCATCCGGAAGGGTACGACCCGCCGCTCTTCTTCAAGCAGGAGGGGCCGTTCGAGCGCTTCGCGCGCGTCTCGCAGGTCCTGTCCAGCGGGAGCCGCTTCACGGTCGAGGACTCCCGCGCCCTCCAGCACGACGCCTACTCGACCACCTCGCTGGAGCTGATCGAGCTCATGCGGGGCTGGACGTCGGAGGACCCGCAGCTCGAGACCTTCCGGCAGGAGCTCGCTTCGTGGGACGCGGTCTTCGAGCGCGAGGAGCGCGCTCCGGCGCTCATGAACCACCTGCGGCGGGTGGCCCGAGAAGCCGCCGAAGCGGCGCTCGAAGCCGATCCCGAGGCCGCGCTCCGCTCGGCCGTGGAGCAGATCCGGCGGGAGCAGGGCGACGACCCGGGCCAGTGGCGCTGGGGGCGGACGCATCGGAGCGAGTTTCCGCACGAGCTGGTCTCGGCCTACGACATCGCGGCGGTGGAGCGCGACGGAGGCGCGGGAACCGTGGCCGCCACCGGGGCGACGTACCGGGAGATCATCGACTTCTCGAACCTCGACGGGTCCCTGGCGACGAACGCGCCGGGGCAGTCCGGCCGCCCCGGCAGCCCCTTCTACGGCAACCTCGCGCAGAGCTGGGCGGACGAGGAGTACTTCCCCATGTCGTTCAGCCGTGAAGCGGTGGAGGCGAACGCGGCGTACCGGCTGAGGCTCATGCCCGTGCGCTGATCCGCGGGCGGGGATCCGGGGCGGTCGGCGGGGACCGCCCGGGCGGAAGGCGGGGCCGACCCTGCGGGTCGCTCAGCGCCCTCCGCCGAGGGCGAAGGTCCACAGGGTCGGGGGGTCGCTCGCGCCGAGCCCCCCGGCGATCGACACGTACTGAACGCCGTCGATCTCGTAGGTGACCGGCGTCCCCGTGCCCCGCCCGACCTCCGCCGACCAGAGCTCCGCGCCGTTTCTCGCGTCGACGGCCACGACGCGCGTCCCCGTTCCCCAGAAGACGAGGTTGCCCCCCGTCGACAGCGTGCCGCCGTTCCCGCCGGTCCCCGGCAGGCGCCACGCTTCGCGGTTCTCGACGGGATCCCACGCCTTGAGGGCCACCCTCGGGCCCGTGAGCTCAGGCCGGGGAGGCCTCGGCCCCGAGCCGCCTCCGAACAGGGAGGTCCCGGTGTTCCAGCGGCCGGGCGTGTAGTCGAGCGTCTCGACCATCTCGTAGTACGCGTTGTTGTTCTGCGTGGGCACGTAGACGAGGCCGGTCTCACGGTTCCACGCCATCGGATGCCAGTTGTGCGCGCCCGTGGGGCCCGGGGCGAGCCAGGCGCCTTTCCTGTTCACGCCGTAGCGCGCAGGGGGCGTCTCGACCGGGCGGCCGGTCTCGAGGTCCACGCCGGTCGCCCACGTGAGGTCGTCGGCGAACGGCTCGGCCGAGAGCAGCTCGCCCGTGAGGCGATCCAGCACGTAGAAGAACCCGTTCTTCGGCGCCTGCACGATCGTGCGGCGCGGTCGCCCCCCGATCGTCAGGTCCAGGAGCATGAGCGGCTGCGTGGCCGTGTAGTCCCAGTCGTCGCCGGGCGTCGTCTGGTAGTGCCACCGGTACTCGCCCGTCTCGCCGTCGAGCGCGACGATGGACGACAGGTAGAGGTTGTCGCCTCCCCCCGGGCTCCGGTGGTCACGGCTCCAGGGAGCCCCGTTCCCCGTACCGATGTAGAGCAGGTCCGCCTCCGCGTCGTACGCCATCCCGTCCCAGACCGTGCCGCCCCCGCCGGCGAGCCACCACGTGCCCGACCAGGTCTCGGCGGCGCGGCGCATCGCCTCGCTCTCGAAGCCCTGCGCCGGGTTGCCCGGCACGGTGTAGGTGCGCCAGAGCTGCTCGCCCGTCTCCGCGTCGTACGCCGTGACGTAGCCCCGCACGCCGAACTCGGCGCCCCCGTTGCCGATGACCACCCGGCCCCGGAGGACGCGCGGCGCCCCGGTGGAGGTGTAGTCCGTGCCGGGCGGCGTGGTCTGGACGCTCCACGCGACGGAGCCGTCCTCACGGTCGAGAGCCACGAGGCGCCCGTCCAGCAGCCCGACGTACACCTTGTCACCCCATAGCGCGACCCCCCGGTTGACGTCGCCGCAGCACGCGTCCGGACCGCCTTGCGCCACGGTCGGGATCCCCGGATCCCAGTACCAAAGCGGCTCGCCCGAGCGGGCGTCGAGGGCGAAAACGGTGCTGAGCGGGCCCGTCGCGTACATCACGCCATCCGCGACGAGCGGCGTCGCCTCGACCCGGGCCCCGGTCTTCGGGATCGGGTAGCTCCAGGCCAGGGCGAGCCCCGCCACGTTGTCCGCAGTGATGCGGGCGAGCGGGCTGTAGCGCGTCTCGGCGTCATCCCGACCGTGCTGGCGCCACTCCCCCGCCGACGATAGCCCGGCCGCCAGCATACCGTCCGACAAGGGCGCGCCCCCTCCCGTCCCGGGGCCCGGCGACGCGCAGGCGGACAGCACCGCGGCCACGAGCGCGGGCATCGCGCGAGCGGGTCTCCTCATCGATGTCGGGCACCGTACCATGGATCGGGGCCTCCGGACCCTGGAGAGCGGCCGCGCCGAGGGAGTTCGGCAAGCGGACCCCGCCGGCGATTCGGGGGCCAAGATCCTCCACCCCCAGCGGCTTACGCAACCCTCCCCAGCGGCTGACGCAACCCTCGCTCCGGGTCTATTCGAAGCGGAGCGCGATCACTGGATCCACGCGGGCCGCTCGCCGCGCCGGCACGTAGCTGGCCACGAGCGCGACGGCGGTCAGGGCCGCCGCGACCGAGCCGAACGTCATCGGATCGAGGGGGCTGACTCCGTAAAGCAGCGCCGACATCAGGCGGGTCAGCGCGAGGGCCCCGGTCAGACCGGCGCCCACGCCCACGAGGGTGAGTGCCAGCGCGTGCCGCAGGACCATTCGGCTGACGTCGGCCGACACGGCTCCCATCGCCATGCGAACCCCGATCTCCCGCGTGCGCTGCGAGACGACGTACGAGATCACGCCGTAGATGCCGACCGAGCCGAGAAAGAGCGCCACGGCGGCGGCGATTCCGAGCATGATCAACGTGAACGAGGTCCGCGCCATGGACCGGTCCACGTGCTCCTGCAGCGTGCGCACGCGAGCCAGGGGCACGTTCGGGTTCACCGACCACACCGCCTCCCGCACCGGCGCGAGCAGGGTCATCGGCTCCGCCCGGTCCGACCGCACCGCGAAGGCCATGGAGCGCTGCGTCGTGACGTCCCGGCCGTAGACGTCGTAGACGACCTGCGGCCAGTAGACCGTCGTCACCGGCGCCTCGCCGACCCCGTCGTCGCGCTCGAGGCCGACGACCCCGACGATCTCGCTCCACTCGGCGGCGGACAGCGTGCCCGCCGCCTGACGGATGCGCTTTCCGACCGCCTCCGCCGGCGAGTCCCAGTACTCCAGGGCGAAGTCGGCCGTGACCACCGCCGCGCGGCTCCCGTCGCGTGCGTCCGCGAACGTCAGGGGGCGTCCGGCTAGGACCGGGTTCCCCATGGTCTCGAAGTATCCTTCCCCTACGTACTTGAAGCGCCGGATCGGGGGCAGCTGCTCCTCCGCCGTGGGGAACTCCTCGACCTCGACCGCGTCGTTGCTGTCCCAGCCGTCCATCGTCACGGACGAGGCGAAGGACGCGGAGGCGACACCGGGCACGGACGCGATCCGCCGCAGCATCTCCTGGAAGCTCTCGGCGACCTGGAGCGGATCCTCGACCTCGGCCGGAGGGATCGTGACGCGGAAGGTCAGGACCTCCTGGGGAGCTCGAAAGCCGGGCTCCACCGAGCGCAGGGCATGGAACGACCGGACCATGAGCCCCGATCCGGTGAGCAGGACGAGCGCGAGAGCCATCTGCGTCACGACGAGAGCGTTGCGAGCCAGCTGGCGCTCCCTCCCCGCGCTCCCGCCGCGCCCACCCTCCTTGAGCGCGCTCACCACGTCGGGCGAGCGGAACCGGATCGCGGGAACGAGCCCGAACAGGATGCCGGCCACCCCCGAAACGGCCGCGGTGAAGCCGAGCACGAGCGGATCGATGCCGATCTCCTCGAGGCGCGGCAGCGATTCGGGGCCGAGCAAGACGAGGAGCTCGAGTCCGGCGAACGCCAGCACGATCCCCGCCGTGCCTCCGACAGCCGCGAGCACCGCGCTTTCGGTGAGGAGCTGGGCGACGATCCGGCCGCGCTCGGCGCCCATCGCCGTGCGAACGGCGACCTCCCGCCGCCGTCCCTCCGCCCGCACGACGAAGAGGTTGGCGACGTTCGCGCACGCGATGAGCAGCACGATTGCGACGGTGCCGAGCAGGACCCACAGGACGCTGCCCACGTCTCCCACGACGTCCTCCTTCAGGGGCCGCACCAGCGGTGCGAATCGCGCCTCCTCGAGCATGGCCAGCGTGAGCCCGCCGGGGAACCGCTCGGCGGCCATGGGGATCATTCGCGCCACGTCCCGGTTCGCCTGCTCCAGCGTCGCGCCCGGAGCGAGCCGTGCGAGGCCCTGGTAGCTGAAGTTCCCCATGAAGACCTCGGACGGGTCCCAGCGGAAGGGAACGAAGACGTCCGGATCGGAGCCGAGGAAGGGCGCCTCGGGAAGCACGCCGATCACCTCCATCGACCGGCCGTCCACGGTCAGCGTGCGGCCGACGACGTCGGGGTCCCCCCCGAAGCGCCGGACCCAGTAGCCGTGCGCGAGCATGACGGTCTCGGGGGCGCCCGGGCTGTCGTCCTCGGCGGTGAAGCGGCGGCCGACCCGAGGCCCGATCCCGAGGATGGGAAGCGTCTGATGCGTCACACGCATCGCTGCGACCTGCTCCGGCTCGGCATCCCCGGTGATCGAGACCGACGCGTCGTCCCACACGCCCACCGACGAGAAGGCGGAGCTCTCCTCGGCGTAGGTGAAGTGGAGCGCCGGTGACTGGCTGACGGGTCTCGACTCGTCGAAGCCGAGGCCCGGCGCCACGTGCCAGAGTCCCACCAGCTCCTCGGCTCGGTCGTAGGGGAGCGGCTTCAGCAGGACCCCGTTGACGACGCTGAAGATCGCCGCGCTGCTGCCGATGCCGACCGCGAGGGTGGCGACCGCGACCGCGCTGAAGAGGGGAGCCCGCGACAGCTTGCGTACCGCGTACCCGAGGTGCCGTGCCAAGGAGTCCACCACCGCCCGCTCCGTCCCGAGGAAGCCCTTCGCGCAGCGTCCCGCCCGCGCCTCCGCCCGCCCTACGGCGAGGGCCCTACGGCTGTTTCGGAGGCCCGGGAACGTGTGCACGGGCCTGGCGGTGCGGCCCCGCCAACGCAGGCATCGTCGATGCATCGCAGCGCGCACCGAGCGGCCCATCGGCGAACCGAGCCGCGGCGCGAACCGCGACAGATCGAGCGAAGCTCGACCAATGGCACCGAAACGTCGGTTTCACTCCCCTAGAGCTGCCCGACGACCCGCTCGGTGAGACGCGTCAGCTCCGGCTCCGCCCTCTGCGCGGCGGCGATGATCTCGGCCACGTCGGCGACCTCGAGCGCGTCGGGGAGGCACTCGTCGGTGATGATGCTGAGCCCGAGCACGCGCATCCCCATGTGCCGCGCGACGATGACCTCCGGAACGGTGGACATGCCGACGATGTCCGCCCCCAGGGCCCTGAGCATGCGGTACTCCGCGCGGGTCTCCAGCTGCGGGCCGGGCACGGCCACGTACACCCCGCGATGCAGGCGGATGCCGAGCTCGAGCGCCGCATCCATCGCCATGCCCTGCAACTCGCGATCGTAGGGCTCGGACATGTCGGGGAAGCGCGGCCCCAGCTCGTCCGCGTTGGGACCGACGAGCGGGCTGTCGCCGAGCAGGTTGATGTGGTCGTCGAGGAGCACCAGCTCGCCGGCACGCCACAGGGGGTGCATGCCGCCGGAGACGTTCGAGACGACGAGGGTTCCGGCTCCCAGATCCTCGAGGACCCGGATCGGGAAGGTCGCCTGCTGGAGCGTGTAGCCCTCGTAGCGGTGGAAGCGGCCCTGCATCGCGGCGACGGGCGTCCCCTGCAGCGTGCCGAGCACCAGCCGGCCGGAGTGCGTCTCCACCGTGGGCTCCGGAAAGCCGGGAATGTCCCGGTAGGGCACGGCCTGCTCGACCACGATCTCCTCGGCGAGCGCTCCCAACCCGGTTCCGAGGACGATTCCGACGCGCGGCACCAGGTCGGAATGGACCCGCACCGCCGCGCTGGCCTCCCGGATCCGCTCCACGATGGACGCCGCCATGGCACGCCTCCCTGATCGGACGCCGGCTCGTTGGACGTCTGCCCCGGCCGGGCGGTACCTTGGCTGCCCGCGCAGGTTCCCGGGGGCGAGGCGGGCACGGAGGCCGGACGGACGGGCAGCCCGTCCCCCTTCGCCGAGGCGACGATGAACGTCCAGGGCCAGCACCACCGATCGATCACCCGCGCGCGTGACGGGTGGGGCGTGGAGATCATCGACCAGCGCCAGCTCCCGCACCGCTTCGAGACCGCCCGGCTCGAGAGCCTGGAGGACGCGGTGACCGCGATCCGCGAGATGCGGGTCAGGGGGGCGCCGCTGATCGGCGCGACGGCGGCCTACGGCGTCTGTCTCGCCGCGCGCAGGGACCCGTCGGACGAGGCGCTCGCCGCGGCGGGCGCGGCCCTGGCCGACACCCGGCCGACCGCCGTCAACCTGCGCTGGGCGCTCGAGCGCATGGGCCGGGCGCTGACCCCGCTTCCGGCCGCGGAGCGCGTGGCGCGGGCGTACGAGGTGGCCGACGAGATCGCCGAGGAGGACGTGCGCACGTGCCGGGCGATCGGGCGGCACGGGCTCGGCCTGATCCGCGAGCTCCTCGAGGCCAAGGGCGGCGACGGACCGTTCCACGTCCTCACGCACTGCAACGCCGGCTGGCTCGCGACGGTGGACTGGGGCACGGCGCTCGCCCCGATCTACATGGCCCACGACGCCGGGATCCCGGTGCACGTCTGGGTCGACGAGACGCGCCCCCGCAACCAGGGCGCGGCGCTGACCGCGTGGGAGCTCGGCGGCCACGGCGTCGATCACACCGTGATCGTCGACAACGCGGGCGGTCACCTCATGCAGCGGGGCCTGGTGGACCTCGTCCTCACCGGCAGCGACCGGACCACGTCGCGCGGAGGGGTCTTCAACAAGATCGGGACCTATCTCAAGGCGCTCGCCGCGCACGACAACGGCATCCCGTTCTACGTCGCGGTGCCCGGACCCACGGTGGACTGGCGGGTCGGGGAGGACCCGTCGACGGTGCCCATCGAGGAGCGGGCGCCTCACGAGGTGACCCGGGTACGGGGAAGGGACGCCTCCGGCCAGGTCGCCTCGGTGACGATCACCCCCGAGGGCACGCGAGCGGCCAA
>JABAOE010003910.1_pt4 | contig 16651 bp, 12 predicted proteins | sample 7062141 | NCBI WGS metagenome assembly JABAOE01 (sample SAMN14538627, study PRJNA623070) | marine sediment metagenome | biome: marine biome [ENVO:00000428]; feature: marine pelagic biome [ENVO:01000023]; material: deep marine sediment [ENVO:00002113] | place: India: Gulf of Khambhat ... | reverse complement strand
CCGTTGTCCCCGTTGTCCCCGTTGTCCCCGGGTACTGGTACTGGCGCGTCCACGGCACTTCGTGGCTGCCCCGCGGCGAGAACAGGATCTGGTAGAGCTGCAGCGTGCCGTGCTGGAATCCAGCGGACGAGCCTGCCAGGTACAGCCGCCACTTGCGCACGAACTCCTCGTCGTACTTGTCCGCTACCTGGTCGGCCACGGCCTCGAAGTTCTCCAGCCAGGCGGCGCAGGTGCGCGCATAGTGCGGCCGCAGGTTCTCAACGTCGAGGACCGAGAATTTGTGCGGTTCGAACACCGCCATCATCTCGCTGAGGCTCGGCATATGGCCGCCCGGGAAGATGTGCTTGACGATCCACGCGTCCGGCCGGTGCGGGAAGCTACGGCCGATCGAATGGACCAGGCCGAAACCGTCGGGCTTGAGCACGCGCTTGATCAGTGCCCCGAGCGTGCGGAAGTTGGCCAGGCCCACGTGCTCCAGCATGCCGACAGACACGAATACGTCGCAGCGATCGTGGATGCTGCGGTAGTCATCCTCGACGAATGTCACGCGGGAACTGAGTCTCCTGGCAGCCGCTTTTTCTCTCGCGTAGGCGACCTGTTCTTTCGAGTTGTTGTAGGCGATGACTTCGACGCCGTAATGCTCGGCCATGTGCATTGCCAGGGCTCCCCAGCCGCAGCCGGCCTCGACGACCTTCTGGCCGGGCCGGAGCTGGAGCTTGCGGCAGACGTGATCGAGCTTGCCGACCTGCGCTTCATCCAGCGTGGCCGCGGGCGTGTCGTAATACGCACACGTGTAGACCATGTTCTTGTCGAGCCACAGCTCGTAGAAGTCGTTGCCGAGGTCGTAGTGATGATGCACGTTGTGCTGCGAGCGGCGCAGCGAGTTTGGCCGCAGCGAGTACAGCCAGGATCGTAACCTGGGAATGTGGTAACTGGTGTCGCGATACTCCGTGATCGCCGCGGTGATCTCGTCGATGAATGCCGCGAAATCGCCGTGGATCTCGATGAGCCCCTTGCCGTAGCACTCCCCGAAACCGACGGATGGAGATCGCAACAGTTCGAAAAGGACCCGGCGAGATCGAAATTCCATGCAGGCGACGGGACGCGCGTCGGTCACCCGGAATTCATCGCCGTTCCACAGGCGAACCGAGATACGGGGATTGCCGACAGACTTCATGATCCAGCGAACCACGCTGCGATCGAGATTGCGTGTATCGAGCCTGCTTCTGGTTTCTACGCTCATTTTGGTCACCTCTCTCCGGAATCTGTGCCCCGGTTGCCAAAATGGTCCTGCTGACTGTATCGCCGACGCCCCGGACGATGCAAGCGCATGACGGGAATACCGTATTGCCATCTGCCGCGGGACCGCCTATACGAAATGGGGGTAACCGCAGCCATCAGCAAGGAGGGATCAACATGGGTTTTGCTCTGTCCGACATGCAGCTCTCGAGCCCGGCGTTCGATAACGGTCAGCCGGTGCCGGTCAAACACACCGGTGACGGCGAGGACGTCTCGCCGGCACTGACATGGTCCGGCGCGCCCGATGCGGCGGCGTCATTCGCGATTATCTGTCACGACCCCGACGCGCCGCTGGTCAAGCCGGGCACCTATGGCTTCGTGCACTGGGTGCTCTACGGGATTCCCGGTTCGGTCACCGAATTGCCCGAGGGCATCGGCGACTACACGCAGGGGATCAACGACTTCGGCAACAGCGGTTATGGCGGGCCGGCACCGCCCCCGGGCCATGGGACACACCACTATTTCTTCTGGTTGCTCGCGCTCGATTCGACGCCCGAGCTGGGGGCCGGCCTCACGATGTGGGAACTCCTGGAGCTCGTCGAGCCCCAGGTGATCGGGATGAACCGCTTCGTCGGGACCTATTCGCGATAGGCGATTCTCACGGTTTTTATCATACCGCCGTGAAAGACGAACAATGTGTGCACTTCTTGCAATGGGCCCTGCCGAAGCTGCACATGCGGTGGGCCGGGTTTCGCAAGGTCCGCAAACAGGTCTGCAAACGTGTGGATCGGCGAATTCGCGAACTCGGCCTCGCCAACATCGACGACTATCGCTCATGGCTCGAGAAACATCCTGACGAATGGCCGCATCTCGACGCGCTGTGCCGAATCACGATTTCGCGCTTTTATCGTGACAGGGCCGTGTTCGACACGCTCGCACAGCATGTGATGCCGGCATTGGCGGCGGCCGCGAGTCAGCGAGGCGACCGCGTACTGCGGGGCTGGAGTGCCGGCTGCGGATCCGGCGAGGAACCGTATGCGCTGGGTTTGGTCTGGTACAGCGATCTGCAGCCCCGGTTTCCCGGGATGAGAATTGACATTGTCGGCACCGATTCCGATCCGAATGTGCTGCTGCGCGCAGCTGCCGCCCGCTATGCGTTCGGGAGTCTCAGGGAATTGCCGCGGCGCTTGCGAGAGCAGGCCTTCACCCGACACGATGGCACGTATTGCCTTGAGCCAGCGTACAGGCACGGAGTCCGGTTCCTGGAGCAGGACATCCGGACCGAACTACCGGAAGGCCGTTTCGACCTCGTGCTTTGCCGTAATTTGGTGTTCACCTATTTCGACGCAGACCAGCAACGCGAACTGTTAAGGCAGATCATAGATACCATGCACGACGGTGCAGCACTGGTGCTCGGCGCACACGAGCAGCTACCCGATACCCCACACAGATTGTCCGCCTGGTTCGAGAAGGAGAAGATCTATCGCTGCGAAGTAGCCTGTTGACCAACCTCGAGCAGAATGGCATCCATTACGGCATCGCGATTGTCGGCATAGTCACGGAAGTTCATCGGTACAGGGAGATCCGGATCGAGATCGCCGACGCCGCCGGTTCGAAAGAACGGCGACAACCAGAAACATTCCGACCATTCCCAGCAGCCATCGGCGTAGTCTTCCCAGCTACTCCAGACGCGTACGCCAATCCCGGAGTTGGGAAGCTTGAAGAGCGTCCCGCCGTTAGCAACAAACCGCAGCCTGTCGCCTGTACGTCGTCAGAGTAATCTGGACATCAGGCGGCCTGATTTAAGAGAGACTTTCGACTCATCAGGTTCATTGTCAGGCGGCTTTCTGTCGGTAGTATAGCCGACGCCGCGCTACAACCCAGAGGCTGCGCAGCTGGCGTGGGAGCGGATGGTCGCCTTTTTCAGCCGGCACCTGAGCTAGAGTCGTCAGTTCGCGTCCGGCAGGACGCGAGCAGAACCTGCGCTTTTGACCCCGGTATCGTACTCGCTGGTCCAACTAGTGTGCGGTTCACCACAATGCTATTGGCGACATACAGCATCTAGAATAGAGCCGAAACATCGCAGACCTGCTCTGCGAGAGAGGCGGATATGAAACTACATATACTATTGATTCTTGGGCTCACTGCAGGAATCGCTGGTTGCACGGCGAAAGAATCGGCCGCACCCAGGGAGGCTGTTGAGGAGGAAGCCGCTCCCACGCAAATCGAGACCTGGCGCACCTCCGGTTTTATGCGCCACATGCACGACCATGCGGAGTATCTCGACGAACTGAATTTCGCCCTCGCTGACGGGAACCTCGACAAGGCACTGACATCGGCGTACTGGCTGTCTCTGCACGAGACGGTGGGTGATCTCCCCGAGGACCTGCAGCCGTACCTGGTTCGCATGCGCGAGGCCGCCCATGCTGTCGAGGCGGCGGATGATCTCGAGACCGCACGTGCTGAAGCACAACAGATTGCTGCAGAGTGCCAGGCCTGTCACGCTGCGGCAGGCGTCATTGCACAAGGCGGCCCGGCAGCTGGCGAAACACCCAACATTGTCCTTCTAATGGGAGACGACCACGGTTGGGATGAAACGGCCTATAACGGCCATCCTCACCTGTACACCCCGGTGCTGGACGAAATGGCTGCAACGGGATTACGCCTCGACAGGTTCTACTCGGGCCATCCGACGTGTTCGCCGACCCGGGGCAGTTTCCTTACCGGCCGTCATCCGAATCGCTATGCGACATTCGCACCCAACTGGTCGATCCGGCCGCAGGAAATAACGATCGGGCACCTGATGAAGCAAGCGGGTTACCAGACCGGGCACTTCGGCAAATGGCACGTCGGGCCTGTCAAGAAAGCGTCGCCTANNATGGGATTCGACGAGTGGCTATCCCACGATAACTTCTTCGAGCTGAATCCCGTTCTCGCCAGGAACGGCGGGGAGCCGGAAAAATACCCGGGGGAAAGCTCAGAAATCCTGGTCGACGAGGCGATTCGCTTCATCGAGGATGCGCACAGGAAGATGCAACCCTTCATGGCGCTGGTCTGGTTCGGGTCTCCTCACGAGCCCTACGCGGGTCTGCCTGAAGACCTGGCGCTCTACGACGGTATTCCCGAGCACTACGCAGACAAGGAGGTGGTGCTGACCAGCCTCGAAACGGGTCAGCCGGCCAGCCGCAACCAACGCGATGTGCTGCGTGAGCGCTATGCGGAGATTACCGCCATGGACCGCGCGATCGGCAAATTGCGCGACTATCTGAAAAAGACAGGCCTTCGCGAAAACACGATCGTCTTTTACTGTGGCGATAACGGCGTACCTGCCAGCGGCGACGGCGTCACCAACCCATTCCGGGCACAAAAGGGCACGGTCTACGAAGGCGGAATCCGGGTTCCCGGCCTGATCGAGTGGCCGGCCGGGATTCCGGAGCCCCGCGGTTCCGGCGTCAATACGGTAACCAGCGACCTGCTTCCCACTCTGGCAGAGCTGACGGGACAATCTCTGCCGGACCGGCCCATGGACGGGATCAGCCTCGTTCCGCTACTGGAGGGCGACATGGATGAACGTCCTTCCCCCATCTTCTTCTGGCAGTACGATGTCGAAGCTGAGATGGCGGCCGGGCTGGAACCTTATATCGAGCCGAAACTCCAGGATGGCACGACGCCCCTGGTCAAGATGCTGGAAGGCAAGTTCACCCGGAGTTTCGTCAACTTTCACCACCCGGACATCAGTGAGTCAGACTATGCCGGCCCCAGGGTCATGCTGGACAACCAATACAAGCTGGTTGTCGATGGTGAGGAGAATTCGGGCATAGAGCTGTTCGATATTCGAAAAGACCCTTACGAAACCACCAACCTGGCCGGCGATTTGCCGGTGGTTGCAAAGGCCCTGGAGAGCCGGCTGTCGGAATGGCAGCAGTCCGTGCTCGAGAGCCTTACAGGCGCCGATTATTGACGAAAAGCGAAGCGTAATCCGGATATTCCCTAGTACCGCTCCGCCGCGGCTGCGTGTTTCAATCAAACTGCGGTAGTTTTTGCAGCCGCCCTGAGAGCGAACATGAGCCCCGACATGCATCGCGACCTGTCCGTTGCCCCGACCCAACTGCGGAAGGCTTGCGACACGCTGTCGCTACGCTTCGAGCGTAGCGACGAAATCCCGCCGTCCTCGACCCTGCCGGGCCAGCAGCGCGCGATCGACGCAATCCGCTTCGGCATCCAGATGGAAAACGACGGTTACAATATCGTCGTCCTGGGCAAACCGGGCAGTAACCGCCATGGGCTCGTCGATGAGCTGGTGCGCCAGCAGGCCGTGCAGAAAAATCCGCCCCGGGACTGGTGCTACGTCAACAACTTTGCGAATCCCGAACGGCCGCAGGCCCTGGACTTCGAGGCCGGTGACGGCGGTGTCTTCCGCGGGGCGATGCACAGGCTCATCGAGGAGATGAAGCTCGCGATCCCTGCAGCGTTCGAAGGTGACGATTACCGCTCACAGCTTCGCGCCATCGAGGAAAAGACCGAGGAGGAAGTCGCCGAGCAATGGAGTTCACTCGAGGACCTGGCATCGAAACGTGACATCCATGCCCTGCAGACGCCAACGGGCTATGTGTTGGCGCCGGTCGCCGACGGCAAGGTCCTCGACGACAAGGAATTCGCGAAGCTGCCGNNCGAAAAATCGATGCAGGAACTCACCGAGGAACTGCAGAAACGCATCGAGATGATGCCCAAGCTCCGCAAGCGCCACCGCGAGCGGGTCAAGGCGCTGGACCGGCAGGTGGTAGAGCACTCGGTGAGCACGCTCCTGCTCGAGATCAAGACGAATTACCAGACCATGCCGCGGGTGCTGTCCTACCTGAATGCCGTCGAAAGCGACATCATCGAGAACGCGCAGAATTTTCGCCAGACCGAGACGCCATCATTACCGTTCCTGGCGACGGATCATGTCGAGATGCTGCGCCGGTACGAGGTCAACCTCATCGTGGACAACGAGGATTGCGGCGAGCCACCGGTTGTCTACGAGGCCAACCCCAATTACCCCAATCTCATCGGGCGCGTCGAGCATCGGGCGGAGATGGGCGCCCTCATCACCGACTTCCGCATGATACGCGGCGGTGCACTACACCAGGCCAACGGTGGTTACCTGGTTCTTGACCTGCACCGACTGCTGGGACGGCCCTTCTCCTGGGATGCCCTGAAACAGGCATTGCTCGCCAAGCAAGTTCGCATCGAGTCTCCGGGCGAGGCTTACGGTTGGGTCAGCACGACGACGCTGAAGCCCGAACCGATCCCACTCGACATCAAGATCGTACTCATCGGCGAACGCTGGCTCTACTATCTCCTGTGCGTTTACGACCACGAGTTCAGCGGCCTCTTCAAGGTTGCCGCCGACTTCAACGACGACGTCAGTCGCGAGCCGGAAGCTGTCGACGAATATGCGCGCCTCATCGCACAGCACGTGGCGGACAAGAAGTTGTTGCCGTTCACACGGTCCGCGGTGCAACGGGTTATTGAACAACAGGCGCGTCACGCGGATGACGGCGAGAAGCTCTCCATGGACATGCGGGCGCTGGACGACCTGCTGCTACAGTCAGATCACTGGGCGCGACGGCGGGGTGCCGGCGATGTCGACGTTGCGGACGTCGTGACGGCCACGGATAAACACCGGCGCCGTTTCGACCGCCTGCAGACCAATATCATCGATGCCATCACCCGCGATACGCTGCTGATCGATACAACGGGGACTTGCGTCGGCCAGGTGAACGGGCTGTCGATCATCGATCTCGGGCAGTTCCGTTACGGTCACCCGGTCCGGATCACGGCAACCACGCGAATTGGCACGGGAAGCGTCGTCGACATAGAACGCGAGGTCGAACTCGGTGGCAAGATCCACTCCAAGGGCATGCTGATTCTGTCATCCGCCCTTACCTCACGCTTTGCACCCGATGTACCGCTGTCGCTGCAGGGCAGCGTCGTATTCGAGCAATCCTATGGTGGCGTCGAGGGTGACAGCGCATCGGTCGCGGAAATGTGTGCGCTGTTGTCGTCGGTCTCGAACGTGCCGCTGAAGCAGAATATCGCCGTCACGGGTTCGGTCAATCAGCTCGGCCGGGTACAGGCGGTAGGTGGCATCAATGAGAAGATCGAGGGCTTCTTCGAGGTCTGTCGCGAACGCGGACTCGATGGCACCCACGGAGTCATCATTCCACGGGACAACGTCAAGCACCTGATGCTACGCGATGACGTCGTCGAAGCGGTCAGGGACGGAAAGTTCACTATCTACTCCGTGAAACACGTTGACGAAGCNNCAAACGCGGCGACGATGGGGCCTTCCCTGATGGCACGGTCAATGCGCGAGTCGAGGCACAACTCGTCCGCTACGCCAAGCTGCGCAAGTCATTTGCCGGACAGGACCAGAAGGAAGAGCAGAATGACGACGGATCATGATAAGCGCCGCATCGTCATCGCACTCACCGAGACGAGCCCGGTACCGCGGCTCTGGCGCGCCGCCCTGGAGCGCCAGGCGGGAACCTCTGCGGATCTCGTGACCCTGTTCCTGCAGGATGAGCGCTGGCTGCGTGCCGCGAGCCTGCCGTTTACGCAGGAATTTCCGCGGTCGGGCGGACGGCCCCTCGATTTCACGCACGAACGCGCCCGCGAGGTGGGCCAGGAGACGGCAAAGCAAGCTAAACGGCTGATCGAGCAACTGGCCGACAAGTCGAACACGCAGGTCATTTTCGAAACGCTGCTCCAGACCGACCGGGGCCGCCTCATCGAACTCGTCGGCGGGTATCAGAGTATCCTGATCGCGCATGACGCCATCGCGGCACTACCCATCTATGTACATTTGGTCGAGCTTGGCTGCCAGATAGAGTTGGTCGGCAGCTCGAACGACAACGACGAAGAGCCGGATGTGGCAAACGATGCCAGCCCGTCTCGGGGCTTGTCCGAATGAGCCCGGTTGCAAGTCAGTACAACAGGCTCGCCATACGGCTGCGATACCGGCCCACGAGCGGGTCATCCCCGAGGATTTCGAACACCTTCAATAATCCGCGGCGGCCAGCGTCGTCGCCGAAATCCCGGTCTTTCTGCATCAGCTGCAGCAGGAGATCCATGGCCGCCTGGTAGTCCTCGGTAACCACCTTGCGAAGCGCCAGCTGGAACAGAGCCTCGTGGTCGTCCGGGTCGGATGCAAGTCTTGCCTCGAGCTCAGTCATCGCGGGCGCCCGGGTCACCTGATCCGCGAAGTACAGGTGGCTGCGCAGGATAGCGATTTCCGGCTTGTTCTGTTCGTCCGCCGGCAGGCTGTCCAGGGTCGCTTCTGCGGCGGCAGTATCGCCCGCAGCGGCCTGTGCCTGCGCCAGGTTCAGGGTGATCCGGGGGTTATCCGGGTCGACCTGACGGGCCTCGTTCAACAGGGCGATCGCGCCTTCGGCGTCCCCGGCGAGCAGGCGCTCACGTGCCTGTTCTGCCATCGCATCCGACTCGCGCCCCAGGTGCCGGTCGAGGAATGCCCGGACTGCACGCTCCGGCAGCGCGCCCACGAACTCGTCCACCGGTTGGCCGTCACGGAACAGCTTGACCGTCGGAATGCTGCGGATGCCGAACTGACCGGCAATCTCCTGTTCGTCCTCGGTGTTCAATTTGCCCAGCACGAACTTGCCCTGGTATTCATCGGCTAATTTGACGAGAACTGGTGTCAGCGCCTGGCACGGCTGGCACCAACTGGCCCAGAAATCCAGCAGCACCGGGACTTTGAACGAGGCCTCGATAACTTGCCGGAAGTTCTCGCGGGTGACGTCGATGGTGAATGCCGAGTCAGCCATGTTCACTCCCTATCTCGCAATGCTGCCCTGTCACCGACGACCCGGCAATCTACATGTCGTAACTCCAGGGAATCCTATCGTGATGCGGTCCGGGATCGGAACTGTCTCGGTGCCGGCGGGCTAGTCTTCCATATGCGGGACGATCTCTACGTGGCTTTCCAGAGCCCCGACCGCCTGTCTGTTGAGGTCCTGCAAGCCCTGTTTCAGCCGCACGGCCTCGTCGTCCATCTCGGCCGAACCGTCGCGCAGCTTCTTCAGCTTATGTTCGTGCCGCTCGATTGGTGTGGCCGTCACCGCACCGCCTTCTGACCGGAAGCTGATGTGCTCCGCGAAACTCCCTGGCTGGTCGGTCGTCCGCACCGCCCGGTTGCAAGCCCGGTAGCGATCAAGAAGGATGTTGCAGCTGTCTTCGAGCGCCAAGTCGAAACTCCCGAGAACCTCCGGATCGTGCGTCGCATCGTTGATCAGCCGCGCATACTGTTTCAGCTTCACCTTCTGTGAAAGAGCAATCTCGGCAATCGCATCGATCCTCGAGTCGACCTCTTCATTGATGCGCTTGCGCAAGCGCGCGAACGCGTGCTCACGCGCGTTGCGCGCCTTGTAGAAGGCTCTCTGGACGGCGCCGTAACCCGGGTACCGATCGTCCGACTCGTAGCCTGCAAGGAATGCCAGCAGTCCGATCAGGGCAATGGCGCCGATGTCGAGCCGGTCAATGCCGATACTGGTTGGGTCGGCCAGCGCCTGGTTGAAGACCGTCTGCAGCGTTACCTGCGGGTCGATACTGAGCGCCGCAAAGTAATGAGCGACGGAGAAAGCTGTCGCGGCGATAAATACCAGCACGAAAAGCCCACTGAGCAGACCATAGAGATTGGCACTGGCGTCGACGTGATTCACCGAGCGAAATGCGCTCGCACCGATGCCATATGCGACGGCGACGATCACGCACGAGACCACGAGCGCAAATATTTCCTTGCCCAGCAGCAATCCGCTGGCATCGGCGGGTGCGAGATAGTTGATCGCCGCGGCTCCGGCGACGATCAGGCCCAGCACGAGCGTCATACTCAGTAGCCAAGGGCGGCCCGGAGCGGCAACTCTCTGCAGGTCGTTTCTCTCGCGAAACGAATCGTAGTGCTCACATTGCCGGAGCGCTATGCCTTCGAGAAGGTCCAGCTCCGATCGGGCCTCTGCGAGTAGCCGGCGAATCTCGCTCTCGCAACCCGGCAGGATCTCCCGGAGCCTGCTGCGCGTTTCCGCGATATCGATGTTTTCGCCGAGTTCGTATAGCTTTTCCCGTCTGGCAGCCGCTTTCGCGTAAGCTTTCCTCTGCAATTCCCGAAAGTAGTGAATTATCTCCCGCTGAGTCCCGCCGGCGCGCTCTTCGTGCGATGGTGGCAGCTCATTCTCCGCGTCTTTGCGGGCGCGATCGTCGATACTCAACATCGCCGCAATTCGCTCGATGTTCAGTGGCCTGGTGGGATTAACATCGAGTTGTCGATCGACCTGCCGCGCGAGAGTATTCCAGGTTGCGCCGAGGAACGACCAGCTGGATCTGGCCCAGCGCGCCAGCATGCTCAAGTACGGGGAAGCCGGCTCTCTGGATTCTATTTGGTTGTTATTCGAGACGATACTCTGGGTCATTGGTCTCTTCCGGTAATGCAGACGAAATGGGCGACCCCGATCGCGATGCCGGAATCACCACCAACCTATCGTATACGTCACAATCGTCCGGCCCACATAGGATTTTGTTGTCTTGCTGTAGAATTATCTTGCCGAGATGAACAAGATCATGACATGGGTCGTATTCGCAGTCTGGCTGCTTCCAGCCGTTGCGGCTGCGGATCAGCATCTCGGAAAAGGAAAACTGCTGGTGGCCACCGAACTCGTGGGTGGTGACTTCTTTGCTCGGACGGTGGTCCTGCTCCTCGATTACGACGAGTCGGGCGCGATCGGGCTCGTCATCAACCGGCCAACGGAGGTTGAGCCCGAAGAACTGCTTGCCGATACGGATGCCATGTCCGGATACAGCGGGGTAATCTATTGGGGCGGACCGGTGCAGATGAACAGCCTGCGCGCGTTGCTGAGCACGGACACGCCGCCCGAGGGTGCGATAGAAATCGTTGACTCGGTACACCAGCTGCCCCTTGGCGATGCACTGCAGGATATTACGATAGACCTTGCCGACCTGCGCCTGTTTATCGGCTATGCCGGCTGGTCAGCAGGACAACTGGACCACGAGCTGGCTCGCGGCAGCTGGCACGTCGTACCGGCCTCGGAAGAACTCATCTTCGCGGAGGATCCGGACCAGTTGTGGAAACGGTTATTGCCGGTGCGTGAATATCGCGCGGGACTACTCACTGANNACTGAGCTGTGACTCGATCAGCCTGACGAGCTCTTCAGACTCGGATCGTGCTAATCGGTACAGTGTCAACATCGTGTTGGTATCTTGCTTCGTATAGATAAAGTAATTCCGGAACAGTTGATCCTGCAGCATGGTCGGATCCGTCACACGCATAGTGGCAATATCGAAGTGATTCATCATCAGGGGGATGTATCCGTCATCCATTGCCCGGAGAAAGTTCTTCTGTATTAAGGCGATGTCGTTGTGGCGCCTGTCAAGTCGCAGGATGCCTTTCTTGATCTCCGCGCTTCGCAGCAGGCGAAAATCACCGCTCTCCTGCATCGACCGGTAGGTGAAGTCAGAAGGCACGAAGAATTGATAATTTGGTGGTGTATAGATGGCCTCCGCCTGTTCCCCGGGCGACAGCTCAGCGATGGTCGGCATGAGGTCGATATACTTCGAAATCAGTTGCGATTTAGCCTCACCGCTTTCGATGACGAGATCGAGATCCTTGATATTCGTCAATAAGTCGTCGCGCAGATCGACGAGGTACCGCCGCTCGATTTCAGCGTCCTGCAGGTCCTGGAACCAGCCTTCGAACCACAACGCGACGTTGATGCCGATAACTATCATCAGAATCTCGAGCAGCAGGGTGGTCTTGCGACCGTTTCCGGAAAATCTGAACATAAGTTGTAGTTTAGATGCCGGAGTTGCGCAGGTCGATTAAATCAAGGACCGGATACGAATTGCGACTTCGAAGCTTATCGAACCCAGGATCTGTTTCTCGACTTATTCACCATCGCCTTGAATCGCGGGTGATCCCTCAGGGAATCGAAGTCCGAATCGCTTTCGAGCCAGTCCATGTACGCATCGCCAAGCTCGAAACGCCGCTCGAGGTAGTCGAGGGCCTTGTCCACTTCGCCTTCGGCGCCGCAAAAACAGCCGGCCATGTGGAGGACGGGGATGTCGTCGGGAGCAAGCTGCAGTGATTTGTCCAGCCACCCGACGCCGCTCTCGCAGTCACCGATTTTGCGGAGGTCGCAAGCACCAAGGCCCGATGCGCGGGTGTCTCCAGGGCGCAGTTTGAGGATCTCCTCGGCAATGCCATCACCGAAGTAATTNNGCAGCACGGCAATGCCCGGGCGAACCGGTTCTGCGGCAGGCGTGCCGAGGTCGCCTTCCTTCACAGACGCGACGAACCGGTAACCGAACCGGCGGATAGTCTTGATAATACTGGCGTCATCGGTCGTATCACCGACGGCTTTGCGGAGTTTCATTACCGCGCGCGTCATCGCCGCATCGGTGACGATCGTTCCCCAGACGGAGTCCTGGAGCTCGTCTTTGTCGATGGCGCGATCGCGGTTGTTGATCAGGTAAATAAGGAGTTCGAGGGTCTTGGGCTCTATGGATATGAGCTCGCAACCGCGAGTCAATTCGCGGCTATCCGTATTGAGTACACAGTCAGAAAACTCGATCTTCACAGGGACCCCCAAAGATCCTACGGGGATTATCTCAGAAAACCCTGCTAACGCTTGCAGGCAAAGTTCAGCGGCAAGACTTCATGGCGCATCGCGCCTTGCTCCTCGAGGCGTTTCGCCAGGTTGGGGTAAGGCGCCGGATCGAAATGCACGTAGGTCAGGTAGCTGGAGAGACCAAGCAGTTGATCCGGCTGATCGAGCGGGCGCAGAATGTCCTCCGCTTCGTCGAGGCGACCCAGGGTCTTTAGTGCAAGCCATTGCAGGTTGATACTGGCAACCGGAAACGGCGAGAAATCATAATCGGCGTAAAGCTTGTCGGCGTCGGCCAGCCGGCCCTCGGCGCAGGCCTGCCGCATCCTTACCATGAGGTCCCAGGTCGGATCATCCGCANNGTGGGACTGGTAATAGTTGGAAGGTGCTGGCGATGGTAGTGCCAGCATCTTCTGCACACCGTTCAGGCCAGCCTCAAGGTCGACGCGAGCGACGAATGCATACAGGTTGGCCATCTGGTCGATATTGGCGAAATCGTGGTCCTCGATCTCCCGTACGAAAGCCCTGGCATCGTCGAAACTTGAGACGCGAATCAGGGCCTCGAGGTGATCGTTCCAGATCAGGCGGCTATAGGGGTGGAATTTCAGCCGGTCGCGCGTGAGGTCGACGAGATCGGTGAGGCGTAGCTGGACCCGGGCACGCAGGATCTCCGCGCCGAGCTTCTGGTCTTCGGTACGCGCATATCGCAGAGCCTTGGCCGACGCCTCCGCAAACAGCACCTGTTTCTCGTCGGACGACAGCTCCTCCGGCCCCGCCACGATACTCGAAGGATTCATCCAGTTGTACAGGACATTGGCGAACAACAAATGTGCTTCCGCGAACTCCGGATCCTCGCGGACGATGTATTCGTACAGGCGCAGCATCTCTGCGCCGCCCGCCGACGGCTCCACATTCTCGTTGGCGCGCAAATTCAGCTCACGAAGTTGGGCCAGGGCCTCCCATGCCGCAATTGACTCAGTGCCGGCCGCGACCATCCTGCGCAGCTCATCCGGGTTTATTGCCGTATCGAGAAGCGATGCAATCTCGAAAGCGATGCGTTCCTGGATCTCTATCGAGTCGTCGCTGCTTGCGTCGAAAGTCTCCGACCACAGGTGCGCATCGTCGGACGCGCGGATCAGCTGTGCGGTCACCCGGATGCGATTCCCCGCGCGGCGCACGGAGCCCTCGAGGATGTGTGCCACGCCGAGTTCTGCGGAAATTGCCGTTACGTCCTTGTCCGAGTCCCTGTAGGCGAAGGAGGAGGTGCGGGAAGCAACACGGATATCCCGGGTGCGGGCCAACGCGTTCAGAATCTCGTCCGTCAGCCCATCAGCAAACCACGCGTGGTCGCTNNATTTGTCGGCAACCTTGGTGGTGGGTTCGATGGCAGGCCGATGCAGCTTGTCCCAGCCCAGCCATGCAACGGCGATGACGAGCGCAACGAGCGTGACGCGATTCAATGTCTTTTTCGAGCGGGGGTCCTTGGGGGCATCGGCCGGCAGATCCTTCGCCAACTTGACACCCTCGGGAGTGAGTTCGTAGGCCCAGGCGAGAAACAAGGCAACGGGCAGGCCGATCAGCAACACGACGATCAGCATTTTCATCACCCAGTCAGGCGCGCCGAATGCGTCGGCGGCCAGGTCGGCCACCTGGGCGATCAACCACCCGGCAACGATGTATGCGGTCGCAACGCGAAAGACATTACGATAGCGAAGCTCTTCGATGAATCCCCGCATACGGGACCCCTGCCACAAAACAGCGCAAACCATAGCAAAAAATGACTAGGCGGGACTTTGATTTAGTATCGTGGCGTTGCTGCGTTGGCGCTGTCCGGCGTGTGCAGCATCAGGCGATCGGCCTCGCTCAGTGCTATACGGCCTCCGAACTTCGAACATTCCCTGTTCATGGTGCGCGCGAGCCACCAGGCATCGTTCCTCGATGCGCGATTCAACCTGAATTTCCTGATCCGGAACGGGACCATCTCGNNGCGAGCTTGCCAGATTGCGGCTGCAGGTTTAGCAGGTACATCAGCACGAGGTCGTTCCGGTATTCCTCGTGCCCGCGGATTCCCTCGTAGTCGTTCAGAAAGTCACCGCAACCGTAAAGTATTGGCTTACCGTTGTAGACCTCGATGCCCTTCGGATGGTGGGACGAATGCCCGTGTACTACGTCGACACCGGCTTCGTCGATCAACTGGTGCGCAAAGCCTCTCTGTTCGCCGGGAATGCCGTACCCCCAGTTTCCGCCCCAGTGAATGGATGCGACGACGATGTCCCGCTGCCGCTTCACCTTCTTCACCTGCGCACTGATCCGGCCAACTGTCTTTTGCGACATGTTCGCCAGAAAGCTGACGCCTGCCCGGCTATCCTTCGCCGCCCATACCGGCGGCACGCCTGCGGTCGGCGACGCGTATGCGAACAGGAGTACCCGGCCCTTGCCTTCGACGTCCATTACTGCCGGCGCTTCGGCCTCGACGATGTTCTGGCCAGCGCCGGCGGCTCTCAAGTTCCCGTGTTTCAGTGAAGCCAACGTGTCGTCGAGGCCGTCATACCCCCAGTCCAGAACGTGGTTGTTCGCAAGCACGCAGCAATCGATCCTGGCAGCCGTAAGGCACGGAGTATTTTCCGGGTGCATCCGATAGTTGATGCCTTTGCCTTTCCAGTGTTGATCACTGGTCGTAATGGCTGTTTCCAGGTTGACTATCCCCACGTCGGGCTTGACGCGTTCCAGCTCGTCGAGAGCATCGCCCCAGGGATAAGAGAAGTCCACGCGGTCAGGAATCCGGCCACTAACCGATTGCGCAAGCTCTACATATCGTGTGGCATTCTTGACGTATGACTCGTACAGGCGGGGGTCGGACGGTCTGGGCAACACCTGATCGATGCCCCTGCCGGTCATGACGTCTCCACACAGAAAGAGAGTAATCTGTGCCGACGCGGTCGAGGGCGCTGCCGCCGTGTCGCTCAAACTGAGCCGAGGGGCCGGCAGCAACAGGAGGACTTTGCCTGAATCAAGCAGAAACTTACGGCGCTGCATCGCTGACCCATTATATCCGGTTCACCGNNCAATCCTGGAACCATTCCTGAGCGTTGCGCTGATTGGGAAGCTGTTATGAATAACCCGAACCGGGACTTCGACATCGTCGTCTGGGGCGCCACGGGCTTTACTGGATCGCTCGTGGCCGAGTACCTGACGTCACAGTATGGCATTGTCGATTCGCTGCGCTGGGCGATCGCCGGTCGCAGCGAAGCGAAGCTCGAGACCCTGCGCGAGGCGCTCGGTCCGCAGGCTGCCGCGTTACCGAGCATTGTCGCCGACAGCTTCGACGAGCAAAAGCTCGCCGCAATGGCGTCGAATACGCGCGTCGTTATCTCGACCGTCGGCCCGTATGCGAAATACGGCTCGCCGCTGGTGGATGCCTGCGTCACCAACGGCACGCACTATTGCGATTTGGCTGGCGAAACACAGTGGATCCGGAGAATGATCGACCAGCATCACGATGCGGCCGCAGGCAATGACGCCCGGATCGTGCATTGCTGCGGTTTCGACTCGGTGCCCATGGACATCGGGGTGTGGTTTCTGCAAGAAGAGGCGATGCGCCGGTACGGTGAGTACTGCAGGTCGATCCAGATGCTTGTCAAAGCGACCAGGGGAGGTCCGAGCGGTGGCACGATGGCGAGCGTCCTGAACGTGATGAAGGAGGCACGCGCGGACCGCGAGGTGGCGCGCGTGCTTGGGG
>JABAOE010003961.1_pt2 | contig 16679 bp, 13 predicted proteins | sample 7062141 | NCBI WGS metagenome assembly JABAOE01 (sample SAMN14538627, study PRJNA623070) | marine sediment metagenome | biome: marine biome [ENVO:00000428]; feature: marine pelagic biome [ENVO:01000023]; material: deep marine sediment [ENVO:00002113] | place: India: Gulf of Khambhat ... | reverse complement strand
AAGTCGGCCACGGTGCGCGACGTCCTCACGCAGGCCGTTCTGGGGGCGCCGATGTTCCCGACGCACTGGCGCTGGGCCGCCAGCATCGCGCTCGCCGTGCGTCGGAACCGCAACGGCAAGAAGGTTCCCCCGGTGTTCCAGCGCAACGACGGCGAGGACCTGATGGCGGTGGTGTTTCCCGCCCAGCTCGCGTGCGCCGAGAACGTCGCGGGCGACCGCGAGATACCCGATCACCCGCTGGTCGAGCAGACGTTGCACGACTGTCTGCATGACCTGATGGACGTCGAAGGCCTGGAAGGGCTGCTGGGACGCATCGCCGCCGGCGAAGTCAGGATCAGTGCCCGCGACGTGCCGACGCCTTCCCCGCTCGCGCAGGAGATCATCACCGCCAGGCCATTCGCTTTTCTGGACGACGCACCGGCCGAGGAGCGCCGGACGCAGGCGATTCGCGCGCGCCACATGCTCGACGTTGACGAGGCGGCGCAGCTGGCGCAATTGAGCCCCGAGGCGATCGAGGCGGTGTGCGCGGAAGCCTGGCCCGAGGCGCGCAACCCGGACGAGCTGCACGACGCGCTGGTGCTCAGCGGTTTCATCACCGAGGCCGAGGCGGAAGTTCGCGGTGACCAATGGCGCGTTCATCTCGATGCCCTGATCGCGTCCCGCCGCGCCACGACCGTCGTGACCGGGGTGGGTCAGCGCTTGTGGATCAGCGCCGAGCGGCTCGGGCAGCTGTTGCGGGTGCTGCCCGATGCGCGAATGGAGACCGCGATCGAGCCGGTCGAAGGGGGACGCGGGGCGGGCGTCGATACCCGTGACGCAGCGCTCGTCGAACTGATTCGCAGTCGCCTCGAGACGCTCGGCCCGATCACGGCTACTCAGCTCGCGGAGCCGCTCGGATTATCTAGAGATGAAGTAATAAATACATTACAAATTCTTGAAATAGAAGGTTTTGTAATGCGGGGCCGGTTCCGCAGCGGGGTCGGTGCCGAGGCCGAATGGTGCGAGCGTCGGCTGCTCGCGCGGATCAATCGCTGCACGATCCGGCGACTGCGCAAGCAGGTCGAACCGGTGTCGCCCGCCGTGTACATGCGCTTCCTGTTCGCGTGGCACGAGATCGGGGCCGACGACGCCGAGGGGCCGGACGCGGTGCGCCGGGCGCTCGACCGGCTGCAGGGATTCCCGGCGCCGGCCAGCGCCTGGGAGAGCGCGTTGCTGCCCCACCGCGCCCGCGGCTATCTGCCGACCTACGTCGACCAGTTGCTGACGTCCGGTGAGTACACATGGCGGCGCTCCGGGATCCCATCGGGGGAGGCCCGCCGGACCGGCCCGGTCCGCAATACCCCGATCGCGATACTGCCGCGGACGGAGCTTGACGCCTGGCGGACATTGTTCGCGGCGGACCGCGAGATCGCGCTGTCGTCGGATGCGACGCGCGTGCGCGACGCCCTCGTTGAGCACCGCGCGACGTTCTTCAGCGACCTGGTCGTCGTGACCGGCATGCTGCGCACGCGGGTCGAGGCGGCCCTCGGCGAACTGGTCGCCGCCGGGCTGGTCACCTCGGACAGCTTCGCCGGGCTGCGGGCCCTGATCATGCCGTCCACCAAGCGCGCGAGTTTCTCGCGCCCGCGGCGGCGGGGGCGCCCGAGCGTCGATGCGGCGGGGCGCTGGTCGCTGGTGGAGCCGATACCGGGGCCGGAACGAGTCTCTGCGGATGATTCGACCGCCGGGGCGCAGCGGGCGCTCGAACGCGAAAATCGCCCCCATGTGGCATGCACGGACGAAGCCGCCGAACGGATCGTCTTTGCGCTACTCGACCGGTACGGCGTCGTGTTTCGCCAGGTGCTGCAGCGCGAGTCACGGCGGTTGCCTCCCTGGCGGCAACTCTGGCGCGCCTGCCGGCGGCTCGAGGCGCGCGGGGAGGTTCGGGGCGGACGCTTCGTGTCCGGGTTTTCCGGGGAGCAATTCGCGTGGCCGGACGCCGTCGAGCGCCTGCGCAAGGTGCGAGGGGAATCCGCGGCCGACGATCGAACGGTTCTGATTGCGGCGGCCGATCCGCTGAACCTGGCGGGTATCGTGACGCCGGGGCGGCGAGTTCCCGCCACCGCCCGCAACCGTTTGCTCTACCGCCGCGGCGTGCCGGTGGCCCTGTACGTGGGCGGCGAGTTCGAGTGGCTGGGCGGTGCCGACCGCGCCGACGAATGGACGGCGCGCAACTTGCTGATCCGTAATGATGCCCGGTTGACGTATATTCCCGCTCCAGTCAGAGTTATTTAAGTCAATAAGTTACCCTGCATAATTCAAGTGAGATAGGGATATGGCAAGCGCCGCGGAACTGCCGAAGACCGAGTTGGAGATCGCCAACGAGACGCTGGTCACCGAGTTCTGCCACGACTGGTCGCTCCGCGACGTCGCGGCCCTGCGTCCCTACCTGGCGACGGATCTGCTGTATCAGATCGCCCCGGGGCAGCCGCTGATCGAGTCCCGCGACGAGTTCGACCGGCGCATGGGCGCGCAGCAATTTGTCGGCTGACGCGGCCCCTGCTCGTGTACCAGCGAATCGAAAGTTCCGCCATTACGCGCCACTTCGTCAATCTCGGCGACCGGCAGGTGCATGTGCGGCTGGCCGGATCGGGGCCTCCGTTGGTCATGCTGCACCAGAGCCCGACGTCATCGGCCGAGATGGCGACGGACATCGAGAGCTTCGCGCAGGACTTCACGGTCATCGGAATCGACATGCCGGGATACGGCCTGTCCGATCCGCTGCTCGACGAACATCCGGACATCGCGCAGCTCGCGCGGGTCGTCGAACGCGTCGTCTCGGCGCTCGGGCTGGACCGCGTGTTGCTGTCCGGCTTTCATACCGGCGCCGTGGTGGCCTTCGAATTCGCCTGCCTGTTCCCCGAGCGCAGCGCCGGCGCGGTCGTCAACGGCCTCGTCTGTATCGAGGGCGAGGAACTCGAGGATCTCCTCGCGCATTACAACGTGCTGCCCGACGTGACCCTGGAGGGCACGCACCTGCCGTGGCTATGGGCCCGCCTGCGTGATCAGACGCTGTTCTTTCCGTGGTACCGCAAGACGCCCGCGGCGCGCATGACGCTGGATCTGCGCGACGGGGCGCACCTTCAGAACTGTCTGCTGGACTTCCTGCGGTCGAAGGAGGGCGGCCGTCCGGGCTACCAGGCGGCATTCAGCTATCCGACCCGGGCGCGCATGCCTCGCCTCGCGGCGCCGGTCTACCTGTGCAATTTCGCCGTCGATCCGCTGGCCACGCACCCTGAGCGGCTGCCCGGTTTCCCCGAGTGCGTCACGCGCGAGGTGTTCGCCGACTTCGCCGAACTGCAAGCGGGCGCGCATCGGTTCCTGATGGAGCGGGCGCCGGGCTCGGTGGACATCCCGCGGCGCTCGATCGGGTCGTTCGACGGAGCGCTTTGCAAGGAGATCGTTAATACGGAGGCGGGCCCGGTGTTCGTGCGTCACGCGGGGGCTGGCAGGGGCGACGCGGTCGTGCTGCTGCACGACGCCGGCTCCTCGTCATCTGCGCTGACGTCGTTGGCGCAGGGGCTGAGCGACAATGCGGCAGGTCGTCGCCGCGTGCTCTGCATCGATTTGCCGGGACACGGAGAGACCGGCGAACTCCAGCTGCCGGCGTATGCGGCGAGCAGTATCGTCGAGCTGCTAAGACTCGTCGCGCAACAATTCCGCATCGATGCCTGGGACGTCGTCGCGCTCGGCGCGTCCGCGCTGATCGGCGCGCGCCTGGCGCAATCCGCTTCGCCAGCGGTCGGCAATCTGGTGTTGATCGATCCGTGGTTGTTTCCGGGGGGCGAGCGGCGGCGGCTGGCCGCGACGTATGCGCCGCAGCTCTCGCCGTGTGACTACGGTCAGCATCTGCTCGAGGCCTGGTATTTCGCTCGCGACACCGAGCTCTTCTGGCCGTGGAACGAGCCGCTCGACCGCAATGCGCTGGGGCGTGTGCCCGACCTCGACCCCACGCATGTTCACGCCCGTTGGTTTGATGCGCTGCGGGCCGGGAGCGCCTTCCAGAGACTGATCGACGGGATGCTGGCCGAGGATCTCGACGAGGTGCTCGCCGGGCTCGACTGCGCCGTGTGGGCTTGCGCGCGGAAGGGCAACGGCCACGAGGCGCGCGCCGCGGCCGCCGCCCACCTGAACCCGAGGGCGCGCTACCGAAGTCTGGCGGCGGATCCGGCGGCCTGGGCCGACGAGCTTGCGCAAGTGCTGAAATAAGCCCCCCGCTTCGGGCACAATAGCGCCAGCGAAGAACACCCCGAAGAATCAGGCAGAATCTCCCAATGTCCGCTCACCCGCAGGAAGTTAACAACATCTTGGATGACGTGCGCGCCGCCGTCGGCCCGGAGCACGTCCTGACCGGCGACGCCGACCGCGAGTTCTTCGCGATGGACGTGTACAACTTCCTCGAGATGCCGATCGCCGTCGTGCAGCCCGCGTCGGTCGAGGAACTGCAGCAGCTCGCGCGAATCGCCACGGCGCACGGCATTGCGCTGGTGCCGAGGGGAGGCGGCGCGTCGTATACCGATGCCTATCTGCCGGCCACGCCGAGGTCGCTGCTGATCGATACCGGCCGGATGAACCGGATCCTGGAGATCAACGAGCAGGACATGTACGTGACCGTGGAGCCCGGCATTACATGGGCCGACATGACGGCGGCGCTGGCCGAGAAGGGCCTGCGCACCGCCTTCTGGGGGCCATTCTCCGGCCTGAAGGCGACCATCGGTGGTTCGATGTCGCAAAACAGCGTCAGCCTCGGTTCGGGCAACTACGGCTGTTCGGCCGACACCGCGCTGTCGTTCGACATCGTGCTGGCCAACGGGGAGATCCTCAGCACGGGCTCGAAGGCACTCAACACCGCGTCGCCGTTCTTCCGGCACTATGGCCCGGACCTGACTGGACTGTTCACCGGCGACGCGGGCGCGCTCGGCATCAAGGCTCGTATCACGCTGCGCCTCGTTCCCGTGCCGAAGCACACCGGTACCGCGTCGTTCGGGTTCACCGACTTCGAGTCGATGTCCGACGGCATGGCGGCGGCGGCGCGCACCGGCGTCGTCGCCGACAACTTCGGCCTCGACCCGAAGCTGCAGCAGGGCCAGCTGGGCAGCACCAGCACGAAGGACGCGCTGCAGGCCGTGCTCGCGGTGCTGAAGACCTCGACCAACCCGCTCGATGGCCTCGGCCGTGTGATGCGGATGGCGGCGGCGGGCAAGCGCTTTCTGACCGGCTACGACTATTCTGCGCATTACGTGGTCGAGGGCTCGAGCCGCGCGGAGGTGCGCGCGAAGCTCGCCGAAATCCGCGCGGCGATGGCCGAACACGGGGCAGAGATCGCGAACACCATTCCGACCGTGCTGCGGGCGATGCCTTTCATACCGCTCTATCCGATACTCGGTCCGCGCGGTCAGCGGTGGGTGCCGATGCACGGGATCCTGCCGTTTTCGAAGCTGAAAGACTTTCACGCGCGCATCGCGAACCTGCATGATGCGTATGCCGAACAGATGAAAGAACACAAGCTCGAGAAGGCCGCGATGTTCACGACGATCAGCACGAACGGATTCCTGTACGAGCCGGTGTTTTACTGGGAGGACGATCGCACGCCTTACCACAAGCGCTACCTGCCGGAGGAATACCTCGCGATGCTGCCGGAGTACCCGGCGAATCCCGGGGGCCGCAAGCTGGTTGCCGAGCTGCGCGGCAAAATCCAGGACATCTTCACCGAGTTCGGCGCGGTGCATATGCAGGTCGGCAAGAGCTATCCGTACCAGAGGGAACGTCAGGGCGAGGCCGCCCGGGTGCTCGAGGACGTCAAACGCAGCCTCGATCCGCACGGGCTGATGAATCCCGGCGCGCTGGGCCTGGATTGAGCGCGCCTGGTGCTAGAAAATTTCTAGATTAATTTTTTAAATAATTGATTAAATTTATATTAAATGCCGAAGCTGCGTCGGTCGACGCGCCCGACGACATGCCGCTTTTGTGGGCGCTGCGTGACCTGTTGAAGCTGACCGGGACCAAGTACGGCTGCGGCATCGCGCAGTGCGGGGCGTGCACCGTCCACGTCGACGGCCAGGCCATGCGGTCTTGCGTCGTCCCCGTTGCCAGCATCGCGGGCAAGACGGTTACGACGATCGAGGGACTCGCCGGCGACGGCGAGCTGCACCCGGTGCAGTCGGCGTGGTTGGACGAGCAGGTGCCCCAGTGCGGCTATTGTCAGCCGGGCATGATCATGGCGGCCGCCGCGCTGCTGGCCGAGAACCCGGCGCCGACCGACGCGGACATCGACCGGGCGGTCACGAACATCTGCCGCTGCGGGACATACCCGCGGATTCGCCGGGCGATTCACCGCGCGGCCGGCAATCGACAATGACGACGAGGAGACGCGCGAATGCATGCATCGCTTAGGATATCTGCCTGGATCTGTCTGGTGGCGCTGGCCCTGCAGGGCTGTGGCGGCTCCGAACCGCCGGGGGCTGAAACGGCGACGACCGACACGGCGGCCGCGGGCGGAGAGGCGCCCGATCTGACGACCTTGCTCGCCGGCGCCGACGTGAAGCGGGGCGAGACGCTGTACTTCCAGTGCCGCGCCTGCCATACGATGCACGAGGGCGGCGCCAACAAGGTCGGCCCGAACCTGTGGGGCATGTTCGGGCGTCAAGCCGGCGGCGTGCCCGGCTTTGCGTATTCTGACGCCGTGCTGAACTCGGACATCGTCTGGACGCCTGAGACGCTGAACGCCTGGCTCGCGAAGCCCGCCGAGTTTCTGCCCGGAAACATCATGGTCTTCGTCGGGGTCAGGGACCCGCAGGATCGCGCCAACCTGATCGCCTACCTGCAGCAAAACACGGGCGGAGCCCCATAGGTTCAGCAGGAATCGGGTCGCCGCGGGCGCGCGGCGGATGCATGATGACCGGCATGAATACCAGCGATAGCGAGGCCGGGCGGGCCTACGAACGCATCGCGCATGCGATACGCTATCTGTCCGCCCATCGTCACGAGCAGCCGAGCCTCGCTGAGCTCGGCGCCCACCTCGGCCTGAGCGAGTCGCACCTGCAGCGCGAATTCACGCGCTGGGCCGGGGTCTCGCCGAAGCGGTTCCTGCAATACCTGACCAAGCAGGATGCGAAGCGTCGTCTGCGCGAAGAAACGGTGCTGGAGGCGGCCCTCTCATGCGGTCTCAGCGGATCGGGCAGGCTGCACGACCTGATGATCACGTGCGAGGGCGTGACGCCCGGCGAGTACCGGACTCGGGGCGCCCGACTCCGAATCGCGTACGGCGCTCACCCGTCGCCGTTCGGCGGTTGCCTCATCGCCGCGACGGACCGCGGCGTCTGTAAGCTCGCTTTCTTCGATACCTCAACGGAGCGGTCCGCGGTCGAGCGGGAATTGCGCGATGAATGGAGCGCGGCGGCGATCGTGCCGGATGCCGAGGCGACGGGCGTCATCGCGCGGCAGGTATTCGCCTCCCGGGCGAGGGGGCAGCTGCGACTGCTGCTCAGGGGAAGCCCCTTCCAGCTGCGGGTCTGGGAGGCTTTGCTCTCGATCCCGGAGGGACGCCTCGCATCGTACGGGCAGGTCGCCGCCCGGATCGGCCAACCGGCGTCGGTCCGCTCCGTCGCGTCGGCGATCGCCCGGAACGACATCGCCTACCTGATACCGTGCCATCGCGTGATCCGCAGCAGTGGCGACTTCAGTCAGTATCGCTGGGGTCAGGAGCGCAAGCGCGCGATGATCGGCTGGGAGGCCGCCCGTCAGGACGAACGCGCCGCGAGGAAGGCGTCCGCCGCCACGGCGCGCCAGGCGGACGATTCGCGCTGGAACGCGTGGTAGGACTCGGCCACCCGCGCCAGCAACGGATCGTTCTCCATCGCTGCCGCGATGACGCGCGCCGTCAGTTCCCGAAGGCGCTCCAGCACTTCGTCCGGGAAGCGTCGTAAGCGTACACCGTGATCCGCGACGAGGCGCCGCAGCGCGCGCTGATTCCGCGCGGTGAACTCGGCCAGCACGAGTTCGTTGGTTTCCCGGCAGCTCGAGCGCAGGATGCCCCGCAGGTCGGCGGGGAGGGCGGCAAACGCCTCGCGGTTCACGATGCATTCGAGCGTGCCCGACGGCTCATGCCAGCCGGGATAATAGTAGTACGGCGCGACCTCGTGCAGGCCGAACGCCTGGTCGTGGAACGGTCCCGACCACTCCGTCGCGTCGATCGAACCCGTCTGCAGCGCCGTGAACAGCTCGGCGCCCGGGATATTGACCGGCGTCGCGCCGGCCAGTCTGAGCACCTCGGCGCCGAGGCCCGGCATGCGCATCTTCAGGCCGGCCAGGTCCTGGATCGATTCGATCTCCCCGCGAAACCAGCCGCCCATCTGCGGACCGGTATTGCCGGCGCTAAACGGCAATAGGCCGAACGGTTGGTAAGCCTCGTCCCACAGCGCCTGACCTCCGCCGTGATAGAGCCAGGCGTTAAATTCCAGCGGGAGCATGCCGAACGGAATGCCGCTGAAGAACTGCGCGGCCGCCGTCTTGCCCTTCCAGTAGATCGGCGAGCTATGCCCCATCTCGGCCGTTCCGCCGCCGACTGCGTCAAAGACCTCGAATGCCGGCACGAGTTCTTCCGCGGCATAGATGCGGATCCGCAGGCGCCCGCCGGAGTTGCGTTCGATCGTCCGGGCCAGGAACGCGGCGGCGGTGCCGAAGCCTGGGAAGTTCATTGGCCACGACGTGACCATCTTCCATTCGAAGAGATCACCGGCGGCCACGCGCGGTCGCTCGGGGCTATCGCGATCGGCACAACCGGCCGTGATCGCACTCACCGCACAGGCGGTCAGGAAACTGCGGCGCTGCATGACTGGCATCCCGTCGACCAAGGGTCCGACGATTCTAGAACAGGCGCCCACCGGTCATCAGGACCCGTCGCTGGCGCGCCTCGCGCCGCGCCATGCACGAGGAGCCAATCGAGTCCTGCTGGCATCCCGCCCGCCGAATGCTCGCAGGTTGTGCTGATACCGACCGCGTGTTCGACCGGCGTGGGCCCGCGTGATTCATTGCCGGCGGCAATCAACCTGTAACATACTGCTGATGTAATTGGCAGCGCCATGAAAAATCAACGAGTTAAGTCAGCTCCAGTCACGAAGCGACGGATCCTGATCGTCGAGGACGAGGGGGCCATCCGGCAGATGCTCGTGTTCAACCTGACCCGAGCCGGCTTCGAGGTCGACGAGGCCGAGGACTGCACTGCGGCTCGCCAGCGCATCGTCGACGGCCGACCGGACCTGGTGCTCGTAGACTGGATGTTGCCCGATTCGAGCGGACTCGAGCTGACGCGCGCGCTGCGCCGCGACGAAGCGAACCGCGACCTGCCGATCATCATGCTGACCGCCAAGGCGGACGAGCGGGAGAAGGTCGTCGGTCTGGAAGGCGGCGCCGACGATTACGTGACGAAGCCGTTCTCGCCGAAGGAGTTGATCGCACGTATCAATGCGTTGCTGAGGCGCGCCGCTCCTGCAAAAGATGAGCCGTTGCGCGAAGGCGTGCTGCAACTGGACCCGGTCAGTCACCGGGTCCTGGTCGGCGAAGAGAAGGTCAGAGTCGGCCCGACCGAGTATCGGCTGCTGAAATTCATGATGGAGAATCCGGAGCGCGTCTACAGTCGCGGTCAGCTGCTCGATCATGTCTGGGGACAGAACGTCTATGTCGAGGAGCGCACGGTCGACGTTCACGTGCGTCGCCTGCGCAAGGCCCTGGAGCCTTATGGCATTGACCACTATGTACAAACGGTCAGGGGCGCCGGTTACCGATTCTCAGTGCGCAGCGAATGAACCGCGCATGGACAAAAGAGCTGCTCAAGCATGCCGGCATCATTTTCGTCGGCGTCCTGATCGGCGCGCTCTATGGTTACCCGCTGCGAGGCCTGACAGTGGGGCTCGCGGGCCTGCTCGCATGGCAACTCTTCAACCTCTTCCGGCTCGAACATTGGCTGCGCGAGCCGAAGCGCGTGCTGCCGCCGGGGGGCGACGGCATCTGGGCCCGAATATTCGCAAGGGTGCGGCACTCGCGTGAGCGAGCGCGCGAGTCCCGCAAGCAATTCCGCCGCCTGGTCAAGGAACTGCAGGCGTCGACCAAGGCATTCCCCGACGGCGGAATCGCCCTGAATGAACGCTTCGAGATCATCAATTTCAACAAAACCGCGCGCACCATGCTCGGCCTTAAAAAGAAGCTGGACCGCGGCAAGAGAATCGACAACCTGATCCGCCATCCGGTCTTCGTCGCCTACCTCGAGATGGACAGGCGGGCCCACCGCGAGAGCGTCGAGATTCCCGCGCCGGGTAGCAGCGACCGCTGGCTGTCGTGTCGGCTGATCCCTTATGGTCCGAGCCAGAGCCTGCTTCTGATGCGCGACATCACGCAGAGTATGCGCCTGGAGGCGATGCGCCGCGATTTCGTCGCGAATGCCTCGCACGAGTTGCGTTCGCCGATCACGGTCATCTCCGGCTACCTCGACGCGCTCGCGGAGGACGAGCATGTTCCAGCCGCGTGGGCTCAGCCGATCGCGGACATGCGCGATCAGGCGGATCGGATGAGCCAGCTGGTTCGGGACCTGCTCGTGCTGTCCAGCCTCGAATCCGGCGCTTCGAGCCCCACCGAACGCTCAGTGGATATTGCGTCGATACTGGCGTCCGCCGGGAAAGAGGTGCTGTCGCAGGCCGGGCGCCCGCAGAGCATACGGGTCGAGCTCGGCAGCGAGGCGCAGGTGCTCGGCGAGGAGATGGAGATCCAGTCGATCGTTTCCAATCTCGTCTCGAACGCCGTCCGCTATACTCCCCAAGAAGGCAGCATTGTTATTCGCTGGGACGTGGACGACGACGGCGGACACCTGTCGGTCGAGGACACGGGCATCGGAATCGCCGAGGAGGATATTCCTCGGGTGACGGAGCGCTTCTTTCGAGCGGACCCTGGTCGCGCGCGCCAGCAGGGCGGCACCGGCCTCGGCCTCGCCATCGTCAAACACGCACTCAAGCGTCACGACGCCGAACTGGAGATTCGCAGCAGGCTGGGCACGGGTAGCACCTTCATCTGTCATTTCGCGCCGCGGCGCCTCGCACCGTTGGTGGAGAGCACGGGGTGACGGCCCGCGGGACGTCAGGTAACCGAACCATGGAATCTGAACAATACGGCATGCACATCTCCCGCAAATTCAACGCGGAACTGGAGAGGCTGCGCAGCGACGTGCTGCGCATGGGCGGGCTGGTCGAGCAGCACCTCGACCGGGCGATCGAGGCTATCGTCGCAGGCGACAGCGAGATGGGTCTCAGCGTCGCGCGCGAGGACTACAAGATCAATGATTTCGAGGTGTCGATCGACGAGGAATGCAGCCGGATCCTCGCCACGCGCAGCCCGGCCGCGACGGACCTGCGCCTGATCGTCGCCGTCATCAAGACGATCACCGATCTCGAGCGCATCGGCGACGAGGCGCAGCGCATCGGGAACCTCGCGGCCCAGCTCGCCTCCGACATCCGGCCCCACGATCACTATAGCGAGCTGAAAGTGCTGGCGGACCACGTGCAGTCGATGCTGCACGACGCGCTGGACGTCTTCTCGCGCCTCGACACGGCCGACGCGCTGCAGATCGTGGAGGAGGACAAGATGGTCGACGAGGAATACGACCAGATTACGCGCCAGTGCATCAGCCTGATGATGGAGGACGCGCGGACGATCCGGCGCTTCATGGACATCAGCTGGGTCGCCCGGTCGCTCGAGCGCATCGGCGATCACGCGCAGAATATCGCCGAATACGTGATATATATGGTACACGGGCGCGATATACGGCACGTCGGGCTCGAGCAGGTCCGCCAGGAGATCGGGGGCGCCTCGACCTGAGTCGGCGGCGAGCGCCGCTCGGCGCGCTGAAATATTTCCTTAACAATTCTTCCCTAGACTCCCCTCCGGTAGCTAAGACGAAATTCAAAACCCGGGGAGGATCTCGTGTCTAGTCAACCTGGAATCGCCCTTCTCGTCGGCATGTGGGCGAGTATGGCCTTGTCGGGTGGTGCTCACGCGCAGGCCGCGCGTGATTACATCAGCATCGTCGGCTCCTCGACGGTCTATCCGTTCGCGACCGTCGCCGCGGAGCAGTTTGGTCGCACGACCGACTTCAAGACGCCGAAGATCGAGTCCACCGGCTCGGGCGGCGGTCTTAAGCTGTTCTGCGCCGGCGTCGGTGTCGAACATCCGGACGTGGCGAACAGTTCGCGGCGCATCAAGCCGTCCGAGGTCGAGAGCTGCGCGTCGAATGGCGTCAAGGACATCATCGAAGTCAAGATCGGTTATGACGGGATCGTTCTGGCGAACGCGGCGGACGCAGACGTCTACGAATTCACGCGCCGGGAGATCTTCCTGGCCCTTGCGAAAGACATCCCGAACCCAAACGGCAGTCAGGAGCTGATTCCGAACCCCTACGGGAAGTGGAGTGACATCGGTCCGGCACTGCCGGCCAACGCGATCGAGGTTCTGGGTCCGCCGCCGACGTCCGGCACGCGCGACGCATTCGTGGAACTTGCCATGGAGGCTGGTTGCAAGACCTACGACTGGATCGAGGCGATCAAGGATCAGGACAAGAACCGGTACAGGGCGATCTGCCATACGATTCGGGAGGACGGTCGTTTCATCGAGGCCGGTGAGAATGACAACCTGATCGTGCAAAAGCTGAGGACGAACCCGAAGGCACTCGGCATCTTCGGATTCAGCTTTCTCGATCAGAACGCGGACATCGTGCAGGGCTCTCGCGTGGACGGGACCGAACCGACCTTCGAGGCGATCGCCGATGGCCAGTACCCGGTTTCCCGGCCACTCTATTTCTATGTCAAGAAGGCGCATGTCGACGCAATCCCCGGTATTCGGGAATACCTGGCCGAGGTCACGAGCGATAAGGCGATGGGCGAGGATGGTTACCTGGCCGACAAGGGCCTCATTCCGCTCCCGGACGACGAGCGGACGGCGGTCATCCGGGCCGTCGAGGCACTGGAGCCGCTGCAACTGGCGACGAACTGATCGGTGACGCGTCAACGCGCTAAAAACGAGCACTTGCGGCAGCTTTGCACCGGGCTGCCGTTTTTCGTTCCCGCGACGATCCGCGGCGCGCGGCCCGGGTAAGTCACGCATGCAATTGTCGACCCTGATCCTGCTGCTCGGCGCCGCCGCGATCGGGGCTTACCTGTTGGGACGGTGGAGGGCGGTGCAGACTGCCGGCGGGGCACGCGCGGTGCGCGAATTGCACTCGCTGCCGAGCTATTACGGCTACTACGCCGCGATCTGGTGCGCGTTACCGGGCCTGCTGCTGATCGCGCTATGGCTGGCATTCAGCGATGCGATTCTGATCGCGCGTGTGACCGCGGTCTTGCCCGGCGACCTCCGCGCGTTGCCCGAATCCGAGTTAAGCCTGGTCATCAACGATATCAAGAACATGGTGGCCGGTCAGTTCGTCAATCCCAAGCGCGCGGAGGACCTCGCCCTCGCCGTCGGCCTGTACAGAGAACTGCGGGAGACATCGAGGTGGATCCTGTCCGGACTGCTCTTCGCGGTGACCGCGGCCGGTATCGCGTTCGCGCTGTTGCGTGTCAGACCCGCGTTTCGCGCCCGCAATCGGGTAGAGGGCGTCGTCAAGATCGCGTTGATCCTGGCTTCGACCGTCGCAATTTTCACGACGGTCGGGATCCTGTTCTCGGTCGTTTTCGAGGCGGCGCGATTTTTCCAGAAGGTCCCGCTCGGCGAGTTCCTGTTCGGCCTGACGTGGAGTCCGCAGACGGCGATCCGCGCCGACCAGGTAGGTTCGTCCGGCACCTTCGGCGCGATTCCCCTGTTCGTGGGCACGATGCTGATTTCAGCGATTGCCATGCTGGTCGCCGTGCCGATCGGCCTGATGATCGCCATCTACCTGTCCGAGTACGCGACACCGCGGACACGGTCCTGGGTCAAGCCAATGCTCGAGATGCTCGCCGGAATCCCGACCGTCGTCTATGGTTATTTTGCGGCGCTGACCGTCGCGCCGCTGCTGCGCGATTTCGGCACGGTGCTGGGGCTGGATGTTGCGTCCGAGAGCGCGCTCGGCGCGGGGCTCGTGATGGGCGTCATGATCATCCCATTCGTGTCGTCGCTGTCGGACGACGTCATCAATGCTGTGCCCCAGACGATGCGGGACGGATCGTTGGGTCTTGGAGCAACGCGGTCCGAGACCATCAAGCGCGTGGTGATACCCGCGGCGCTGCCCGGTATCGTCGGCGGCGTGCTGCTCGCCGTGTCGCGCGCCATCGGCGAGACGATGATCGTCGTGATGGCGGCCGGGCTCGCGGCGAACCTGACGGTCAACCCGCTCGAGGCGGTCACGACCGTCACGGTGCAGATCGTCACGCTGCTGGTCGGCGACCAGGAGTTCGACAGCGCCAAGACGCTGGCCGCCTTCGCGCTGGGACTCGTGCTGTTCGTCGTCACGCTGGTGCTGAACGTGATCGCGTTGCGGGTGGTTCGGCGTTACCGGGAGCAATACGAGTAAATGGCCGGGAGATCGGACAATGTGACGTCGATCGATCGTCAGGGTCGCTTCGAACTGTCACAGGAGCTGACGCGTTCGCGCGTCGAGGCGAGCCTCAAGGGTCGATACAGGACGGAACGGCGATTCCGCACGTACGGTATCGCTTCGATCGTCGTCGGCGTCGCGTTTCTCGGGTTCCTCTTCTGGACGATCGTCGGCAACGGTGTCGGGGCGTTCTGGCAGACACGCATTCTGCTTGATATCCAGTTCGATGAATCGATCATCGATCCTGACGGCGCGCGCGCAGAGGCGAAGTTGAAGGCGGCGAACTACGGAAAGCTCGTGCAGAACTCGCTCCTGTCGCTATTCCCGGAAGTGAGCGGCCGCCGCGACCGGCGCGCCCTGAAGTCTCTGATGAGTTCCGGCGCGGCGTACGAGTTGCGGGACCTCGTTCTGGCGGAGCCCGGGATCGTGGGTTCGACGCAATCATTCTGGCTGCTGGCCGACGACGAAGTCGATATGTTCGTCAAGGGCCACATCGATCGCGATATCGAACAGGACTCGCGACGCCTGAAGGACAATCAGGTCGCGTGGATCGATGCGCTCGCGGCGGATGGGCGGATCGCCGAGAAGTTCAACACGCTGTTTTTCACCAGCGGCGATTCGCGCGAGCCAGAGCTCGCCGGCATCTGGGGTGCCACCAAGGGCTCGTTGTTCATGTTGCTCGTTACCCTGGTCCTCTCATTCCCGCTGGGCGTCGCGGCTGCGCTGTACCTCGAAGAGTTTGCGCCTCGCAACCGCTGGGTTGACCTGATCGAGGTCAATATCAATAACCTGGCAGCGGTGCCGTCGATCGTGTATGGCCTGCTGGGCCTCGCGGTGTTCATCAATTTCGCCGGGCTGCCGAGGTCGGCGCCTCTGGTCGGCGGGTTGGTGCTGACATTGATGACGTTGCCGGTCATCATCATTGCCGCGCGCGCCGCCATCACGTCCGTGCCGCCATCCGTTCGCGAGGCCGCGCTCGGGGTCGGCGCTTCACAAATGCAGACCGTCTTTCACCATGTACTGCCGCTCGCGATGCCGGGCATGCTGACCGGCACGATCATCGGCATGGCGCGCGCGCTGGGCGAGTCGGCGCCGCTGCTGATGATCGGCATGGTGGCGTTCATCGTCGACGTGCCGGGATCGCCGACGGATCCGGCGACGGCCCTGCCGGTCCAGATCTACCTCTGGGCCGACAGCCCGGAGCGGGCTTTCGTCGAACGGACATCGGCGGCCATCATCGTGCTGCTGGCCTTCCTGCTGGTCATGAACGCCACGGCAGTATGGCTGCGAAACCGCTTCGAGCGCCGCTGGTAGGCCAGCATATTCATCCGAGAAGAATTGTGATACCAATGGAAAATGCTAACCAGAAACTGAGTTCTGCGCGTCAGGAAATCCCAGTGTCCGACGACAATTCTTTCGATGGCATCCAGCCGGCTGGCGAACCGTCGGAGCGGATCGGGCCGAACCCAGTGGGTGACGTTGCGGCGCCGGCCCGCAAACTGATGGTCGCGCCGATCGACGACGAGAACTTCCGCACGATCGGCCACATCGAGACCGAGGATCCGGTCATTTCGGTGCGGGGCTGCTATGCTTATTACGGCGACAAGATGGCGCTGTCGGACATCAATCTCGATATCGGCCGCAACGAAGTCATCGCGATGATCGGCCCTTCCGGCTGCGGCAAGTCGACGTTCATTCGCTGCCTCAATCGCATGAACGACACGATCGACATCGCGCGGGTCGAGGGCGACATCAGGCTGTACGGGGAGGACATCTACGACCGCAAGACCGATGTGGTCCAGCTGCGCGCGCGGGTCGGCATGGTGTTCCAGAAGCCGAACCCGTTCCCGAAGTCGATCTACGAGAACGTCGCCTACGGTCCGCGCATCCACGGCCTCGCGCACAGCCGCGGCGAACTCGACGATATCGTCTACGGCTGCCTCGAGCGAGCGGGACTGCTCGACGAGGTACGCGACCGGCTCGAGGAACCCGGCACCGGGCTGTCCGGCGGCCAGCAGCAGCGCCTGTGCATCGCGCGGGCGATCGCCGTCGACCCCGAGGTGATCCTGATGGACGAGCCCTGCTC
>JABAOE010003161.1_pt2 | contig 16698 bp, 20 predicted proteins | sample 7062141 | NCBI WGS metagenome assembly JABAOE01 (sample SAMN14538627, study PRJNA623070) | marine sediment metagenome | biome: marine biome [ENVO:00000428]; feature: marine pelagic biome [ENVO:01000023]; material: deep marine sediment [ENVO:00002113] | place: India: Gulf of Khambhat ... | reverse complement strand
GCGGCGGCTTCCGGTGAACGGGCCAAAGCCAGCAGCCGGCCAACCAGTTCGTCCTGCATCCTGTTGACCCCACCCGCAGGCAGGTTCTCATCCAGCAGGCTGCGAAAAGATCGATCCTTGATGCGCTGCACCCCCTGTTCGGCAAAACCGAGCAGCCGCTCGGTAGTGCGACGGTTCTGGATCGCCAGCACAGAACGTTCCGCCAGGTAGCGCCTTGCCCCGGCAACCTTCTCGTAGGGCGCTTTTTCCAGGAAACTCTTCAGCGGCTTGTCGAGCAGGCCTTCCAGCCGCTCACGCAGCATTGCCGCAACCTGCTGCTGGGTCTGCTCTTCCCGCAGCCAGTGGGAAATCTCCTCGCCGGCCTTGTCGAGAAAACCGGGCACCTTGTCATAAACCTGCTCAAGGTTGATAAACCCGGTCAACAGCCCGGCGAGACCGCCGAGGGAATCGAGAAAAGAGTCGATGCCCTGTCGGGCCCGTTGTGCCAGGCGTTGACGAAAGTCCGGATCGTAGAGGAGCCCGCCAAAACGTTCCAGCAGGGGAGGGACTTCGCGTTCGAGCTGGTGCAGCAGCATCTCGACCAGGTCTGCCGGCAACAGGTCGCGCAGGGGTTTTTCGCTCTGCAGCAGGCGTTCGATGCGCTGGTCGACAAAGGCCTCCACCGCCCGGGCTGTTTCCGGCGACTGCATGATTGTTGTCAGCCTGCTGTCCAGGTGACGCTGTAGCTCCTGATAGCGAGCCGGGGTCAAAAAACTCTCCAGGTCACGGGCCAGCAGGGCGTTGCCCTTGTTCTGGACAAACTCCCGCAGCTTGACTTCGAAGGTCTCGCTGGCAAGGTAGTCGGTAAGCGCACGCAGGGCCTTGGCGCGAACCGTGTCGACCAGTTCCCGGAAGCGCCGGTGGTAGCTGTCCGGAACCAGGGTGTCAAGTGGGCCGAGGTTGCGATCGAGAAAAACGCCGAGTTTCTCGTTGACGGCGCTTTTCAGCTCACGTTGAAAAACAGGCTTTTCCAGGGTCTGGCGAACATCGTCGGCCGTGAGCAGGTGCGAGCCGACCATCTCGCCCATGCGCTCGGCCAGTTCACCGCGCTTGGCGGGAATGATGCCGGGGGTCAAGGGCAGGCGCAGGCCGAAGAGGCGCCAGGGGTGCAATGGCCTGAACAGCATGCGGATTGCAATGTAGTTGGTAACATAACCGATCAAGGCCCCCAGCAGCGGAGGGGCAAGGTATGGCAACCAGGACAGATCTTTCAACATAAGGCTTGACCTTCTCGATTTTCCGCTGATATGAACCTTTACCCTGAGCGCCCTTTAGGCTAAGATTCCTTGCGCTTCAAGGAGAATCTTCATGTCCGATCATCTTATACGAGTCCTGACCAACGACGGCAACATCCGGGTCAGCGTTGCCGCCACGACCGGCCTGGTCGAAGAGCTTCGCCTCCGCCAGCAGACCGACCCGACGGCGACGGTCGCCCTCGGCCGCCTGGCAACGGCAGCCGCGCTGATGGGCAGCCTGCTCAAGGGGCGGCAGCGTGTCGGCTTGACCGTTGAAGGCAACGGCCCGCTAAAAAGAATCCAGGCCGAAGCCGATGCCCATGGTCATGTACGCGCCAACCTCAAGCACCCGCACGCCGATTTGCCGCCTCTCGACGGCCGCTTCGATGTTGCCGGGGCCGTTGGCCGTGCCGGCTTTCTGCACGTCGTCAAGGACCTTGACCTGAAAGAGCCCTACCGGGGCATGGTGCAGCTCGTCAGCAGCGAGATCGCCGAAGACCTGGCCTATTACTTCTCAACCTCGGAACAGACCCCGTCGAGCGTGGCGCTCGGGGTCGAACTGGGCCAGCAGGCGGAGGTCGCTGTTGCGGGAGGGTTCCTGCTGCAGCTGATGCCCAATGCCGACGACGAGATCGCTGACCGCCTCACCGAACAGCTCAAAGAGCTGCCGCCGACAACGACCCTGCTGCGCCAGGGACTGACGCCGGAAGCCATTGCCGAGCGCCTGCTGGAAGGTTTCCCCTATCGAACGCTTGGCTCGACGCCCCTGGCGTTTGCCTGCCAGTGCAGCCAGCAACAATCGATCAACCTGCTGCGGACGCTGGGTGCCGCTGAACTTGACAGCCTGATTGCAGAAGGCATCGACACCAGGGTTACCTGCGAGTACTGCAAGCAGAGCTACTCGGTTGACCTGGCCACCTTGCAGGAGATCAGGGCAAGCTTGTAAACTGCAGCTGCCGGTCCTGATCGGCAACGCTTTGCCAGGACCAGCCTGATGTTTCAATCCCCTTGCGCGTGAAAAACCGCTGCAGCAGCTCCTCGCGCTTGCCGGCGATGGCCAGGGGTTCGAAGCCGTAACCCGCCTCTCCCCCGACAGCGACCTGCCATTTGGCCTGCGGCGCTGTCTTCAGCCAGTCGGAGAGCACCTCCAGGCATGCCAAGCCTTCCACTTTTGGCAACACGGCGCCCTTTCGGTACAGGCTCTCCGTGGCATAGACGATATTGATTGCATCGCCCGGGCTGATTTCAGCACAGGGGAGGTCAGTCACGGTTATCGAGGGGGCAAGAGGTGGCGGGACATCGCCGGGGCCTGCTGTCTGCTGTTGCGTTGGGGCACACGCATGCAGCAGTACGGCGAGGCAAACGATCAACAGAACCTGCCCGGGTTTTGTCAGGAACAAACGCAATCTTTCAGGATTCGCCACTATTGCCCTCCTCTGAAGCGCTGGCAGCTTGAAAAGCCTCGTGCTGTCGGAACTCCTCGAGCAGCACCGCTGCCAGCCATCCGGTCAGGATTCCGGAAAAAATCGTAAACAACAAAAAGACCGGCATGATTTGCCAGATGGCTTCGTGCTGTATGACCAGCAACCTCGCGGCCAGCAGCTGTCCCATGGCATGCCCGGCGGCTCCTGCCACCGAAACGCCGATGGGACTCAGGCGCCGTTGCGCCGCCCGGTACAGGATAATCATAACAGATGTTGCCACGATCGCGCCTGATAATGCGAGCCAGAAACCGGGGCTGAAGATCCTGCCCAGCAGCAAGGCGCCGACCACGACCCGGGTCAGGCTGACAGTCCATGCCGCGCGGCCGTCGTAGAGGTAGAGTGCCGCGAGCGTCATGATGTTGGCGAGCCCGAGCTTCAACCACGGCAGTGGTGACGGCATGAGGGCTTCGAGAAGATGCAGCATGATCGCCAGAGCAATGAACAGGGCGAGAAAAACCTGGCGACGGGCCGCGGCCAGTTGCACTGTTTTATCGGCTGAGCAGGTCATAAGGCGCCTCCCCGCCGTCGTCATTGCTGATGCGCACCATGATCCGGTTCGGGACACAGGCGAGCAGATCCCCGCTGTGCTTTGCCGGCCCCATGGCCATACACGTCTTGCGCGGGCAGGGCGAAGCCGTCACGTAGGCGCCCTGTTCATCAATGACCAGGTGGGTTTTGCCGAGCGGGCCATCGAGATCAACGGAATGCTTCTGTCCGAGTTCGGCAACGAAGCAGGTCTGGTCGCCGGACGTGGCGATCACCCGTGTTCCTGCCGGGGCTGTTGCCTGCCAGCCGATTCCGCCGAGGGCGATGGTGACCAGGGTCAGGACGACGACCCAGTCGCCGCGGGTCATGATGTGCCAGGGTTTCTTCATGGCGTCGCCAGGTAGTTGGCCCAGCCCGGGCTTGGGTGTTGCGTGCCGTCAGCGGCAACGATCAAGCCTTCGGCCTGCGGGTACTTTGCCAGCAGCTCAAGCCCGGCCTGCGGGCCAAGGACAAACAGGGCCGTTGCCAGGGCATCGCCCAGTGCGACGCTGTCGCTGATCACGGTCACGCTTTGACAGCCGCGTGCCGGCATGCCGGTTTCCGGGTCGAAGATGTGATGATAGCGCTGGCCGTCCTGCTCGAAGAAGCGTTCGTAATCACCGGAGGTGACCACCGCCTTGTCCTGCGCCTCGATGGTTGCCAGGACATCCCCCTGCTTGCGCGGGTGCTGGATGCCGATGCGCCAGGGGCGTTGCGACTTTAGGCCGAGCAGGTACATGTCGCCGCCGGCGTTGACCGCTCCATTGGTGACGCCGTGTTCCTTGAGGATGGCTATCGCGCGGTCGACAGCGTAGCCCTTGGCGATCCCCCCCAGGTCGACCATCAAGGGCGGGGGCTGCTTGTTGACCTGCAACCCGTCGAGGGAGAGGGCCCGGGGCNNCTGCAACCCGTCGATGGAGAGGGCCCGGGGGCCGATCCCCTCAAGAGCCGCGGCGATGACTGCCTGGTCCGGAACGCTTGGGTTTTCCTCTGTAAACCCCCACAGGGCTTTCAGGCGGCCGAGGGTCATGTCAAAGGCCCCGGCGCTCTGTTTGGCCACGTCCAGCCCCAGCGCTATGACTTCGACCGTCTCCGGGGCCACCTTTGCGCCGCTTGTGCTCTGCGACAGGATGCTCACGTCGCTGTCGGCATAGTGCCTGCTGAGCAGCTTGTCGAGCCGGGCCATTTCGGCAAAGGCCGCATTGGCCCCGGCTTCAAGAATCTCGTTATCCTCGCCCAGGGCAACAATCTCGATGATTGTGCCCATCATCAGCTGGCTGCGGTGAAGCTGCTTCTGCTCCACGGGGCCTCTCAGCAGCCAGGTAAGAAACAGCAGCAAGACGATGCTGCCGATGATGAGGGGGCGGTTCCAGGACAAGGTCAACCCTCGCAGATTTCGCCAATCAGATCGTATTCAGAAGAGTCGGTGATTTTCAGATCGACAATGTCACCGACGTCGGCCTGGCCGGCCGTGATGTAGACCTGGCCGTCCACGTCGGGGGCCTGGCGCACGCTGCGCCCGCGCAGCAGCAGTTCGGTCTCCTCGCTGTAGCCTTCGACCAGGACCGGTTCAATGCGTCCCTTGAGGGCCAGGTTCTTGTTGAAAGAGACGCGCGACTGCGCTTTCATCAGGCGCTTCAGGCGGGACTGCTTGGTCCGCTCCGGGACCTGGCTGTCGAGCTGGGCGGCAGGCGTGCCCTCTTCTTTCGAGTAGCGGAACACGCCGAGGCGTTCGAAATGGCCTTCTTCGACGAAAGCGAGCAGTTTGCGGTACTGGGCATCCGTTTCGCCGGGGAAGCCGACGATCAGCGAGGTGCGCAGGGTCATGTCGGGGATGCGTGATCGAATGCGCTCGAGCAGGGAGCGGATTCCGGCTTCATCGACACGGCGGTTCATCGCCGCCAGGATGTGGTCGTCGATATGCTGGATCGGCAGGTCGAGGTAGTTACAGATCTTGTCTTCCGCGGCGATCAGGTCAAGCAGCTCGTCGCTGATCCCGTCCGGGTAGGCATACAGCAGGCGCAGCCAGGCCAGGTCCTTGATCTTGACCAGTTCGCGCAGCAGGGCCGGCAGTTCCGGGCCGCTGTCGCGCTCGGCACCAAAGGCGGTAACGTCCTGGGCGATCAGGTTGATCTCCTTGACGCCGTTGGCGACCAGGCGCTCGACTTCGGCGACCACCGACTCGATGGTGCGTGAGCGCAGGGTGCCGCGAATGCTGGGGATGACGCAGTAGGAGCAGTGGTTGGCGCAGCCTTCGGCGATCTTGACATAGGCCGAGTAGAAGGGTGACGAGGTTACCCGCGGCGTGGTGTGATCGTAGAGATAGTCGGGCAGGCCGATCTCGTGATGCAGTTCACCCTCGAGGTGCTTGTCGAGCAGTTCGACGATGCGCGGCGCATCCGCCGTGCCCATGAAGAAGTCGACTTCCGGCAGCTCCTTGTCGAGCTGCTCCTGGTAGCGCTGGGGCATGCAGCCGCTGACGATCAGCAGCTTGCAGCGGCCGTTCTTCTTGTAGTCGGCCACCTCGAGGATCGTTTCCACCGACTCTTCCTGGGCATCGCGGATGAAGGCGCAGGTGTTGACGACGATGATGTCCGCCTTGCTCTCGTCGGTGATGATCTCGAAACGTTCGGCAGGCAAATGGCCGAGCATGACCTCGGCATCGACCAGGTTTTTCGGGCAGCCCAGGCTGACCAGGCTGACATGGTATTTATTCAAAATAATTCCTCCGTTTTTTCTGCCAAGATTCGGGGAGTTATAGCACAAAAAGGCTGCACCGGAAAAGCTTTAGATGAGACGTCCTGGACGGGTTAGCCGTCGTGAGGGAAACGGCGTGATGATCATCACGCTAGGCGTCATAGGCTGTGATGACAACATCGGCGGCCCGATCGCGCAGCGGGATCAGGGCCTGGTATTTTGCTGACAGAAACCAGTCGTTGAGCGTGGCCTGGTCGGCGAATTCAATGACCACGACCAGGTCGTGGTCATGTTGGCCGGCCAGCACGGCAGAGCGTTGCCCCCGGAAGACAACTTTAGCAGCATATGGCGACAGGGATTCCTGCACGCCGGCGACATACTGTTGCCAGAGGTCATTATCCTTGACTGTGATGTGACCGACGAGATATGCAGCCATCTCAACCTCCTCAGTAGAACTCCGGTTGCCTGATCATGGTGTGTCTGGTGCCAGAATGGCCCCTTTCTCGATCAGGAGTTCACGCAGCACCGAGCGGTGGCAGCGGTCTTCATGTTCGCAGTAACAGCCCACCGAGAAGTTGCTCTCGCGGGAGAGCGCGGCGAGCAGTTCGATCGTCCGGCTGTTCTCCGTCGCGGCCATTTCTGCACGGTACTTTTTGCAAAAGCCAGCCCATTCTGCCTGGGTTTCGGCCGCCTGGCCAAGCTTCATGGTCTCGGCGCTCGGAGCCAGGTTGGGATACCATACATCGTACCAGTTGCCCGTGGCAAACTCGGTTTTCGGCACCCCTCGTGGTGGTCGCCGCACCGTTCCGATGCGCAGGCCTTCATCGTCCATGCGTTGACTGCCGAGCCTGACTATGCGAATTGCCATGTTGTGTCTCTCCCTTTGCTGGTGTTTCCCCTCTCCCACGCACGATCTTGCGCTTGCGGGATGCAGCCGTGATCACGCCTTGTCTTGCGCCTCAAGGTCAAGCTGATCTGCGTAGGCAAACAGTGCCGGCGTGCCTCCGGTGTGCCAGAACAAGACCCGATCGTTCCTTGTGAGATGACCCGCGCGCACCATCTCGATCAGTCCGCCCATGGCCCTGCCGGTATACACCGGATCCAGCAGGATGCCTTCGGTTTGCGCGGTGAGGGCAATCGCCTCGTTTTCGAGTTCTCCGACTATACCGTAGCCTGCGCCGGTGTAGTCGGGCTGCAGGATAAGGTCCCCTGGCGTAAAGGTGTGATCCAGGCCAACCAGGCGCGCGGTTTGATTGGCGAGGTTCAATACGTGGCTTTCGAAAGGGAGCTCGGTCGTGTCCTCTTTGTCGATCTTGATCCCGACGACCTGGTAGTTTTTGCCGAGCATCTGCTTGCCCAGCATCAGGCCGGCCTGGGTGCCGCCTGAGCTCGACGCAAAAACGATATGAGTAAACGGTGCTCCTTTGCGTTGCTCCTCAAGCTCTCGGACCGCTTGTGTAAAGCCAAGGGCGCCAAGCTCGTTTGAGCCGCCGTAGGGGACCAGGTATGGCTGCTTTCCGGCAGCTCGCAATTGTCTTTGAATCCGCGGGATATCCTCGCCCTTGCGGCGCTGTCCCGCCCAGTGAATGTGACAGCCGAACAGCTTGTCCAGCAGCAGGTTGCCGTTCGGCATGCCGGGCTCTTCACCGCCGAGCACGAGATGGCATTCCAAGCCAAGTTTTGCCGCGGCCGCCGCCGTCTGCCGGCAATGGTTCGACTGGGCTGCGCCGGCCGTAATGATAGTGTCGCAACCTTTGGCGACCGCATCGCCGAGCAGGTATTCGAGCTTTCGGGTCTTGTTGCCGCCCATGGCCAGGCCGGTCTGGTCATCGCGCTTCATGAAGACCGTCGGCCCGCCGAGCGCTTCGCTCAACCGGGGGAGTTCAACCAGCGGCGTCGGGAAAAAGCCGAGCGATATCTTTGGAAAGCTATCAAGGGTCATGGTTGTCTCTTCCGGGCAAACCTTGGCAATGGTTAACCGTTATCGCTCTTTCGTCTGCCTGTTACCGCAAGCCAAATGCCAATTATCAACAGGACAAGATAAATGCCCATTACCAGAAGGCCTTCAGTATAGGTCACCGGCGAGCCAAGCGGGTCGCCGGCGTCATAAACCTTTGTACCAAAGGGGCTGAACAGTGACAGTGCCGCAGTGGGCAAACCGAAGCCCCCGATGAAAATGAAGATGCAGGCAATGGCTCTTTTGAAGTTTTGCATGGCGACCTGTGATGGTATTGGTTGAGCAAGTGCGGTTCATGACAAACGGGACGGCGCTGAACCATTTTATGCCTTTGGAATCCTTAACGCGAACAGTCAACAAGTCGCGTGCTTAGCTATTCGGTTTCCACGTTCGAGGCCTATCAATAAAAGTTCCTCAGCCACTTTTCTTGGCCGAGAAGATTTTTTATAACAGGCCCATGTTTTCCAGATCAATCATCAACTGGCCTTTTGCCCTTTATTCCGAAGGATTAGACAGAAAAGGCCACCTGGGAATCTCCTGGTGGCCTCTGTTGTTTTTTCTCAAGGTTGCTCAGAACCCCATCTCCTTGCCGGTCGGCCGTACAACATTCACGCCGGCCGGCATGATGAAGTCGAAAGTCATGTCGGAGAGGCCGAAGTTGACCCGCACATTGCTGAATTCGATGATCGTGCTGTTGCCGTTGGGGTCGTAAACCGCGGTCGACAGGATCGGGAACCAGATGTCATTTGGGCCACCTTCAAAATTGGCGCCGAAAACATCCCCGCCCGGAATCTTGAATGAGTCTGCAGACGGATCTGCCGGCACAGGCGGCTGCAGAGGGTCGAAGGGTGGGGGCCGGCTCTATGGGGTCGCTCTCTTTGCCGCGATTCTGGTAGGCCTCAACGGCGTAGCGGTCGACCACGATGATCAGCTTGTTGATCAGCGAGGAGACGCGCATCGGGGTCAGTTCAAGGACATAGTTGCCGTCGACATCCTGATTCGGCATCGCCCAGCTGATCGTGAAGTCGCGCGACAGGTTGCCCAGCCCGGTCAAAAAGGTCATCGGGTCGTTCTGGTTGGCCTTGTTGACCATCTCGATGTTCGACTGGATCACCTGGTTGTTCTCCGGCAGGTAGACCCACATGGTTTCGCCATCGGAGACGATCTCCTGGGTAGTGGGCTGCTCGTATTCCCAGCGGAACTTGACCGTTGGTACCGTGCCCTGGCCAATCCCTTCGGTTTTGTAGTCGAAGGCCACCTCAACGCGGCCAGTGGCGCGCTGCAGGCGGTCCAGCGAGGCAATCTTCGACTGCTGGAAAAAATCGGCAGAGTAGTCAGAAATACGATATTCGTCCGCAGTGGATTGTTTAAAGGGGCCTTCCAGGGTATTAATCACGTCACGGAGCGACATGGTCCAGCCTGTTGATGCTGTACTGGAGAGGATAAGGCCGATCAGGAAGAGAGAAAAAAGGCTGCGCTTCATCATTGCAGGCTCCTTTGGCAGGTCGTGGGGCTAAAGGTACACGGTTGCTTCATCATGGGCACAGTAAACCATCATTTTGCCGGTGGCAAGGTCAAACTCGACGGTGCGGCCGCGGTTGCCGCCGACTTCTTCGCCGACCAGGGGAATGCCCAGTTTGGCAAGGATGTCCCTGGCGCTCTTGGCGTTGCGGGCCCCGATGCTGTTGATCAGGGTCTGGTAGCTCGACTCGAACATGTTGGCCCCGCCGGTGACTTTTGCCACCAGGTTTTCCCGGATGGCCCCCGCCCTGACCAGCTCGTCAACCATCTGGCAGATGCCGGCGTCCACATACTTGCTTTCCGAGCCGAGCGGGTTCTTCTCCGGCCGGTTCGGCAGGAGCATGTGTCCCAGGCCGCCCAGTCCGGTTTCGGTGTCGTATATCCCGACAGCGACGCAGGAGCCAAGTCCATATGCCTTGAGCACGGCCGGCGCACGGTCGATGCGTGCCTGGGCTATGCTGATGCGGTCACTCACGAGGCTCTCCTACGGCATTCAGAAAGATGTCCAGGGTCGCGGGGTCGGGGAGGAGGAAGAAATGCCCCTTGATATCAAATTCCTGGGAGGGGTCACCGGAGAAGTCGGTTTCCACCATCATGGCCAGGTCACCTGATCTGCTGAGGTCGATCAGCACGTAGTCGACGACTGCACCGGCCATGTCATAGGCGAGCAGCGGGACCGAGGGGATCAGCGTCTTGTGCAGCATGTTGCCAAGCGCGCTGAGGTATGCCGAAGCAAGGATGTTGCCGACCTCTTTCAGCGTTGAAACGTTGACTTCGTTCATCACCAACGCCTTGCCCTGCTGCCCCAGCAGGCTGCACAGGAGCCTGTGGGCACTTTCCTGCGGGAAGAGCAGCATGATGCTGCCGCGGGCGTCGCCGAGGATCTGCAGGGTAATGCCGACCATCATCTTTTCCGCGCCGCCGAGATGTTCAGGGACGCGGCTGATCTCGGTAATGGTGACGTGGGGGACGCGCAGGTTCACTTTCTGGCCGATCATCTGCGAGAGCGCCGTCGCCGCATGCCCCATGCCGATATTGCTGATCTCTTTCAGGGCGTCCAGTTGGACATTGTTCAACTCACGAAAGGGCATCCGATCCTCCCTGCTGTTCGTTGGTAAAAAGAGGGTGGTTTTCGAGTAAGGTCTGGGGGTCGATTATAAACATGACCTCGCCGTTGCCTTGCACCGTCGCGCCGCTTAAGCCGGCGATGAGGTTCATGGGGAAGCCGACCTGTTTGACAAAGGCTTCGCGATGGCCGAGAAAACGGTCAACCTGCAGGCCGATGCGTCGGCCCTGGACTTCGGTCAGGATCACCCAGGTGGTCTCGTCGGCGGGAACGTCCGGAAGCCCAAGGGCCTCTGTGAGGGTGTAGAGGGTGATCACCTCTTCATCGAGACAGAAGGTCCTCTTCCGGCCGCTATGCTGGATGTCAACGCTGGGCAGGTCCAGGGTGCGCTGGACGCGCGTGATCGGGATGGCCAGAGGGCGCCCGGCGCAGCTGACCAGGAGCAGCTTGATGATGGCGATCGAAAGCGGCAGGCGCATCTGGAAGCGCGTCCCTTTGCCGGGAGCTGAAACAATGTCCAGGGTCCCGCCGAGGTTGCTGACGGCGGCCTTGACCACATCCATGCCTACGCCGCGGCCAGAGGTCTCGGTAACCTGCTCGGCGGTAGAGAAGCCGGGCTGGCAAACCAGCATCAGGGCGTCACGGTCACTTAACCCGTTTGCCTGGCCCTGGGTTATGAGGCCACGGGCCACCGCCTTTTTGCGCAGTTGCCCGGGGTCCATCCCCTTGCCGTCGTCGGCGACCTCGACCAGCACAAGGTCCTTTTCGCGGCGGGCGGACACGGTGACAATCCCTTCCTCGTCAATGCCGTGGTCGACGGCATTGCGGACCAGGTGGACCAGCGGGTCGGTCAGCTCTTCCAGGATGACCCGGTCGATGCCGACCTCTGTGCCGAGCAGGCGCAGGGTGACTTTCTTGTCCGTTTTGCGACCCAGGTCGCGGACGATTCGCGGCAGGCGGCCAGTGATGTTTTCCAGCGGCATCAGCCGGGCCTGGAGGACATGGTGATGGAGGTCGTCGATCAGGCGGCTTGTCTGGCCAAGCGTCCGGTTGAGCTCCTCCCAGTCGTGTGCCTTGGCGGCGGACCCGAGCATGTGGCGATGGGTGATGAGCTCTCCGGCCAGGTTGACGAACTGGTCAAGCAGGTCCGTGCGAACCCGGATGGTGCGCGCCGCTTCGTCGCGATTCCGCCGGTCTTCCTTGCGGCGGTCATCGATAAAGCGGACTTTGGTGACACCGGTGATTTTGAGCAGGGCCTCTTCGATATGCTCTTTGCGCAACGAAGTGCAGAGCCAGGCCTGGATTTGCTGGCATGGGCCGCCTTCGCGCAAGGCTGCCATGTCCGGCCGGCTGGACTTCAGCTCACCGGAATTCTGCAGTTCGCGCAGGATCAAAATGCCGCGGGCGGCTGCCATCGGGGTATCTTCGGCGAGGTCAACCAGGACCTGGAAGGTGTCAGGCTCTTCGATGGCCTCGGCTTCTTCCGGGGGCTCTTCGGGGGTGTCGGGCTCTGCCGACTCCTCATCTTGCTGGCCCGGAGGCCCTTCGTCTGTCTCGATGGCAACGGCNNGCTCTTCGGGGGTATCTGCCTCTGTCGATCCCTCGTTCTGCGGGGCCGGAGCCTCTTCGTCTGTCTCGATGGCAACGGCGATCAGCGGCTCTGTTTCCGTATCTTCGAAAACCTCTGCGGCCACCACGGGTTCGTCCTGCGGCATGCCCGATATGAATGCCGCTGTATCGCGTTCAGGGCGGTTCTCCTGCAGGTCCTCGAGCAGGCCTTCGAGGAGGTCGATGCCGTCGAGCAGGTAGTCGATGGTTGCCGATGGGACTTCACCGGAAGAGCGGAAACCATCCAGCAGGTCTTCCAGGTGGTGGGCAAGCTGGGCCGTTCGATCAAAGCCCATGGTCGCAGCCATCCCCTTGATCGAGTGGGCTTCGCGAAAGAGGGCGTCGATCGTCTCCCGGTGGCCCGGCTCCTGTTCCAGGTTGACGACCAGCTTGTTCAGGTTGTTGATATGTTCCCGGGTTTCACTTAAAAAAAGGTCCCGGTAATTGGACATGTCCATAAGCAATCAGCCGTCGGTCAGCTTTGGCCGGTGATCCGTTTGACGATCTCGAGGACCTTGTCCTCCTTGAACGGCTTGACGATAAAGTCCTTGGCTCCGGACTCGACGGCCTCGAGGACCAGGGAGTCCTGCCCCAGGGCGCTGACCATGACCACGCAGGCGCCGGGGTCGGCGGCCATGATTTCCTGCAGGGCCTCGATGCCGCTTTTCTTCGGCATGACGATATCCATGGTCACCAGGTCGGGCTTTGTCTCCTGGTAGAGCTGCAGGGCCAATTCGCCGTTTTCTGCTTCGGCGACAACCTCGTAGCCTGCCCGGGCAAAGATGTCCTTGATCATGTTACGCATAAACAGGGCGTCGTCGACGACCATCACCCTCAGGGCCATAAGTTCCTCCTATTCACCTTGTATGTTTTCAAGTTGTGTAATTATTTCGTCCGTGTCGAGCAGGTTTATCATCCTGTCCTCGAAATCAACGACACCCCGAATGGCCTGCCGTTGCGCTTCTGCCGGGGGCGGCTGCACCATTGCCAGGTCGAGCGTGACGATACGTTCGACGCCGCTGACCGTCAGCACCAGCGATTTGCAGTCCGGGGTCAGCACCAGCTGGCGATGGTCGCGCACCTCGCAAGAGTCGCCAAGCAGGGCCGGCAGGTCGATCACGGCCAGGATCTGGCCGTGAAAATTGATCGCTCCCGTGAGTACGCCAGCGGCGCGCGGCACATAATGCAGCAGGGGATCTTCGATGATCTCCTGGATCGCATCAATCTCCAGGCCGTAGGTTGTTGTGCCAACTGTAAAAACCAGGGTCAGGGTCATCGCTTCAGTCTTGTTCTTCCTTGACCAGTTTGAACTGCTTGACGATCTGCAGCATTGCTTCGGATGTCTTGGACAGATCCCTGGCCGCCAGGGCCATTTCCTCCATCGAGGCGGATTGCTCCTCGGTGGCCGCGGAAACCTGCTCGGTGGCCGCCGCGTTATCGGAGACGACCTTGTCGATTTCATCGATCGCCCTGGTGATCCGCTCCGCACTGGCTATCTGCTGCCCCGCCAGTTCGGCAATGCTGTTGGCCTTGTTGCGGGTCCCCTCGGCGTTCTGGGTGATGGCCGTGAAGGCCTGGCTGGTACGATCAACGGCTTCGCGCCCCGTCTCCATCTCTTCGATGACCTGGGCCATGGACGCCTGTACCTGCTGGCCTTCATCGCGGATCGATTCGACCAGCCCGGTGATCTCGTCGGCCGATGTCGTGGTTGAGTCGGCGAGCTTGCGGATCTCCTCGGCGACCACTGCGAAGCCGCGACCATATTCGCCGGCTCGGGCCGCCTCGATGGTGGCGTTGAGAGCAAGCAGGTTGGTCTTCTGGGCGATGCCGTTGATGACTTCCACGAACTTGCTGATCTTCTGCAGCTGGGCGATAAAGTTCACCATCTGCTGCCCGCTGCCTTCCGCTTCGGTCAGGACCTGGCGGATGCTGCCAAGACTGGCGTTGGCCTGCTCGCTGCCGCTGCGTGCCGTTTCCACGGTCTGGTTGGCCGAATCGGAGACGGTTTTTGCCGAGCTGGCCACCAGGTTGATCGACATGGCCACCTCCCGGAACAGGCGGTTCGACTCTTCGACCATTTCCGCCTGGGTCTCTGCGCCCTTGCTGATCTGATCAACGGTGCCGGCCACTTCCTGGGCCGAAGCCGACATCTCCTGGGACGTCCCCGAGAGGTTCTGTGCCGAGCTGGCGATCTTGAAAGCAATGCTGCGGATATCTCCCACCAGGGAGCGCAGGCTCTCCTGGAAATGGTTCATGGCATCGGCCAAGTCGCCGGTTTCATCGGGGAAGTTGGTCGCCTTGAGCTCAATATCTTCCGACAGGTCGCCCTGGCTGATGCGGTCGCCGGCTGCCGTCAGCCGCCGGATGTTGGCGGTAAAGGCTCGTGAGAAAATGGCGCCGATAATCAGGCCGACCACCAGGGCGCAGGCAATGGAGAAGGTCTGCTGAAATTCCACCGGGATCTTCAGGTGGGGCACCGCCAAATTGACAACGACTCCCGAGACAACGACAACGAGAAAGCCGATGATGAACTTGTAACTGATTTCGACACGCATGATTCCACTCCTTAAGCAGGGCAGCAATCCATGGAGGCCTGTGTCAGACGGAGGCCTCTTCAACTGTTAAGATTACGGGTTCCGCGTTGCGACGATAAACCCGTTCCACTGGAAACTCTGATCTGAAATAGCGACGAACATTGCCGGTCATGGTTTCGGAGCGACCGAGCACCAGGGCCCCGTGTTCCGGCAGGGCCGCGGCGAAGCGGGCCAGAATGCGCTCCTGCTCCGGCCGGGTGAAGTAGATAAGCACATTGCGGCAGAGAATCAGGTCTGCTGCTGGATATTTTTGCGCGGTAATGAGGTTGTGCTGTAAAAACTCGACCCTGTTCCGCACCTGTTCCACCAGGCGGTAGCCCCCGTCTTCAGCCTGGAAATATTTTTTCAGTACCTCCGGAGGGACTTCCTTCAGCCGTGAGATGTCGAACAGCCCCTTGCGGGCCGATTCGAGCACCGGTTTGCTGATGTCGGTGGCCAGGACATCGATGCTGATGTCGTTTGCCGCAAAGTCGTCGACCAGCAAGGCGAGGGAGTAAGCCTCTTCGCCGGAGGCGCAGCCCGCACTCCAGAGTGTCAGTGAGGTTCGTCCGGCGAGACGGGCGCGACGGCAGACGTCAGGGAGGATCTTCTGCTCAATGATCCGGTAGGTGTCCGGGTTGCGGAAAAACTGCGAGACGTGAATCGAAATGGTCGCCAGCAGCGTATCCAGCTCGTCGCGATCCATGGCCAGGCGCTTGAGGTAGGAATCAAAGCTTTCAACTTCGCAGGCACGCAGGCGCTTGGCGATCCGGCGTCGAATACAGCGGTCTTTGTATTGGCCGATGTCGAACTGGCGGCGTTCAAGCAGCAGTTCCGTGATGGCCGCGAATTCTGCATCCGTCAGGTCGTTGCCTGTCCATATCTGCTTGAATGAATCAGCCATGCTGCGTCGAATCTCCCTCAGGGGCGACAAAAATGGTCATAACTTCTGACAAGGAAGGGCCGCACTGCTCCCGTTTTGTCTTGCAGTCTCAGAGCTCCGGAACCCTCCTGGATCACCCCGATTTGCGTAACGGGCAGGCCGATCTCTGCGCTCAGGGCGTAAACGCGAGCTACATTTTCAGCGGCGACGGTAAACAGCAACTCGTAATCCTCACCCCCGTAAAGGGGCAGGTCGCCGTGTTCTGGATCGATCTTGACCTGATCCTGAAAGGCCTGTGATCTGGGGATGCTGTCTTCCATGACAAGCCCGTCTACCTCTGAAGCCTGCAGGATGTGCTCCAAGTCACCAGCCAGGCCGTCAGAAATGTCGATCATGGCCGTGGCCAGCTGCTGTTGGCCGAGGCGGCGGCCGAGCTCCACCCGGGCAATCGGCCGGTGGTGTCGCTGGCTCAACTCCTCTGGCAGGGCCTGGCCCGAGGAGAGCATGCGCAGGGCAAGGGCGCTGTCACCGAGGGTTCCCGAAACCATGATCACATCGCCAGGCGAGGCGCCGTTGCGCCCGATCTCCTGTCCTGCCCAGGCGCTGCCTTCCACGGTGACAGAGATGATCCATGGCCCGGGGCTGCGGCAGGTGTCGCCGCCGACCAGGGTCACGTCGAACTTGCCTGCCTCTTCGAGGGCGCCTTCCAGAAAAGCCGTGATTTCGTCGAGGTCCGCTTCGCCCGGGCAGGCCAGCCCCAGGTACAGAAAGCGCGGGCAGCCGCCCATGGCGGCAATGTCGCTGAGATTGACGGCAACCGCTTTGTGGCCAAGGGCCTTGCCGTTGGTCCAGTCGCGGCGGAAGTGCACTCCTTCGATCAGCATGTCCGTGGAGGTCAGCAGATGATGGCCTTCAGGAAGACTCAGCACTGCAGCATCGTCGCCGATGCCGCGCCAGACACCTGCACGATTGGTCGCCCGTTGGCGGATGCGCTCAATCAGCTGAAACTCACCAAGGTCCTGCAGTTTCAAAATATGTACTCCCGGTATCTGGACTTTTGGGTAAAGGGTTATTTTTGTTCAAGAAATATTGTCTGTCAAGCAAACACGT
>JABAOE010006920.1_pt2 | contig 16706 bp, 17 predicted proteins | sample 7062141 | NCBI WGS metagenome assembly JABAOE01 (sample SAMN14538627, study PRJNA623070) | marine sediment metagenome | biome: marine biome [ENVO:00000428]; feature: marine pelagic biome [ENVO:01000023]; material: deep marine sediment [ENVO:00002113] | place: India: Gulf of Khambhat ... | reverse complement strand
TCGGGCATAGAAGGAGGCAATCTGGGAGCGTCGTCCAATACGGAGCTTGGAACAAATATTGTTGATGTAGGCCTTCACTGTTGGGGTACCCAACTGAAGCGCGTCAGCAATTTCTTTATTGGTTAGGCCCTGAGCTATCAGCGGGAGGATGTGCTGTTCTTGGGGTGAGAGTACCCGACGTGTTGGTTTTCCTGGCTGCCGATTGACCTTTGTCACCCAGTCTAGAGACTGTTTCATGACCCGAGGGTCAATGAACCGCTCCCCGAAGGCGACAGTCTGTATGGCGCGGATTAGCTCATCGGGAGAGATGTCCTTCAGAAGGAAGCCATGGACGCCGGAGAGAACGGCTTCGAGTACCGTGTGCTCATCGCCGAAGCTTGTCAAAAACAACACACGGGTGGTCGGGCAATCGGCGAGCATGTCGCGTGCGACATCCACCCCACTGCCGTCAGGGAAGCTGATGTCGAGGAGGAGGACATCGGGCTTGAGCTGGACCACCAGTTGTCTGCCGTGCTCGAGCCGACTGCTCTGGCCGACGACCGTCATCCCCGGCGTGTGGTTCAGGACACCAGCAACTCCGATCCGCAGGAATTCATGGTCATCGATGAGCACGATCCGAATTGGTGTTGATTTACCTGTGACCATTCCCTTTCTCCAGTGGAATGTCGACGATAACGCGGGTTCCCTTTCCGGGTGTACTGTCGACGATAAACTTCGTGTGCATTTTCTTGGCCCGAGCCGCCATATTGGCCAGTCCATGACCTCTGTGCGTGTGGGTCTTGGGCGAGAAGCCGACCCCATCATCGCAAATTACCAAGCGAAGGGAGTCCCCTCTGTGGCTGAACTGCACCCACTGATGTGTGGCGTGGGCATGACGCAAACTATTGCTGAGGGCCTCCCGCACAATGTTGAGTAAGTGTCCCGCTTGCGCGGAGGGAACTAACGAGACCGCGGCGTCCTCGATCTCAAGGTTCGGCGTAGGATGGCCAGTGGCAGAGAACGATGCGATGAGCTGCCGCAGCGCCTGTCCCAAATTCGCATCGGATGCGTCTTGGTGCTTCAGCGACCTGATGAACTGCTGAATCTCATGCACTTGATGGTTGAGTTGCCCAATGGCTTGAGTCAGGTATTCTTTCGACTCTCGAGGAGATTTCTCCATCACCCGCTTGCTGGTTTCTAAATGCATGCCAACGGCATAGAGTGATTGCAGCAGGTGATCGTGCAAATCCTGACTTAACTGCTCACGAGCTTCCCTTGAGCACTTCTGCTCGGTGATGTCTTGTACGGCGACAAGCTGGAGAGGAGTCTCATGATCGGGCAACTCCACACGGGTGGCATTCACGGACACCCAAATGATCTCTCCCGATTTGCGTATGTAACGCTTCTCATACGTGTAGTGATCTCGTTCTCCGTTATAGAATTGATCTGTCAAGTTGATATTGGCATTAAGATCAGCTGAGTGTGTGAACCGTGCGTAGGTGTGTCCCCGCAACTCGTGTTCTTCGAAACCCGTCAGCTTGCAGAAAGTCTTGTTGGCACGCAGGACCCGTCGGTCCCTCCCATAGAGAACGAGTCCGATTGGAGCCTCTGCGATGAAACGATGAAGCTGAGCCTCACTTATTCGCAAGGCCTCCTCCATCTGCTTGGACTCGGTGATATCCGTGTTCGTCCCAAACCACTTAACAATGCGATTGTTTTTGTCTTTGACCGGTAAAGCACGTGCGAGATGCCAGCGATACTCTCCGTCACGAGCACGGCGAAGCCGAAATTGGATCTCGTAAGGTTCACCCGTCGTCAACGCGTTCTGCCATGTGGCAATGCACCTTGGGAGGCCGTCGGGATGGAGAACCGATTGCCATTCCCAACCAAGGAGATCATCCGGTTGGCTATTAAAATAATCCAGCACCCGCTGGTTCACGTAATCCAAGGTCCCATCCGGACGGGCGGTCCAGACTTGCTGAGGAATGGCCTCGATCAGCGAATGATACTGATCTGTACTCACTCGCAGAGCCTTTTCCACTTGTTCATGTTCAAGGAGAAGCCTTGTCATGTCGAAATTCTTGTCCTTGAGTTCCTCCTCGATTCGCTTACGATCCGTGATATCCACTGTGGTACCGAAAAGGTGGGTGAGTTGGCCAGTAGTGTCACGAATGGCTTGGCCTCGCACATCCGTCCACATCACTGTGCCATCCTTTTTGATCATGCGAAGTTCGTGACAGTAGCTGTCAGATTTACCGGCGATGATTGCCCCCCATAAGCTCAGGGCAATGGATTTATCCTCTGGGTGTACGAGATCTAACCAGACATATGGATCAGAGGAGAGTTCGTTACTTTCATATCCAAACAATGTCTTCAAATTCTCGTCGCCATGATAGAACCCCGTCGTTGCATCCAACTCCCACACTCCGACTCTTCCAATGGTGGTGGCTCGAGAATACCGGTCTTCCTTGACACGCAAGGCCTCTTCGACCTTCATGCGTTCGAAGATCTCTGCCTTGAGCTGTAGGTTGGCTGCTTGCAGTTGGGCGGTGCGCTCGCCTATCCGTAATTCGAGATCTTCATGTGCCCGACGTAATTCCTCCTCCACTCGCTTAAATGGAGTCAGATCCGTGTGCGCACCGAGAAGACGAATAGGCTTGCCATCCTCATTACGAATCGCGATCCCTCGGCAACGTACCCACACCGTCGATCCGTCCTTGTGCCGATACCTGACGATTTGATCATAGGGATGAGTCGGGTCAGCCAGGTGTTTGTTGAGGTTTGTACGGGCCACTTTCAGGTCCTCAGGGTGAATCAGATTCATCCACTCTGAGGCCACATGCAGCTTCTCTTGAGGATCGAAACCGAGCACCTCCCAGAACCGAGGGCTCATCCATTCGTCTTCATCCGACTCGAGATCGTAGTACCATATTCCATCCAACGAGCCACTTTGCAGGAACTCGAATATGTCCGAGTTCTCCTTCATCAGATCATAGAGTTCCTGCTTCAAGCGGTGTGGGAGATTTTGCTCGGTCTGCGTCATATTTATAGCGCCAACGTACCGGTCGAGGCACCAGGACCACTAGCAACGCGCGGTCGCAGTCTAAGGCAACGCCCTTACGTATAACACCGTGATATCATTTGCTTTCTGCGAGGTTTCGCACACAGCTATCATCTTGTGTGTCCCGCGCACTTACCCGAAGGTGCTCTTCTGTGTCAAGGGGATTAGCCGCTAGTAACCCTTTCGAATAGAGCCTATAGACCCATCCAGTCAAACCTATAAACAAGCCACACAGCACGATGCTGCCCTTCTACCGTCGTTAACTGCACCCTCGGTGTGGTAATTCAAAGAGTTGCAATGGTGGCATAAACGTACGACCCGCGGTGGGGTAGTTCGCTGCCACTGAAAATCACTAGAGGCAGCAACCAGTCAAGGAAACCTGCTACCACTCTGCTACCGACATCATTGACTTTAAAATCCGACTGGCCGATTGTTGAAGACAGTTGAAGCTGGCTCAATACGACCGAGGGTACTGTTGTCTCAAAACACACTAAAACAGGTCGGGAAACTTCGAGCACCGAAATCGGCATGGCAGCCGGAAAATAATCGTGCAAGGACAGTTGATATATCGCAAGTCCTTAGCGATACGCTGGCCATACTTCAAGTAACGCATAAGAAAGATAAGCTAAAGTGTGGATAACCAGAACTTCCGCCATGGCTTTTTGTCACGAAAGCGGGAACGCCGCTTGATCCGCGCAATGTGCGCCGTGCGATGTTCGATGTGCTTCGGATGGCGAACCTTCCGTTACACCTGAGCCCACATTGTCTCAGGCACACGTATGCATCGCTTCTTTTGGCGGAAGGGGTCAGCCCTGTCTACGTGCAAGAACAATTGGGACATGCGACGATTGAACTGACTGTTTCGACCTATGGACGGTGGCTGAAAAAGAAAGCTCTAGGGGCACTGGACCAGCTTGATGAGGCAGTCACGCTTGAGAGTGGTAGCAGAAGGGGGTTACGCACAGAATCCACAGACCGAATCAAATCTCCAACCGACTGATGTGAAAGGAAAAAGTTTGGTGCCCCCGACACGAATCGAACGTGCGACCCGCGGTTTAGGAAACCGCTGCTCTATCCAACTGAGCTACGGGGGCGTGGCATGACTGTAGCGTACTGGAAGCAGGATTGAAAGGGGATAGGGGGTGAGGGGTGATAGCACTCCTTCACTGGCAGCAACCATCCGAAAAATATTGCCTTTGGCGATAGGCATTCCAGCAGGTCTTGCAGAGTCCCACAGTCGAATGGGTCGTGTGGTCGACACACTTGATTAAATACTTCATCGGTGTCCCACAATCCGAACAAGTTTCTGATGGGCGGTTCTCAATGTCAGACAAAATCACCATGATGAACCAATTTGGTGTTTGGACGAGCGTGTCGACTGCAGACTGCCGACATGAATTTGTTCTCTTGCCTAGGGCTTCTCAGATTTTGCCAGATCCGCTCAGTCAGAGAGGCAATCGTGGCTTGTCGTAATTTGAACTGGACGTCTCTTACCTGTCCATTCAATGCATCAACCGTCCTCTCGAGATCGGTCAAGCGATCTTTCACGATGGAACTTTGATGAGTCATGATTCCTTCCCCCTCTCCGTCTCTTAGATCGAACAATGCCGAATTACGCCAATCAAAACCCCCTCGATATGAAACTCATCAGACGGAGATACGATGATAGGCTGCATCACGGCGTTTGCAGGATGCAGTTCAATGTGTGTGTCTCTCTTGAAATAGGTCTTTATAGTCGCTTCATGATTTACTAGGGCAACGATTATTTGACCGTTACGTGCGGTTTCCTGTTTTCGTACAACCACCAGGTCGCCAGACTGAATGCCTTCATCCTTCATCGATTCTCCTTTAACGCGTAAGGCAAAGATCTTGGATCCATGTAACATCGTAGGCGGCACGTCTATGAGTTCGGCTTGCGGGACCGGATCAATGGGGGCGCCCGCTGCGACAATCCCGACAAGGGGAATCTCAGTTTTCCGCTGCAAGTAATGTAGCGCAACGTGCACTATGCCGGGAATGCTGCGCATGCCTGTTTCATAACGTGCGATAGACACCCGAGTGGTATGCAAAGCATCAGCAAGTTGCTGCTGAGTGAGTCCTAATCCTTCTCGTATGCGTTTAAGATCAAGGGATTTCATGGTGTAGCCAATGGTTACATCATTATCTTTCCGCTGTCAAGTGCAATCTTCTGCAAATTTCGTCTACATGGGAGAAGGGTCTGTGCATAACATATAGATGTGAAGCGGCCTTTTTCATGTCTTTGCGTAACTCACTCTATGCAACAGTGTGCTAATTGACCGTTCTAGAGCTTGTGAGGCAGGATGAGAAAAGATCACAAGATGTAGTGGTGTCTAGTTGTTGATACTCAATGACCAAAAAATAGGCAAAAAGGTCCTCCATCTGATAGCTTCAGTCAATCGTGCAACCTAGCCGTACATATCAAAAGAGATATCCACAGAAGCTGTGGGGAGAGGTGGCTGTCACTGAAGAGTAAATGAATATACAAAAGGATTAACGGGGAATGAGGTGCACTGAACTTGCCTTGAACAGGACGTTCACTTTGGTTCCAACCGATAATTGGAGATCGGTTTGCGCTGACCATGTGATTAATGCAATTAGAGGGAATCCGCACTCAACGGAAAGCTGGGCCATCGATCCGAGCGACGTGATCGCTCGCACGACCCCAATGAGTCGGTTTCTTGCGCTCGTTTCGACGGAACCGGGCAATTCCAACATGACATCCTCGGCTCGAATGCAGACATAGACCTCGGAGTCGATTTCCGGTATCGCAATGGCCGTTAAAAAGACTGTTCCAACACGAACGGTCGCCAACCCACCACGAATTTCAGTGAGCGATCCCTTAACTACTGTCTCTATGCCGACGATTCGCGCAACTTCTGGATTTCCCGGATGGCTGAATATATCTTGTGGTCTTCCCGTTTGCAGAATCCGTCCATCACTGATCACCGCAATCTGGTCACCCAATGTCAGGGCTTCTGTCCAATCGTGCGTGACAACAAGCGACGGGATTTCGAGTCCTGTCAGAAGCTTTCTCAAATCGCTGCAAAGTCTGGCTCTCGTCGGAATATCTAGGGCAGAGAGGGGCTCGTCCAACAACAACATTCGTGGGCGCCGGGCAAGACTACGTGCCAGCGCTACCCGTTGTTGCTGACCGCCCGACAATTGACTCGGTCGTAGTTTTGCCAGTTCCTCGATATGTAAGACACGCAATGATTCCTGGACAAGTGCTGACTGTTCAGCTTTAGAGTGGCCTCCTAGTCCATAGGCGATATTCCCTTCGACTGTGTAATTGGGAAAAAGTGCATAATCCTGCGACATGTAGCCAAGCCCCCGCGCCTGTGGAGACACATTTACTCTACCATTAGCATCGAACCAAGGTTTATCGTTGAAATAGATCGTGCCCTCATCCGGATGGTCGAGACCGGCAAGACAACGAAGGATTGTCGTTTTGCCAGAGCCGGAGGGGCCAAACAGAATCGTCACCGACGGTGGAACAAGCGATAGGACTAGTTGTGCGGTGATGGCAATGCGACCTGGAAAACTTTTCTGAATGTTGAGTGTTATTTCTTGGGCCATGGGTTCCACGCACGGTGATTCAAAGCATATATGAGGAGCAATATCGCATAAGAAACCAAGAGAAGAAATACAGCGGTTGTTGTGGCACGTCCGTAATTAAGTGCTTGTACGTTATCGTAGATGTCGATTGAGACTGTTCTTGTCACTCCTTCAATGTTCCCGCCAACCATCAATACTACGCCGAATTCACCCATAGTATGGGCAAAACTCAAAACAGTTCCAGTAACGAGCCCCGTGGTCGAAAGTGGCAGGATCAGCTTGAAGAAGGTATTGCGTTTTGACACTCCTAACGCCCAAGACGCCTCGATGAGTTTTCGATCCACCTGTTCGAATGCTGCAGCGAAAGGTTGAACGGCGAAAGGCAAACTGTAGAGTATGGAGGCCAACAGAAGGCCTTGGAAGCTGAAAGGCAAAGATTGGCCGACGACTTCTGTGTAGAACCGTCCGAGCGGGCTGTGCGGTCCGATGGCAACTAGTATTGAGAACCCCAACACGGTTGGTGGAAGGACCAACGGTAACGCGACGATCGATTCAACGAGGAATTTCCAACGTTGCCTAGAATAGGTTAGCCAATAGGCAATCGGTAGTCCGATGACAATTAGGGCTCCTGCAGTAAGTCCGGCTAGCTTGAATGTGACCCAGATTGCAGTCCAGTTCATATGCTCCTCATAGTTAGTTGAGGATTAGAGGTAGCTGCCATTTTAAGTCCCTCCCAGCATTGGAACGCGCTTCGTCACTCATAACGAGCAGGAACTGCAAAGCCATGGCGATTGAGGATCGCTAATCCTTGCACCCCCTTGAGAAAATCGAGAAACTGTTTGGCTGACTCTGCTTGCTTGGACCGCTTCAAGATCACAACGCCGTGGGTTAGCGGCGAATAGGCCGACACAGGAATCTCCCAATAGGTCCCCTTTGATTTCATAGTAGGAGCCATCGCCAGCGAAAGTGCGATGACGCCAAGATCAGCGGCTCCTGACTCAACGAACTGCGCGGCTTGCAAAATATTTTCGCCGTAGACAAGGCGACTTTTAACTTGCTCATAAACTCCTGCTGCTTCAAGGGCTGCCTTTGCAGCTTGACCGTAAGGAGCATGTATAGGATTTGCGATGGCGATCTTCGTAACAGTGGGTGTGAGTAATGCGTCGAACCCTCTGGTGACGTCGATGTCTGATTCATTCACTGCCCAGAGGACGATCCTTCCAACGGCATACTGATAGAGTGAACCAGGAATTGCCAAGCCAGCCTTCTCCAATTTACGTGGGTGCGCGATATCAGCAGAGAAGTAGAGATCGAAGGGGGCTCCGTTCATGATTTGGGAGTAGAGATTGCCTGAAGACCCGAAAGAAAGCTTCACGTGGGTGCCCATTTTCTTCTCGTACACAACGACGAGTTCTTTTAGAGCAAGATTCAGACTTGATGCAGTTGCGATCACGAGTTCCTCGGCGGATACTGGTAGTCCGCCTGATATCACGAATAGCAAGAGTAGAAGAGTGATTCGAATCATCGGTTGCGGTCTATTCTCAGAGTCGCTTCTAGAGAGAAAAGCAGTCTCTCTTTTTATTGCTGCTGGCGGAGAGATTGGCAGAGGCGGGGAGACGGTCAAAATAGGTTCTCTTGCGCTCATGATCAGGCCCGACATCAAAATCCTTGTTGTTGAGTGCCCGCAGCACTCGAACCTTCACGTCATGCCTCAAGAAGTGCCAGCACAGTTGGTGTTAATCAATAGGCTAAAAAGCCCTAAGAAAATGTTGCCTCAGGACAAATACCAGACGCGATGGTCGAGTTTTGCGGTGAAGCCATTCCGTTGCCCGGCTATGTCTGCATCGGCCCGCTACTTGTTCTCAGATAACAACGAGACCAAACACTTTCTCTGCTTCCTTGCAGTCGATGGGAGTGATCACGATGGATTTGGGAGGCTCAAGAACAGCACTTGCAGAAAACATCACGATGATGATCGTCTGTGCTTCTAGGTTCCAACACATGCATCCCCGCTGCTTTTCTGACAGAGTGACCGACTCCTTTTCGGTTACTTATCCTTATCCACCACAAAAAGTACGAACTTCTCCGGTTTCGCTAGTGTCATAGCCCCCTAGACCTTCGATCTCAGTTCGGAAGGATTTGCTGACAAGAGTTTCAAAGAAATGCGGAAGGGTGGGGTGGGACTGCAGGTAAGCTTTAGGTACAACTAGATCGTAGCGAGCAGATTGGATTGGGACGAAGTCCAGTTGGAAAATCTGTGCAGCAGATCGAATTCCTATCCCTGTATCTGCTTGGCCTTCAGCCACAGCTCGTGCAACCTCAAGATGGGATGACCGGACTTGATGGTAGCCTCGAATATGCGTGGTATTGATTCTTGCCACTTGTAGCCGTTGATCTAGGAGAAGTCTCGCTCCCGAACCTTCTTCACGATTGGCCAAGACTACCGAGGGCTCAGCAAGATCTGATACCGTATAGATCGACTTGGGATTTCCTGACCGAACCAAAAATCCCTCTTCCCATGTGGCAAAGGTCACAACCTTGTAGTCCGATCCTTTGAGAGATTGCCTGAGAAACGGCAGATTAGATTCGCCAGTTGCAGGATCGAAGAGATGCAAGCCTGCCACGTGCACCTCACCTCGTTGCAAGGCCCGGAGCGCAGTCATACTTCCCATGCTCCATGCCACCACGCTGGTCAAATCTTTTTGCCGTCGCAAATGCTCACCAGCCAGAAAAANNTTACAGCCGGCCACGGATATTTGCTGTTCAATCGCCCGGCGTTCCCGTGTGAGCATGACGCGTACCATCGAGGGTGATGTCGGGCTGCGCGCGCCAACGGCATACCCATCGGCTGGGACCATAAACGGAAGTAGTTCACCCAATTCGTTCACAGGTCGCACAATCGTCCGCCTTCCCACGGCCGAAACCTTGACGCGTGTCAGTGAGCCCTTCGGATCGCTGTGCGAAGGATGAGCCACAAGCTTGCCACTAATCATATCTTCCGTGGCAGCAAGGCTGAACAGATCTTCAACGTGGCAAGTCAGCACCGAGGCCAGGCGAAGGGCCACAACCGTGGTTGGCAAATATATGTTCGACTCGATGGAAGAGATTGCCTGGCGGGTGACGCCTGCCCTGATGGCGAGTTCTGACTGTGAGAAGCCTTTGGCAGTGCGAAGCGACTTTAGGTGGTTGGAAACCGTGGTGGTTCCGAAAGTGGGAGTTCCAAGCCTGCGCATGCTGAATGGGTAGCAAGAATGCATGGCGTTTGTCAAGTATAATGGCCCTTATCTGGTCTTCAAGGCACCGAGGCGTTTGAAATCGAGACAGGCCCCTGAATCAAGCGAGAACGTACGATAGAGACGATGCTATCGCCTTCCAAAACCTGTCTCGATTTCTAATGGGAGGAACCTAACACGACTGAGTGTGTACAGGGGAAGATGTTAAGGAAAGGACAATACAGGCTCATTCATCCCTGGGATTTTCAAACGTATGTTGTCCTGTTACGATTCGTTGAAGCACACGAACAACCAAGGATGCTAGAACGCTTGGGAGCCATAGCCATTTAACCTCACTGACGAGGACATCAAGGCCATATTCGCTGAAAAACTGACCGATACCGATTGGAGAAACGACGACAGGACGAAAGGCAAAGAAGTATCGAGTGGTATTAAACGGAGAAAAGAATGCTACGCCCAGCCCTCCATCCGTCAGGGCATCGAGTACACCGTGCGACGCTAAACACAGGAAACAATATACAAACAAGAAAGTTTTTGGGACTCGTGGTTCATACCTGTTCCATAGAGCGGCTACTGCAAGGCTCAACAGACCTGCAAAGAAGATTGAATGCGTGATGCCGCGGTGTCCCCATACATCGCCATATTGAATACCATAACGAAACCCAATGACGTCTATGTCTGGAAGGAGAGAGCACGCAACCCCTAACAGCAGAATACGCCAAGTCATGGCGTTGTGGCGAGCGCCTTTGCCTAACGCTATGGCCACGATTGCGTGCGAGAACGCGGATGCCATTTATGATCTCTCAATCGGATGAATGTTGTTATAGGTTATTTCCTAACCCGATCCTTAGTAAAGGCCTCTCGGTATTCGGGAAATTTAGGCCACATTTTTCGAGAATGATTGGATGTAGGTCTTGTGCTCATCGATAACAGCTGTCAAGATCTCATTAGGGAAACGGCAGTTTTCTGGAGTAAAGAGAAAGGCATTCTCTTGAAAATACAGAGCCCTGTCGACTGCTTGAGTGGCCACTAAGGGAGACAGTTAACAGGTGGAGGGGTGTGAAGCGTTCCGGCAGTCGCTCAAACTATCTGGGACCGGTATCGTAGCGAATCCGCAATATGCAATGACAGCTCACAACAGGTGTTAGTCTCCCAGAGGAGAACCTAGTGCCTTTACAAGACGCAAGGCAGCCATAGTATTGATGTAGGGAAGGAGGACGTTATTGGTATTGGGCGTAATTTGTGACTAGTGGAGGCGGTAGTGTTGTGGGCAAGGATGGGGAGTGTATCAACACCAGCGAGGTTATGACGAAATCATATCAGCTGCGGTGAACGGTAAGATCACTAAGGATGAGCTCTTAGAAGGGTTCATGGAGCAGTAGCTTTAGGTGTAATTCAACTCTCCATCAGCGAAACAGTTTTGGTGCGCTGGTGCGTTTCATCCTTGTTAGACTTCTTGATATAGTGAACTTGAAGCACAAAACAGCCCGATGGTAATGAACAGAGCACTGCTGCCCAATATGCAAGACATTCTTGATCACCCAAGGTCCCTTCCTATGGCAGTTTCCTTGAGTATACTGCTTGTGCTGGGGGTTGGGGGAGATCCTGCCTTCGCAGAATACCGAACAGTTGTTTCAAAAGAGAGAGTAGCTGAGCATGCCAAGGAAGTATGGGAAAGTGGGGCGATAATAGCTGCACTTGACATCCTTGACCAAGGCCTCCAAGCCTATCCCAACGCATCCGTGCTCCACAAGTTGCGTGGCGATATCCTCTCCACTTTTCGAGATTCACGAGAGGCGGTCCGGGCCTATGAGGTCGTGTTGGCCAAGAAGCCGGCTGCATTGGAAGTGCGGTGGGCCAAGTGGAGCGTGTTAATTCGATCGGGCCAAGCAGAGGAAGCGATAGCTGAATTGCATCGTATTGCTCAGTACGATCACAATAATCCATTGATTCATTTGCGCCTTGCCCTGGAACTACGAAAATTGGACCGCTTGGAAGAATCACTAAAATCGTATTTGAATGCTGTCGAGCTTGTCCCCAACATGCTCACTTGGCGACTGGCGTTAGCCCGGGCGCGTTTCGATGTCTTGGATTATCAAGGCGCTGACAGTGATCTACGATACGTGTTGCAAGAGGTACCATCTGGTTCACCATTGGAGCTTCCTGCTAAGAATCAGCTGGCTCAACTATATGAATCCATGGAACGAGGTCGGCGCTTCACCCCTGTGCTCACGCCAGGCGTAACAGGGGCTCAGTTGAAAAAATGGGCTGCCATACGCGCTGAAGGCTGGAAAATGTTTTCAGAAGGTCGTTATAAAGCAGCGGAACCAATTTATCGCAAAATGTTGAAGCTGAATCCTAGAGATGCTGTTGCGACTCGTCAACTTGGACTCATCCTCATGGAGCTGGGTCGATGCGAAGAAGCCATTACGGTATTCGGAAAGGTGTCAGATCTCAATCCTACCGAAGAGGACTTTGCGGATACAACGTACCGAATGGGTCAATGTCTTGTAAAGCTTGAACGATGGGAAGACGCGTTCATCCATTTTCAGTTTCTTTACGATGCAGCTGTAGAGTTTGAAGAGATCAATAAGAATGTTGCTTTCCCTCTGGGCACTCGTATTCTCTCAAAAGAGAAAATTGCTCGATGGTTGGCCAAGGTGAGTCCTCATGTACCTGAACTTGAGAAGCTGATTGAGGAGAAGGCAAAGGCTGGTGTCGTCTCCGGTAGTTCATCTCATTCGTCTGAGCTTACAGAAGTGGAACGGTATATCCAGGCCGCTGAGCGGGTAAAGCCGCAGAGGGTATTAGACACTGATGCGGCACTTATGGGGCGTGATGCGGATTTTAGCTGGTTTCGTTTCGTCATTCCGGCGAGTAAGGTTTCACGGGATGATTTCCCAACGGGCGTCCACGAATTTGTTCCTCTGAATCCTGGGGATACTTTCCTTATCACACAGGCGGAAATCTACTTGGTGTTCGGGCTAGTAGCTGCCTCGTATGATGCGGTGCCTCTGACTGCGCGATGTGCTCTTGAAGCCTCTGAGATAACAGCAGGTCCGGTCACATTCATACAGGACCAGGTCTTAGCCTCTACGAATGACCAGTCTGGCTATTTTATGCTAACTCCCCCAAAAAATGGATGGACACCGGGTCTCTACCGGTGTGGGCTCTACGCGGGAGAACAGACTTCCGCCTATAGCCACGTCGATGAAGTGCGGTTTCGGATCATTGATCCCCCAAGAGTGTCATGGCAAAATTCATGACTGGTACGTTGTGTTCTCGTGGGGCATCCAACAATGGTCAATTCTCAAAGGAGAGTGCTCAATTGAATATCCAATACTGAGCTGTTCACATTATGGTTCTCTTCAAGACAGAATGGCGATTCACGAACGATGAAATTGAGGGCGGTTAATAAGCACGAAATGGTTCCTTATTGCACTTTCACGATGAGTGGACATGGCGTTTCCCTAACTGGAACAATTCCTCGTATTAGGAGGCGGCGTGAACACTCTAGCCAGAGGGCAGATGGTTCTTTGCCGGAGATGTTGGTTGCATTTGGTGGCAGCGAGGCCCAGGCTCCCTGGCGTATTTTCAATGTGAGCTCTCTTGACTCCACTTGCAACTCCTGCAAGGGGCAGGACGGCTCCACGCCGTTTGGGTTGTGCGATGATAGGTTCAAGGATCGCCGATGCCCGCTTTCGGCTAGTGCGTGACTGGCAGCTTGTAGTCTAGTTCGATTTTAAAACCCAGATCTTTGATCATGTCCCAAACCTGCAGTGCAGGGTCCCCTGGAGTGGTCAGATAACCATTCACAAACAGGGAATCGGCTGCATAGAGAGCCAATGGTTGGAGGCTGCGGAGGTTGTGTTCACGTCCTCCGGCGATCCGTATTTCGGTCTTTGGGTGTAGAAAGCGGAAGAGGCAGAGTACTTTTAAACAACGCTGTGGAGTCAAGTGGTTGCAGCTCTCTAGCGGAGTCCCTGCGACGGGGTGCAACATGTTCAGTGGAATGGAATCTGGTTGGAGGTTGCGCAATGCTATTGCTAGGTCGACGATATCTTCGTCCTTTTCTCCCATTCCCACTATGCCACCCGAACAGATCTCTAGTCCTGCGGCCCTGGCATTCTTGATCGTCATGAGACGATCTTGAAATGTATGTGTCGTGCAGATTGAGGCATGAAAGGCTTCGCTAGTGTTTAGGTTGTGATTGATCCGATCAACCCCGGCGGCTTTGAGCTGCTTCGTCTGTTGTTCAGTCATCAGACCAAGTGAGCAACAAATTTGGATTGGAATCTCTTGCTTGATCAAGCTGACGGCTCCTGCGATCTCGTCGATTTCCCGATCCAATGGGCTTCTCCCGCTGATTACAATGCAATAGCGCTGGGCCTTTGAAGCGGCGGCTCGGCGCGCACCCTCGATCAGTTGATCTTGCGGCAGCAGGTTGAATCGCTCAATGGGTGCCTTGGAGATGGCAGACTGTGAACAATAGTGGCAGTCTTCTTGGCACGCGCCACTCTTCGCGTTCTGCAGCATCTGAAGTCGAACCGTGCGGCCAAAGTATTGAGACCTAACCTGGAACGCCGCATGAAGCAAGGAGAGGATGTCGTCATCTGGCGTATTTAATACAGAGAGCGACTCTGTTCTGGTCAGAGGGTCAAAGCGGAGAGCTTTTTCGGTTAGAGCTAAGTAATCGGTCATGTCACGCGTCCTTTAGTAATGAGATAGAAGTCACACTTGGCTCGTCTCGCGCAAGGAGGAGGATCGCTCAAGCTTGATAGAGCAAATGAGCCGGAAATATTCCACGCGCGGACGAGATATGTATGAAAAGCAATGACTCAGGGGATGAAACCTACACGGTTTCAAATGGAGAAGCAATGCCTTGATAGGGGACAGGAGGTACGACCAGATGTCCTCCAGCGGAGCCAACCGTATTCGGGCTAGCTTCGAGCCAGGGAAGGACGGTTAGGGTGTTCCAGCGGGCGCACCGACGGCATCGACCGGACCATTCGACGGATTCCTGCTGGCACTGGGTACATATGTAAGGAACCACGACTTGCTTCTTGAAGCTAAGCGCTTTCTTCAGTTCGATGATTGCCTGTTCGAAGTGTTGTTTGCGTAAGAATAGATTAGCCATAATCTTATGATAGTCCATCAAATCATCTTGAGGGCCTTCGATCGTCGACAGGATGTCGAATGCTTCATCCACCATTTCAAGCCGATAGTAGAGCTTGCCTAAATAGAATTGAAGTACGGGATTCTGGGGGTTCTGCTGCAGCGCTTCCTGATAAATGCGGATAATCTCGCCAGGCTCCCCCTGGTCCAGAAATAACTCCTCCAATCGATGGAGGATGATCACGCTTCGTGTCTTTGCGTATACTTTTTTGAGGATTTCTGCGGCATCTTTGGTCTTTCCCTCATGAATGAGGATTGCGCCCATTCCAATATAGGCGGGAAGAAAGGCGCGATCCTTTTTAATCGCACCACGGAAGTATCGCCTTGCTTTATCCGGATGGCCGCGTTCGAGGAGTTGACGCCCAACTTCATACATGCAGCCAATAAGCAAGGAAGCCTCCGCTCGCTTTTGAGGTTCGGACAGGTTGGCTTTGAGCAGGCGATGCTGAATCTCTAACGCCTCGCTCCATCGTTCGAGGCGAATATTCAGATCTCGCTTTCTGATCAAAGCTGTGAGATTATCGGGCTCTATCNNAAACGATTGGAGTGCTTCTTCGTAGCGTTTAGCGCCTTCTAGATCCTTGCTCAGTTCGAGCAAAACCTCAATGTTTCGGTCATCTACCCGGTGGGCATGCTGATGCAGTCGGATCGCTTCGGCGAAATTTTGCTCAGACCGATAGATGTTTCCAAGCCAGAGAAGGGAATCGACACGATTAGGGTCAATGGCGAGAGCCTTCTCTAAGAGATTGATGGCTTCCGTGGTACGTTTGGACATAAACGCGTGGGTTCCGTCACGGTGCAGGGCAGATACTTTCTCTTTGCGCCGTACCAGCCGATTGCTACGCCAATTCAAGATCACATGTGCTGTCTGCTGTACCCCGACGAAAAAGGTTACAAGGACTGCTCCAACAGCCACGGATACCAGGACGAGGGTGACCGGGCTAAGCTCGAAACCGGCTGCAGGACTGGTGTGGATAACGATGGTGCCTGGATTGAGCTCGCGGAAATAGCTGTAGATGAAGACTCCGGCACTGACGAGGAAGATGGTGATCAATAGTCTGAGCATGATCTAGACCAGCTTTTGCACAGATGTCTTACGCACGATAATTCGCCGCCTGGCTGTGGGAGCAGGAATACCGTCTAGGATCTGGACCTGTTTCGCATCCCCCCAAAGTCGTTCGAGCGCATAGTGTGCACGGACATCTTCTCTGAAAATGTGGGCGACAACGTCGCCGAAATCGAGCAACACCCACTGCCCCGATTTCGTGCCTTCGATGCTTATGGGACTTTGGTCTGATAGGGAAAGTGTTTCGTGGATATAATCAGCGATGGCGCGAGATTGCCTGTCCGATTCCACCGAGCCGATAACCAAATAATCGGCCACAGATGTGAGCGGAGCGATGTGAAGTAGTTGAACATCAAGGGCCTTTTTATCAAGCATAGCCCTGCCTATGGCGAGAGCGGTGGCCTTAGATGTGCGTGCGATTTTTACCCCCCTGATATAGTCGATTTTGAAGTATATAAGATTCAACGGTAGGCGGCAACATATTTGCGATGGGCCCACCTTGCCTTATCCTTCTTCTTATTTCAGATGCGGAAATGGAGCAGGGAGAAATCGCGAGGCAGGTGATGCCTGGGCTGGCGGGAATCGCTATGTCAAATCTAGGTAGATCCCCACTATC